>Ga0194131_10000361_pt1:20000-75809 | contig 75809 bp, 75 predicted proteins | sample TA2KigO120mmetaG_FD_148631 | JGI IMG/M metagenome (GOLD analysis project Ga0194131, IMG submission 148631) | Freshwater microbial communities from Lake Tanganyika, Tanzania - TA2015053 Kigoma Offshore 120m | ecosystem: Environmental > Aquatic > Freshwater > Lake | place: Tanzania... | reverse complement strand
CTCCGGCCGCGACCGTGACCGGCCCGACGGGGCCCGGCGAGCTACCCGGCATCGCGATGACCCGCTCGCCGCCGACGCTCGAGCCTTCGGTGAATTCTGCCTGGATAGACTCGACGTCGATCAGGTAATCGCCCGGCGGCAGCGGGATTTCGTAGAAGCCGATGTGGGACGGATCCTGGCTGCGGAACGGCCCGAAGGGTTCCGGGCCCGGCTCGTTGATCGGATTGCCGTGGAAAATGCGGAACTTGTTGCCGGACACGCCGTTTGCCGCGGTGGTACGGCTCTCATCCGCGCCACCCGGAGCGTCGACGCGGCGGGCGACGACGTTCACGAGCTGCGCCTGCGACTCGCCGTCCGAAAAATAGATCGTGCCGGTGATCGTGCCGTGCGTCGCATTGAAACCCGCGCCGCCGCCAGCCGGGTAGAGCTTCGAAATCCAGCCGACGTCGTCGATTGACAGCGAGCCCTGCTGGGCCGAGACGAGGAACGGAAACATCGTCGGCAGCCCGACGAGGTTGTCCGCGCCGCAGGCCCGGAAGCCGCATTCCCAGTTGACCTGCGCATGGTCGAGCCCGGAGAAATGACCGAACTCGTGCACGAACGTGGCGTCGAACTCCGCGGTCGTGAGGTCCGGCACCGGCGCCTCATCGCCGTCCTGGAACAGCCCGTTCATCACCGCGATGCCGGACAGGATGCGGCCTTGCGCCAGATCGAGTGCGCAGGGGCCCGCAAAGCCGATGACCGAAGTCTCATCCAGACCGAGCGCGATGAAGATCTCGGCCGCCTCGTCGAACACGATCGGACTCTGCTCGCCTGCGTCGCACGAGTCGTCGACGGCGTTGTATTCGGTCTCCGTGCTCACGTTGCCGTCGGTGAACGCCCCGGTATCCGAGATCGCGCCGGCGTGGCTGTAGGTGATGCTTGCCGAGGGCACGTCCTGCCAGACCGCGAACATCGCAGCGACGCGGGCGATGGCCGCCGCGTTGTTCACGCTGGCGCTGAGGTTTCCGCCGTCGGTGCGGTATGCGATCGTCGCCGCGCCCCAGGTGTATGGCTCGCCGCTCGTCTGGATGACCAGGGGACCGCCCGCCGAGGCGACGCCGCTGGCGGTGATGCCGGCGAGCAGAATTGCGGCGGCGCGTCGCCGGGCGCGCATCAATGGTTTCCCGTGAAGGCGCGGATCAATGCCGCGAGGTCCGCGGCCGCGATCGGACCGCTGCGATGACTGGCGACCAGCGCCGCCTGCCGCGCGGTGAGCGCGGCGCCCGGCTTGCCGGCATCGCCGAGCCCCTCGAAAAGCCGTGCATTGCCGGCGGCATTGATCGCCATCTCGCGGCCCGCTTGGTCGCGCACGATGCGGAAGCGGCCCTGACCCATCCCCGCAGGGCTCGACAGCCCGAGCCGGCTGGGGGCGATCATGAGCAGCAGAAGGTCCTGGCCCTTGCGGTAACCCGCGGCGTCGTAAACGTCGCGCGCGTCCCAGAGGTATTGCCGGAAGGTGAAACGGCCGCGCGCTTCGCCCTTCAGCGTGTCCCTGACGCGCAGGGTCACGATGACCGTATCGAGCGCCGTCAGCTCCGGGTGCTTCTCCACGCGCGTCTCGATCACGGTGCCGCGCACGATGTCCGACGCGCGGTCGGTGAGCTGGTCGAGATTGCGCGGGACGGTCATCGCGCCGTGCTGCGCGAAAGCCGGCGCGGTCAGCAGGCACGCTGTCAGTGCCGGCAGGGCGTGCCGCAGGAATATGGCAAGAGCGTCGCGGGACATGGGGAGGTTAGCATGCATGCCGGCCGCGGGCATGGCAAGGCTGCTACCGGTTAACCGCGATTTCCGCTGCGATCGGCAGGTGGTCGGAGCCGACGGAGGGCAGGCCGCGGAAGTTCCCCAGCCTGACGCCGTCCGTCGCCAGGATGTGGTCGATCGGGACGCCGAGCCGCCACAGCGCCGGCCACGTGGGCCCGACGCCGTGTCCCGCGCGCGCATTGGCGAGTCCGCCGACCTTCGCGAGCGCATCGTAGCCGCGGTTCCACATCGTCATGTTGAAGTCGCCCGCCACCACCGTCGGTTTCCCCAGTCCGCGCACGTGCAGCGCGAACTGGCGGGCATGATCATTGCGGCGCCGCACCTCCTGGTCGGCGTCGAGCGACGCGGGCAGGTGCACGAGGATGATCTCGGCGTCGCCCGCGGGCGTGGCGAGAGTCGCGGCGATCATTGGCAGTCCGGAGCCCGGAAGCCGCAGCGTGCGGGCATTGACGAGCGGCATCCTGCTGTACAGGCCGAGGCCGACGTAGCGCTCGTCGGGCGACTCGTAACGGAAAGGATAGCGCCGGCGCAGCACGTCGAGACCGCTCACCCATGCGCTGTCAATCTCGATCAGCCCGACGAGATCCGGGTCCTCGCGCGCGATGAGCGACTGGATGCGGTCGTGCTGCCGGTTGGCGTAGTAGACGTTCGAAATCAGGAACTTCACGGGCGGCCCGGTCGCGCTGCCGCCAGGCGCATCCTGGTCGAAATACCAGGGCGCGACCTGCGCGATCGGCAGGAGTGCGAGGCTCGCGGCGGCAAGCGCAATCAGGTGCCGGCCGCGCAGCGCGAGCGCCGCCGCGCAGGCGAGGAACGCGAGCGCGAAGTGGAACGGGAAGTTCGAAAGGTTGTCGAGCAGTACGAACGGGCCGGGAAGCCGCGCGCCGATGTAAGCGAGAGCCAAGAGCGCCGTGAACCAGACGAGGCAGCGCGCAACGGGGCGGGCGCCGGGTTGTGATTGCGTGGCGATGCGCTGCGCTCAGTCCTCGATCAGGAAGCTCCGCAGCCGCTCGCTGCGGCTCGGGTGACGCAGCTTCCTGAGCGCCTTCGCCTCGATCTGGCGGATGCGCTCGCGCGTGACGTCGAACTGCTTGCCGACCTCCTCGAGCGTGTGGTCGGTCGAGAGATCGATGCCGAAGCGCATGCGCAGGACCTTGGCCTCGCGCGGGGTGAGCTGCGACAGCACGCCGTGCACGGTCTCGCGCAGCGACTCGACGGTCGCCGAGTCGAGCGGGCTCTCGGCGGCCGCGTCCTCGATGAAGTCGCCCAGGTGCGAGTCCTCGTCGTCGCCGATCGGCGTCTCCATCGAGATCGGCTCCTTGGCGATCTTGAGCACCTTGCGCACCTTGTCCTCGGGCATCTCCATGCGGCCGGCCAGCTCGTCCGGCGTCGGCTCGCGGCCTATCTCCTGCAGCATCTGCCGCGAGATGCGGTTCAGCTTGTTGATCGTCTCGATCATGTGCACCGGGATGCGGATGGTGCGCGCCTGGTCGGCGATCGAGCGCGTGATCGCCTGCCGGATCCACCAGGTGGCGTAGGTCGAGAACTTGTAGCCGCGGCGGTATTCGAACTTGTCGACCGCCTTCATCAGGCCGATGTTGCCTTCCTGGATCAGGTCCAGGAACTGCAGGCCGCGGTTCGTGTACTTCTTGGCGATCGAGATCACGAGCCGCAGATTCGCCTCGACCATCTCCTTCTTCGCGCGCCGCGCCATGGCCTCGCCGGTCGCGATGTCGCGGTTGACCTGCTTCAGGTCCTGGATCGAGCGCGTGAGCCGCTTCTCGAGCGCACGCAATTCCTGCTGGCGGCGCACGACTTCCTCGCGCAGCCGGCCGAGCGTAGCCGAGTGCTTGCGCTTGGCGCGGATGTGCTTGTCGATCCAGCGCACGTTCACCTCGTTGCGCGGGAACGTGCCGATGAAATCCTTGCGCGGCATGCCGGCCTGGCGCACGCAGATCGCCATGACCTCGCGCTCGAGGCGGCGCACTTCGTCCACGTGGCTGCGCAGGTGCGCGACCAGCGCGTCGAACATCTTCGGCGCGAGCTTCAGCTCCATGAACTGCTCGGCGAGGCGCTTGCGCGCGCGCACCGTCTTCGGCTCGCGGGCGCTCTTCGCGGTGACCAGGCCCTTGGCGACGGTGTTGTGCAGGCGCGCGATCGCCGCGAAGCGCTTCGCCGTCTCCTCCGGGTCCGGGCCGGTGTCGACGGCCTCTTCCTCGTCGCTGCCGCCGTCCTCGCCGTCCTCGTCTTCGGACTCGGGCGCTTCCTTGCGCACCACGGCCTTCGGGTTCTGCGGCTGCGCGATCTCGTCCGGCGCATTCGGGTCGAGGAAGCCGACGATGAGGTCCGTGATGCGGCCCTGGCCGGCCTTGACCGGCTCCCAGGCGGCGAGCAGGTATTCGTAGGTCGGCGGATAGTAGGCGAGCGCGGTGCGCACCTGGTCGAGACCTTCCTCGATGCGCTTGGCGATGCGGATCTCGCCCTCGCGCGTCAGCAGCTCGACCGTGCCCATCTCGCGCATGTACATGCGCACCGGGTCGGTCGTGCGGCCGAACTCCGAGTCGGCGATCGCGAGCGCGGCGGCCGCTTCCTCGACCGCTTCCTCGTCCGGCGCGGAGGCGTCGGTCAGCAGCAGCGACTCGGCATCCGGTGCCTTCTCGTACACCGTGATGCCCATGTCGTTGATGGTGTTGACGATGTCCTCGATCTGCTCCGGATCGACGATCTCGGGCGGCAGGTGGTCGTTCACCTCCGCGTAGGTGAGGTAGCCCTGTTCCTTGCCGCGCGCGATGAGCAGCTTCAGCTGCGACTGGCGGTCTTCAGGGATGGCCGGGAGCTTTTTTTCGCTCAAAGCACGTACCTTGAGGGGGTGTTCGGACGGCCGCAAAACAATAGAGCATTATACACCGTAAGGGTGCACCGGATGGAGCCGACGCGCCGGCCTCAGCGCTTGCGGGCCGGCGCCTTGGCGCCCAGAAGTCCTTGAAATTCCTTCTGTTCATCGTCCGAGAGGCGCCGCTCCCGGGAGGCCGCGATGAGCTCGTCGAGCCGCTTGCCGGGGCCCAGCTCGAGGCCGATGCGCTCGAGCAGCGAGACAAGTTCGCGCCCGGCCGCACGGGCATCCCGAACCAGGCTCTCCTCGCCGGCCAGCTCGGCCAGCCGGGCGCCCTCCGGGCGTTCGCGCCAGCGCTCGATCAGCTGCGCGGTCGAGAGCCTGGGCTCGGCCCGCGTGGTTTCCAGCAGTTCGCGCAGTACCGGGAATCCCTTCTGCTCGCCGGCCACCCAGGCCGGCACCGCCGTGACCGACTGCGCGGCGCCGGGGTGGTGCAGCAGGAGCTGGATGGCCTGCGTCAGCAGGGGCTGGCGACCGGCGGAGCGCGGCGGGCGGCGCGCACCCGCGGGTTGCGGTGGCGCCGCCGTGCCGCGGGCGCCCGGGACCCGCGCGCGCAGCAGTTGCTCGAGCCGCCCGGCCGGCATGCGCACTGCCTCGGCCAGGTGCTCGACCAGAAGTTCGCGATAGACGCCCGGCGGGACGCGGGCGAGCAGCGGCCGCGCGAGCTCGGCGAGCCGCGCGCGGCCGTCGATGCTCGAGAGGTCCGTGCGCGTGACCAGCTGGCCGACCAGGAACTCCGAGATCGGCACTGCGCCGGCGACGCGTGCCTCGAAGGCCGCCGCGCCTTCCTCGCCGACCAGCGTGTCGGGATCGTGGCCCTCGGGCAGGAACAGGAACCTGAGCTGGCGGCCGTCGCGGGCGTGCTCGAGCGCGTTCTCGAGCGCGCGCCAGGCGGCGTTGCGGCCAGCCGTGTCGCCGTCGAAGCAGAACACGAGCTCGCTGGTGACGCGGAACAGCCGGTTGAGGTGCTCGGGCGTGGTCGCCGTACCGAGCGTCGCGACCGACCAGGCGATGCCGGACTGCGCGAGGCGCACGACGTCCACGTAGCCCTCGACGACCAGCAGCCGCTCGACCTTGCGCAGTGCCTGCCGCGCCTCGTAGAGGCCATACAGTTCGCGGCCCTTGTGGAACAGCGCGGTCTCGGGCGAGTTCAGGTACTTCGGCTCGCCCTGGTCGAGGATCCGGCCGCCGAAAGCGATCGGCCGGCCGCGCGCGTCGCGGATCGGGAACATGACGCGGTCACGAAAGCGGTCGTAGCAACCGGATTCGCCCTTGCCGCTGCGCTCCACGACCAGGCCCGCTTCGAGCAGCGCGCGCTCACGCGCGGCTGAGCCGCCGAATCGCCTCAGCACCGCATCCCAGGCGTCCGGCGCATAGCCGACGGCGAATTTCACGCAGCTCTCCGCGGTGATGCCGCGTCCCTCGAGATAGGCCTTGGCGCGTTTCGACTCGCGCAGGCTGTCGCGGTAGAACTGCGTGACCGAGGCGAGCAGCTCGTACAGGTCCTCGCCGGGACGGGTACGGGGCGCGTCGCCGCCTTCGCGCGGCACCTCGAGGCCGAGCCGGGAGGCGAGTTCCTCGACGGCATCGGGAAATGGCAGCTTGTCGTGTTCCATCAGGAAGCCGAGCGCCGTGCCGTGCGCGCCGCAGCCGAAGCAGTGGTAGAACTGCTTGTCGGGGCTCACCCAGAACGACGGTGTCTTCTCGTTGTGGAACGGGCAGCAGGCCTTCCATTCGCGCCCCGCCTTCTTGAGCTGCACGCGGCCGCCGATCAGCTCAACGATGTCGGTCCGGGCGATCAGCTCGTCGATGAATGCCTGCGGGATGCGGCCGGCCATGCTCAACGATACCTCAAGCCATGCGCGCCCGAGTTACGCGCCGGTGGCCTCGCGAGATCACGCGGGTGGCAGCGGTTGTCCCGCCTGCCAGCCCTCACGGCGTAGTCGCTCAAGGAGCGCGAGCGCCTGCGCCCGCCCGTCGCGCGAGTGCAGCGGCAGCACCAGCACGTCGCCGGGCCGCGACCAGGCGAGCGCCATGCGCACCGCCTGGTCCTCGCCGTCCGCGTCCGCGATCCGCTCTCCTGCCCGGCCGGCGCGCACGAGCGCGGCGCGCAGGAGCGCGGGCACCTCGCCGCCGGAGCGCCCGCGCAGGTAGCCGGCGAGTTCCTTGACCACGACGTAGTCCGGCCGCGCCTGCGCGGCGACGGACGCGAGCTGGTCGATATCCGCGTCCTCGCGGTTGCCGGCCTGCCCGAGCAGCAGCGCGAGGCGCGCGCCGCCGCGCAGCTGCTGCGCGAAGTCGGCGAGACCGGCGAGCGCCGCGGGATTGTGCGCGAAATCCACGATCAGGTTGAGCCCGCCGAGTTCGCAGCGCATCAGGCGGCCGGCGTTGTCCGCGGGGTCGGCGCCGAAGCGTGCGAACACGGCGGCGATGAATTCGGGATCGACGCCGAGACCGGCCGCACCGAGCGCCGCGGTCGCGAGATTCGCGACGTTGAAACGGGAACGACCGCCGGCGGCGCGCGGCATCGCCGCGATCGCGCCGAGATCGTGCTCGCGGCCGCGCCAGGCGAGCAGGAGCCGCCCGGCGCGCGGCTCGGGGCCATCGGTTCAGCCCCCGAGCGCCGACTTGATGCGCGCCGACAGGGCGCCCATGTCGGCGCGGCCCTGGACTTTCGGCTTCAGCACAGCCATGACCTTGCCCATATCCTTCATGGAGGATGCGCCGGTCGCGGCCACCGCTTCCCGGACCAGGGTCGCAAGTTCGGCATCGCCGAGCTGGGCGGGCAGGTAGCCGGTGAGGAGGGCGATCTCGGCGGATTCCTTGGCCACCAGGTCGGGGCGGTTGCCGGCCTGGAACTGGGTGACGGATTCCCGGCGCTGCTTGATCATCTTCTCGATGACCGAAAGCACTTCGGCGTCGCCGAGCTCGACGCGCTCGTCGACTTCGCGCTGCTTGATGCCGGCCTGGAGCATGCGGATGCAGGAGAGGCGGTCTTTCTCGCCTGCCCGCATCGCCGCCTTCATGTCTTCCGTGATGCGGGCCTTGAGGCTCATCCCGGGGGGTCAGCGCATCGCGCCGCGACTGCCGTCGCGGGAGTTGCGCTTCAGGTGCCGCTTGATGGCGGCCGCCTTCTTGCGTTTCCGCTCCTGGGTGGGCTTCTCGTAGAATTCCCGCCTGCGCAGTTCGGTCAGGACGCCCGCCTTTTCGCAGGCGCGCTTGAAACGACGCAGGGCCGCGTCGAAATACTCGTTTTCGCGGATACGGACGCTCGGCATTCTGACCTCGACGCTACCCTGGACGGCCCCGGGAACGCCCGGGGAAAGGGCCGGAATTGTAGTGACCTGCCCCCGGAAAATCAAAAACCTAGGTCCATGTTGATCCTCGGCATCGAAACCTCCTGCGACGAGACCGCGGTCGCCCTCTACGACGGCCATCAGGGCCTGCTCGCCAACCGCGTCTTCAGCCAGGTCGCGCTGCACGCGCAGCACGGCGGCGTCGTCCCCGAGCTCGCCTCCCGCGAGCACATTGAGCGCCTGCTGCCGATGGTTCACGACGCCCTGGCCGAGGCCGGGCTGTCGGCTCAAGCCGTTGACGGGATTGCCTATACCGCCGGGCCGGGTCTGATTGGCGCGCTGCTGGTCGGCGCCTGCCTCGCCCGCTCGCTGGGCTATGCCTGGGGCGTGCCGGTCATCGGCGTGCACCACCTCGAAGGGCATCTCCTGGCGCCGGCGCTGGAGCCGGACGCGCCGGATTTCCCGTTCGTGGCCCTGCAGGTCTCGGGCGGGCACACGATGCTGGTGGAAGTATCGGGCCTTGGGCGGTACCGCATCCTCGGAGAGACGCTGGACGATGCGGCAGGAGAGGCCTTCGACAAGACGGCGAAACTCCTCGACCTCGGCTACCCCGGCGGGCCCGCGCTCGCGGCGCTCGCCGAGCGCGGCAGCGCCGGCGCCGTCGAGTTTCCGCGCCCGATGCTCGACCGGCCAGGGCTCGATTTCAGCTTCAGCGGACTCAAGACCGCCGTGGTCGTCGCCGTACGCGGACGCGTGCTCGACGACGCGGCCCGCGCGGACGTGGCGCGCGGCTTCGAGGACGCGATGGTCGACACACTGGTCGCGAAGTCCCTGCGAGCGTTGCGCCAGACGGGCATCGACACTCTGGCCGTCGCGGGCGGCGTCGGCGTCAACCGCCGGCTGCGCGCGGCACTCGCCGGGGCGGTCGACGCAGCCGGCGCGCGCGTGTACTTCCCGCGCCCGGAATTCTGCACCGACAACGCCGCGATGATCGCGCTCGCAGGCCACCACCGCCTCGCCGCGGGCGAGCGCGAGGAGCTCGCCGTCCGCGCCCGTGCCCGCTGGCCGCTCGACGAACTGCGGCCACCGGGCCAGACCGATGCAGTACGCTGAACGGAGCCACGAAGGGGACGCACCCCTTCAGCGCAAGGCAAGGCGAAGGCCGACCGAGGCTGGCCGCTGAAGGGGTGCGTCCCCTCCGAGGTAGTCGATGGATCGCATCTTCATTACGGCGCTGACCGCGGAAGCGGTGATCGGCATCTACGATTGGGAGCGCCAGGTCAGGCAGCGCGTCGAGATCGACCTCGAGATGTGGCTGGACCTGCGGGGCGCGGCAGCGAGCGACGCGATCGAGGACACGCTCAACTACAAGTCCGTCGCCAAGCGCGTGCTCGCCTTCGTCGAGGCGAGCAGCTTCCGGCTCGTCGAGGCGCTCGCCGGCGAGATCGCGCGCATCGTACTCGAGGAGGCCAGGGTCGCGCGCGTGAAGGTCACCGTGCACAAGCCGGGCGCGATCCGGCACTCGCGCGACGTCGGCGTGGTGATCGAGCGCAGCCGCGATGGCTGACCCGCGCCATGGCTGACGCCTACGTCGCGGCCGGCAGCAACGTCCGGCCACGAGCGAGCCTCCGGCAGGCGCTGCGCCTGCTCGGCCGGGAATTCCCGGGGCTCGAGGCTTCGCGCGCATTCGCGAATGCCGCCGTCGGCTTCCGGGGCGACGACTTCATCAATCTCGTCATCCGCTTTCCCGCGGACCTGCCGACCGAGGCGCTGATCGAGCGGCTGAAGGCCGTTGAGCGAGCCTCCGGCCGCCCGCCCGGCGCGCCGAAATGGGGCCCGCGGACGCTCGATCTCGACCTGCTGCTGCATGGCGGCTTCGTGGGTCACGCCGCGGGCAAGTCGCTACCGCACCCGGATCTGCTGACGCGCGCCTGCGTGCTGGGGCCGCTCGCCGAGCTCGCGCCGGCGCTCGCGCACCCGGTCGCGGGCGAACGCATGGACCTGCTCTGGGAGCGCTTCGACCGCAAGGCGCATCCGCTCCGCCCGGTCTCGCTCGACGAGCCGGAAGAATGAAGGCGCTAGCGGTCCTCGCCGCCGGCCAGACGGCCGCCGTCGACGGCGAGGACCTCGCCGGTCACGAATGGCGCGTCTTTCGCGAAGAAGAGCGCAGCCCGGGCGACGTCCTCCGGCGTGCCCGTGCGCTTCAGCGCCGTGCGCGCCACGATGCGCTCGCGCAGCGCATCGTCGACGCCCTGCTCGGGCCAGAGCACCGAGCCGGGTGCGACCGCGTTCACCCGGATCGCGGGCCCGAGCTCACGCGCCAGCGAACGCGTCAGCATCACCAGCGCCGCCTTGGCGGCGCTGTAGACGGCGTGCCTGCGGAGCGGTCTCAGCCCGTGAATGTCGGCGATGTTGAGAATGAGTCCCGCGCGTCTCGCGAGCTCGGGTGCGGCGGCCTGGGCGAGGAACAGCGGCGCGCGCAGGTTCGAACCGACCAGGTCGTCGAACTCATCGGGCGTGATGCTGCCGACCGGGGTCGCATAGAAGGTCGAAGCGTTGTTGACCAGCACGTCGAGCCGCCCGAAGGCGCGCACCACGGCCGCGGGCAGCCGCTCGCAGGCCTCGGCGTCGGCGAGGTCGGCGGCGAATGCCTGCGCCGAACCGGGCCGTGCAGCCTCGAGGCGCGCGACCAGCGCTTCGGCATCCATCCGCGAGCTGCGGTAATGGACGGCGATACGCGCGCCTTCGGCGTGGAACGCGGCGGCGATCACGGCCCCGACCCGGCGCGCGGCGCCGGTGACCAGGACGACCTTGTCGGTGAGCGGAATCGCGGGCGCTGGCATGCGTGTCGGGACGGGCAGGAAGACGGGCCGCGACGATATCACGAGCCGCCGAGGCGCTGGTGTTGACGCCGGGGGGCCTGCCGCCGCTCGATGCCGGCGAGCGCGAGCGTGCCGCGGAGCTGGCCGCACGCATCCGCGCGCGCATCGCCGATCACGGCGGCTGGCTGCCGTTCTCGGCGTTCATGCAGGCAGCGCTGTACGAGCCGGGGCTCGGCTACTACATGGCGGACGGCGCCATCTTCGGCGGCGCGGGGGACTTCGTCACCGCGCCGGAGCTCTCGCCGCTGTTCGCCGCCTGCCTTGCGGACGCGGTCGCGCCGCTGCTCGCCGCGGCGGGCGACGGCGAGATCCTCGAATTGGGCGCCGGCAGCGGGCGGCTCGCCCGCGAGCTGGTGGCGGCGCTCGCTCGGCGCGGCTGCGCGCCGCGGCGCTACCGCATCGTCGAGCCGAGTCCGCGCCTGCAGGAGCGCCAGCGCCGGCTGCTCGAGCACGCGGACGCGGGCACGACGGCATTCGAATGGCTCGCTGCGCCGCCGCGCGACGCCTGGTCCGGCGTCGCCCTCGCGAACGAGGTCGTGGACGCGCTGCCGGTGGACCGCTTTCGCGTGACGGCGGAGGGCTGCGAGGCGATCGGCGTTACCGCCGACGGAGATGCCTTCCGCTGGCAGACGCAGCCCGCGGGCCGCGAGCTCACGGCGGTGGTCGCGGGCCTCCAGCGGCGCCTGCTGCAACCCATGCCGCAGGGATTCAATTCGGAGCTGCGAATCGGTCAGGACGTCTGGCTGCGCGACGCCGCGGCGGCGCTGGCGCGCGGCGCGCTCGTCGTCATCGATTACGGGCTGCCGCGCGCGCAGTATTACCATGCCTCGCGCGACGGCGGCACGCTCGCGGCGTTCCGGCGTCATCGGCGCATCGCGGACGTGCTTGCGGCACCGGGCACGCAGGACCTGACCGCCTGGGTCGATTTTTCCGCGCTCGCGGATGCGGCGCGCGCGGCCGGCCTCGATCCCGCGGGCTTCGCGACCCAGGCGCACTTCCTGCTCGCGACTGGCATCGACACGGAGCTCGCGCGGCTCGTCGATGCCGCGCCGGAACGCGATCGCGCCGCACACCGGCAGGCCGCGGCCACGCTACTCCTGCCCGGCGAGATGGGCGAACGCTTCAAGGTGATGGCGCTCGCGCGCGGGATCCGCGGACCATTCCACGGATTCGGGTTCAGGAATCTCGGCGCGAGCCTGTAGACTGGCGCGATCTTGGATCCACTCCACGCCATCGTCCTCGCGATCGTCCAGGGCCTGTCCGAGTTCCTGCCGATCTCGAGTTCGGGCCATTTGGTGCTCACGCCGCATTTTTTCGGCTGGCAGGACCAGGGCCTTGCCTTCGACGTCGCGGTGCACGTCGGCACGCTGCTCGCCGTCGTCGCCTATTTCCGCCGCGAGCTCGTCGCGATGATCAGGGCCTGGCTCGGCTCGTTGACGGGTGGCGGCATGACGGCGGACGCGCGGCTTGCCTGGTGCGTGATCGTCGGCACGATCCCGGTCGGGCTGGTCGGGCTGTTCGCGGGCAGCGCGATCGAGGAGAAGCTGCGCAATCCCGTCGCCGTCGCGACGATGCTCTCGGTTTTCGGCGCGCTGATGTGGCTCGCGGACCGCTGCGGGCGGCACGAGCGCGACGAGCGCTCGCTCGGCTGGCGCGACGCGATCCTGATCGGCTGTGCGCAGGCGCTCGCGCTCATGCCGGGCGCGTCGCGCTCGGGCGTGACGATGACCATGGCGCGCGTGCTCGGCCTCACGCGTGAGGCCGCGGCGCGCTTCTCCTTCCTGCTCGCCGTTCCGGGTATCGCCATGGCCGGCGCCTGGGAGGGGTACAAGCTCGCGACCCGCGGAGACGGCGGGGTGGACTGGGGCGTGATCGCGCTCGGCATCGCCGTCGCCGGGGTCACGGGCTTTCTGTGCATCGCCTGGCTGCTGAAGGTCATCAACCGCATCGGCCTCGCGCCATTCGCGATCTACCGCTTCGCGGTCGCGGCGCTGCTGTTCTGGCTGTTCGCCTGATCAGGCGGCCTTGAGGGCGGCGAGGCGCCGGCGCCTCAGCAATTCGCCGATCTGTTCGCCCGGGAGTCCTGCCCGCTCCGCATCCGTGAGGGCGACCGCGGCGGCACGCTCCTGCGCATCGCGGAGCAGCGCCGCCTGCGGATAGGGGAGATCGCCGAGACCGCCGCCGCGCCCGCGGTGGTCGGCCTCGCAGGCGACCAGCAGCTCGCGGAACCGCTCCGGTCGGCGAAAGGCATCGCAGGACTCGAGCAGCTCGAGAAGCGTGCGCGGCCGCAGTTCCCCGGCGCGGTGCACGAGGCCGTGCCAGCGCGCGGCGAGCACCGCGAGCTCGCGATGATCCGCCGGCACGCGCAGCCGCGCGCAGAGCTCGGCCGCGAGCCGCGCACCCGACTGCTCGTGGCCGATGTGGCGCGGCCATTGCGAGCGCGGCGTGCGGCCCTTGCCGAGGTCGTGCATCAGCGCCGCGAAGCGGATGCGCGGCTCGGGCGTGAGCGCAGCAGCCGCCAGCATCACGAGCTCCATGTGCAGGCCCGTGTCGACCTCCGGGTGCCACTTTTCCGGCTGCGGCACGCCCCAGAGCGCGTCGAGTTCGGGAAAAATGCGCGCCAGTGCGCCGCACTCGCGCAGCGCCCGCAGCCACGCCGCCGGCGCCGGTTCCGCGAGCGCCTTGGCCGTCTCCTGCCAGGCGCGTTCCGGCACCAGCGCGTCGGCCTCGCCCGCGGCGACCATCGCGCGCATGCGCCCAAGCGTTTCGGGCGCGATCCTGAAGCCGAGCGGCTCGTAGCGGGCGAGGAAGCGCGCCACGCGCAGGATCCGCACCGGGTCTTCATCAAACGCTTCCGACACGTGGCGGAGCCTGCGGGCCTCGAGATCGGCGCGCCCGCCGCAGGGATCGATCAGCGCGCCGTCCGCGGCGCGCGCCATCGCGTTGATCGTCAGGTCGCGGCGGCGAAGGTCATCCTCGAGGGTCACGTCCGGCGAGAAGGAAACCTCGAAGCCGCGGTAGCCGGGGCCGGTCTTGCGCTCGGTGCGCGCGAGCGCGTATTCCTCGGTGGTCTCAGGGTGCAGGAACACCGGGAAGTCGCGCCCGACCCGGCGGTAACCCGCGTCCAGCATCTGCTGCGGCGTCGCGCCGACCACCACCCAGTCGCGCTCGGCGACGGGCCGGCCGAGCAGCTCGTCGCGAACCGCGCCGCCGACCAGATAGACTTTCATCGCATCATGGTACGCGATCCGCCCTCGCGCCTTGTCCGGCTGTTCGCGGTGGCCGCGGCCTGCGTGACCTTGTCCGGCTGCTACTACGTGCACGTCGCCTCGGGGCAGCTCGAAATGAGCGGCAAGCGCGAGCCGATCGCCGAAATCGTCGCGCGCCCCGACACCGACCCGACACTGCGCACGCGGCTCGAGCTCGCCGCGCGGGCGCGCGATTTCGCCACCGCCGAGCTCGGCCTGCCCGACAACGGCAGCTACCGCGCGTTTGCCGACCTCGGGCGGCGCTACGCGACCTGGAACGTGTTCGCGGCGCCCGAATTCTCGATTGATTCCAGGCGCTGGTGCTTCCCGGTCGCGGGCTGCGTCAGCTACCGCGGCTATTTCGACGAGGCGCGTGCCGCCCGGGAGGCGGACAAGCTGCGCGCACGCGGCTTTGATACGTTCATCGGGCCGTCGATCGCCTACTCGACGCTCGGGCACCTGCGCGACCCGGTGCTGAACACCATGCTGGCCTACGGCGACACGGAGCTTGTCGCCCTCCTGTTCCACGAGCTGGCGCACCAGGCCGTGTACGCCCAGGGCGACAGCGACTTCAACGAGGCGTTTGCGAGCGTGGTCGAGAACGAGGGCGTGCAGCGCTGGCTCGCCCGCGAAGGCAGGCCTGCAGAGCTCGAGAAATTCGTCGCGCTGCGCACACGTCAGGGCGAGGCCACCGGGCTCATGGTGGCCGCGCGCGCGCGGCTCGCCGCGCTGTACGCCGGGCCGCTCATGCCCGGAGCGATGCGCGCGGAGAAGGCCGCCGAGCTGGCGCGGCTGCGCGCGGCGCTGGCGGCGGGCGGGTACCCGGCGGATGGCGAGTTCAACAACGCCCGTCTGGTCGCGGTCGCCACCTACGAGCGTTGCGTACCCGCCCTGCGGGCCGAGCTCGAGCGCCTCGGCAACGACCTGCGAGCGTTCTACGCGACGATGAGGGAACTGGCCGCCCGGCCGCGCCCACGCTACCTGTGCAGAGCTTCCCTAGATCAGGTATTTCGGCAGAACCGCATTCAGGGGCTGGGGCCTGATGCCGAGCCGGGCGAGCCCGTTGACCTTGCAGACGCTGTCGACCGTGAGCGACCGGTAGTTATCGGTCGAGAACGGTTTGCCGGGCACGAAGTCGCAGATCGTCGCCTGCAGCCGCGCGGCGAGGTCCGGCATGCCGATCACCGCGCGCGCAAGACGCAGGCGATCGCGCACCCGGCAGACGATCTCCTGCAGCGTCATCCGGTCGGGTCCGCAGAGCTCGTAGCACTCGCCGGCGGTTGATTCGTCGGCGAGGCCATGCTGGACGGCGGCGACGACGTCTCCTACCCACACCGGCGCCAACCGCGCGCCCGGCCGCGCGAGCGGCAACGCCAGCGGGATCGCGCGCAGCAGCCGCGCGAAGCGATTCGTGAAATCGTCGCCTGGCCCGAAGATCACCGAGGGCTGGAAGATCGTCCACTGCAGGTCCGGGCCGGACTCATCGCGGATCACGCGTTCGCCACGGCCCTTGCTGCGCAGGTAATGGCTTGGGCCGAGCCCGGCATCCGCATTGAGCGCGCTGACGTGCAACAGGCGGTCGACACGCGCACGTCGGCAGGCCTCGATCAGCCTGCGCACCAGCTCGACGTGCACCTTCTCGAAGCCGCGCCCGTTGTGCCCGCGCTCGTTCAGGATCCCGATCAGGTTGATGACCGCCCGCTGCCCGGTGCAGAGCGCCGCGAGCTGGCGCTGGTCGTGAATGTCGGCCGCGACCAGCTTGAGCGAGGGGAGCGGGCCGAGGTGGCGGGCACGGGCCGGGTCGCGCGTCGGCACGGTGATCTGCCAGCCGGCGCGGGCGAGCGCCGCGCACAAGTGCGTGCCGACGAAACCGGAACCGCCGAGCACGCAGATTGAACCCGGTGTCATCGCGCGATTATAGAACTCGCGCCCTTGCCGGCGCGCGCGGGATCCGGCGGGGTTTCCGGCTCGCGAACCCTGCCGGAACTTTAAGGGTTCGCTCGCCGGAACCCCGCCACCTCGCGCGCGCCGGCCACGCGGCGGCGCTCTGGCTCGCGCGCGAGGTGCCGCGGCGATTCGTGCGCGCGCCGGCCGGCCGTAGCGCGCTTGCCTCAGCACGCCAAAGTTCGAGCGCGAGTCAGCGCAGCGGCAGGAGGATGACCTGGCTGCCGCGCTTCAGCTGCACGAGCAGCGTCGCCTGGTCCTTGGCCGCCTCGCGCAGTTCCGCGAGCGAGTTCACGCGCTGCCGGTTGACCGCAACGATCCGGTCGTCCGCCAGCAGCCCCGCCTGCGCGGCCGGGCTTCCCTGCGCGACCTCGCGCACACGCACGCCGCCAGCGGTGTCTTCCGACACCTCCACCAGTTCGGCGCCGGCGAGCGCCGGATGGATGGCGGAAGCATCGGCGATCTGCGCCGCCTCGCGCAGCACGGCGGTGACCGTCCGCGGCTTGCCTTCGCGCAGCAGCCCGACCTCGATGCTGTCGCCGACCTTCAGCATGCCGATGGTCTTGCGCAACTCCGCGTTGGAGCGGACCGGCTCGCCGCGCACGGTGGTGATGACGTCGCCAGGCTCGATGCCGGCCCGGTCCGCGGCTGAGCCCTCGACGACCTGCGAGACCAGCGCGCCCTGGGCATTCTCGGCGAGCCCGAGACTTCTGCGGAAATCGGGCGTCAGGGACAAGGTCATGACGCCGAGCTGCCCGCGGTTGACCTGGCCGGTTTCGATCAGCTGCTCCATGACCGAGCGGACCAGGTTCGACGGGATCGCGAAGCCGATGCCGATATTGCCGCCGGATCCCGACAGGATCGCGGAGTTGATGCCGACCAGGTTGCCGTCGAGCCCGACCAGGGCGCCGCCGGAATTGCCCGGATTGATGGCCGCATCGGTCTGTATGAAGTCCTCGACGCCGTCACGGCTGAGGCCGGTGCGGCCGAGGGCGCTCACGATCCCGGAAGTCACCGTGTGCTGCAGGCCGAAGGGGTTGCCGATGGCGATCACGAAGTCGCCGACCTGGAGTCGCGACGAGTCCGCGAGGTGCATCTCGGCCGGCAGCTTCGCGTCCTTGACGCGCAGCACGGCGACGTCCGAGCGCTCGTCGCTGCCCACGACCTCGGCCTTGAGCTCGACGTCGTCCACCAGCGTGATCGTGATTTCGCTGGCGTTCTTCACGACATGGGCATTGGTGACGATGTAGCCATTCCTGGCGTCGACGATCACGCCGGAGCCGGCGCTCCGGAACTCGCGGTCGCGTGGCTGACCGAAGAAGCGGCGGAAATCCGGGTCGTCGAAGAACGGATGGCGCGGCGCGGCGACCGTGCCGCGCACGGCGATGTTGACCACCGCCGGCGAGGCGTTCCTGATGACCGGGGCGAAGGAGGGCAGCGTCGCCTGCGCGGAAACTGCCGCGGAAATCGTGAAAATGGCTGCGGCCCCAACGGCCGCGATGATCTTGTTCATGGCGCCAGACCTCGGTGGACGCGTTCTCAGACCGGACCCTGCCAGCGCAAGTTCCGATGCGCGCGAGGCTTGATTTTCCCGCGTGCGAGCGCGCTCGTGTACGAATCCGCTGGTATTTTTCGGCTTTTTCTGCACACAAGATGTTGTACTGCGCAGAAACAGGGCGTGTTGCGGGCATGGCGCGGCGCTCGACCGGAAATTGCCTGAAGTGCCAGCAGTAACTTATTGATTAATAACGAGTATCGAGAAGCGTTTTTTTTTATAAGGAAATCCTTGACACCACCCGCCTTGCGGAAATAATTTCACAACCCTGACACAAGATCTTGTAGTCGCCGTCCGAAAGCGGAACCGGCCGGCAGAAGAGTCAGGGAGCCACGTGAAATCGGACGCAGGCGGCGCCAGGGAGCGCATGCCGGGGTGAGATTTCTCCGGCGAATGCACGGGTCGCGGGGACGAGGGGAGCAGCGCGGGAAAAATGAGCACAGCGGTCAGGATCGAGCACAAGGACGTTGAGGAGATTCCCTTCCAGGAGGCGTCGCTCGACATTTGGGACCGGAAGTACCGGTTGACTGCCAAGGACGGCACGCCGATCGACGCGTCGATGGACGACACCTTCGCGCGTGTGGCGAGGACGCTTGCCGAGGTCGAGGAACCCGCGCAGCGCGAGGCGATGTTCGAGCGCTTCCTGTGGGCGCTGCGCAAGGGCGCGATCCCGGCGGGACGCATCATGTCGAACGCGGGCGCGCTCGAGCACAAGCCGGCGACCTCGACGATCAACTGCACGGTCTCGGGCACCATCCATGACTCGATGGACGACATCCTCAACAAGGTGCACGAGGCCGGTCTCACGCTGAAGGCGGGCTGCGGCATCGGCTACGAGTTCTCGACGCTCCGTCCGCGCGGCGCCTACGTCGCGGGCGCGGGAGCGCACACCTCCGGCCCGATGTCCTTCATGGAAATCTACGACAAGATGTGCTTTACCGTCTCCTCCGCGGGCGGCCGCCGCGGGGCGCAGATGGGCACCTTCGACGTCGGCCACCCGGACGCCGTGGACTTCATCCGCGCCAAGCGCGAGAACGGCCGGCTGCGCCAGTTCAACCTCTCGCTGCTGGTGACCGACGAGTTCATCGAGGCGGTGCGCGGCGAGCGCGAATGGAAACTCGCCTTTCCGCTATCGCGGCGCGAGTACGACCCGGCGCAGCACGACCTGCACGACCCGGCGGCCTTCGTCTGGCGCGAGTGGCCGGACGGCGAGAGCTACGTCACGAACGACGAGGGCTTGGTCGCCTGCAGGATCTACAAGACCCTGCCGGCGCGCCGCCTGTGGGACGTCATCATGGCGTCCACCTACGACTTCGCCGAGCCCGGCTTCGTGCTCGTGGACCGGGTCAACGAGATGAACAACAACTGGTGGTGCGAGAACATCCGCGCCACAAATCCTTGCGTGACGGCGGATACCTGGATCGCCACCGCGGAAGGTCCGCGGCAGGTTGCGGATCTGCTCGGCAGGCCGTTCATGGCGCGCGTGGATGGCCGCGATCATGCCTCCGGCCCCGGGGGTTTCTTCCGCACGGCGGAAAAGGATGTCGTGCGGCTCGAAACAGCCGAGGGCTACAGCCTGCGCCTGACGGCCGACCATCGCCTGAGACGGGTTGCGTCCTTCGTTGGCGAGCGGACGCTGACCGAATGGTGCAGCGCTGGCGATCTGCGCCCCGGCGACCGGGTGCTGCTCAACGACCACCGCGCCGGCGCGTCCTGGTCGGGCGCCCATGGTTTCGGCCAAGGCTACCTGCTCGGACTCCTGCTGGGTGACGGCACGCTCAAGGCCGACAAGGCCGCGCTCTGTGCCTGGTTGCCGGCGGTTGCCGCGAATGCCGGCCCCGAGGCGGCGGATGCCGGCGTCCGTTCCATGATGGAGGCCGCGCTCGCCGCCGCCCGGGAGCTGCCGCACCGGTCTGACTTTGCCGGCTGGTCCGCGGTTGCCGGCCGGTCGGGGTACCGCCTCGCGCTCGGCGCCGTCCGCAGCCTCGCTCTCGAGTTCGGCATGCGCCCTGGCGCGAAGTCCGTGACCGCCGCGATGGAGCGTGCATCGAGCGAATTCCAGCGCGGACTGTTGCGCGGCCTGTTCGATACCGACGGCAGCGTGCAAGGGAGCCAGGCGAAGGGCGTCAGCGTGCGCCTGTCGCAGTCCGATTCCGCGACACTCGCAGCCGCGCAGCGCATGCTGCTGCGGCTCGGCATCGCCTCGTGGATATACCGGGATCGCCGCGACGCCGGGTGGGTGTCGCTTCCGGACGGAAGGGGCGGCAGGGCGTCCTATGCGACGGCTCCCCAGCACGAACTGGTCATTTCGGGTGAAAACCTCGCGCGGTTTGCCGAGGTGGTCGGTTTCGCGGACAGCGCCAAGTCCGCGCGGCTCGCAGCGCTGCTCGCCGGCTATCGGCGCGCGCTGAACCGCGAACGCTTCGTCGCGCGGGTGACGGCCGTGCACGGCGACGGCCGTGCGGACGTGTACGACTGCCGCGTGCCCGGCATCAATACCTTCGACGCCAACGGTCTGCATGCCCACAACTGCGGCGAGCAGCCGCTGCCGCCCTACGGCTCCTGCCTGCTCGGCTCGGTTAACCTGACGCGCTTCGTGCGCCGGCCGTTCACGGACGAGGCCAGCTTCGACTGGGACGAATACCGCGAGGTGGTTCGGACCTTCACCCGCATGCTCGACAACGTGGTCGAGATCAACGGCCTGCCGCTCGGCCGCCAGCGCGACGAGATCGCGCGCAAGCGCCGGCACGGCATGGGTTTCCTGGGCCTCGGCTCCACCATCACGATGCTCGGCATGAAGTACGGCTCGCCGGAGTCGGTCGCCTTCACCGAGAACGTGTCGCGCGAGATGGCGATCGCCGGCTGGGAGGCGGGGCTCGAGCTCGCCCGCGAGAAGGGGCCGGCGCCGATCATGAACGAGGAGTTCACGGTCACGCGCGCCATGCTGAGGAAGCGCCCGGAGATGGCGCGCGACGGCTGGAAGACCGGTGACCGCGTGCCGGGCCGCATCCTGCACGCGCGCTACAGCCGCTACATGCGCCGCGTCGCCGAGGTCGCGCCAGAGCTCGTCAAGCAGCTCGAGGCGGTGGGCAGCCGGTTCACGCACCACAGCTCGATCGCGCCGACCGGCACCATCTCGCTCTCGCTTGCGAACAACGCCAGCAACGGCATCGAGCCGTCGTTCGCGCACCACTATTTCCGCAACGTGATCCGCGAGGGCAAGAAGTCGAAGGAGCGCGTCGACGTCTGGTCCTTCGAGCTGCTCGCCTATCGCGAGCTCGTGAACCCGCGGGCAATGCCGGGCTCCAGCAACGCGGCCGAGGCGCTGCCGGGCTACTTCGTCACCGCGGACGAGATCGGCCCGCGCGAGCACGTCGAGATCCAGGCCGCCGCGCAGCGCTGGGTGGATTCCTCGATCTCGAAGACCGCGAACGTGCCGACCGACTTCCGCTATGAGGACTTCAAGGACATCTACCTGTTCGCCCATGAAAAGGGACTCAAGGGCTGCACGACGTTCCGCTTCAATCCCGAGGCGCACCAGGGCGTGCTCGTGAAGGAGGACGACCTCAGGAACACCGTCTACGTCTTCACGCTGGAGGACGGCTCCGAGATCGAGGTCCGGGGTGACGAGGAAATCGAATACGACGGCGAGATCCACACCGCCGCCAACCTGTATGACGCGATCAAGGAAGGCTACTACGGCCGCTTCTGAGCGCGCGAGGAACCGACATGAGCCGCATCAAGATCGAGAAGAAGATCGTCAAGTACCACGTGCAGAAGCCGGAGGCCGAGAAGCCGGCGGCCAGGGAGGCGCGCGAGGGCAAGGTGCTGCGCAAGGAAGGCGGCGGCAAGGTGCTGCGCATCCACGAGAAGCTCGAGCGGCCCGAGGTGCTGATCGGCTCCACCTATAAGATCAAGACCCCGGTCTCCGACCACGCGATGTACCTGACGATCAACGACATCGTGATGAACGAGGGCACGGAGCACGAGCACCGGCGGCCGTTCGAAATCTTCATCAACTCGAAGAACCTCGACCACTTCCAGTGGATCGTCGCGCTGACGCGCGTCATTTCGGCCGTGTTCAGGAAGGGCGGCGAAGTCGTGTTCCTGACCGAGGAGCTGAAGGCCGTGTTCGACCCGCGCGGCGGCTACTGGCAGCCGGGCGGGAAATTCATGCCCTCGATCGTGGCCGAGATCGGCTACGTCGTGGAGCGTCACTTGCAGTCGATCGGGCTGATGCAGAAGCCCGGCCTCGACGACGCACAGCGCATGCTGGTCGAGGCGAAGCGCAAGGAGTACGAGGACCGCCACAAGCAGCAGGACGCGTTTGCCGAGTCGGGCTATCCCGAAGGCGCGCAATTGTGCGCCAAGTGCAGCACGGCTGCGGTGGTGCTGATGGACGGCTGCATGACCTGCCTGTCCTGCGGTGAGTCGAAGTGCGGATGAACAACGGACATTTTTTTCACGCGCCAGCCGGGTCCCCGCCCGGCGGCACCTGACACAGGGGCTGCGCGTGACCTCCCAGGCGGCCTTCGGGCCGCCTTTTTTCCTCTGGTGCCGGGTCGCACTTATCGTACTTATGCGGGCTAGCAGCCGTCGATTGAACGCCAGCGGCGTCAGCATAAGTACGATAAGTGCGACCCGGCACCATTCTTTCCTCGCCGCCGCGCTGCTGCTCGCCGGCTGCGTGACGGAGCGCGGGTATGAGGGCCCGGCGCTCGCGGCGGACGAGCGCGTCCTGGTGCGTGCCGATCCGGTCGTGAGCGCCGGCGCGCCGGTGCAGGTCCGCCTGCGCCGGGTCGACGGCCGCGAGCTGGGGCTCGCAGCGAGCCAGGTGGAACTGCCGCCCGGCAAGCACGAATTCCTCGTTGACTGCCGCGTGGCCGAAAGCGGTTCGGTGCGCCGCTTCACCGTCAGCGCGGAACTTGAGGGTGGCGGCCGCTACCGCCTGGTCGCGCAGGCCACCACGCGGAATTGTGAGGCGGTCGAATTGATCGGCGACTGACCGGCCGGCGCGGGGCGTTATAATGTCTCGCGACATGTATCGCAAGTTGTTGATTTTGATGATTGTCGCGGCGCCGCTGGCCGCGGCGCGCGCCGACTCGATGGGCAGCATCGCGGGTCCCGCCGGCATGTTGCAGCCGGTCGACCGCGTGGTGGTGCACAAGGCGAAGCGGCTCCTCGAGATGTACCGCGACGGCGCCGTCGTCGCGAGTTACAAGGTTTCGCTTGGCCTCATGCCGACCGGCCAGAAACAGCGCGAGGGCGACCTCCGCACGCCCGAGGGCAGCTACCGGCTGACGCGCCGCAACGCCGAGAGCGATTTTTTCCTCGCCGTCCAGGTGTCCTACCCGGAAGCCGCCGACATCGCGCAGGCGCGCAGGAACGGCTGGGCACCCGGCGGCGCGATCATGGTGCACGGCCTCCCGAACCTGCTGAAGTATTCGCGCGATCGCTACCTCAGCACCGACTGGACCGACGGCTGCATCGCGCTCTCCAACGAAGACATGCTCGATTTCTGGCTGCTGACGGGGCAGGGCACGCCGATCGAGATCCGGCCGTGACCGGATACCCGGGGAGCGACCTCGCGGCCATCGTGCATGCGCGGGTCTCGCCGAAGGGCGTGCTCGACAACCTGTCGCAGCAGGAGGTCGACAAGCTGCTCGACCGCGGCCAGGGCGGCCTCTACCCGCTGTTCCGCCGCTGCGCGCTCGCGGTGCTGAACTCCGGCACGCTGATCGACGATGCGCGCCTGATCTTCGACGCCTACAAGGACTTCGAGCTGCGCATCGTGCGCGAGCCCTGGGGCATCAAGCTCGAGATGCAGCATGCCCCGGGCAGCGCGTTCGTCGACGGCGAGATGATCAAGGGCGTCAAGGAGCACCTGTTCTCGGTGCTGCGCGACATCGTCTATACGCACAACGAGATCGGCGCGCGCTTCGACCTGGACGATCCCGCCAGCGTCACCAACGCGATCTTCTGCATCCTGCGCAATGCCCGCGCGCTCGAGTACAAGGGGCGCCCGGACCTGGTCGTGTGCTGGGGCGGCCACTCGATCCCGCGTGAGGAGTACGACTACACCAAGCTGGTCGGCTACGAACTCGGCCTGCGGGGCCTCTCGGTGTGCACCGGCTGCGGTCCCGGCGCGATGAAGGGCCCGATGAAGGGCGCGACGATCGGCCACTCCAAGCAGCGGATCCGCGACGGGCGCTACATCGGCATCACCGAGCCGGGGATCATCGCTGCCGAGCCGCCCAACCCGATCGTCAACCAGCTGGTGATCATGCCGGACATCGAGAAGCGCCTGGAGGCCTTCGTCCGGCTGTGCCACGGGATCATCGTGTTCCCCGGCGGCGCGGGCACGGCCGAGGAAATCCTGTACCTGCTCGGTATCCTGCTGGATCCGGGGAACGCCAACCAGCCGCTGCCGCTCGTATTCACCGGCCCGCGCGAGAGTGCCGGCTACTTTCGCCAGCTCGACCGCTTCATCGGCCGGACGCTCGGCGAGGAAGCCCGGCAGCGTTACCGCATCGTCGTCGACGACCCGGCCGAAGTCGCGCGCGAGATGCAGCGCGGCTTCGACGCGGTGCGCCGTTCGCGCCGTCGCGCCGGCGACGCCTACAACTACAACTGGCTGCTGAAGATCCCGCGCGATTTCCAGCAGCCGTTCGAGGTGAGCCACGCGGCGATGGCCGGGCTCACGCTCACGATGGACCAGCCGGTGCACGAGCGCGCCGCGAATCTGCGTCGTGCCTTTTCCGGCATCGTCGCCGGCAACGTCAAGGAACGCGGCATCCGGTTGATCGAGGACAGGGGCCCGTTCGTGATCCATGCGACGCCGGAGATCGCGGGACCCCTCGACGAGCTGCTGCGCGGCTTCGTCGCCGAGCGGCGCATGAAATTGGTCGGCGAGTACTGTCCGAGCTACCGCATCGCCTGATTGCGCCGCAGGCGGGGTTTCATGCCCCGGGACCTGTGATGCAGTTCCTGTTTGCCTCGCCCCGTGCCGCGTAACTTGCGTGTCATGAAGCCGGTTCAGGTTGGGCAAGCGTGAGCGACATCAAGGTTACGCCACCCGGCGGCCGCGACCGCGGCGGCCCCGAGCCCGCGCCGCGCCTGCCGCGCCGCAGCCCGGTCAGCCGGCACGGCGCGATCTCGCGCGAGCTCACGAAGTACTCAAACTACAAGTCCTGGGCCGAGAAGGCGCGCGGCGCTTTCGCGGCCGACCCTGATACGACCTCTGCCAGCGGCGGGCACGGCCGCCGCTCCACCGACCGCTGAGCCGCCATGGAGCGCCTGGTCCAGCTGCTCGACGAGCTCGAAGACCTGCTGTCCCTCCTGCGCCATCAACTCAGCCTCTGGCCCGGTCTCTAGCCCCGCTGCCGCGCTGAACGCAGCCGCAAGGGGGACTGTCCCCCCCGGCTTTCGCTGCTATCGTTGCGGCATGACCCGCACGCTCGTCTCTGCCCTTGCAGTCGCCGTGCTCACCGCCGCGGCGCACGCCCAGACACCGGAATCGCCGCCGCCGGCGGCCGCCGAGCCGACCGTGCTGGTGACCGATCTTGTGCCAGGCATCGGCGAAGAAGCCCTGCCCGGCAAGGTGGTGATCGTGCACTACACCGGCTGGTTGCACGATCCTGCGGCGCAGGACCACCGCGGCCGCAAGTTCGACAGCTCGCGGGACCGCGGCCAGCCGCTGTCCTTCCCGCTCGGGGCCGGCCGGGTGATCCCCGGCTGGGAACAGGGGCTGCCCGGCATGAAGGTCGGCGGCTCGCGCCGGCTCGTGATCCCGCCATCGCTCGCCTACGGCGCCCGTGGCGCCGGCAACGGCGCGATTCCGCCGCACGCGACGCTCGTGTTCGACGTCGAGCTGCTCGCCGTCGAGATCGTGACCTTCAAGGCAGGCCAGTAACCTGCGCCCAGGTGACCATGAACTCTGCAGTCCGGCTCGCGGCCCTGGCCGCCCTCCTGCCAGCGAGCGCCGCCCCGGCGGCGACGCTGGTCCACGCGGGCCGCATGATTGACGCGGTGAGCGCCTCGCCGCGCGAGCGCGTGACCATCGTGGTCGAGGGCGGGCGCATCCAGGCGATCGAGGCCAGGTTCCGCGCGGCAGGCGCCGGCGACGAGGTCGTGGACCTGTCGCAGGCCACGGTACTGCCCGGCTTCATGGACATGCACGTGCACCTCACCGGCGAGTACAGCCGAAGCAGCGAGCTCGACAGCGTCAAGAAGAGCGAGGCGGACCGCGCCTACGATTCCACCGTTTACGCGCAGCGCACCCTCTTGGCGGGCTTCACGACCGTGCGCAACGTCGGCGATCAGTGGAACCTCTCGACCGCGCTCAAGCGCGCTATCGAGGGCGGCAAGGTCAGGGGACCGCGCATCTTCACCGCCGGCCGGTCGATCGGCACCCGCGGCGGCCACGCGGATGCAACCAATGCCTTCGGGCCGTTCCTGACCAGCGACGACCCGCGCCTCGACACGGTCTGCAGCGGCGCGGATGGCTGCCGCGAGGCGGTCCGCCAGCGCTACCAGGACGGCGCCGACTCGATCAAGATCACCGCGACCGGCGGGGTGCTGTCGATCGCGAAGTCGGACAGTGCGCCGCAGTTCACGGACCAGGAGCTGGCCGCCGTCGTCTCCACGGCGCACGACTACGGCATGAAGGTGGCGGCCCACGCGCACGGCGCCGAGGGCCTGAAGCGTGCGGTCAGGGCAGGCATCGACTCGGTCGAGCACGGCACATTCATGGATGACGAGGCGATCCGCCTCATGAAGGAGAAGGGCACGCATTACGTGCCGACGATTTCCGCGGGCCGCTGGGTCTACGAGCAGGCCCAGGACCCGACGTACTTCCCGGCGATCGTGCGCCCCAAGGCGCTGGCCGTGGGGCCGCAGATCCAGCAGACCTTCGGCAAGGCCTGGCACGCAGGGGTCACCATCATGTTCGGCACGGACTGCGGCGTGTGCGCGCACGGCGATAATGCGAAGGAATTCGGCCACATGGTCGAGGCGGGCATGCCGGTCATGGACGCGATCCGCTCCGCGACCATCGTCCCGGCCCGCTATCTCGGCATCGACGACCGGCTCGGCAGCGTCGAGGCCGGCAAGCTCGCCGACCTCGTCGCCGTGCCAGGCAATCCCCTCGACGATGTCCACGTGCTGGAGCGCGTGTCCTTCGTGATGAAGGACGGCGTCATCTACAAGCGTTGATCGCCGGCGGACTCACGCGCTGCGCTGCGCGGATCCGGCGCGGGGGTCCACCCGAGCGAGCGAATGTCCGTTCATCTGAGCTCGCGAGGGCTGAGTCCCCCGCGCCGGATCCGCGCAAGGTCGTGCATGAGTACATCGACAGTCAAGGTTGAGAAAGTCGTCATCGAGGGGCCCGCCGGCGCCATCGAGGCGATGATCGAGCGCCCGTCGGGCGCGCGCGGCGACATCGCTGCAGTCTGCTGCCATCCGCACCCGCTGTACGGCGGGACGATGCAGAACAAGGTCGTGCACACGCTGGCGCGCGCCTGCCAGGACCAGCGCGTGACCAGCGTGCGGTTCAACTTCCGCGGCGTCGGCTCGAGCGCGGGCCGCCACGACGACGGCGTCGGCGAGAGCGAGGACGCGGCGGTGGTCGCGGACTTCGCGATGCGCGCGACCGGCGTCGCGCGGCTCTGGTCGCTCGGCTTCTCGTTCGGCGGGTTCGTCGCCTACCGGCTCGCGACCCTGCGCGACGCCGCGGCACTGGTGACCGTCGCGCCGCCGGTGCAGCGCTTCGACTTCACGCGGCTGCCGGTCCCGCGCGCGCCCTGGCTGGTCGCGCAGGGCGACGCGGACGACCTGGTCGACCACGAGCGCGTCCTCGCCTGGACAAGGAGCCTGGACCCGGCGCCCGAGGTCAGGATCCTGCCGGGTGCGGAGCATTTCTTCCACGGCCGCCTGACCGAGCTGCGCTCGATACTGGGCGGGTGGCTCGCGGCGCGGGCCGCGGAAAACGGCTGAAAAGGCCTGAAAAACCAACGGGGCGGCCGGGGCCGCCCCGTCGCTTCTCGAAACGCGGAAACGGACGAGCGGGCTCAGCCCACCATCTCGTTGAGGTTCTTGAGGGCGCGGATACGCACCTTCCTCGAGGCGGGCTTCGCGTTGATGGTCATCTTCTCGCCCGTGAACGGGTTGACGCCCTCGCGCGCCTTGGTGGCGGCCTTCCTCACGACGCGCATCTTGCACAGGCCCGGCAGCGTGAACACGCCGTTGCCCTTGAGCGACTTCTTGATCTGGTCGCCGAGCGCCTCGAGCACCGCACTGACCTGCTTCTTGCTGAGGTTCGTCTTGGCAGCGACCGCCGCAACGATCTGCGACTTCGTCGGAGCCGCATTCTTTTTCGCCATTGAGTAGTCTCCTGTAGTTTTGTCGACGACGGGGCGATCCCGCCAAATCAATTCCGGGCGCACCATACCACGGAAAAACCCGCTGCATAAGAGGGGTGACAGCGATTTGAAGCGGTTTTTTACGGGTCGGCGTGCGGGTCGGAATTCACTCGAGCCGGAACTCCCTTGTCAAGCGCGCGCGCAGCACCGGCCCCGCGGCGGTGGCCTGCGCGCGAATCTCGATCGTGACCGGCATGCGATGGCGCAGTTCGACCGGCGCGAGCCAGGTCGGCCCGCCGGGATCGTCGTGGCGCGCGAGCACGAGCGCACGCCGCTCGCCGGTGAGCGCGACCGATTCGGCCGCCAGGGACTCGGCGCTGACGCGGCGGCCGGCCGGCGTGTCCAGGCGCTCGAGCGTGACCGCCAGCAGAGCTAGATTGCGTCTCTGCTCAATGCCGTAACTGCCTGCAATCGCTGCCGGGAGATCGGTCGACTGCGTGAGCGCGTAGCGCAGGCGGTAGCCGCCCGCCTCGACGAAACCCGGATCCTCGTAGCTCGCCGCCGGCGGCGGCGGCGCAGTACCGCCGCCGCAGCCGGTCAGGGCAAGACCGAGGGCGAGAGCGGCGATGCGGGTGTTGCCCGCAACCCACAGGCGGGCGGCGGGTGAAATCATGGTTCAGCCGATCAGGATACGGAGCGCCTGCAGCCCGACGATCGCGACCAGCGGCGAGAAGTCGAGTCCGCCGATCACGGGCAGTACCCGCCGCAACGGGCCGAGCACCGGTTCGCACAGCGCGGTGAGCAGGGCATTTGCCGGGTTGCGTACGCCGGGGGCGACGAAGGAGAGCAGCGCGTAGACGAAGATGAGGACCGTGTAGAGCAGCAGGGTGGACAGCGCAAGCGTGCGCAGCGCCTCCACGGCGAGCGGCGCGAACGGGAACACGGCCCCGGTCCGCATCCGGAACAGCACCAGCGTGGCCGTGAACTGGACGGCCAGGAGCGCAACCAGCGAGGCGGTATCGAAGCGCCCGATCGGCGGCAGGATCCTGCGCAATGGAAGCACGAGCCAGTTGGTGAGCGCGAGGACCGCCTGGGCGAGCGGGTTCCGGAAGTCGGCGCGCCAGAGCTGCAGCAGCAGGCGCAACAGGAATGCGTAGGCGAGGAATGTGAAGGCCGAATCGGCCAGGAAGTAGAGCGCGTCCATGGGTGGATTCTAGCCGCGCGCGCCGAACACCGCGGTGCCGATGCGCAGATGGGTCGCGCCCTCGGCGATCGCCGACTCGAAGTCGCCGCTCATCCCCATCGACAGCACGTCGAGGCGGTGGCCGGCCGCGTTGAGGCCTTCCGCGAGGCGCCGCAACTCGCGGAACCAGCGCCGCTGGCGCGCTGGGTCCGTTTCCTCGGGGGGCAGGCACATGAGCCCGCGCAGCCGCAACTGCGGCAGCCGCGTCACGGCTTCCGCGAGCGCGCCGAGCCCCGCGGGCGCGACGCCCGACTTGGACGACTCGTCGCCGACGTGCACCTGGATGCAGACCTCGAGCGGGGGCAACGCCGCGGGGCGCTGCGCCGAGAGGCGCTCGGCGATCCGCAGGCGGTCCACGGTGTGCACCCAGTCGAAGAGCTGCGCGACGTCGCGCGTCTTGTTGGTCTGCAGCGCGCCAATGAAGTGGCGGCGGAAAGTACGGCCTGCCAGCGCGTCGAAGTGCGTGCGCGCCTCCTGCAGGTAGTTCTCGCCGAGATCGGCGAGCCCCGCATCCAGCGCCGAGCGCAGCCGCTCGAGCGGTTGTGACTTGGCGACGCCGACCAGGGTGATGCTCGCGGGATTGCGGGACGCGGTACGGGCCGCGACCGTGATGCGCTCCCGCACCGATGCGAGGGCGGCAGCCGGATTCTGCGGAGTAGTTAACATATTGGTGCGCTGCCACCGGGCCTATACTGCCCCCGGTCCCAGAGTTCCGCGGCGCGGTGCCCCGGAACCTCGTGCCGTGCACCGAGCCAGGGAGCCCTGATGGCCGTCGACATCGCCCAACTCTTGGCCTTCGCCGTCGAGAACAACGCGTCCGACCTCCACCTGTCCGCAGGCGTGCCGCCCATGATCCGCGTGGACGGCGACGTCAAACGCGTGAACATGCCGCCGCTGACGCACAAGGAAGTGCACAGCATGGTGTACGACATCATGAACGACAAGCAGCGGAAGATATACGAGGAGTTCTTCGAGACCGACTTCTCGTTCGAGATCCCGAATCTCGCGCGCTTCCGCGTCAACGCCTTCAACCAGAACCGCGGCGCCGGCGCCGTGTTCCGCAACATTCCATCGGTGATCAAGTCGCTCGACGACCTGCATGCACCGAAGGTATTCAAGGATCTGTGCATGCTGCCGCGCGGGCTGGTGCTGGTCACCGGACCGACCGGATCCGGCAAGTCCACGACGCTCGCGGGCATGATCGACTACGTGAATGTCAATCGCCCCGACCACATCATCACGATCGAGGATCCGATCGAGTTCGTGCACGAGTCGAAGCGCAGCCTTATAAACCAGCGCGAGGTCGGGCTCGACACGCGCTCATTCAGCCGCGCGCTGCGCGCCGCAATGCGCGCCGCGCCGGACGTGATCCTGATTGGCGAGATCCGCGACCGCGAGACCATGGAGTCGGCGATCGCGCTGGCCGGAACCGGCCATCTCGCCATCGCGACGCTGCACGCCAACAACTGCGCCGAGACGCTCGACCGCATCATCAACCTGTTCCCGCGCGACCAGCATGCGCAGATCTTCCTCGACCTGTCGCAGTACCTGCGCGCCATCGTCTCGCAGCGCCTGGTGCGCGGCCGCAACAAGAAGCGCGTGGCCGCCGTCGAGGTGATGCTGAACACGCCGCACATCCAGGACCTGATCAAGAGGGGCGATGTGATCGCGGTGAAGGAAGCGATGCAGTCGTCCAACGAGCGCGGCATCCAGAAGTACGACACGGCGCTCCTGCACCTCTACAGGGAGGGCAAGATCGACATCGAGGAGGCACTCAACAACGCCGACTCGCGCACCAACCTCGAGGCGCGCATTAACTTCGGGTAGTCGTTGCCCGGCCGCGCGAACTTCGCGCCGGTCGGGGACCCTCGCTCGCTCAGCCGGAAAGAATTCGCTCGCTCGGGGACCCGCCCGGCGCTCGTTCGTGCAGCCGGAACGTCGGCTGCGCGGCGCTCGCGCGCGCCGGACTCAGCCGCTAAAGACTGCGGTGGCGTCGAAGACGGGCCCGTCGACGCACACGCGCTTCATGGCGGGACCGTCGGGCGTCTGCACGAGCACGGTGCAGCCGGCGCAGCCGCCGACGCCGCAGGCCATGTTCTCCTCGAGCGAGACCTGGCAGGGCACGCCGTGTTTGCGCGCGAGTGCGGCGACGGCGACCAGCATGCCGTGCGGCCCGCAGGTGAAGATCTCGGCCCCAGGGCGCGCTTTCGCATCGAGGGAGGAGAGCCAGGCTTCGGCCAGTTCGGTGACGTAGCCGCGATGGCAGCCCGGGAATCCCGACAGGCTCGCGAGACGCGAGGGCACGCCGAGCGATTCGAGCAGCGGCATCGCCGCAGTTGTTCCGGCCGGGAGCCCGGGCGCGGGCAGCTGCGAGGTCGCGAGCTCGAACGGGAAGGGCAGTTCCGATCCCATGAGCACGAGCGGCGAGTACCCGCGCTCGGTGGCGATCCGCTCGGCGAGGAATACCATAGGCGGGATGCCGACGCCGCCGCCGACCAGTAGCAGGCGCGGCCGCGCGGGGTCGACGCGGAAGCCCTGCCCGATAGGACCCAGGCAGGAAAGCGTTTCGCCGGGCCGGCGTAGCGCCAGCTCGGCAAGCCCGTGGCCGACGACCTTGTAGAGCACCTCGATCCAGCCGGCCGCGCGGTCGGCGCGCATGACCGAAAGCGGCCGGCGCATCGGCAGGTCGGGCTCGCAGGTCAGGTGCACGAAACTGCCGGGCGTCGCCGCGGCGGCGCAGCGCGGCGCGGCGAGCCGCAGCACGTACTGGGCGCCGGGGAATGCCCGGTGTTCGAGGACGGCGGTGTCCTCGAGGAAGATGGTGCCGCGGTGCGGGCGTTCGGCGCTCATGGCTTGCGGCGCGAGGCGGCGAGGGCCTCGAGTACCGCCATGCGCACGGCGACGCCGTTCGCGACCTGCCGGCGGATCAGCGACTGCGGGCCGTCGGCGACCTCGGAGTCGATCTCGACGCCGCGGTTCATCGGGCCGGGGTGCATCACGATCGCGTCCGGAGCCGCGAGCGCGAGTCGCGCGGCCGTCAGGCCGAAGTCGCGGTGGTAGGCGGCGAGGTCGACCGGGCCGCTGCCCGCGCGCTCGTGCTGGATGCGCAGCATCATCACGACGTCGGCGCCGGCGATGCCATCCTCCATCGACTCGAAACGGCGCGCGCCCTCGAATGCGCCGGCTGCGGGCATCATGGCTCGCGGCGCGACGATGCGGAGCTCGGCGCAGCCGAGCGTCGCGAGCGCGCGGTGCGCCGAGCGGGCGACGCGCGAGCGCGCGATGTCGCCGACGATTGCGACCCGGGCACGGCCGATGTCGCCTTTCGCCTGGCGGACGGTCAGGGCGTCGAGCAGGCCCTGCGTCGGGTGGGAGAGGTGGGCTTCGCCGGCGGACACGACCGCTGCCTCGCCGTCGACGGCGCGCGCGACCATGTCCTGGACGCCGGCCTCGGCGTCGCGGATCACGAACACGTCGACCCGCATCGCGAGCAGCGTGTAGACGGTGTCGAGTAGCGTCTCGCCCTTGGCGCGCGAGGACAGTGTGATCTCGAAATTCACGACGTCGGCGCCCTGGCGCAGCGCCGCGAGTTCGAACGAGGCGCGCGTGCGGGTCGAGGGCTCGCCAAACAGGTTGGCGACCGTGAGCCCGCGCAGCGCGTCATTCTTCACCGGTTGCGCGGCGAACACCGCGGCGCGGTCGAGGAGCGACTCGAGCAGCGCGCGCGGCAGGCCGTCGAGCGTGACGAGATGCCGCAGCCGGCCGGCCGCGTCGGTCTGTGCCAGGGGGAAGTTCATGCGCGGGGCTGCGCAGGCATGGCGCGGAGCCATTGCAGGAGGAGCAGGCGCGCGGCCTCGCGGTCGACCTCGCCGCGCCGCACGCGCTTCGCCTTCGCGCCGCTGCGACGGCGCTCGCGCAGGTCGTCCTCCGCCTCGCGCGACGTCAGTCTTTCGTCCACCCGGTGAACCTCGATCCCGTACCGGCCGACGAGCTGGTCGGCGAACCGCAGGGCCGCCGTCGTGAGGCGGGCGTCGCGGCCGGCCATATTATAGGGAACGCCGGCGACGATCGTCGCTGGCCGCCAGGCGGCGACGACCCGGTCGATCGCCCGCCAGTCGGGCTCGCCGTCCGCGGCGGCGATCGTCTCGAGCGCCTCTGCCGTGCCGGTCAGGGTGTTGCCGACCGCGACGCCGATGCGCCGCAGGCCGTAATCGAAAGAGAGCACCGTCCTCGCGGCCGGCGCGGGCATGGGGCTGCCCTCAGGCACGCCCCGCCTGGGTGCTGATGCGGGAGAGCTCGACGCCCAGCAGCCGCGCCGCGGCGTGCCAGCGCTGCTCGAACGGGAGCTCGAAGATCAGCGCGTCGTCGCAGGGCACGGTGAGCCAGGCGTTCTGCAGCAGTTCCTCGTCGAGCTGTCCCGCCTCCCAGCCCGCGTAGCCGAGCGCGATCACCGCCTGCTCCGGGCCATCGCCCTGCGCCATCGAAGCGAGCACGTCGCGGGAGGTGGTCACGTGCAGCGTGTCGGACACCTGCATCGTGGATTCCCACCGGCGCGGCCCCGGCCGGTGCAGCACGAAGCCGCGGTCGCGCTGCACGGGCCCGCCTGCCAGCACCGGCATGCCGCGCAGCCGCGCGTCCTCGGTGGGCAGCGCGAGCTGGTCGAGCACTTCGGACATGCGCATCTCGAGCGGGCGGTTGATGACCAGGCCAAGCGCGCCGCGCTGGTTGTGCTCGCAGATGAGCGTCACGCTGTGCGAGAAGTTGGGATCCGCGAGCGACGGCATCGCGACCAGGAGCTGGTTGCCCAGATATTCGCCGGTGGCCATGCAGCTAGTATCGGCCTACGGTGCAGGCACTTCAACCGACGACCCCGTGAGGCGGCCGCCGACAAAGCGCCATTCGTAGGCGAAACGCAGGACCTCGTACCGGGCGGCAAGGTCCTCGGGAAAAGCCTCGAACGGGGTCGCGAGCTTCAATATGTCCATTGCGGCGCGGTCGAGTTCGCCGTAGCCGCTGGAGCGGCGCACGTCGGCCCGCACCAGGCCGCCGCTCGAGGCGAGCACCACCTCGATCACCGGATTGCCGGACAGCTTGCTGCGCCGCGCGGCGTTCGGGAAGTTGATGGTACCGACCTGCTCGATGCGGCGCTTCCAGGCGTTTAGATACACCGCCACCTCGGAGACCCGCGTGTTGGGCGTGACGAGCTGCTCCCGGCGCGGCGCCCCCTTGAGCTGGAGCTTCGCGTCCGTGCTGCTGCCCGCGAATGGCGACGCACTGCCCGCGAACGACTCGAGCGGCAGCACGGCGGGCGGGGTCTGTCGGCCTGCCACGGCGGCGGCGAAGCGGGGCTCGCCGCCGCGGCCCGCGAGCAGCTCGCCCTCGCCCGCGGCCTCGCTCTCGTGCGCAGTTGGCGCATCGCCGCCCTCGGGCGCGCCCGAATTCGCGGCCGCGACGCTGCCCGCGACGGGACGCCGGGTCCGCTCGTCGGGCGAGTTGCCGCTGCCGAGCTGGGTACGCTCGGCCAGGTAGTCGGCGCTGTCATTGCGCAGGCTGTCCGGCAGGGCATTGTTGACCAGCAGTACCTCGAGGGTCGGCACGCTGCCGGAGTCCGTGACCGGCGGCGCAAAGCTGACGCCGAGAATAAGGATGAGGTGGAAGAGGGCGGCCAGGAACAGCGTGATGGTCAGGCGGTCCCCGGAACCCGGACCGGGCCGGATGTCCCATTCGTGCATCAGCATCGCGCCAGCCTCGCAAGCACGGCTTCGATCACCATTCCGCCGATGTCGTGGCCATGTTTCGCCTCGATCTCGCGGATGCCAGTCGGGCTCGTGACGTTGATCTCGGTGACGAAGCCGCCGATCACGTCGAGGCCGACGAACAGCATGCCGCGCTCGCGCATGACCGGCCCGATCCGCGACGCGAGCCAGCGATCACGCTCGGTCAGCGCCCGGCTCTCCGCCCGGGCGCCGGCCGCCAGGTTGCCGCGGTGATCGCCGCTCGCCGGCATGCGGACCAGCGCATGCGGCACGGGCTCGCCATCCACCAGCAGGATCCGGGCGTCGCCGCCGGTCGCGATCTCGGGCAGGTAGCGTTGCGCCATCGCATAGCGCCGGCCGCCGTCGGTGAGCGTCTCGAAGATCACGCGCGCATTGGGGTCGCCCTGCTGCACGACGAAGATCGAGCGTCCGCCCATGCCGTCGAGCGGCTTGAAGACCGCCTGGCCGTGCTCGCCGAGGAACGCTTCCATGGCCGCCATGTCGCGGGTGATGAGCGTGGTCGCGCAGCATTCCGGGAACCAGGCGGTGTAGGCCTTCTCGTTCATGTCCCGGAGGCCCTGGGGCCGGTTCACGACCAGGGTGCCGGCCTGCTCCGCGCGCTCGAGCAGGTAGGTCGAGTAGATGTACTCCATGTCGAAGGGCGGGTCCTTGCGCATCAGCACCGCGTCGACGTCCGCGAGTTCGCGTACCGCCGGCTCGCCGGTGCGGTACCAGCCCTTGCCTTCAGCGACGACCTCGAGCGGCGTGAGTCGCGCGAACGCACGCCCGTCGCGCGCCCACAGGTCGTCCTGGCCGAACACCAGCACTTCGCAGCCTCGCGACTGTGCGGCCTTCAGCATCGCGACGGTGGAATCCTTCGCCGGCTTGATGCTTGCGAGCGGATCCATCAGCACCGCGAGGCGGGGTCTGGCAGGCATCAGGCGGTCTCCGGCCGATTGGCGGGAATGTGGCGCGGATACTGCACGTCAGGGGGCCTCGTCATAGTACACCTGTCGTCGGTCCCGACCGCCCGCGCGGCCGCCGGCCCGGCATGGCGGCCGGGTGGACCGATATGTTAAAAGGTGGTCGCTCCCGGAGGAACTGATGGAAAGTGCAGCGGCCGTTAGTGACGGGCACCGCCTGAGCGGGCTGAAAGTGCTCGTCATCGACGACAGCAAGACCATCCGGCGCACCGCGGAGACGCTGCTGGCCAAGGAAGGCTGCGAGGTGTTCACTGCCGTGGACGGCTTCGACGCGCTGTCCAAGATCGCCGACCACCAGCCGGACATCGTGTTCGTGGACATCATGATGCCGCGCCTCGACGGCTACCAGACCTGCTCGCTGATCAAGCACAACAAGGTGTTCCGCTCGATCCCGGTCATCATGCTATCGTCCAAGGACGGGCTGTTCGACCGGGCCCGCGGGCGCATCGTCGGTTCCGAGCATTAACTGACGAAGCCGTTCACGCGCGATCGAGCTCGGCGTCAAAGAATACCTCGGCAAGCCCTACCAGGAGGGCCAGCTGCTGCAGGCCATCGAGCCGCTGGTGCGCAAGGCCGCGACATGAGCGGCGAGCAGGAACTCTACGGCCTGCTGGTGCCGCTGCTCGACGAGCGCCTGCTCGTGCCGCGCGCCTGCGTCGCCGAGGTGACGGGCTACCAGCCGCTGCAGGAGATGCCGGGTGCGCCGCCCTGGTACCTCGGCATCCAGGCCTGGAACGGACGCGGCGCGCCGGTCGTGTCGTTCGAGGGCGCCTGCGGCAAGCGCATCCCCGTGATCGGCGGCCGCACGCGCATCGTGATCTTCGCCTGTCTCGGGCAGAAGCTGCCGGCCGGACATTTCGGCATCGCGACCCAAGGCTTCCCGCAGCTCGTGCGTGTCAGCCCCCAGGTCATCGCGGCCGACAACTCGCGCGCGTTCCCGGATCGTTTGCCGGTGCTGTGCCAGGTGCGCATGGTCAACGAGCTGCCGCTCGTCCCCGACCTCGAGCGGCTCGAAGAAATGATCGCGGACGAGACCACGGTCACCGCGGCGTAACAGGGGACGCTCCCCGATCAGAGGTCCCCGGCGACCGCCTGCAACACCGCCAGCGCCGCGAGCGCGGCGGTTTCGCTGCGCAGCACGCGCGGCCCCAGGCGGCAGGCGCGGAAACCCGCGGCCAGCGCGGCTTCCCGCTCGGAATCCTCCAGCCCGCCTTCCGGCCCGACCAGCAGCTCGATCGAGGTCGCGCCCTGCGCGGCCGTGACCAGCGCTAGGTCCGCATCGGGCGACAACAGCAGACGCACGGCTGACCGCGCCGGCTCCGCCAGCCAGGCGGCGAAATCCCTTGGCTGCGCGACTTCCGGCACGCGCGCCCGCCCGCACTGCTCGCAGGCGGCGATCGCGACGCCGCGCCAGTGCGCGGACTTGCGCTCGCGGGCCGGACCGTCCAGCCGCACGACGCTGCGCGCCGTCGCGACCGGCAGGATCGCCCGCACGCCGAGCTCGGTCGCCTTCTGCAGCACGAGGTCCATGCGCTCGGCGCGCGCGATGCCCTGCACCAGCGTCACGGCCAGCGGCGACTCGGCGCGCGCATCCGCGCGGCCGATCACTTCGGCCTCGACGGTGCCCCGCCCAAGCCCCGCAATCCGCGCGCGATAGTCCGATCCGTCGCCGTTGAAGAGCGTGAGCGCGTCGCCGGCGCCGAGCCGCAGCACGCGCGTCACGTGGGCGGCGGCCGCGCCCTCGAGATGCACACGCGCACCCGGGCCGAGCGCTGCCTCGACGTGCACGCGGATCAGGCGCATGCCGCGCCTGGGGCGCCGCGCAGGAGGTCCGCGGCCGGATCGAAATCGTCCGTCACGCGGCGAGTCTATGCGATTGGAAGCCGTGGTTGGCGCGGGCTAAGCTTCCGGCATGCCTGTTGTCACGACCATCGCGATGGGGCTGCTCTCGGGTGCGCGCATGATCGACTCGCCGAACCGCGACGCGCGGCCCGGCGGGCTCGAGCCGGAGCTCATCGTGGTGCACGGCATCAGCCTCCCGCCCGGCCGCTTCGGCGGCCCGTGGATCGACCGCCTGTTCCAGAACGCGCTGCCCGCCGGCGAGCATCCGTACTTCGAGACGATCCAGCACCTGCGCGTCTCCTCGCATGTCCTGATCGCGCGCGACGGCACGGCCACGCAGTACGTGCCGTTCGGCGAGCGGGCCTGGCACGCTGGCACGTCTCACTGGCGCGGCCGCAGTGCCTGCAATGACTTTTCGGTCGGCGTCGAGCTCGAAGGCACGGACGAAGAGCCTTACGACCAGCGCCAGTACGAGACGCTCGCCGACCTCGTCGCAGCGCTGCAACGGGCATACCCGTCGCTCGCGGAGGGCTGGATCGCGGGTCACAGCGACATCGCGCCCGGCCGCAAGACCGATCCCGGCCCGGCTTTCGACTGGCGCCGGCTGGAGGACGCCATTCGCGCGCGCGGCGCGGCGTTCCGGCGCGAGGTGCTCGCCTGAAGCGGCTTGCCACGGTCGCCGCGCTCGGGGCGCTGCTGCTGGCGGCCTGCGCGCGCGAGCCGGCCGCGCCCGCGCGCGAGCGCATCGTGAGCGTCGCGCCGAATCTCACGGAAATGCTGTTCGCCGCCGGCGCCGCGGACCAGATCGTGGCGGTCAGCGCCTACAGCGACTATCCGCAGGCTGCGTCGGCTCTGCCGCAGGTCGGCGACGCCTTTCGCCTCGACTTCGAGCGGATCGTCGCACTCGCGCCCACCGTCGCCGTGGTCTGGGAAAACGGCACGCCGGCGGGCGTCGCGCAGCGGCTGCAGGATCTCGGCATCCGCGTCGTGCAGGTCCCGACGCGCACCCTCGATGACATCGCGACCGGCGTGCTTACGATGGGCGAGCTGGCGGGCACTCGGGCGATTGCGGAGCGCGCCGCGAGAGACTACCGCGCCCGCATCGTGGCGCTGCGCGAGCAGTACCGCGACCGGCCGGCGATCCGCGTGTTCGTGCAGATCGACGATGCGCCGCTGTTCACGGTCGGCGGGCCGCACCTGATCACGGAGATCCTGGGCCTGTGCGGCGGCGACAACGTGTTCGCGGACGCCGAGGCCCAGGCATTGCCGGTCGACCTCGAATCGGTGCTGGCGCGCGCGCCCGAAGTCATCCTCTCGACCGACACGGACCAGCCCGCGCAGTACTGGGCGCGCTTCCCGCAACTCACGGCGGTCGCGCGCGGCAATCTCTACCAGTCGAGCGGGGACCTGCTCGCGAGGCCGAGCCCGCGCATCGCCGATGGTGCCGCGGACGTCTGTGCGCGCCTCGACGAGGCGCGTGCGAAGCGCGGACCGTCCTAGGGCGGCGGCTTGCTGCCGCGGCGCTCGTGGTTCCAGAGCACCTCGCTGCCGCTCTCGTGCCGGGCGAGCACGCGCGCGAGCACGAACAGGAGGTCCGACAGGCGGTTCAGGTACTGCAGCGGCTCCGGCGCGACCGTCTCGGCGCGCGCGAGCGTCCACGATCGCCGCTCCGCGCGCCGGCAGATCGCGCGGGCCAGGTGGCAGGCGGCGGCCGCGGGCCCGCCGCCCGGCAGGATGAATTCCTGGAGCGGCGGCAGCCGCTCGTTGAAGGCGTCGAGCGCCTGCTCGAGTGCGAGCACCTGCGAGGCTTCGATGGCGCGGTGGCCCGGGATGCAGAGTTCGCCGCCCAGGTCGAACAGCTCATGCTGGATCCGCGTCAGGAGCTCGGCGACGCCGCTGGGAATGCCTGGCACGGCGAGCACCACGCCGATCGCGCTGTTCGCCTCGTCGACGCAGCCGTAGGCCTCGACACGCGGATCGTCCTTGGGCACGCGGCTGCCGTCGCCGAGACCGGTGGTGCCGTCGTCGCCGGTGCGCGTGTAGATCTTCGACAGCCGGTTGCCCAAGCCTGCCCCTCAGCGAAACTCGTAGCGGATCGCGCCGTAATAGCTGCGCTCCACCGTGTTGTAGGTGTGGGCCAGCTGGTAATCCTCGTCGAACAGGTTCTCGATGCGCGCAAACACGCTGAAGTGCTCCCCCAAGGCGATCTTGCCTGACAGGCCGGCGAGCCAGTATGCCTCCAGCTGCACCCGGCCGTCGAAGTCGATGGCGTCGTTGTCGCGCCGTTCGCCCGCGTACAGGACGTCCAGCGCGACCTCGTGGCCCCCGAAACGCTTCACGACCGCCGCCGTGTAGTTCTCCCGCGCGCGGCGCAGCAGGCGCTCGTCCGTCGTGCGGTCGCGTGGATCCTGGAGGGTCGCCGACACATGCGCCGACCAGTCGTCGGCAACATACTGCCAGGATGCCTCTACACCCTCGATCCGGACCTTGTCGATGTTGCGGTTTTCGCCCTGGAAGGGAACGAAACTGATGATGACGAAATCGATGAGGTCATCAATGTCATTGCGGAACGCGGCCAGCGTGACGGACTGCCGCTCACCCAGCGCCTGTCGCCAGGAAATTTCGTAGCTCCTCGATTCCTCCGGATCGAGGCCAGGATTGGCGCCGAAACCGTAGAGGTCCGTGGCGTCCGGTGCCCGGAACCCGGTGCCGGCGGCAAGCGTCACGAGCGCGCCTTCGCCCGCCTCGATGCCGTAGGCAGCGTTCCAGGTCGCATGTCCGCCGAAAACCTCGTGTTCAAGGTACGCGGCCGCCAGCAACAGCCGCTGCCGGCCGAACGTGGACTCGCTCTGCAGATAGGTCTGGGTGGTCGTCGTGTCCGCCGCGTATGAAAGGTCGAACGACTCCGAATCGGCGTCCTCGTCCTGCCACAACACGCCCGCGGTCAGGGCGAACGACTCGGAGATCGCCAGGTCGTTCTGCCAGTCGAGGCTCCAGCGGCGCGTGTGCGCGAAGTCCTTGATGCCGTTGAAGTCGAACGCGCCCAGCTGGTTCTGGTCGATTTCGTCCAGCGCATAGCCCGCCGTCACCCTCGAGCGCCACATCGTGTTGGGCGCAATCGCCGCATAGAGCGCAAACGCCGAATTCCGGAAATCCTGGTCCAGCTGCGTGCCGAATGACGAGTATTCGGTATTTCCGGCGGCGTGCCAGATACGCGCGCCCACGTCGGCTGCGCCGACGGCGGTATGGCCGGATGCCGTGAACGACAGGTTGTGATAGCCGCGGTCCGTGCCGTCGCCGGCCTGGGTCGGGAATCCCGCACTGTCGATCCAGCTGCCCGCGAGCATGGCGCCTGTATGGTCGTCGCCGGTGCCCGCGCCGAAGCTTGCGGTCTTCGTGTCGAAGCTGCCGAAACCCAACGACGCGCTGCCGCTGTCCCCGGCGCCGCGCGTGATCACGTTGATCACGCCGCCGATCGCATCCGATCCGTACAGCGCCGAGCGCGGACCCTTGACCACCTCGACGCGCTCGACGAACTCGGGCGCGAAATTCTGGATCGCGGCCGTGCCGATCGTGCCGGGATTGATGCGCAATCCGTCCACGAGTACCAGCACGTGGTTCGACTCCGTGCCGCGCACGAAGATCGAGGTCTGCTGGCCCGGCGCGCCGAGGCGCACGGGCTCGATGCCCGGCTGAAAGCGCAACGCATCGCTGAGCTCTGCCGCCGGCAGCCGCAGCAGGTCGTCACCCCGCAAGATCTCGACGCTGGCGAGCACCCGGTCGGCCAGTTCCTCGCGGCGCGTGGCGGTGACGATGACGGGTTCGAGGGCGGTGCTGCCGGCGGCAGCGGCAAACAGGATCAGGGCGTTCATCGAGGCTCCTCCCGAGCGGTGCGCGCACCTGCACCGGTCGCGGAGGGGAGTCGGAAGGGCGGTGGAATCGCCCCCCCGGTCGCCCGCCGCGACTGGCGCTGTCTGACGGGCCGGTTTCCGGACTCACGGCAGTTCGCATCGCCTTCCCACCGGAACTTTCGGCAGTGGCTGCAGGCTTCGCCTGCGTGATGCGGCTTGCGCCGTTTACCGTTGCGGGGGCAGTGCCGGGATGGCGATCACTCGCGCACCGGCTTCCCGATTAGCCCGGGCTCGCACCCGGGGCACCTGTCATCGCGCATCATTCTGGGGACGGCTCCGGGGCCGGTCAAGCGGCCGTTGACGGACGGTTCCGCGCCCCGCAGTGTGGCTGCAATGGGCAACTCCGCACGGCTCGAGGCGGCACTCGCGGCCGCGGCGAGCGCCGCCGAGGTCATCCGCAGCCACTACGCCGGGGCGATCGCCGCGCGCGCGAAGGCTGACGGCTCGCCGGTGACGGATGCCGACATCGCCGCCGAGCAGGCGATCCGCGCGATCGTCGCGGCGCGTTTTCCCGGCGACGGGTTCTTCGGCGAGGAGTCTGCGGCCGAGCGCCTCGACGCCGAACACCTCTGGCTCGTCGATCCCATCGACGGCACGAAATCCTTCGTGCGCCGCTACCCGATGTTCTCGACCCAAATTGCGGTGATGCACCGCGGCCGCCTGCAGCTCGGCGTGTCTTCGGCGCCGGCGTACGGTGAGGTCGCCTGGGCCGAGCGCGGCGGCGGCGCCTTCCTCGACGGCACGCGGCTCGCGGTCAGCGCCGTCACGCGGATCGAGGCGGCGACGCTCTCGACCGGCAACCTGCGCGCGCTCGCCGGCGGATCGCGCTGGGCTTCCTTCGGCAGGCTCGTCGCACGGCTCGACCGCATCCGCGGCTTCGGCGATTTCCTGCACTACCACCTGCTGGCGGCCGGCAAGATCGACGCCGTGCTCGAGTCGGACATCAATATCCTCGACATCGCGGCACTTACCGTGATCGTCGAGGAAGCGGGCGGGCACGTAACCGACCTCGAGGGCAAGCCAGTTGGCCTCGAGACGCGCAGCATCCTCGCGACCAATGGCCTCCTGCACGATGAAATTCTCGAGGTGCTCGCGACGTAAGTCTCAGGCGCTGATGAACACCCGCTGCCCGCGCCAGGCGAGCTCGCCCACCGGCACGTCGTACAGCTCCGAGAGGTTCGCGTCTGAGAGGATCGTCGCGGCGTCGCCGTAACGCCAGCGCCCGTCGCCGAACAGGAGCAGGGCCTTGTCCGCCGCGCGCGCGGCGAGCGTCGCATCGTGCAGGGCGGCGATGACGAGCCCACCCGCGGCGGCGCGGGCGCGGAACAGCGCGACGACCTCGTTGCGGTGCCGCGGGTCGAGGTGGTTGGTCGGCTCGTCGAGCAGGCACACGGCCGCGTCCTGGGCGAGCAGCGTCGCGACGTCGAGCCGGCGGCGCTCGCCCCCGGACAGCGATTCGACGGGGCGTTCGGCAAGGCCGGCGAGCCCGACGGCCCCGAGCGCGGCGCGCGCCGTGGCCAGGTCGCTCGCGTCTTCCCATTGCCAGAATGGCAGGTGCGGATGGCGGCCGATCAGCGCGGTCTCGAACACGGTCGAGGGAAACGGATCCTCGGTCAGCTGCAGGAGGAGGCCGAGCCGCTGCGCGCGCTCGCGCCCCGGCCAGGCCGCGAGGTCGCGGCCATCGAGCTCGACGCGGCCCGCGGCGGGCGGGCGCAGGCCGGCGAGCGTGTGCAGCGTCAGCGTCTTGCCGACGCCGTTGCGGCCCAGTACGGCGATGAACTCGCCGCCCCGCGCTTCGAGCTCGAACCCGCGCACGAGCCTGCGGCCGGCGACGCTGACGTCCACGGCACGGCAGTCGAGCCGCGGCCGACGCGCCTCGCTCAGGGCTGCAGCCGCTCGTGCTGCCAGGGCTCGGCCTGGAATCGGCCATCGCCCGCGGACGCGATCACGCGCTGCCAGCGCGCGCGGTCGTGCATCCGGTGCTCGCCTTCGCACCAGAGCTCCACGGACGCGGCCCACAGCCGGTAGCCGCCCCAGTGCGCCGGGCGCGGCAGGCGCAGCCCGGGTTCCTGGTCGTCGTCCGGCGCGGTGAACGGATCCGGCGTGCCGAGCCGCTCCGCGGTCTCGCGCAGGCGTTCCAGGAGAATCTTCCGCGAAGCAACCGGGGCGCTCTGGTCGCTCGTGATCGCGGCCAGGCGGCTGCGCCAGGGGCGGCTCGCGAAGTAGTCGTCGCTCTCGCTCGCGAGTGCGTGCACCACCGGGCCCTCGACCCGCAACTGGCGCCCGAGCGCATCCCACAGGAACACGACCGCCGCCCAGGGATGTGCGGTGAGCTCGCGGCCCTTGCACGAATGGTAGTTCGTGTAGAAAAGGAGATAGCCCGGGTCCGCGACGATTTCCTTGCAGAGCACGACGCGCACCGATGGCCTGCCGTCGGCGCCCGTGGTCGCGAGACTCATGGCATTCGGGTTGCGTTGAATCTGTTCATCCCGGGCCTGCCGGAACCACGTGGACGCGAGGGGCATCGGGTCGGCCGGCAGGGGGTCCGGCAACATCTGGAAGGGTGCGTGCATTGTCAAATGGTAACGCTCCTGCCGGTTAAGCGGCGATTCAGCTTGGGTGGCCGAGACTGTCCCCACGCACCCTGCGGAGGAGCCGACATGCTAAGACAAGCCCTCATTGCCGCCTCGCTGGCCGTGCTGCTGGCCGGCCCGGCGGCCGCCGCGGACCAGGCACGACGTGCCAAAGCGGACTCAAACAAGGAGCCTGCTGCGGCCATCCAGAAGCAGCCGGCGAAAGCCGCGCCCGGCAGGCAGCCGGCCACAGCCGCTCGCCAGCCGCCCGCAAAACCCGCGCCGGCGACGTTCAGGGCGCCGCCAGGCCAGGGCAAACGCGGCGCCGACTGGAACCACGACCGCGGGCACGGTCGTGGCGATGACCGCCACGAGCGCGACTGGCGCGACGACGACCGCCGCCAACGCCACGACTGGGACCGCAACGACTGGCGCCGTGACGACGACTGGCGCCGCCGCGGCTGGCACTATCACGGTGGGCGCAATGATGGCTGGCGCTACTACCGGTGGCACGACAACCGCCACTGGCGCTATGTCCCGCCGTACCACTTCAGTCTCGATTTCGGCTATCGCTCCGGCTATGAGCTCGCCTGGCGCGACTGGTTGTACTACGGCCGCTACGACCGGTACTGGCGCCGCGGTGCGTACTACGGCTACGGCGTCGGCTATTCGTACCGCGCCGGGTACGACGCGGGCTGGCGTGACGCGATGTACTACTTCGGGCTCGGCTACCGCCCCGACTACTGGTCCTACGACCCGCAGGGCGGCTGGTACTTCAGCTTCCGGATCGAAGGCTGAGCCTGCAATCGGCCGGCCCGCTTGCAGACCGGCAGGCGGGCCGGTACACAGGGCAGTCCGGAAACCGGGGGACTGCCGCATGGAACTCACCGAGCTGCGCGAGCGGCTGACGAAACTCGACGGCCAACTGCTGGCGCTCATCGCCGAGCGCCAGCGCCTGTCGGAGGAAGTCGCGCGCGCCAAGCGCGCCACCGGCCATCCGACCCGGGATTTCAAGCGCGAACGCGACGTGCTGCTCAATGCGCGCGCTGCGGCGGAAAGACTGGGCCTTTCCCCGGCGCTTGCCGACAACCTGCTCCGGCTCCTGATCCGCAGCTCGCTCGCCACCCAGGAACAGGCGCAGGTTGCTGCACAAGGGCAGGGCGCCGGGCGGCGCGCGCTGGTGATCGGCGGGCGCGGCAAGATGGGCCGCTGGTTCGTCGAATTCCTCGACTCGCAGGGTTACGTGGTCGAGGTCGCCGACCCGGCCGGCCCGCTCGGGGCGCACCCGCACCGCACGGACTGGCAGTCCGACGAGCTGGCGCACGAGGTGATCGTGGTCGCGACGCCGCTCGGCATCACCGCCTCCATCCTCGAGCAGCTCGCGCGCCATCGCCCGGCCGGCCTCGTGTTCGACATCGGCTCGCTGAAGACGCCGCTGCGCCGCGGCCTGGAGGCGCTGCGCGCCGCCGGCGTGCGCGTGTGCTCCCTGCACCCGATGTTCGGGCCGGACACCGACCTGCTCTCGGGCCGCCACATCATCCACGTGGATGTCGGCCGGCCGGACGCGGTCGCGGACGCGCAGGCGCTGTTCGCCTCGACGATGGTCGAGCAGGTGGTCACGACGCTCGACGACCACGACCGCCTGATCGCCTACGTGCTCGGCCTTTCGCACGCGATCAACATTGCGTTCTTCACCGCCCTCGCGGACAGCGGCGAGGCGGCGCCGCGGCTCGCGCGCCTGTCCAGCACGACCTTCGACGCCCAGCTGGGCGTGGCCTCGCTGGTGGCCGGGGAGAGCCCGGCGCTCTATTTCGAGATCCAGGCGCTCAACGAGTACGGCGGGGAGTCGCTCAAGGCGCTCGCCGAGGCCGTCAGCCGCCTACAGGCCCTGGTCGCGAACCAGGACGCCGCGGGTTTCGCGCGCCTGATGCGCCGGGGCCAGTCCTACCTGCAGGATCGTGCCGCCGCCCGGCAGACCTGATATGCTTAATGAGAGTCATTCTCATTAACCATATTGAGGCCTTCATGAGCTTCCGTGACGTCCTCCTGCGCCGCCTGCCGGCGCTCGCCATCCTGGCCACCCTGGTGCCTATCGGGCCTGCCCAGGCCGCTGGCGAGCCCCTGGTCGTGTACACCGCCCGTAAGTACCAACTGGTCGAATCGCTCTTCCAGGAGTACGGCAAGGAGCGGGGCATCGAGGTGAAGTTCGTCACCGATGACGGGGCGCCGCTCATTCAGCGTCTTACGGCCGAGGGCGCCGCGAGTCCCGCCGACCTGTTCATATCCGTCGACGCCGGGGACCTCTGGCGCGCCAAGCAGGCGGACCTCCTGCAGCCGATCCGCTCACCAGCGCTCGAGGCGGCGATCCCGGCGCACCTGCGCGACCCCGAGGGCCACTGGTTCGGCCTCGCGGTGCGCGCGCGCACGCTCGCGTACTCGACCGCGCGCGTGAAGCCGGCCGAGCTTTCGAGCTACGCAGACCTTGCCGCCCCGCGCTGGAAGGGCAGGCTGTGCCTGCGCAGCGGCAAGGCAGTGTACAACCAGTCGCTGGTCGCGATGTTCATCAACGATCTCGGGGAGGAGGCGACCGAGAAGCTGGTACGCGGCTGGATCGCCAACCTCGCCGCGGACCCGTTCTCGAACGACACGCTGATGCTCAAGGCGATCGCCGCCGGCCAGTGCGACGTCGGCATCACCAACAGCTACTACCTCGGCCGGCTGCAGCACGAGCATCCCGCCCTGCCCGTGCAGCTCTTCTGGGCCGACCAGGCGGGCCGGGGCACGCACGTGAACATCTCCGGCGGCGGCGTCACGAAGCACGCAAAGAACCGCGCGGAGGCCGTGCGCTTTCTCGAGTGGCTGGCCTCGCCCGCGATCCAGCAGCGCTTTGCCGCGGTCAACTTCGAGTTTCCCGCCAACGCCGGCGTCGATCCGCTGCCGGAGGTCAGGGCCTGGGGCGCGTTCAAGCCGAACCAGGTCAACGTCGGCCTGATCGGCAGGACGCAGCCCGCGGCGGTGATGCTGATCGACCGCGCCGGCTGGCGCTGAGGCCGTTCAGCGGGCCATGGACGCCGCGAGCCCGCGCGCCGGCCCGGCGCTCACCGCACTCCTGGTCGCGCTGCCGATGGTCGCGATCCTCGCCGCCGTCGTGCACGGCGCGACCGGCACGGATTCCGCGCTCTGGGCGCACCTGACCGAGCACGTGCTCGCGCGCGTGACGGCCAACACGGCCGTGCTGGTCGTCGGCGTGGTCGCGATCGCCGCGGCGCTCGGCACCTCGCTCGCCTGGCTGACCGCGGGTTGCGAATTCCCGGGCCGCGGCTTCTTCGCCTGGGCGTTGCTGCTGCCGATGGCGATGCCGGCTTACGTGCTCGCGTTCGTCGCGGTCGCGACGCTCGACTACGCCGGCGCGGTGCCGGCCGCGCTGCGCGGGATCTTCGGCGCCGGCTTCACCGTGCCGCCGATCCGCTCCACCGGGGGCGTGATCGCGGTGCTGGGACTCGCGAGTTATCCCTACGTGTACCTGATGGCGCGCGGCGCTTTCCTGACGCACGGGGCGCGCGTGCTCGAGGCCGCGCAGTCGCTCGGTTTCGGGCCGTGGTCCGGGCTCATGCGCGTCGCCGTGCCGCTCGCGCGGCCGTGGATCGCCGGCGGGGCTGCGCTGGTCGCGATGGAGACCCTCGCGGACTTCGGCGCGGTGTCGGTGTTCAACTACGACACCTACACGACGGCGATCTACAAGGCCTGGTACGGGCTGTTCTCGATCGAGACCGCGCTCGGGCTCGCGCTGCTCCTGCTCGGCTTCGTCGCGCTGGTGCTCGCCCTCGAGCGCCTCGCGCGCGGGCGCGCGCGCTACGCGGCCGCCGACAGCGGCAGCCGGGTGCCAGTGCGGCTCGCACTGCCCGGCGCGCGCGGCTGGTTCGCCTGCGGCTATGCGTCGGCGGTGTTCGCGCTCGGCTTCGTGCTGCCCGCGCTCGCCCTCGCGCGCTGGGCGCTTGCGGTCGCGCCGCTCGACCTCGATGCGCGCTACATGGACTACATCCTGCGCACGCTGGCGCTCGCCGCGATGGCGGCAATGGCCTGCCTCGCGCTCGCCGTCGCGCTCGGTTACGCGACGCGCACCGGCGCCGGCCCGGTGCCGCGCGCCGCAGCGCGCATCGCGACCCTCGGTTACGCGATACCCGGCGCGGTGCTCGCGGTCGGGGTGGTGAGCGCGCTCGGCGGCATCGATGCCGCGTGGCGCGCGCTCGCCGGCGGCGAGGGGCTCTGGCTGCAGGGCACGGTGGTGGCGCTCCTGTTCGGCTACGTCGCGCGCTTCCTCGCGGTCGCCAATGCGCCCGTGCAGGGCGGCTTCGCTCGCATCCGGCCGGCGCTCGAGGAGGCGGCGCGCTCGCTCGGCTCGGGCACGCGCGAGCTCGTGACGCGCCTGCACCTGCCCCTGCTCGGCGCCGGCGTCGGCACGGCGCTGCTGCTCGTGTTCGTCGACGTCATGAAAGAGATGCCGATCACGCTGATGACGCGGCCGTTCGGCTGGGACACGCTCGCGGTGCGGGTGTTCGAGATGACCGCCGAGGGCGAATGGGAGCGAGCGGCGCTGCCGGCGCTCGTGATCGTCGCGGCCGGCCTGCTGCCGGTCGCGCTGCTGACCTGGAGGATGGAGCGTGCGGCTCGAGCTGCGTGAGGTCTCGCGGGCGTTTCCGGGCGTCGCTGCCGTCGACCGGCTCTCGCTCGTGGTCGGCGCGGGCCGCCTCGGCTGCCTGCTGGGGCCTTCGGGCTCGGGCAAGACCACGGTATTGCGCCTGATTGCGGGCTTCGAGCAACCGGATGCCGGCGAGGTGTACGCGGGCGGCAAGCTGCTCTCGGGCGCCGGACGTTGGGTGCCGCCCGAGCGGCGGCGCATCGGCATGGTGTTCCAGGACTTCGCGCTGTTCCCGCACCTCGATGCCGCCGCGAATGTCGCCTTCGGCCTGCGCGATGCGGACGCGGGCACGCGCCGCCGGCGCGCGGCCGAGCTGCTCGAGCTGGTCGGACTCGCAGCGGAGGCGAAGCGCATGCCGCACGAGCTGTCGGGCGGGCAGCAGCAGCGCGTCGCGCTCGCCCGCGCGCTCGCCCCGCGGCCGCATCTCGTGCTGCTCGACGAGCCGTTCTCGAACCTCGACGCCGACGTGCGCATGGAACTCGCGCAGCAGCTGCGCGCGGCGCTGGTCGCGGAGGGCGCGACGGTGCTGCTCGTGACGCACGACCAGCGCGAGGCGTTCGCGATCTCCGACGAGATCGGCGTCATGCGCGCGGGCCGGCTCGAGCAGTGGGACGCGCCCTGGGCGCTCTACCACTCGCCGGCGACCCGCTTCGTGGCGGACTTCGTGGGCGAGGGCACCTTCATCCAGGGCACCGTGCTCGGCCCGGGCCGGGTATCGACCGAGCTCGGCGTCATCGAAGGGCAGCTCACGAGCGAACAGGCGACCGGCACGCTGGTCGATCTGCTGCTGCGGCCGGACGATGTGATCCACGATGACGCGAGCGTGCTGCGGGCAGAAGTGGTCGAGCGCGTCTTTCGCGGTGCGGAATTCCGCTACCAGCTGCGGCTGCCCTCGGGCGCGGTGGTGCTGTCCTTCGTGCCGAGCCACCACGATCACGCCATCGGCGAGCGCATCGGCATCCGGCTAGACACGCAGCATCTCGTCGGCTTCTCAAGGACATAGCAACGAAGTTAACGGTGCCGGGTCGTACTTATCGCACTTATTGGCGTGCCTGCCGCAAAGAACCCTAATAAGTGCGATAAGTACGACCCGGCACCGTTAACACGACCCGGCACCGTTAACACTTCGTTGCTACGCGCGTCGGCGATGCATCAGCCAGAGAAACAGCGGCACGCCGATCAGCGCGGTCAGCGCGCCGACCGGTAGTTGGCGCGGCGCAACGATGGTGCGCGCGGCAAGGTCCGCGACGACCAGCAGCGCGCCGCCGGCGAGCGCCGCGGCGGGAATCACGGCGCGGTGCGAGGAACCGACCAGCAGGCGCACGAGGTGTGGCGTCACGAGCCCGATGAAACCGATGCTGCCGGCCGTGGTGACGGCGGCGGCGGTCAGCAGCGAAGCGGCGACGTAGATCGCGATGCGCAGGCCGCGCACCGGCACGCCGAGCAGCCGCGCCTGCAGCTCGCCGCGCGCGAGCGCATCGAGCGGGCGGGCCGCGAACAGGCAGGCGGGAATCGCGGCCAGCGCGAGCCCGAGCAGCCACCAGGGCGTCTGCACGTAGCCGAAGTCGCCAAGCAGCCAGAACAGCATGCCGCGCAGGCGCAGGTCGTCCGAGAGCGAGAGCAGGAGACTGACGATCGCGCCGCAGCCCGCCGCCACGACGACGCCGGTCAGGAGCAGCCGGGTCGTGGTCCAGCCGCCGGGCCCGTGCGCGACGGCGAACACCAGCAGCATCGCCCCGAACGCGCCGATCGCCGCCCCGAAGTCGACCGCCAGCCCGGCCGCCCCCGCCAGCATGAGCCCGAGTGCGCCGACCGCGGCGCCGCCCGATACGCCGAGCACGTAGGGATCCGCGAGCGGGTTGCGCAGCAGCGCCTGCATCAGCACGCCCGCGAGCGCGAGCACGACGCCGGTGCCGAAGGCCGCGAGCGCGCGCGGCAGGCGCAGCTCCCAGACGATCGTGCGCATCAGCGGGTCGCCGTCCGCGAGCCGCTGCCAGGCCGCGTCCAGCCCCGAGCTGCCGAGCGTGAGCGAAACGGCGATGGCGGCCACCGCTGCCGCCGCGAGCAGCAGGACCAGGTGACCCGCGCGCATCCTCCCCATGCGCGCACTCTAGCCGATTAAAATCGGCGCCATGGACCGCGACGCGGATTACATCGACGCCGACGGCTTCCGGGCAAACGTCGGCATCGTCCTGATGAACGCCGACCGCCAGGTGTTCATCGGCGGCCGCGCAAAAGCCAAGGGCTGGCAGTTTCCCCAGGGCGGCATCCGCCGCGGCGAACGGCCGGAGCAGGCGCTCTACCGCGAACTCGCCGAGGAAGTCGGCCTGCGGCCGGAGCAGGTCTCGGAAGTGGCGCGCACCAGGCACTGGCTGCGCTACCGCCTGCCGCCGCAGTTCGTGCGCCGCGGCTCGCAGCCGCGCTGCATCGGCCAGAAGCAGCGCTGGTACCTGCTCAGGCTCGGCGCGGGCGACTCGGCGCTGCGCTTCGACGCGACCGAGCAGCCGCCGGAATTCGACCGCTGGCGCTGGGTCGAGTGGTGGGACGCCGTGCACGAAGTCATCTACTTCAAGCGCCGCGTGTACGCGCGCGCGCTGCACGAGCTCGGCGCCCACGCCTTCCCGGAGGGCCTGCCGCCGTACCCGCCTTGGTGGGGCGAGCGGATGGGCGCGTCCGCGCCCGAAGCATGAATCAGAAGGGCCGCACGACCGCAAGCAGCACGATGCCGATCAGGAGCAGCGAAGGCACTTCGTTGAACCAGCGGTACCAGCGCTGGCTGCGGGCGTTCCGGCCCGCTGCGAACTCGCGCATCAGTTGCCAGCACCAGGCGTGGTACGCGAGCAGGAGCGCAACCAGCACGAGCTTGACCCGCAACCAGCCGACGCCGAGCAGCGCCGGGCTGACTGCCAGCAGCCAGAACCCGAACAGGATTGTCATGGCCGCGCCGATCGTCATGATCGCGAACAGTCGGCGCTCCATGACGCGGAACCGCTCGATGCCAGCGCTGTCGGTCGTCGCGGCGTGGTATACGAACAGCCGCGGCAGGTAGAAGAGTCCCGCGAACCAGGTGACCATGAAGATCACGTGCCAGGCCTTGATCCAGGGCATCGCCGCGCGCTCCCGTTGCTGGGGCGATTCTAGCGGCGGCGCGCGCGGGTGCGCGAGATGAACCTGGACCGCGGCTGGAAGAAGGCCCTGGCGGCGGTGCTGGTGATCGCCCTCGGCTATGGCGCTTTCGAGTTCGGCCGTGCGAGTTCGGGGTACTTCATCGTGAGCTCGATGCTCGAGCGCTTTGAGATGCAAAAGCGCAGCCGCGTGCTCAGCGAAGAGAACGAGTCGCTGCGCGCGCGTGTCGCCGTCGCCGAGGTTGGCCAGCAGGTCGATCGCCAGGCGCAGGCCGACGCGCAGCAGATCATGGGCGAGCTGCAGGCGGAGACCGCGCGCCAGAAGCAGGAGCTTGAGTTCTACCGCGGGCTGGTGGTGCGACAGTACGGTTCCGGGGCGCTGCGCGTGCAGGAACTGCGCGTGCGACCGGAGGAGGCAGAGCGCCGCTTCCTGGTGCTCATCACGCTGGTGCAGGCGGCGACGCGCGACACGATCGCGAACGGGACGGTCACGTTCGCGGTCGAGGGCCAGCAGGACAGGAAGCCGCTGACGCTCGCGCTGCCCGAGATCGAGATCGACCAGCGCAAGCAGTTCCCGTTTTCGCTGCGCTTCTTTCAGCAGATCGAGGTGCCGATCGAGCTGCCGCTGGATTTCCAGCCCGAGCGCCTCCACGTCGAGTATCGGCTCGGGCGCAATCCCGAACCGAACAGGCAGACCTTCGATTGGCGGGTGGAAGGCGCACCGGACGCGCCGGTGCTTTGACCCCCCACCCGGCGCGACCTAGAATTTGCCGGCAGGATTGCGGCGGCTACGGAGTGGTTCCTTGGGCGAAATGGCGCAAAAGAACGACGGGCTCGTGTTCACCGACGCGGCGGCGCGCAAGGTCGGGGAGCTGATCCGCGAGGAAGGCAACCCGAAGCTCAAGCTGCGCGTGTTCGTCTCCGGTGGCGGCTGCTCCGGGTTCCAGTACGGTTTCACGTTCGACGAGAAGGTCGAGGAAGGCGATGCGGAGTTTCCGAACCAGGGCGTGACGCTGCTTGTCGATCCGCTGTCCTTCCAGTACCTCGCGGGCGCCGAGATCGACTACCGCGAGGACCTCGAGGGCGCGCAGTTCGTCATCCGCAACCCGAACGCCACCACCACCTGCGGCTGCGGCTCGTCCTTCTCGACCTGATCGGTGCCGGGTCGCACTTATCGCACTTATTGCTTGGCAATAAGTGCGATAAGTGCGACCCGGCACCGCTACCGCCCGGCGTGGGTGCTCGTGGGCGCCGGCGTCGCGGAGGCGACCTGCACGGCGGGCAGCGCCGGCGCGTCGAGGCGCGCGAGCAGCGGCTCGGTCTGCGCCTTGAAGTCCGCCATCAGGCTTTCGGGAATCGGATCGGCCTTCGGCACGGTGACTCGCGCCGGGTTCTTGTACACGCCGTTGACGCGGTACTCGTAGTGCACGTGCGGGCCGCTCGCGAGCCCGGTCATGCCGACGTAGCCGATCACCTGGCCCTGGGTCACGTAGTCGCCGACCTGCTGCCCCTTGGCAAAGCGCGACATGTGCCCGTACAGCGTCGTGATGCCGTTCTTGTGCGCCAGCACCACCGCGTTGCCGTAGCCGCCATTGCGGCCGCGGCTGGTGATGCGGCCCGCGCCGGCCGCCTTGATCGGCGTGCCGGTCGGCGCCGCGAAGTCGATGCCCTTGTGCGCGCGCACGCGGTTCAGCACCGGGTGGCGGCGCGCGCTGCTAAAGCCCGAGCTGATGCGCGCATAGTCGACCGGGTAGCGCAGGAAGGCCTTGCGTACCGGCCGCCCGTCCGGCGTGTAGTAGTCCGCCTTGCCATTCGGCCCGACGTAACGGACCGCGCGGTAGGTCTTGCCGGAATTCACGAACTCCGCGGCGAGGATGTCGCCATCGCGCACGAATTCGCCGTCCTGAAACTGCTGCTCGTAGGCGACGATGAAACTGTCGCCGGGCTGCGCCTGGTTGACGAAGTCGATGTCGTACTGGAAGACGTGGGCGAGCTCGACCGCCAGCCGGTTCGTGCCGCCGGCGAGGTTCACGGCGTCATAGAGCGAGCTCGCGATCGAGCCGTGCAGCATGTGCTCGCCGGTCTCGAGCGGATTCTCGACGATGCTCGCGCTGAACACGCCGTCCGGCCGCGTCACCGACAGCGTCGCCGTCTCGTCGATGCGCCGCGTCAGCGACTTGATCTCGCCGTCGAGGTGCGTGAGCTGGATGACGTCGCCCGGGCGGATCATGTCGAGGCTCTTGCGCACGTCCGGGAGACTGCGCAGCTCCGCGAGGTCGGAGAGCTTTAGCTGCAGGCCGCGGAACAGCTGGTCGAGCGTGTCATTGCGGCCGATCGTGATCGCGACGAACTCGAATGAGGCCGGGGCGGCCGCCAGCACGTCGCTGACCGGCAGGTCGACGGCCGACACGGCGTCGTCGGCAATCGCTTCGAGGACCGGGTTCCGGACCTGGGCGTCGGCGGCCGAGAGGATGGCGCCCGCGACGATGCAGGAGGCGACGATGCCGAAGCGCGACGGCTCGGTGGCCTCGGCGGCAGCCTGCACGAAATCCGGTTGGGTCACTGGCGGCAATTCCCTGAGGGCCAGGGGCGGGACGGTAAAACAATGCGGGAAGCCCGGTCAACCCGTTGATCGGGCAGCCTTTGTACTCCGTCACATATATGATGCCCGCAAGGGGGAGGCATGCGGGCGCCGGGCGAACAAATCGAAGAACTGCGCCGGGGCGCCGCCGAACTCCTCACCGAGGACGACCTGCGCAGGAAGCTCGCCCGGGGCAAGCCGCTGCGCGTCAAGGCGGGCTTCGACCCCACGGCCCCGGACCTGCACCTCGGCCACACGGTGCTGATCAACAAGCTGCGCCAGTTCCAGCAGCTGGGGCATACCGCCATTTTCCTGATCGGCGATTTCACCGGGATGATCGGCGACCCCTCGGGCAAGAACGCGACCCGCCCGCGCCTCACCCCGGAGGAAGTCCAGGCGAACGCGCGCACCTACCAGGAGCAGATTTTCAGGATCCTGGACCCCGCAAAAACCGTCATCGACTTCAATTCCCGCTGGTTTGGCCGGATGAGCGCCTCCGGGATGATCGAGGTGGCCGCCAAGTACACGGTCGCGCGCATGCTGGAGCGCGACGACTTCGCCAGGCGCTACAAGACTCAACAGCCCATTGCCGTACACGAGTTCCTGTACCCGCTGTTGCAGGGCTACGACTCGGTCGCGCTCGAGGCCGATGTCGAGCTCGGCGGCACCGACCAGAAGTTCAACCTGCTGGTCGGCCGCGCGCTGCAGGCCGACTACGGGCAGGAGCCGCAGGTCGTGCTGACGATGCCGCTGCTCGAAGGGACGGATGGCGTGCAGAAGATGTCCAAGTCCCTCGGCAACTACATCGGTATCCACGAGCCGGCCGCCGACATGTTCGGCAAGCTCATGTCGATCTCCGACGAGCTCATGTGGCGCTACTTCGAACTGCTGTCTGCACGGACGCTTAACGACATCCGGAAACTTCGCAAGTCAGTGGAAGAAGGCTGGAATCCGCGGGACGCCAAGTTCGAGCTCGCCGTGGAGATCGTCGACACCTACCACGGACGCGGCGCCGGTGAGGCGGAGCGCGAGAAATTCATCGCCCGGTTCCGGGACGGAGCCCTGCCGGAGTCGATCCCGGAGAAGACGCTGATCTGCCCGGGTCCTTCCCTGAAGC
>Ga0194131_10000361_pt1:0-15000 | contig 75809 bp, 75 predicted proteins | sample TA2KigO120mmetaG_FD_148631 | JGI IMG/M metagenome (GOLD analysis project Ga0194131, IMG submission 148631) | Freshwater microbial communities from Lake Tanganyika, Tanzania - TA2015053 Kigoma Offshore 120m | ecosystem: Environmental > Aquatic > Freshwater > Lake | place: Tanzania: Lake... | reverse complement strand
ATACCCTCCAAGGGTATCGAGAAAGACATCAAGCGAAATTCCTTGTCGGGTAAGTAACATTGCCCGGGGCGGTGGCGACACCGTCTCGATAACCGGCTCAAATCGGTGGAACCCCACCGGCATCCGTGCAGGGTGCCGCGGGCAATACCGAGGGTAAGATCGAACGAAAGTTCGTTCCCCGTAACGACTCAGGGGTTGAGATCCCTGGATGGCCGCAAGGCCATAACACGCCGGCCCTGATCATCAGCAGCGACGAGACCGCTCAATCGTCGTGATCAGGTGAACGTATAGTCTATGCCGCGGGAAACCGTGGAGATCATGAAGTTCCGACCTGCACGAATGGCGTAACGCTGGCCCCACTGTCTCGACCCGAGACTCAGTGAAGTTGAAATCGCTGTGAAGATGCGGCGTTCCCGCGGAAAGACGGAAAGACCCCGTGAACCTTTACTGTAGCTTTACGCTGAACTTTGAACTTGCCTGTGTAGCATAGCTGGGAGCCTTTGAAGCCTGGGCGCTAGCCCGGGTGGAGGCAACGGTGAAATACCAGCCTGGTGCGTTCGAAGTTCTAACCTAGGTCCATTATCTGGATCGGGAACCGCGTATGGTAGGCAGTTTGACTGGGGCGGTCTCCTCCTAAAGAGTAACGGAGGAGTGCAAAGGTACCCTCAGCGCGGTCGGTCATCGCGCACAGAGTGCAATGGCACAAGGGTGCTTGACTGTGAGACGAACATGTCGAGCAGGTGCGAAAGCAGGTCATAGTGATCCGGTGGTTCTGTATGGAAGGGCCATCGCTTAACGGATAAAAGGTACTCCGGGGATAACAGGCTTATTCCTCCCAAGAGTCCACATCGACGGAGGAGTTTGGCACCTCGATGTCGGCTCATCACATCCTGGGGCTGTAGCAGGTCCCAAGGGTTCGGCTGTTCGCCGATTAAAGTGGTACGCGAGCTGGGTTCAGAACGTAGACAACACTGCGTTGCCAGGGAGTAATTCCTGGGCAATAAATTGGCTCATATCGGTGGAGCCCTCCTGGAGCGACGAACGGCTCCAAAGGGTAATACCGAGGGAAGGCGGGTAATGATGGACGCCACGATCCTTGCATATATCGCAGGATTCCTGGACGGCGATGGCAGCATTTTCTTTCAGCTGGTGAGGCGAAAGGATTACTGTCACGGATTCCAGATTAGGACTTCGCTGGCTTTCTACCAGAAGACGGAGAATGAAGAGATTCTCCTCTGGCTGAAGCAGCAGTTCTCATCCGGATACATTCGCCGTCGCAAGACGGGTATCACCGACTATACGATCGTGGAGCCGGGCGAAGTCCGAAGGATCCTCGAGCTCTTGCAGCCTTACGTGCGCCTGAAGAAGGAGCACGTGCGGTTGGGCTTGGAGATTCTGGAAAGGCTTCCTCTGGCGGAAGATGCGACGGAGCTCGTTTCGTTGTGTCTGCTCGTCGATCGATTCCAGGTGATCAACTATTCGAAGAAGCGGACCAACACTTCTGAGGTAGTGATCGATTACCTGAAATCACATGGTTACCTTGCCCCTGTAGAGACTGATCCTGAAAAGGAGAGAGTCGTCGGTTTGGCCGGCGGCTAAGACGCCAATCCCCTCCGCTGCAGGCGAAGGGTGAAGGTATAGTCCATGCCACCCGAAATGGTGGATCAACATGCGTGAGACAGTTCGGTCCCTATCTTCCGTGGGCGTTGGAGATTTGAGGGTGAGCTGCTCCTAGTACGAGAGGACCGGAGTGGACGCGCCTCTGGTGTTCCGGTTGTCGTGCCAACGGCACTGCCGGGTAGCTATGCGCGGACGGGATAACCGCTGAAAGCATCTAAGCAGGAAGCCCCCCCCAAGATGAGATCTCCCTGAGGACTTGATCCTCCTGAAGGGCCGTCGAAGACTACGACGTTGATAGGCTGGGTGTGTAAGGCCGGTAACGGCTTCAGCTAACCAGTACTAATTGCCCGTGAGGCTTGACCATATAACACCCAAGGAGCCTGAGGCTCCGTGAGTGCGACACATCTGTGTTTCTCCACATTCCGGACAGGCCCGCGCCGCTGCGATCGGCGGCGCAGGCGACAGTTTTCCTGGCGGTCATAGCGGGCGGGAACCACCCGATCCCATTCCGAACTCGGAAGTGAAAACGCTCTGCGCCGATGGTAGTTTGGCCGTAGGCCAGGTGAGAGTAGGTCACTGCCAGGATCCTAAACAAAACCCCCCGACGGAGTCGTCGGGGGGTTTTTCTTTTTTGCTCTCGTCAAAGCGACAGAACGCCCGGCACGTCAGCGAGCGTACGGTCGGCCGTCAGGAGCCGGAGCGTCTCGACCTGGCATTGTGCGAGCAGGAGCCTGTCGAATGGATCAGCGTGCGGTGTCCGCACCTGCCCGATCGCGAGCGCGTGCCGGATCGTGACATCGAGCACTTCGTAACCGGCCTCGAGAATCGCCGCTTCGAGCTCGGCTAGCGGGATACCGAGGCGATGCTTGCCGAGCCGCACCTTGATTGCGATCTCCCAGACACTCGCGCTGCTGACCCAGCATTCATTGTCAATGTCCTGGAGGAGCGCGCGCCCCTGCGGTGACTGGGATTGCCCGGCTTCCAGTGACACCGTCCTAAGCTGAGCCCATGGCATTTTCGTATTCCACGGGGCTCACGTAGCCGAGCGTCGAGTGCCGTCGTCGTGGATTGTAGAACCGCTCGACGTAATCGAACACATCGGCCTTGGCTTCGTCGCGGGTGGCGTACACCCGACGATTCACCCGTTCGATCTTCAGCGAGGAGAAGAAGCTCTCCATCGCCGAGTTGTCCCACACATCACCGGCACGGCTCATGCTGCAGGTGATGCCGTGGTCGGCCAGCAGCCGCTGGAACTGCTCGCTGGCATATTGGCTGCCCTGGTCCGAGTGATGCAACAGCGCCTCGGGTTTGCCACGACGCCACACCGCCATTACCAGAGCATCTGTGACGAGCTGCGCCGTCATGCGGCTACTCATCGACCAGCCGACGACCAGGCGCGAGAACAGGTCGAGTACGACCGCGAAATACAGCCAGCCCTCGTGGGTCCAGATATACGTGAAGTCAGCGACCCAGCGTTGGTTCGGCGCCGTGGCCTCGAACTGCCGCTCAAGCAGGTTCGGCGCGATCGCGCTCGGTAGTCGTTGCCCAGCGTCCGATGGCAGGCGCCGCCGCCGATGGCGCGCCCGCAGGCCTTCCACCCGCATCAGCCGCGCCACTCGATGCCGACCACAGCGCTGGCCCCAGGCGCGCAGGTCGCGCCAGACCCGCGGGCTGCCATAGGTCCGCTCGCTCTGCTCGAAGCTGGTGCGGACCAGCGCCAGCAGTTGCAGGTTCTCCCGACTGCGGCGGCTCGGCGGCCGTCGCAACCACTCGTAAAACCCGCCCCGCGAGACACCGAGCGCCTCGCACAGATCCCGCGTCCGCCATGCCCCTCGGTGCTTCGCGATGAACTCGAACCTCACCGTGGTTCCTTCGCGAAGTAGGCGATGGCTTTTCTTAAAATGTCGCGCTCGGCCTTGGTCTTGGCGAGCTCGCGCCGCAGCCGGGCAACCTCCGCGTCATCCGGCCGCATCCGGCCCTGACCCGGGAACGCCTGCTCGCGATGCGCCTCGACGTTCCTGACCCACTTGCGCAGCACGTTCTCGTGCAGCCCGAGATCAGCGGCCGCCTGGCGCACCGCCACACCGCGTTCCTTCACCAGCTTGACCGCCTCGAGCTTGAACTCGGGCGTGAATCTCCGTCTGCCCATCTGACACCTCCGAGATCATCTTCCCACCTAATCTCGGTGTCAGGAAAACCGGGGCAAACCCAGGCCATCTCCTGCAACGGCCCGAGCGCGGCGTCGAGCCGCAGCATCTTGCCCGGGAACACGGCGACGACGCGGCCGTGCTCCACGCTTCCGCCGTCCCAGCGTTCGCAGAAGCAGCCGCCGGCGTCGGCGACGAGGGACAGGTTCTCGCGCTTGCCCGACCAGGTGTGATCGGCCGGCCACCAGCGTTCCGGGTGCAGCAGCGTTTCCCAGACCTGCGCTGCCGGCGCCGCGATAGTGAAGCGATGCTCGATCAGGAAGCCGTCCGGCGCCGCGAACTTCACCTCGGCGCCCGCGCAAGAGGGTGCGAGTGCCAGCACACCCGCAAGTACCGCCTGCCTCATCCCCTCACTCCTTCGACTGCCATTCTTGCTCGTCCTTGCGCGCGAGCTCGTCGAGGTCGCCCGGGGTCGCCGCCGGATCGTCCACCCACTCGCGCAGCACCGGCCCGCCATTGATCAGGTCGATCGCGAGCCGCGCCGTCTCGTATTCGTAGGCGAACTCGCGCCACAGCGGGTAGTCGGGCCGGATCGCGCGCAGCGCCTTGAAGGCGAGGGCGACGAGCCGCCACGGGCGGAACTTCGAATGGTTGTAGCCGGGATCGTCCACGTGGATCTGGATGCCGGCGCAGAGCTGGCCCGCGTGCTTGTGGAAGGTCGGCTCGAACCAGCAAGTGCGCAGGCGGCAGCCTGCGAGCCAGTCGGGCGCCAGCACGCGCATGTTGGCGAGCAGCTTGTCGGCGTCGAGGTCCGGCGCGCCGAAGAGCTCGAGCGGCCGCGTCGTGCCGCGGCCTTCCGACAGCGTCGTACCCTCGACCATCACGGTGCCCGGATAGCAGCGCGCCATGGAGACTGAGGGCGCGTTGGGGCTCGGGTTCACCCACGCGCGCTTGCCCTGCGGCCAGCCGTAGCCGGGCGATTGCGCCGGGCGCCAGCCTTCCATGGCGACCTGCACGTACTCGAGGTCGAGCTTCAGGTGCTGCACGAGCCAGGCGCCGAGCTCGCCGAGCGTGCGCCCGTGCCGCATCGGCATCGGGCCCGCGCCGACGAAGCTCTCCCAGCCGCTCTTGAGCAGCAGCCCCTCGACCGGCCGGCCGATCGGGTTCGGCCGGTCGAGCACCCAAACCGCCTTGCCGAGCCGCGCCGCGGCTTCGAGCACGTAGCGCAGCGTCGTGACGAAGGTGTACACGCGCGTGCCGAGGTCCTGCAGGTCGACCAGCAGCACGTCGAAAGTCTCCAGCATCGCCGGCGTCGGCCGGCGCACCTTGCCGTAGAGGCTGAAGACCGGGATTCCGTAGGCGGGATCTTTGTAGTCGTCGCTCTCCACCATGTTGTCCTGCTTCTCGCCGCGCATGCCGTGCTGCGGGCCGAAAGCCGCGGTCAGCCGGAAGTCTTCGTGCGCCGCGAGTGCGTCGATGGTGTGGGTCAGGTCGGCGGTCACGGAGGCGGGATGCGCGAGCAGGGCGACGCGCCGCCCGTCGAGCGGCTTCCTCACGGCGCGGTCGAGCAGCAGGCGGTCGATGCCGAACTTCATGGCCGGCTGACCTTCAGCACGAACGTCGCCGGATCGTGAAAGTCAGGTGACGCGCCGCCGTGCGCGAGCGCCCAGTGCGATAGCGACCCGTCGTCGGCCTCGATCACGGCCGTGATGCCGGCCTCGATCTCGATAGCGCGCGCGAGCTCGGGCAGGGCGGCGATCGGGAGTGTCGCGCTCATCTCGTAGCCGTCCGGGAAATGCCGCCGCTCCATCCGCGGCGCGGGAATCCCGGGCGTGCTGCGTTCGCTGCGCGGTTTTCCGAAACGCCAGGCCGCCCAGTCCCCGGACGGCGCGAAGTTGAACTCGTAGTAGCTGGCAACCGGTCCCGCCCTCAGGAAGGCCTCGAAGCAGCTATGTTGCCAGAGACCGTCGGCGCGGCGCGCGAACCCGGCCGGCGGCAGGCTGAGGCGGCCGATCTCGCCGGCGATGCGGTACAGGATGACGAGCGAGGCGGGCAGGCGCGCGGGGTCGATCTCGATTGCGAACTGGCGGATGGCGGGACAGGAACAGTCGGGATGAGGTGTGAGTTCGGCCCGGATGAGGCTCATGGAGCGCCACTCTAGGCTGTTCAACCTAAACGTGCCCGTGCGCGCGAAATTCCGGTGGCGGTATTGCTTTCGTCCGCGCCGGCGGCACAGTGTCATCCGTGCAGTTCGACACCGTGATCGTGGGGGCCGGTTCGGCCGGCTGCGCGCTTGCCAACCGCCTGAGCGCGGATCCCGCGCACCGCGTGTGCCTGATCGAGGCCGGTCCCGAGGATCGTTCGCCGCTTATCCACATTCCCGCCGGGATGCTCGGTACGATCCCGCGCCGCGGCCTGAACTGGGCATTCGAGACTGAGCCGCAGCCCGGCCTCGGCGGCAGGCGCGGCTACCAGCCGCGCGGGCGCGCGCTCGGCGGCTCGAGCTCGATCAACGCCATGATCTACATGCGCGGTCATCGCTCGGACTACGACGACTGGGCGGCGCTCGGCAATCCGGGCTGGGCCTATGAAGACGTGCTGCCGCTGTTCCGGCGCTCCGAAGACCAGCAGCGCGGGGCGGATGTCTTCCACGGCTCGGGTGGCGAGCTCTCGGTCTCCGATCTCCCGAGCCCGCACGCCGCCTCGCAGGCTTTCGTCGAATCCGCGGTGCGCGCGGGCCTCTCGCGCAACCCGGATTTCAACGCCGCGGGTCAGGACGGGGCGGGTCTGTACCAGGTCACGCAGCGCCGCGGTCGGCGCTGCAGCGCCGCGGTCGCTTTCCTGCGTCCCGCGCTCGGGCGCCCCAATCTCACCGTGCTCACCTGCCGCCATGCCACGCGCATCGTGTTCGCGAACGGGCGCGCAGCCGGCGTCGAGGTCGAGGGGCGAGGAGGTACGGCGCGCATCGGCGCGGCGCGCGAAGTCATCCTCTCCGCCGGCGCTTTCGGATCACCGCAGCTCCTGCTCCTGTCCGGCATCGGTCCGCGCGAGGAACTCGCGCGCCATGGCATCGCGCTGCGCCACGAGCTGCCGGGCGTGGGCGCGAACCTCGCCGATCACATCGACCTCGCGCTGGTGTATCGCTCGGAGGACGCGAGCCTGATGGGCATCACCGCGCGCACCGCGTGGCGCGCTCTGTGGGGCTACTCCGAATGGCGCGACCGCGGCACGGGCCTGCTGACCACCAATTTTGCCGAGGCCGGCGCCTTCCTGCGCACGCGGGAGGGTCTCGCGCGGCCGGACGTGCAGTTGCATTTCCTGGTCGGCCTGGTGGACGACCACGCCCGGCGCCTGCACTACGGCTATGGCGTCTCCTGCCACGTGGCGGTGCTGCGGCCGAAGAGCCGCGGCCGCGTGGGTCTTCGCTCCGCGAATCCGCGCGAAGCGCCGCTCATCGACCCGAACTTCCTCGTCGATCCCGAGGATCTCGCGACGCTGGTCGCGGGCGTGAAGCGCGCGCGCGGGATCATGGACGGCGCGCCGCTCGCGCCGCACCGGTGCGAGGAGCTGTTCACGGAAGGCGAGGGGGACGAAGCGCTGATCGCGCAGATCCGCCGCCGCGCGGACACGATCTACCACCCACTCGGAACCTGCCGCATGGGTACGGACCCGATGGCGGTGGTGGATGCTGCGCTGCGCGTGCACGGAATCGAGCGGCTGTCCGTCGTCGATGCCTCGGTCATGCCGGCGCCGATCGGCGGCAACACCAACGCGCCGACGATCATGATCGCGGAGAAAGCGGCGCACGATCGCGCCTGAAGATGGAGCTGTGATGATTGCCGCAACGCCTGTCGAAGCCCAGTGCGCCGATGCGGTGCTGATGGTGCGGCCCGCGCGCTTTGGCTGGAACCCGGAGACCGCGGAGTCGAACCGATTCCAGCGCGCGGGCACGGGAACCGGCGAGGCGGCGGCGGCGGCCCGCGAATTCGACACGCTCGCCGCGTGTCTTGCCGGCGCAGGCGTCGAGGTCATCGTCGCCGAGGACTCTCCGGAGCCCGTCAAGCCCGACGCCTGTTTCCCGAACAACTGGGTCAGCTTCCATGCCGACGGCAGCGTCGTGCTGTACCCGATGCTCGCACCCTCGCGCCGGGCGGAGCGGCGCCCTGAGGTCATCGACGAGGTCAAGCGCGCGGGATTCCACGTATCGCGCATCGTCGACCTCTCGCTGCTCGAGCGGCGCGGCGAATTCCTCGAGGGCACGGGCAGTCTCGTGCTCGATCGCCCGTCGCGCACCGCCTATGCCTGCGGGTCGCCGCGCACGACACCCGCGGCGCTCGCCGAGTTCGCGGCCCGGCTCGGTTACCGCATCGTCACCTTCGACGCCCTGGGCCCGGACCGCCGGCCCGCGTACCACACCAACGTGTTGATGGCGGTGGGCGAGGGCGTCGCCGTGCTCTGCGCCGAGGCGATTCCCGACGCCGCCCGCCGCTCTGCGGTGCACGCCGTGCTCGCGGAGTCCGGCCACGAGGTGATCGAGATCGACGCGGCGGGAATGGGCTGCTTCGCGGGCAACCTGCTGATGCTGCGCGCGCGCGACGGCGGCGCGCGCATCGCGCTCTCGGAGGCTGCGTGGCGGGCGCTCGCGCCGGACAAGCGCCGGCGCCTCGAAGCCCACGGCAGCGTCGTCACCGCGGCGATACCGACCATCGAACGGCTCGGCGGCGGCAGCGTGCGCTGCATGCTCGCGGAGATCTTCCTGCCGCGCGGGGCGCCGCCACGCGGGTGATAAGATCGGCCCCCGCACGACCGGGAGCCCGCTGTTGCTCGAGCTCGGCCTCAAGACGCTGATCGCTTACCTGCTGGGTTCCGTGGTGGGCGCGCTGATCGTCGGCGCGTTCCGCGGCGTCGATATCCGCACGATGGGCAGCGGCAATGCCGGCGGCACGAACGCCTTGCGCACGCAGGGTCTCGCCTTCGCCGCCGCCACCGTGATCATCGACTTCGGCAAGGGCTGGCTCGCCGCGGGCTGGTTGCCGGGATTCGCGATCCCGGGCGTCGCGCAGGACCCGGCCGTCGCGCGCGACTGGCTCGCGGTGTGCTGCGCCGCGGCTGCGGTCACCGGGCACGTTTGGCCGCTCTGGCACGGCTTTCGCGGTGGCAAGGGCGGCGCGACGCTCGCCGGCAGCCTGCTAGCGCTCGCGCCGGGGCTGCTTGTTGTCGCGCTCGGCGCCTGGCTTGCCGTCGTCATTTTGAGCGGATTCATCGGCCTCGCGACGGTCATGGCGGCCGCGGCTGCGGCAGTCGCCGCGGGCTGGCCGCCGATCGCTTCCCGTGCCCTGTTCGCGTTCACGCTGGCGATGACGGCGCTCGTCGCTTTCGCGCACCGCGACAACTTCGCGCGTATGCGCGCCGGCGCCGAGCCGCGCGCGATTCGACTCTGGCTGTTGCGGCCGCGGGGCCCGGCGCGATGAGCGGGCGCGTGGACCGGCTCGATGCGGACCAGATCCGCGCGGGCCTGCCGCAAGACGTGTGCGCGCGGCTGCGCAGCCTCGAGGTGCACGAGTCGCTCGATTCGACCAGCGACCGGCTGCTGACGGTCGAGGACCTGCCGCCCGGGCGTTTCGACGCCTGCCTCGCCGAGTTCCAGAGCACGGGCCGAGGACGGCGCGGGCGGCGCTGGGTCGCGCCCTTCGCCGCGGGGCTGTGCCTGTCGGTCGGCTGGAAGTTTCGCGACGCGCCGGCCGCGCTATCTGCACTCTCGCTCGCCGCCGGCGTCGCGGTGCTGCGCGCGCTCGCGAGTCTTGGCTTCACGGGGCTGGCCCTCAAGTGGCCGAACGACATCGTCCGGGGCGACGGTAAGCTCGGCGGAATCCTGATCGACCTGAGAAGCGAGGCGGCGGGACCCGCGTACGTGGTCGTCGGCGTCGGTATCAATGTGCGGCTGCCCGCATCGGCGCGCGAGCAGCTTGCGGCCGAGGGCGTGGACGCCGTCGACCTCGCATCGCTCGGTACACCGCCCACGCGCAGTGCGCTCGCCGCGGCGCTGATCGCGGCGCTTTGCGCGGCACTCGCCGAGTACGGCGTCCGGGGGTTCGCGGCGATCGCAGAGGAGTGGCAGGCGGCCGACGCGCTCGCGGGCCGATCGGTCGCCGTGCTGCAGGGGGGCGGGATCCTCGAGGGACGCGCGCGCGGCGTGGACGCCGACGGGGCCCTGCTGCTCGAAATCGGCGGGAAATTGCGGCGGATCGTGTCGGGCGAAGTGAGCGTTCGCTTGGTGAGTGATACATTGACCGCGTGAAGCTCGCGATCTACCTGCTGCTGTTCGCGAATCTCGCCTGGTACGGCTGGACGCAATGGATCGCGCCCTCGCAGGATCCGGCCGCGACCACGAGTGCGGCCACGGGCAAGAACCTGCTGCTCGCGCACGAAGCGGCGCCGACGCCGGCGGGAGGCGCCACAGACCTGCCGCGCGACAACTGCCTGAGCCTTGGCCCGTTCATCGACCTCACCGACGCGGCGCGCGCCTCGACGCTCCTGCGCGAGAGCGAGCTCGAGCCGCGGCAGCGCGCGGGTGAAGGCGAGGTCTGGAGAGGATACTGGGTCACGCTCGGAGGCATCCCCGATCGTGCGGCGGCGAGCGACGTCATCGCGCGCCTGCGCCGCGCCGGCGTCCAGGACGCCTACGCGATGCCGGCCGACGGCAGCGACGTCACCATCTCGCTCGGCCTGTTCAGCGAGCGCCAGCGTGCGCTCCGGCGCCTGGACGATGCGAAGGCCATCGGCCTCGATCCGCGCATCGTTGACCGCGAGCGGATGGGCAGGGTGTACTGGATCGACGTCGACGTCGTGCCGCCCAGGGAGCTTCCGGATGCCGCGCGCCTGCAGGGCGAGGGCGGCCGCATCCTGCGCCTGGAGGTCAAGCCCTGCAGCGAGGCGGGTGCCTGAGCCCGCTGTGGTAGACTGATGTCGTCATGGACCTGACGCTCGATCACCGTCGCCTCGGCCAGGTCGGCCGGTGGCTGGCCCTGTTCCTGCTCGTGGCGCAGTTCGGCGCCGAGATCCACTTTTATTCGCACCCGCTCGCCGAGCCGACGGACCGGCTGGGTGCTGCGCGTAGCTGCGGCGCCTGTCTGGCATCTTCGCAGTTGCAGCACGCAGTGGCCGCGCCAGCGCCGGCCGTGCCTGTCCGCACGGTCGCCTGGGTCGCGAGCGTTCCCGAAGCATCCGTACCCGCCACCCACACCGCGCCCTTCCGGGCGTTCCGTTCCCGCGCGCCACCCGCACTCGCCTGAAGCTGACCCGTACCGGCCGCGAATACCGGCCGGCATTCGACTCTTCAGACGAGGTTCACCATGTCTGCGATCAAGCCCATTGCGGCGCTCATGGCAGTTGCCTGCGCCGCGCTCGCGCCGACGGCGCGGGCCGATGACGATGCCGCGGCGCTGCGCGCCGAGCTCGAATCCCTGAAATCCGACTACGAAGCGCGAGTCGCGTCGCTCGAGGCGCGGCTCGCCGCGCTCGAGTCCGGGCCGACCGCTGCCGTCGCCGAGGTGCCAGCCGAGGCGGCTGCGCCCGTGGCGTCGGCGAGCAGCGCGTCCGCCTTCAATCCCGCGATCTCGCTGGTGCTCGCCGGCAGCTACGCCGACACCTCGCGCGACCCGGAGGACTGGCGGATGGCCGGCTTCATGCCGAACGGCGGCGAGGTGGGTCTCGGCGAGCGCAGCTTCAGCCTCGGCGAGTCCGAGATCACGCTCGCGGCGAGCGTGGACCCGTACTTCACGGCGCAACTCACCGCGGCGATCGCGGGCGAGGACGAGATCGAGGTGGAGGAGGCCTACTTCCGCACGCTGGCGCTGCCGGCCGGCCTGGTCGCGAAGGGCGGCCGGTTCTTTTCCGGGTTCGGCTACCTGAACGAGGTGCACGCGCACGCCTGGGACTTCGCGGACCAGCCGCTCGTCTACCAGGCGATGTTCGGCAACCAGCGCGCGCAGGACGGCGTGCAGCTCAAGTGGATCGCGCCGACGGACCTGTTCGTCGAGCTCGGCGCCGAGACCGGCAACGGCGACGCGTTTCCCGGCACCCGCCAGGGCGGAAACGGCCTCAACGGCACCACGCTCTTCGCCCACGTCGGCGGCGACCTCGGCACCAATGCCAGCTGGCGCATCGGCGGCTCCTGGATCGACCTCGACGCCGAAGGCCGCGAGTACGAGGACGTGGACGCCAACGGCGACCCCGTGCTGAACGCCTTCACGGGAAGTTCGCGCACCTGGGTCGCCGACGCGGTGTTCAAGTGGGCGCCGGGCGGCAACCCGGCGCGCCGCCACTTGAAGCTGCAGGGCGAGTACATGGAATGCCGCGAGTCCGGAGAGCTCGCCTTCGACCTGGAGAACGCGGCGCTCGTCGACTCGTACCGCGGCACGCAATCCGGCTGGTACCTGCAGGGCGTCTGGCAGTTCACGCCGCGCTGGCGCGCGGGCCTGCGCTACGACGCGCTCGACTCGGGCGATCCGGCGATCGGACTCGTTGACTCGGGGCTGCTCGCGGCCGGCGACTTCCCGTCGCTGCTCGCGGGCGATCCGACCCGCACGACGATCATGCTCGACTGGAACCCGAGCGAGTTCTCGCGCTGGCGACTGCAGTACGCCTGGGACGAGGCACGCGACGACGGCGACACCGACCGCCAGCTCGTCCTGCAATACCTGTTCGGCATCGGCGCGCACGGCGCGCACAAGTACTAGGAGCAGCCATGAAGAACTTCATCCGTGGCGGCCTGGCGCTGTGCCTCCTGGTTCTCGCGCTGCCTTCCGCCGCAGCCGTGCGTGTGCTCGCGACCACCGCCGACTGGGGCGCACTCACGAAGGAACTCGGCGGCGACCGCGTGGACGTGTACACAGCGACGACGGCGCTGCAGGACGTGCACCGCGTCGAGGCGAAGCCGAGCCTCGTCGCGCGGGCGCGCACGGCGGAGCTGCTGGTCGCGAACGGCGCCGAGCTCGAAGCAGGCTGGCTGCCGGTGCTGATGCAGGAGTCCGGAAATCCGCGCATCCAGCGCGGCGCGCCGGGTTTTTTCGAGGCAACCGCGGCAGTACGGCTGATCGAGGTGCCCACGAAGCTCGATCGTTCGATGGGCGACATCCATCCGCTCGGCAACCCGCACATCCAGCTCGATCCCCGCAACATCGTGGCCGTCGCCAAGGCGCTTGCTGCGAAACTTGCCGCGATCGACCCGGCCGGCGCGGACATCTACGCGGCGCGGGGCGCCGATTTCGCGAAGCGCTGGGGAGAGGCGATGACGCGCTGGGAAGCGCAGGCTGCGCCGCTCAAGGGTGTGCCGGTCGTGATCATGCATCGCGACCAGGTCTACCTCGTGCGCTGGCTCGGCATGAAGGAACTCGCCGCCATCGAGCCGAAGCCCGGCGTGCCGCCGTCGGCCGGTCATCTCGGCCAGCTCGTCACCCAGCTCGCCGCGACGCCGCCCAGGATGATCCTCGCGAACGCCTACAACGACCCGAAGGCCGCGAACTGGCTGTCGAGCCGCGCGCACGCGCCCGTCGTCGTTCTCCCGTTCTCCGTTGGCGGCAGCGCGGGCGCGAAGGATCTCTTCACACTGTTCGACGACACGATCGAGCGCCTGCTCGGAGCCGCGCCATGAATCTCCTCTCCGCCGAAGTCAGCATCCTGTGGCCGGCGCTGATCGCCGGCATCCTGGTCGTGATCTCGCACGTGCCGCTCGGCCAGCAGGTGTTCGCGCGCGGCATCGTGTTCATCGACCTCGCGATCGCGCAGGTCGCGGCGCTCGGCGTGATCGCGGCGAGCCGCTTTGACCTCCCGGTCGAAGGCTGGACCGCGCAGGCGGCCGCGGGCGCGGCGGCGGTCGCCGGTGCGCTGCTGCTCACCTGGACCGAGCGCAAACGGCCCGAGGCGCAGGAGGCGCTGATCGGCATCCTGTTCGTGCTGGCCTCCGCCGCGCAGATCCTCTTGCTCGCCAACGACCCGCACGGCGGCGAGAACCTCAAGGACCTGCTGTCGGGGCAGATCCTCTGGGTTTCGAACACGCAGCTCGTGCGGACCGCGATCCTGACCGGCATCTTCGCCGTCGTCTGGTTCCTGTGGCGGGAGCGCATCGGCCGCATCGGCTTCTACCTGCTGTTCGCACTGGTCGTGACGGCCTCGGTGCAGATGGTCGGCGTCTACCTCGTGTTCACCAGCCTGATCGTGCCGGCTGTCGCGACCTACCGGATCGCGGGCCGGCGGCAACTCGCGATCGGCTACGGCCTCGGCGCCGCGAGCTACCTGGTCGGGCTTGCGCTGTCGGTCGTCACCGACCTGCCGTCGAGCGCGGTGATCGTCTGGACCATGGCGGTCCTGGGACTCATCGCGCACCTGTGGGCCAACGGAGGACCGGCGCCGGCGCGGCAGGGCTAGAATGACGGCCGTTGCCGGCGTAGCTCAGTTGGTAGAGCAGTGGTTTTGTAAACCTCAGGTCGGGGGTTCGACTCCCTCCGCCGGCACCAATTTTCAAGGACTTAGAGTAAGCAGTCCGGTCGAGCTTGTCCTAATCTGATGGCCTCTGCAGGACAGGAAAAGGACAAGCGTGGACGGCGAAGACAGTTTCCCTCCATCTAGAACGCACTCTACCTCAGCAGGATCGTCCGTGCGGGAGAAGTATCCCGCTTGATACTCAAAGATATTGCGTGACCCCCCCCACCCCCCTTCAATCGGCAGGGGGGGGTTGGTTACAGGGGATCCCTTGGTCCACACGGATTCGTCTTACTGCTCTGACCCCACTGATTGGTGAAGTCCCCTGAGAATCTCCACGGTGAGTGGAGTTAGGCACACGCCGACTCAGCCCTTGCGCAGGTGAAGTCCCCTGAGAATCTCCACGGTGAGTGGAGGGTTCGCCGAATGAGCCAAACGGTGACAATTGGCGCAAAGCACCGCCACATCCGTTTCGATCCGTGTGACTCGCTCACCGCCATCAGCGAGTGGATAAAGATGATGGACCTCCAGCTGACTGTCTACTCGCGGGACGAACTCACAGGACATGCATTTCCGACCAAAGTGTCGCAGTGCTGACTTGCGTGTCAGCGGATCCCGTTCAGCCTTCGACGTCCCCCCGCTTTCAGTAGCAGGTTGATTTAGAGTTTTCCGGCATTGTAATGGGCCTCATGGCCAGCTGCTTTGCGTACTGGCTGGGCGTCATGCCAGCCAGGGACTTCTTCGGTCTCTCCTC
>Ga0194131_10000357_pt1 | contig 75893 bp, 70 predicted proteins | sample TA2KigO120mmetaG_FD_148631 | JGI IMG/M metagenome (GOLD analysis project Ga0194131, IMG submission 148631) | Freshwater microbial communities from Lake Tanganyika, Tanzania - TA2015053 Kigoma Offshore 120m | ecosystem: Environmental > Aquatic > Freshwater > Lake | place: Tanzania: Lake... | reverse complement strand
TTGGATCAGTCGCGCTTCGGTCGTCAGATTCGCAGCAGGCTCGTGATGAACACCGCGAGCGACACTGCGACCACGACGATCGGGGCGACGATTTTCTGAATGCTTCGCATTCAGACAGTTAAGCAGAAGACACGGCGCTAACGGCCGCTTTTCTCAACTAAGTCAGTTGAGACTTGGCGAAGTCGCGCAATTCGGGGGGCATGAAGTTGTTGACCTCCGTCGTCGTGGCCTCGACAAGTTCGACGAGTTTGTTGGCAACGTCAACCGGGTCGAGTTGATTCGTCGTGACCATCGTGCCGATCGCGCGCAACAGGTCGGTCGCGGGGGCGCTGACGGCACCCGCGCCAAACCACTCCCACATTGAGGCGGCCATGCGATCGTTGAAACCTGTGTTGTAGGGCCCGGGGTTGATCAGCGTGACATCGATGCCGACGGGGGCGAGTTCGACGCGCATCGCTTTGCCCATGGCCTCGAGTGCGTGCTTCGACATCGCATATGGACCAAACGACGGCCCTGCCAACACGCCGGCGATCGACGAGACGATGATTATTCGACCGCTGCCACGCTGCGCCATCTTCGGCAGAATCGCCTGGGTGATTGCGATCGTGCCGAACACGTTCACCTCGAAAACTTGCCGGACTCGCGCCATCGGCACATCGGCCATCGGCCCTGTTTGACCGGCGCCCGCGTTGTTGATCAAGACATCGACGTCAAACTTGCCTGCACCGGCGATGTCTTCGGCCGAGGTGATGTCGAGTTTTTCGACCGTCAATTGCGGGGCCTCGGCTCGCAGGGTCGAAGCCTGGTCTTGGGTTTCAGTGGTGGCGATCACCGAATGGTCGCGCGCGGCCAAGGCGATCGCCGTGGCTTTTCCGAATCCCGAGCCCGCGCCGGTGATCAAGACTCGCTTGCCCATGATTCTCCGTTTCCTGAGGTTGCACCGACTGTAATCGGCGTCGGCCCCGAGTCGGGTCAGGGCTTTCGAAATTCTATTTTGCCGTCGTTGACGCGAGTTTGATAGACGGTCGTCGCGACGCGCACCGGTGAGGCGACCGGTTCGCCGGTCAAGACATTGAACCGCCCGTTGTGTTTCGGGCACTCGATCGTCGTGCCGTCGACGAAGCCCTCGGCAAGGTGCGCTTTGCCGTGCGTGCACAAGCCGTCGATCACGCTGCACGTGCCGTCCTTGGTTTTGATCACCGCGTAGGTCGCCTCGGCGGTGTCGAAACGCGCGACATCGTTCGCGGCGATTGACGCGAAGTCGCAGGCGACGATCCAATCTTGCGACATTGCGCGAATCAGGCGGCTGGCTGCGGCAGTTGTCGTTGGATGAAAAAGTCCTCGTCCTTGGCTTGACGGCGCAGCGCATAGACAACTTCGCGCACGGCCGACATCGTGCTCGGATACGGCGCCGGCAATTGATCTTTCACAGCCAGGTGAAGTTTTTTCAACTGATGAAACGGCACGGACGGAAAAATATGGTGCTCGACGTGGTAGTTCATGTTCCAGTAGATCCAGCGGTTGAGCGGCCCCATGTATATTGTGCGGCTGTTCAGACGATGGTCCGTCGTGTTCTCGGCGAGACCCGCGTGTTGCGTGGCACCCAAAACTACGACGAACCAGTGTCCGTAGATGCTGGGCAAACCGATGAACATCATCGGCTCGAAACTGCGAATCTGCCAACTATAGGCAACTACGGCGATCAGGATCGACAGATAGATCCGCGAGGCCCACTTCGAGATGCGGTAGGTCTCGGGCGGCTGAAAATCTTTTTGGTTGCCCGTGATGACGCCGAATGCGTTTTGGATCCACTGCTTCAATTCGGTGGGGAAAGCGCCGAAATTGAAAAGTTCGAGCAAATACCTGTAGAACGGCACGTTGCGTTTGAAGGCGATCTCGGCGTCGCGACCAACGATGATCGAGTCGGAGTGATGACGGGCGTGGCTCCAGCGCCATGTTTCTGGTTCGCGAAAGATCATGAACGATGCGATGTAATAAACGAAGTCGTTCATCCACTTGGTGCGAAAGGCCGTGCGGTGGCCGGTCTCGTGCCAGCGCGAGTCGCTCATCGAACCATAGAGCACGCCATAAATCGCGAACGCGGGTATAGCCCACCAGGTGCCCCAACTGCGGTGCGCCAGATAGCCGGTGATGCCGAGCGCGGCGAACCAACTCGCGACATGCAACGCAGCCAGGCCGTTGCTGCGGGCCATCAACTGTTTCATCAACTCGCGGTCGACTCTTGGTTTGTACCAATCGGCGTCGACGAGCCCGGCCTCTCGGGCAATTTCGGCTTCAGGGCCTCCAACCGTGTAATCGCGCATCAGGCGAGAATATCTCTATCGCCATCAACTTGCGATTTGGTGGGCGCTCAAATCGGGTCGTTCAGGCTCGGTCACGCGGGGTCAAGCGGTTCGTTGAAACGTGGCGATTCGGGCCAGATCGCCAAAATGGGGGCTTGTTGGCCCGTAAATTTGCACATCGGTGAACGTCGGTTCGGAAATGGTTTTCGAGGTGGTCGCCGAGGCGAGCGTCGCGGCGAAACCCTGTGACGAAAAATGCACGGCGTTGATGCCGATAACCAGCCATCCGCCGATGCGCACGCGATCGATCAACGAGACGAGGGTCTTCGGCCCGAGATGACCGTGGGTGAATGTTCCGGCGCTGATCATCGAATCATAAACACGGTCGGGCAAGGCTTGGGTCAAGTCGACTTCAATCAAGTCGCGATACACGAGCGAACCGTCGGGACGCTTCAACCCCGAGGCTTGGGTCAACATCTCGGGCGAGATGTCAAAACCATCGATGACCATCTGCGGCCGCAAGGTCGACAAATGTCGACCGACGACACCTGTTCCGCAACCGATATCGACGACCGTATCGATCTGAGTGGTCGGGATGTGTCGGTCGAAGTGCTCGGCGATTGTTCGCGGGTAAATGTAAGCGTTGGCCTTGACGAAGGTTTCGTCGTATGTCGCCGCCCACTCGGCATAAAGTTTTCGACTGTCCTGCGGTGTTTTCACCGCGTAGGCGTCGTTTAGATCCATCTATTTGCCTCGCCACTTTGGCTGGCGTTTTTCGGCGTACGCCGCGGCGCCCTCTTTGGCGTCGGCGGAGTCGATCGCCGCGCGATAGGTCGGGTTTCGGCGCAATACCGACATTGCGTCGTCGGTGCCGACTGTTTCTAGTTCGCGGATCAGTTCGAGCACGGCGGCGACACTTAGCGGCGCCGAGGCACAAATTTTTTCGGCGAGCCGGCGCGCCGCGGGCAATAGGTCGGCGGCGGCGACCACCTGGTTGACGATGCCAAAATTTTGCGCTTCACTCGCCGAAAGTCTGCGACCGGCGATCAGGATTTCACGCGCAATGTTCGGTGGAATTGTTCGCGGCAGGCGGTTGGTGGCATTGTCGGCGATCAGACCCAGCGTCGCCTCGGGCAAAAAGAACTGGGCGTGCTCGGCGGCGACGATTAGGTCGGCCGCCAGGGCGATTTCGAAACCACCACCTACCGCCATGCCGTTGATCGCGGCGATGATCGGTTTGGGTCGGTACTTGAGTTCGCAGATGCCGCCAAAACCGCCGACACCATGATCTGATTCGAACGCCTCGCCTTCGCTGGCGGCGCCTAGGTCCCAGCCGGCGCAGAAGAATTTTTCGCCGGTGCCGGTCAATATCGCGACGCGAAGATCGTCGTCGCGCATGAAAGAGTCGAATATCACGCTCAATTCGCGACTCGTGGTGGCGTCGATCGCGTTGGCTTTCGGGCGGTTGATTGCGACCTCGAGAACCGCGCCGTTGCGCACGACGTCGACGCTCATGGACCCTCGACGATCATCAACGCGTCTACGGCGACTGCAGATTTGGTCGTGACCAACACAGGATTCAATTCAATCTCGACTATCTCGTTGTTCAGTGCCATGTTCACGACGAGTTGAACCAGTCTGACGAGAGCCGCGAGGTCGGCACTGGGCTTGCCGCGAAAACCGCGCAGAATTGGCGCGATGCGCAGCGAAAGCAGGGCTTGGCGAATCTCGTCAGCGGTCGCGGGGGCGAGCAGACATGTCGTGTCGCGCCAAATCTCTGTCATTACACCCCCCGCACCGAGAGTGATCAACCAACCCACCGGGGCGTCGCGACGCACGCTCACGAGAACCTCGGCGACCACATCGGTGATCGTTTGCTCGACGAGAAACTCGCCGATCGTTTTGGGCATCTGTGCGAGCGCTGTTTGCAACGTGTCGGCATCTTTGATGCCCACAGCGACGGCACCAGCCTCGCTCTTGTGGGCCAAGCCCAGACCCTTGAGCGTGACCGGAAAGCCGAGTTTGTTCGCACTATGTAGCGCGCCTTCCCGGTCGCATCGCCGACCTTTTGGAACCGCCACATCACTTTGTTCGAGCAGTGACTTCGCCTCTGCTTCGTCGAGCAATTTTGTCTTGACCGGGGCGACGACTCGGGCGGGTAGTTCGGTCGGAAAATTTTTGCCGAGCCAGGCGACTGCATCGAGGGCCGCCAGCGATTCTCGCAAGCCCTGCAAAACGACCAGGTTTGATTCGTTGGCTGCGTCGCGCACGGGCATCGTGACGCATTCGGGTATGGTCGCGACGATCACGCCGCGTTTGCCCGTCGTGCGCGCCGCGTCGCCCAACGACTGGGCGGCGATCGTCCATGTCTCTGACTGATGGTCAGATCGGGGCGGCGTATCGAGAATCAGCAGGGTTGCATCTTGCGGACCACTCATGACCTGCGTGAAGGTGTTCGCGGTGGCGACCCGATCTCCCCACATGAAAGTGTGGTAGTCGAACGGATTGCCGATCGTCACGAGTTCGGTGAGGGTGTCGCTGATGCGTTGATGGTGCTCAGGTGCGAACGGCTCGAAACGCAGCGAGGTGTGTTCGCTGAGGTCGGCGACGAGCGAAGCCTCGCCACCCGAGCACGAAAGCGACACGAGTTTGTCGCCCGAGAGCACCCCCGATTGGTTGAGAAGTTTCAAGGTCTCGATCAATTCTGTTGGCGTATCGACCATCGCCACGCCACAGCGTTTGAACAAAGCCGCGTAGGCATCGCGTCGACCGGCCAATGAGGCGGTGTGTGACGCGGCGATCGCCGCACCCGTCTCGCTGCGCCCGGTCTGCAGGGCGACGATTCGTAGGTCGCGTTGCGCGGCGTAATCGGCGAGTTTGGCGAATCGCACGGGGTCGACGATCGCCTCGATGAACAAGCCGATCGATTTGACCCGCGGGTCGTGGATGAAAACCTCGAGACAGTCTTCGGCACCTGCCACGGCCTGATTGCCGACCGTGACCATATATGCCAGATTCAAATCTCGAAGTTGCAGCGTGAGGTTGAGTCCGACGTTCCCGCTTTGGCTGACGATTGCCGAGCCTGACTGCTCGGGTTTGCAGCCGTGCTGGTCGGGCCAAAGCGCCACGCCATCGAGCGCGTTGATGTAGCCGTAACAGTTCGGCCCGAGCACGGGCATTTGCGCCGCGGCGTCGACGAGTTTCTTTTGCAGATCCGCACCATCGATGCCTGACTGTGTTCCCGACTCGGCGAAACCCGAGGCGTAGCAAACCGCGCCCCCACAGCCCATCTTCGCGAGTTGCGCGACGACGTCGATTGTGGCGATGCGATTGACGGCGACGAACGCGACGTCAGGGGGACGGGGGAGATCGGCGATCGACTTGAATGTTCTCAAACCGGCGATCGTCTCACGGGTCGGATGCACGGGCCACAACTGCCCCGTAAAGCCCAACTTGTGGCATTGTTCGATCACGCTTCGCGCCGGGTCCGCGCCGAACAGGGCGATCGAACGCGGGTTGAGCGTGCGCGACAGCAGGCTCTCAGCCACCATGTGGTCGCAAAAGCGCCCGCGAGATGATGTGACGCTGAATCTCGCTGGTGCCGTCCCAGATGCGATCGACCCGCGTGTCGCGCCACATGCGCTCGAGCGGCAGTTCATCCATCAAACCCATGCCACCAAAAATTTGAATTGCCTCGTCCGTCACGAACTGGCACATCTCGCTGGAGAAAACTTTCGCTATCGCCATCTCGGTGTCGCTGAAGTTGCCGCGCGCATCGTTGAACGCCGCGCGCAGGGTCAAGAGTTCGGCGGCATCGAGGCGAATTTGCATGTCGGCAAGCTTGAACGAGATTCCCTGAAACTTGCCGATCTGCTGGCCGAACTGTTCGCGAGTCGCGGCCCATTCGACAGAAAGTTTGAGAGCGCGTCGCGCGCGACCGACGCATACGGCCGCGACCTGAAGTCGGGTCGCGCCGAGCCATTCGTTGGCGGCGTCGAATCCTTTGTGCTCCTCGCCGAGAATGTTTCGCGTTGGAACCCGGCAGTTGTCGAAGTTCAAGATCATGTTGTGGTAGCCATTGTTCGACACGCAGTTGTAACCCTTCACCCGTTCACAACCCGGAGAGTCGAAGTCGACCAAAAACCCGGTGATCTTCTTTTTTACGCCTTTGGAGGTCTGCTCTTCACCGCTGGCGGCAAAGAGAATGACATAGTCGGCGAGATCGGCGTGCGAAATGAAGTGCTTGGTCCCGTTGATTACATAGTCATCGCCGTCACGCGTCGCGGTGCATTTCATGCCTCGAACGTCAGACCCGGCGTCGGGTTCCGACATTGCCAGACACTCGACGCGTTCACCCGTGATCGTCGGGAGCAAGAACTCTTTGATTTGCTGGTCGCGACAGGCGCGCAAGATGTTGCTCGGCCTGGCCACGATGTAGTGCAACGCATATGAAGTCGCGCCGAGTTCGCGATCGACGAGCGTGGTATCGAACGAGTCGAGACCGCCGCCGCCAAGTTCGCTCGGCATGTTGCACGCGTAGATGCCGGCCTCGATCGAGCGCTTCTTTATCTGACTGATCAGATCCGGGGTGACATGGCCGTCGCGTTCGACTTTTTCTTCGTGGGGCATCAATTCGCGCTCGGTGAATTGACGCGTCGTGTCGACGATCATCTGCTGCTCTTGGGATAGGCGGAAGTCCATGGTTTATTCTCTCAGGCTTTTCGCCGAATTTTCATCGTTCGCCCCACCTCGGGCGGAACGGGCAGGCGACCGTGGCTGAGCTTGATTGCGGTCAATGCGACGGCCACCGAGTCGGGTATCGGCGCCGCCTTGGCAGCCGCCGAGTCGACGTGCAACAACATTTGTTCGCAAGTGGCCAGCCTCTCGTTGTTGTCGGCGTTGAACATCTCGTGGTTGAAGTGCAGTCGTTTCGAGTCGAAATCGAGCACCTGGGTGGTGATGCGAAGTTGGTCGCCGAAGTCGGCTTCGCGCTCGTAAATGATGTGTGTTTCGACCGTGTAGTAAGAGTTGCCCGCCGCCCGATAGTCGTCGTTGATGCCGATGTATTGAAACAAGACATCCGAGGCCCAACCGAACGCGGTCAAATAAGCCGCCTCGGTCATGTGGTTGTTGTAGTCGACCCACTCGGCGGCGACCGAGCAATGATAAAAATTCAACGGTGCAGGCACCGACTCGCCAGGTTTCAGTGGCGCGATCTTGACGATCATTTGACGCTTTGGCCGACGAAGCGCCCGACACCTTCGGGCTTGGCGAGTTTTGCGTGGGCCGCGGCGATGGGTGCGAGCCGTGCCAGAAGTTCTTTGCCGATCGGCGAACCTTTCTTGAGTTTCGTGTCGACGTGCAGATAGATGTGCTCGGCCGTGGCGACGATCGTGCCGTCTGTTTTTGACATCACCGAATGCAGATGAACTTTTTTCTCGTCGAGGGCGATCACCTGGGCGGTGACGACGATCTCGTCGCCAACTTTGCTTTCGTTGACGTAGCGAACATGGCTTTCGAGCGAATAGAACGAGCGGCCGGTCGCCAGGTAGTCAGAATTGAAACCGATCGACCTGAAGAAGGCGTCGAGGGCCTCGCTCGAGAGTTGCATGTATCTGCTGTCGTTGGTGTGGCCGTTGTAGTCGGCCCAGTCGGCGGTGATGAAGCGACGCTGCACCTCGATCGGCTGGTCGATTTTTGCCGGTGCGGCGGTTGCACCGCTGAAGAGTTTGTTTTCGTAATCTGCAAGCACTTCTCCCGAGGCGAAACCGACCGACTTCAGGCCTTGCATCACCGCGACGAGACAATCATCGCGAAGCCTTTCGAGTTCGCGGATCGTTCTTGCCCCTGCCTGGGCGTCGGACTGCGAAACGATCTTTTCAAGAAGCTTCTCGTCCAATTCGGGAACGTCCATCAATTTTGTCCACGGCCATTTCAGCGTCGGTCCAAATTGGGCCATGAAATGCCTCATCCCCGCCTCGCCGCCGGCGATTCTGTAGACCATGAAAGTGCCCATGAAAGACCAGCGCAAACCCGCGCCAAAGCGAATCGCGTCGTCGATTTCCTCTGCGGTCGCCACGCCGTCGTTGATCAACCACAGCGCCTCTCGCCACATCGCCTCCATCAGACGGTCGGCGACGAACCCGTCGATTTCTCTTTGCAACATCAGCGGGCGCATGCCGATCGACTCGTAGACTTGGCGAGCCCGCTCGCGCGCCTCGGTCGACGTTTTGTCGCCGCCGCAAATCTCGACGAGAGGCAACAAATAGACGGGATTGAACGGGTGACCGACGACCAGTCGTTCGGGGTTGATCATGTCGCGTTGCAATTGCGTCGGCAAAATACCCGAAGTCGACGAGCCGAACACCGTGTCGGGCTTCGCCGCCTTGCTCGCGCGGGCGAACAGTTCTTGTTTCAGTGCGACGCGTTCGGGGGCGCTCTCTTGCACGAAGTCGACCTCGGCGACGGCCTCTTCGGGCGTGGCGACGAACGAGATTTGTCCCTCTTTTGGCAATGGTGCGAGCGTGAGTTTGGCGTATGCGCGACGCGCGTTGGTCATGATTTCACCGATTTTGCGCTCGGCCTGCGGGTCGACGTCGTAAATCTTCACATCGATGCCGTTCAACACGAACCGCGCCGCCCATCCACCGCCGATTACTCCGCCGCCGAGCAGGCCGACCGTGCGCAGCGGTTTGCTCGGAGTCACGAGTGCTTCGTGAGTTTGAGTTTTTTTCGAACGTCTTGTGGGCCGATCACCTTGACGTTCATGTTTTCGAGGATCTTCACGGCGCGCGCCACGAGGTCGGCGTTGCTGGCGAGTTCGCCGCGCGAAAGGTAAATGTTGTCTTCGAGACCGACGCGAACGTTGCCGCCGGCGAGGGCGGCCATCGCCACATACGGCAGTTGCATCCGGCTGATCGAAAATGCCGAGAAGATCGCCCCGGCGGGCAGTTGATTGACCATCGCCATCAAAGTGGATGGGTCATCGGGCGCGCCATAGGCGATGCCCATGCACAATTGGATCATGATCGGGTCGTCGAGCAGCCCTTCGGCGATCAGGTCTTTGACCATCACCAGATGGCCCGTGTCGAAAACTTCGAGTTCGGCGCGCACGCCAAGTTTCTGCACTTGTTTGGCCATGCTGCGCAAGACGGTGGGGGTGTTGACCATGATGTAGTCGCCACCCGAGGCGAAGTTCATGGTGCCGCAGTCGAGCGTGCAGATCTCGGGCAACAATTTTGCGACATGCGCCAGACGCTCCGTCGCCCCGGCCATGTCGGTGCCGACCTCGTCGAACGGCAGAACTCTTTCGTCGCCACCGAGCACGAGATCGCCTCCCATGCCGGCGGTCAGGTTCAGCACGACGTCGGTGTTCGACGAGCGAATGCGGTCGACAACCTCGGCATACAACTCGACATCGCGGGCGCCCTTGCCTGTTCGTGGGTCGCGGACATGAATGTGCACGACGGCCGCACCGGCTTTGGCGGCGTCAAGAGCCGATTCGGCGATTTGTTTTGGCGTTACGGGCACCTTGTCGCTCTTGCCCGTCGTGTCGCCAGCCCCCGTCACCGCGCATGTTACAAACACATCCCAATTCATGATGAAACTTTACTTGGAATCTGGTAAATCAAGAACTCGCTGTCGGGATCTACAGGCTGCAGCACGAACCCTTCGCACGGTGTGCGGTCGGGGGGACTGAACCAGTCAGCCTTTGGGACGAGAGCGAATTGAGCCCTCGAGTTTAGAGCAGGTGCACATCCAACTGTTGTGACTTCGTCACTCATCACCAAGTCCTTAAGCAGAATAATGCCGAGACCGTTTTCAACTCCGCTCATCAGCTCGAATGCGGGTCCATCATTGCCCATATAGACAAATGAAATTTCGGGGTTTGACTTGACGATCTCAATCATTTCTTGATATTTGGGCAACTGCTTCAAAGCCCGTGAACTCCAGCGTTCTCCCGTCCCTGCCATCCGTAGCCATTCGAATGCGGGATTCGGGGCGTGCGAGATCGAGATCAGCGGTATCAACAACAGCGCAAACAGTGGGACAAAGACGAGTTTGAATTGATTCGCTTCTCGGGGTTTGTCATCGGAAGAGTCAAAGGCTAACCAGCTCTTAGCAATCCCGATAAAACCGACAATACATAGAGCAAGGGGAATCAGGAACACCACAATCTCTGGAACAAGAGAGCGACCGGAAAAATAAAAGAGTGTGGCCGAGCCCCAAAGCCCACCGAAAGCAAGCAATATCATCGATCGAATTTCGTTGTTAGGTGTAGGCCGTTTTTTCAAGTCGCGGAACAGCATGCTTGATCCGAGAATCGCCCCAGAGCCGAGGACCGAATAAAAAAAGATCCAAAGCCCGAAAAAAGGCATCGCCAAATTCTCAAAGCCGCCAAGACCGTGGGCTCGAATCATCACCAGCCAACTCGAGACGGTTATGCTCGAGCCGTTCGCCGAGTAGATACCGATCACAAGAAAGAGACTCGACAACAGTCCAGCGATGAAAGGGATACTGAACTGTGGTTGGATAACTTTCGAATACAGCAGAAAGACGAGGATTATCAGACACGCAATCGACGCCGGCAGTCCAAATTCCACGTTGTTGAATGGTGTCAAGAAGCATGCGACACCCAAGAAAAGAGAGAGCAAATTTTGTGAGCGTTTATCGCTTTGTGTCGCAAAAGATGAGAGCAGAAAGAGAGTCAATATCGGCAATACGGTGCGACCCGGAATCAGAGGGATATGCGAAGCGAGACTTCCCCAGCTTCGGTAATTCGGCTGTACCTTTATGAACAGCGTCGCCACAGGAAGCAACGTTGCGATTGCCCAAGATTTCGTATCGAGTGCTTTTTTGGTCAAAATTGCGATCATTGCGATTTCAAAAACAACGAGGGCATTCACCCAAATCAAAGACGAGTTCACGATGAAGTCAGCAGGCAGAAATGCGATCAGTTTGATCGGCCAACCCAATACGCCGACGTACTGGGGCGTTATCTCTGTAAACGGCATTTTTCCCGTCGAGAAAATGAGCAGATCGTTCAGAAAATACCTGGAGTGGTAGGTGTCGATGATTCCCTTGAACGGTTGGATAACCGACGGCAAGTAGTAAACCACGATGATTACCAATGAGCCGACATTGATTGCACTCATCAAGGGGGGTGTAGCCACGCGTCGAAGTATGTGCGGTTGAGTCGTCACAACAAACGAAACAAGCAGACTTCCAATTAGCAGAAGAATCGCAAGTTTGTCCCCCCAGCCATACCAAAGAACTTCGTTGTATTGGTCAAAGGTTGGGTCACCCCATCGCCACGAAAAAGTTGTAACCAGCAGCAAGATGGCGATAGTCGCGGTGGCGTTTGAAAGTCTCTTGTCTCGAACAAACGACTCAGCCTTCGGCAAAATTACGAAACCAAGCGCTACCAGAATCAGCAAAACAAAGACCGTCATTCGGTCCGCGATTTCTTCGTCGGGGAGGCGCGAGAAAAAATCCAGTTCCTTCAATACTGATGTGAAGCGCAAATTGAATCGCATATACAGCGCAAGAAAAAGTGAAATCAGAAGGAAACCCAGATTAAGTTGAGCCGCGAAGCGCTCTAATCGGGAAACAGACAGGTCGTGTTGAGTTGAGATTTCGTCACCACCGGGTTCTTGTGACACGCAAAACTAGATTATAGATCGTGGTGGAGCGGGGGGAAATCGTTTGGCGACCGAGCGCGAGACGGGCAGCGGGTACTCGACTCGCGGAGTTCGCGCAAGGTCAAACCTACGAGCAACTGCACAAGTGGTCGGTTGAATCGCCCGAAAAATTTTGGGCGAAGGTCTGGCAGTTTTGTGGTGTCGTCGGCGATCGGGGCGAGACGGTTATCGCCCGACCCGCGTCGACGGACGACCCGGTACTCGCGTTTGTCGGCACCCGGTTTTTCCCCGAAGCAAAACTGAGTGTCGTCGAGAACTTTTTGCAACGCACGGGCACCGATGATGCGCTCGTGGCGATCGCCGAAGACGGTCGCCGTGAGTCGCGATCTTGGGACGAACTGAAAGCCCGCGTGGCGAGCCTCGCAACCGCATTGGCGGACAGGGGCGTCGGCGAGGGCGATCGGGTGGCGGCCTGGTTGCCGAACTCGATCGAAGTCGTCGAGACGATGCTGGCCGCCGCTTCGATCGGCGCAGTCTTTTCGTCGTGTTCGCCCGACTTCGGGGCCCAGGGAGTTCTCGACCGGTTCAGCCAAATCGCGCCCAAAGTCTTGCTCGCCACCGACTCATATATGTATGGCGGAAAGCAGTTTGATTGCCTCGAGCGCCTCAAGTCGATTCGAGACGGTCTGCCAAGCCTTGTGGCGACAGTCGTCGTCTCACGCGCGCACAAGTCTGCGTCTGGCGAATTCGTGAACTACGAGACGTTTTTGGCCACTGGTGCGGGCAACCCGACCGCGCCCCGTCGGTTCAAGTTCGACCACCCGTGGTACGTGCTTTATTCTTCGGGCACCACCGGCGTGCCCAAGTGCATTGTGCACCGCGCCGGCGGGGTGTTGTTGCAGCACCTGAAAGAGCAGCAGTTGCACTGCGATATTCGACGCGACGATCGGGTCTTGTATTTCACGACGACTGGTTGGATGATGTGGAATTGGCTCGTCTCGGTTCTCGCCAGCGGCGCGACCGCCATTCTCTACGACGGCTCGCCAAGTTTTCCGAACATCAATCGTCTGTTCGATATCGTCGACGCAGAACGCGTCACACTGCTCGGAACTTCCGCCAAGTTCATCGACTCGGCACGCAAGTCCGACGCCAGACCGGTCGCCACCAATCGCCTCGACTCGCTGCGCACGATCTGTTCGACGGGTTCGCCGCTCGCCCCCGACGGTTTCGGCTGGATTTATGAAAGTGTCGGCGACTCGTTGCATCTGGCCTCGATTTCTGGCGGCACCGATCTTTGCGCGTGTTTCGTTGCGGGCGACCCGACCGGCGCCGTGTATGCCGGCGAGATTCAACGCCCGTGTTTGGGCATGGACACCGATGTCGTCGATGCGAACGCTTGTTCGCTGAAGGAGAGTGTCGATACGGCGGGGGAGTTGGTTTGTCGCAAACCATTTCCGTCGGTGCCGTTGGGTTTTTGGGGCGATGGAACGACCGGTTTACCGAGCCCCGACACACCGGGGCCGAAGTTTCGAGCGGCATATTTCGAAAAGTTCGCGGGAATGTGGAGCCACGGTGATTTCGCCTCGTGGTCGGCGAACGGCGGTGTGACGATTCACGGACGAAGCGATACGACGCTCAATCCGGGCGGCGTACGAATCGGCACGGCCGAGATTTATCGGGTGGTTGAGCAACATCCGGATGTTCTGGAGAGCATCGTCTTCGGGCAAGATTTCGAGAATGATGTGCGAATTGTGCTTGCTTTGAAACTCAGAGAACACGTCGCGTTGACCGCAACTTTGATCGGTGACCTGAAAAATAGGATTCGCCAAGCCTGTACGCCCCGCCATGTGCCGGCCGTCGTAATTGGCGTCGCCGACTTGCCGCGCACGCGCAGCAACAAGCTCGTCGAATTGGCAGTGGCCGACGCAGTCAACGGGCGTGAGGTGCGCAACATCGAAGCGATTGCCAATCCTGAGGCGATCAGCGCGATCGTCGCGGCGCTGGAAAACTAGATGTCTACGTATTCGGCGTCAGATTGCGGAGAGGCAGATAGTCATCCATGTCAAGCGGGTCGAAGCCCGAAATGAACAGGGTCGAAGTAGCGCGGCTTAGCGACTTGTCACGCGATGCATGACCGAGAGCATCGCGCAGCGTCGCGAGTTCGGCATCGGTCACAGATTTGTGCGTGATAATCGGTAGGCAAGGTACGAGGGGCCCGTTGCAGATCACAAACAGCGACGAAATGATTTCGGGATACAGACGCTTGAAGTGCGCGAACGTGACACTGTCGATCGAAGCGACGTCGGCTTCACCTCGACCAAGCATCCGAATGCTTTCTTCGTGACTGCCTGTGACGTGAAACGGACCACGCCAGGTCTCCTGCGGGCCAAAAATTGCGGCGATGAGGCTGATCCAGCCGGAGAGACTGTCGGTTTCGTTGATTGCGCCGATCGCGCCCTGAAAGTCGAAGGGTGTGCCGTCGACGCGGCCGACGACCACACTGCGATAAAAATGACTGGCCGATTCGGGGGTCGTGTGTCGAAAGGTGCCGACCACGCGAACTTTGTCGGCGAGATACGTGACCAGGGGCCAGCCACAGGTTTGGCTGACGAATTTTTCGGAACTATGCCAGATCGTCGTCGGGTCGTCGGGCCACGATGGTTCTCGCGCAACCCAATCGCATCTTGCGGCTACGGCACTCCATAACTCGTGATACGCCCAACGCACGTCTTCGAACGGGTAAAACGCCAGTTCGACCCTTGCGCGACGCGATTCAGTCACGCCAACAGATTAGGTCTTTTGCTAAGGGTGAAGGCCGCGCATGCGGTGAGCATCGGCGATCGTTTTGAGGCCGAGCACGGACGCCGCGAGTCGATAGGGCAATTTTTTCTCGACCGAAAATGAATGCAAGCGCAAGAACGCCGAGCGCATCAGGGAAACAACCGTTTCGTTGACTTCGTCTTCGTCCCAACTGAGGTGGGCAAAATTTTGGCACTGCTCGAGATAGCTGCAGGTGACACCACCCGCGTTGGCGTAAATGTCGGGGACCACCACGATTCCCCGCTCTGTCAGGACTTCGTCGGCCTTGGGCGTGAGCGGACCGTTGGCACCTTCGACGACCAACTTGGCTTTGATCTGCGAGGCAACTCGTTCGTCGACGGCGTCGCCGAGTGCGCACGGCATGACGATGTCGCAGTCGACACCAAAAATCGCCGACGAGCCGTCGACGCCCTTGCCAATAATTTCACCGGCACCAGTTTCAGTGACACTTTTCGCGCCTTCGCGCATTTTGTGATCGATGAGCGCAATATCGAGACCTTTGCTGTTCGTAATCGCCCCGCCGAGGTCGGCTATCGCGACGATTCTTGCCGAGCGGGCGTGCGCGAGGCGCGCAGCCCACCCACCGACTTGTCCATAACCTTGTATCGCGATACGGGCACCACCGAACGACATGCCCATCTTTTCGGCGGACAATGAGGCGGCCTCAACCACGCCACGACCCGTCGCCGACTCGCGACCGAGCGAACCACCCAACTCGATCGGTTTTCCGGTGACGACGCCCGGCACGATGTAGCCGACGCTCGCCGAATATTGATCGAGCACCCAGGCCATGACCTGGGCGTTGGTGCCGACATCGGGTGCGGGCACATCTTTGTCGGGCCCCAAGAACGGAATCAGCTCCGAAACATAACGACGCGTCATGCGCTCGAGTTCCCGTGTCGACAGCAACTTCGGATCCACCGCGACGCCACCCTTGGCACCGCCCAGCGGGAGATTCATGATCGCCGTCTTCAACGACATCGTCATCGCCAGAGCGACGACCTCGTCGCGGGTCACGCCGGGGTGAAAACGAATACCACCTTTGGCGGGGCCGCGCGTCGTGCTGTGATGAACGCGCCACCCAACGAGATTGTCGCGCGTGCCGTCGTCGCGACGAAACGGAATCGACACTTCGAGCACTCGACGCGGCGCGATGATTGTTTCGATCAACCCGTCGTCGAGGCCCAACCATTCGCCAGCCTGACGCACTCGAAACTCTGCAGACTCAAGTGCCAACTCTTTCGGCGCATGCCTCGATGCCATGGCTCAATTCTGCCTCAAACAGATGAACGCGTCGTGACCCGAACCTGGGCATCAAATGGCGTCAGCATTTGACCACGGCGCGAGGGTTGCGAAAGTCAGAGCGGTCGCAGCCGCGGCCACTTGCCGATCTTGTCGAGACCAGCCACGGTGCTGCCCATCGTCTCGGGCGTCACGGGGTGGCTGATCAAAAATCCTTGCGCTTTCTTGCAGTGCAAATCGCCGAGTGCATGCAGTTGTTCGGCCGTTTCGACACCCTCGGCGACGACGTCGAGACCGAGCGAGTCGGCCATGGCGATGATCGTCTTGACGAGGTTCTTGGCACCCGCATTTTCGGCCAAGTCGTTGATGAACGAGCGATCGATTTTCAGTCGATGGATCGGAAACTTTTGCAGAAACGAAAGCGACGAGTAACCCGTGCCGAAATCGTCGATTGCGACACGTACCCCCGTGCTTGAAAGTCGGCGCAATATTTCAAGGGCCTGATCGGGTTGGGTGATCATCACACCCTCGGTGACTTCTAGCCAGAGTTGATCAGCCGCCATTCGCGATCGCATCAGAGCCTCGTTGACGACGGCGACGAAATTCGGATCGTGAAGTTGTCGCGGCGAAACATTCACCGACATCGTCGCGTCCCTGCGACAGATGCCTTGGTTGATCCAACCGCGCAGGTGGCCGAGGGCTTCGAGCAACGCCCATGAGCCGATCGGCACGATGACGCCGGTCTCTTCGGCGATCGGAATGAATTCTGCGGGTGACACCTTCGTGCCGTCTTCCATTTCCCACCTCATCAGCGCTTCGAAGCCGATGACATCGCCGAGTTCGATGTCGATGATCGGCTGGTGAACGAGGCGAAGTTCGCGACGTTCGAGAGCCCGATACAGGGCGGTCTCGACGGCGAGCCGTTGATTGACCCGTTCGAGCATCGAAGAATCGAAGACAGCGACACAGTTTCGTCCCGCATCTTTCGCCCGGTACATCGCGGTGTCGGCATGGCGCAACAGATCGTCTGCCGAGCGCGTGACGACGTGGTCGAGAACTGCAACCCCGACACTGGCCGAAACGAATACGTCGCCCTGACGCAGGGCGAGCGGTTCGTGAAACGACTCCAGGATGGAGTCAGCCAGGAGTAAGGCGTCGCTCTGATTCTTTGATTCGGCGTCTAGCACCACGAACTCGTCGCCGGAGATGCGGCCGACGATGCATCGTTGGGGAAGGGCGACACGCAACCGTTGGGCAACGGCGATCAAAACATCATCACCAGCCGAGTGACCCAAACTGTCGTTGATGTTTTTGAATCTGTCGACATCAATAAACAACACGGTGGGTGCCGAGCGTGTGAAACGCGACGCGACAATCGCCGACTGCACATGTTCAAGCATCAAACTCCTGTTGGGCAGGTCGGTGAGCGCGTCGGTTTGCGCCGAGGCGATCAGGCGCTCTTGAAGAGTGGCGTTGGCGCGAACGGCAAAAACAACTCGGGCAGTCACGGTTGTCGCCAAGACGAAAATCGACACGGCCCTTACGAGTCGATCGGTTTCGTCGGTCGGGCTGTCCAGCGCGAGAATCAAAATCGGCAAGACCAGTGCGGTCGTGGTCAAGATCAACCGGCCCAATAGCGGTTGCTTGACCCTGCCTGATGTTTGCTCCGACAGGGTCGCCACGCTCGGATGCAGCACGGTTGCCGAGACCAAAAACAAACTCGCGATGTACGGCGCATTGGCGAAATGTTGATCGATCGACATCCGACCCGATTGGTTGGTCGCGTACAAGACGTCGCCGACGAGAGAGCTGAGGATCGCTCCCGACGCCAACCAAGTTGCGGGCGTGCGCACCGATGCGCCGAGCAAGAGCGTCGCCAGCATGAAGATCACGATCGCACTCGTCGCCAATGTCAAACCACGCACCGCCGTCACCGAGATGACATCGGGTGAAATCTCGCGCGCTGGATTCAAGAAGGCGACCCAGATGAAAAACCAGGAGCCGAGCGCGATGACCAACGCATCAAACACGACGTTCATCGGGTCCCCGCCGATGCGACGGCGAATGGTGACGAACATCCCCAGAACGAGGATCAACTGCACCAAAAGAAAGAGCGTCTCCGAAAACAGTTTTTCGCCGACCGACAATGAGTCGCGATTGTCGAAAACTTGGGCCAACAACAGAATCACTATCAAAAGCAGGATCGACAACCAAACTTTTCGGTCTGGTTTGTTGGTCAAAACGCCGACCAGCAGGGCGACAATCACCTGCGCCGCCGCCGTCAGGTACAAAAAGTCGGTGGTCCGACCCGCGGTCGAAAGGATGTGCAGCACCGAGGCGACGATCGCCAAGCCAACCATCGCCCAAGCCGCACGCGAAACGGCTTTTGACATCACGAAAACCGTACTACAACGGTTTTTGTCGACCATGCGACGCTCGCCGAGGTCGACCTCCTAAACTTTTCTTGGGCGGGGTCAAAGACCCATTCGTCGCCTCGGGTGGCGAGAAAGTTGTCGATGTTCGTTACCCGCCATTCCAACGTCGTAGACCTGGCGCTGCGCGAAAAGTTGTGGAACCTCTATCGACGCGCCTATCGCCAAACCGCCGAGTCGACGGTCACCCACGAGATGCTCGAACAGGTCGAGTTCAACGAGCAGATCACACGAGATTCGAATCGGGTCTGGGTCGTCTGGAGTGATTCGCAACCGGTGGCGATGACTTTGGTTTCGACCGATGTACGTGCCACGAGATGGCTGAGCGAGGTCTATTTTGAAAAGCATTTTCCCGACAGGTTCGGTGCGGGCCAGGTGCACTACATCGTTTGGGTGGTCGTCGATGCCGGCGCCGATGCACACGGCGCAAATTCACTCTTGGCCCGTCAGGCGCTCACGGTCGAGGCGAAAGACGGCGCATTGCTTGTTTTCGACGTTCCCGACCTCCACCAACCGCATGCAACGGGCGGGGCGGCCGAACTCTTGTTGCGGATGGCCAAAACGGTCGGTGAAGTCGAGCTTGTGCCGATTTCGACCCAGCGTTATTTCGCCCTCGACTTTGCGCCGAAGAATTCTCGCAACACCGACAATCGCGTTGTGCAAACGGCAAACGGCCAAGATTCCAAAAGAGTGGTGCTCCGCTAGCCTTTAGGCAGAGATGAGCGTGTCTGTTGCCGCGGTGACGGTGGTTGTTCCGGGGTCGCACTTGATGTCGGGTTTGCTCGGTGAGCGCGACGCGCATTTGAGGCAAATCGAAGCCAAGTTTCCGAATACGAGCATTTTGGTGCGCGGGAACGAGATTTCGATCTCGGGTTCGGACACCGAAATCGTCGGTCGACTGTTCGAGGAGTTGATCGCGTTGCTGCAGTCGGGCGAAAACCTCGACTTGGCGGTCGTCGCGAGAAGCATCGAGATGTTGCGTGTCGATCAAAAACCATCGGCGGTGCTGACCCACGAGATAGCGCGCCAGAGCCAAGGCAGACCGATCAGACCGAAGACTTCAGGACAGAAGAAATATGTCGACGCGATTCGCGAAAACGTGATTACATTCGGACTCGGACCAGCGGGAACAGGCAAGACTTGGTTGGCAATCGCGATGGCGGTGCATGCCCTGCAATCGAAAACTGTTCAGCGCATCATTCTGACCCGACCAGCCGTCGAAGCCGGCGAGCGACTTGGTTATTTGCCGGGCGATTTGATGGCAAAGTTAGATCCGTATCTTCGGCCCTTGTACGACGCGTTGCACGACATGGTCGGGCCTGAAGGGGCGCAAAGACTTGTCGAGAAACAGGTGGTCGAAGTCGCCCCGCTGGCGTACATGCGCGGTCGAACCCTGAACAACAGTTTCATCATCTTGGACGAGGCGCAAAATGCGACCCCCGAGCAGATCAAAATGTTTCTGACGCGAATCGGGTTCGGCTCGAAGGTCGTGGTCACCGGTGACATGAGCCAGGTCGACGTTCCCGACAACCGCAGCGGTCTCGTCGGTCTCGAAAACATCCTGTCGGAAATTGATGGTTTGGCATTCGTCCATCTGACCGCCGGCGACATCGTGCGCCACAAGATTGTCACCGACATCGTCTCGGCCTACGAAAAGAAGGGTTCAAGCGCGGTGAATGGCCGTGCTTGAACCGCAGATCAGGCGAGACGGGCCGCGCAAGGTCGGCGGCGAGGGTGAAGTCGAGATCTTCTGCGCCGACGAACAGAGCGATGTCGAAGTCGATGTCGACCGCTGGCATGCACTGGCGCGAAACATTCTGGTGGCCGAAGGCGTCAGGGGTGCGGCCGAGTTGACGTTGATGTTCGTTCCCGAGTCGACGATCGCCGGATTGAACGAAAAATACATGGGCAAGAGTGGCGCGACCGACGTGCTCTCGTTTCCGTTGGACGCTGTCGAAGCGGGCAGAGCACCAGGGCCCGGAGCAATTTCGCGCGGCCCGAACAAGTCTTCTGTCGACCTGAATGAGTTCCCCATACTTTTGGGCGACGTGGTCATCTGTCCGGCGGTGGCTTCGCGTCAGGCGAAGAGTCACGCCGGCAACATCGACGACGAGTTCGCATTGCTCGTGACACACGGAGTTCTGCATGTTCTGGGTTATGACCATCAAGGTGAAAAAGACGCCGTGAAAATGCAGACGCGCGAGCGCCAATTGCTCGAGGCCCACCATTGGGGCGCCCCGATGCCGAAAACCTTCGTCCAGGTCTACGAATGATTTTCGCCGACGCGCCGACCACGGCAGATTATTGGATGCTGTTCGCGATATTCGCGCTTTTGATCGCGTTGACTTTGCTTTCGCTTGCCGAGATGAGCCTGTCTCGAATCTCGAAAACCAAGGCGCAGGCCCTGGTTGAAGAGGGCGCGCGTGGGGCGAGCGTGATCAACAAACTTGCATCTGACCCGACCAAATGGGTCAATCCACTTTTGCTAACGGTCAACATCTTCCAGACTGTGCAGGCGACGCTCACGGGTATTGTCGCGGGAAGATTGTTTGGCACGGTGGGAGTGGCGATCGGTGTGACGATCAACGTCGTCTTGTTTTTTGTCTTGGCCGAGGCCGTGCCGAAGACTTATGGCCTGATGCACCCTGTCAAGGGTGCGAGCCTGACGGCTCGACCGGTCAACGCTTTGACCAGCTTTTACCCGCTAAGAATCATCTCGCAGTGGCTGATCAAACTGACGAATGCGATCGTGCGCGGCAAAGGTTTGGCGGCCGGCCCGTTCATCAGCGAGCAGGAGTTCTTGGGCATTGTCGAGGCGGCGGCGCAAGATTCGGTGATCGAATTCGAAGAGCGTGAACTGATCGAATCGGTGATCGAGTTCGGCGACACGGTCGTGCGCGAGATCATGGTGCCCCGCCCAGACGTGGTGACGATCAACGACGACCTGACGATCAGCCGCGCCATCGACATTGTCGTCGAGCATCAGTTGAGTCGGTTGCCCGTTCTTCGTGCGGATGACGACGAGCAAGACGACCTGGTCGGTGTTGTCTTCGCCAAAGACTTGATCGCGGCTGAACGAGCGGGCAGGGGCAACGAGTCGATAAAGAATTCGTTGCACACCGTCGAAGTGGTGCCCGAGACCAAACTCGTTTCTGAAATGATGCGCGAAATGCAGCAGGAGAAATTCCACCTGGCGATGGTCGCCGACGAATATGGTCTTTTGGCCGGTCTTGTCACCCTCGAGGACTGCCTCGAAGAATTGGTCGGCGAAATTGGCGACGAGCACGACGAAGACGACACCTCGGTGCAGCGCCAACCAAATGGCGATCTGCTCGTCGCGGGAAGCACGACGATCGACAGGTTGAATGAGGTGCTATCCAATGGAATCGAGGGCGGCGACTACGACACCGTCGGCGGGCTGGTGTTTGGTCTGCTCGGATACGTGCCCGAGAGTGGCGAGTCGGTGACGCAAGACGGTTTCACATTCAAAGTCGAAGAGTTGGACGGGCGTCGAATTCAGGTGGTACGGGTTTCGCCCGCCAAATAGTTTCAAGTTAGTCTCGCAAGATGGAAATCTCGTTGCGAGGAAAGACCGCGCTCGTCACGGGGGCGTCGCGCGGCATCGGTCAAGCAATCGCCAAATCTTTCGCCGAGGCAGGCGCGCAGGTGATGCTCACATCCAGGAAGATCGAGGCGTTGCGCAGCGCCGCGATGCAAATCGACGGCGAGACAGATGTCTTCGCCGCAAACGCCGGCGACATTCAACAGGCGCAGGCCTGCGTAGACGCGACGATGAATCGTTTTGGCAAGATCGACATCTTGGTCAACAACGCGGCAACAAATCCCTATTACGGCCCGACACTCGGCGTCGATTCGGCGCAGTTCGACAAGACTTTTCAGGTGAATCTGAAGGGTCCGCTTTTTTGGAGCCAGGCGGTGTGGAACGCCTCGATGAAAAATACGCCCGGGGTGATTTTGAACATCGCCTCGGTCGGCGGGTTGCGCGCCGAGCAGGGCTTGGGCGTCTACAACTTGACCAAGGCGGCTTTGATTCATTTGACGAGCCAACTGGCGTGCGAATTGGGTCGAACTCGGGTTGTCGGCATCGCCCCGGGTCTCGTCAAAACTTTTTTCGCCTCGGTGTTGGTCGAAAATGTCGGTGATCGACTAGCCGCCGCGCTGCCGACCAGGCGACTCGGCGAACCCCAGGACATCGCAAACCTGGCGCTGTTCTTGTGTTCCGATTTGGCGGCGTGGATAACCGGCGCGACCTATGTGATCGACGGTGGCGGCGGCGTCAGATCGGGCACGATGTAATCGCGCGCCGCGCGCAAGAAGACCTCTGTCAGCGTCGCGAGAGCCAACATCAAGATGGCGCCTGAAGCCAGATATGTTGCCCGCAAGCCGAAGGTGAAGGCAATTTGACCGCCCAATAGCGCACCGATCGCGGTTGACCCGGTGCCGATCAATCGATAGACGCTGTTGACCCTGCCAAACAGTTCGGGAGGGATAAGTCGCTGCCGCATGCTCACGGTGATCACATTCCATGTCGTGCCCGCGATTGCCATAACGACACCGCTGATTGTGACAGCCCATATGTTTGGGAAAAGCCCCGGGATCAAGTCTGACAATCCAAAAACCATGTAAGCCAAAACGATCGCTGCAGTGGCGCCAAGTCTTTTGCTCACCGACTCGCCGACAAAGCCGCCGACTAATGAACCGATTGAAATCACCGCGAGCAAGACGCCGAAACTGCGCGCACCCAAACCCAACTCGTCACGGGCAAACTTGGCAAACACAGCTTGGGCGAACATGCCGCACATATTGGCAATACCGAGCATTACTGCCAAAACACGCAGCAGTCGATGGCCTGCGAGCCAAATGAGGCCTTGCTTGAGCTCGTTGGCGAAGGACCTTCTTTCGCCCAAAATTGGTGCCGCCTTTGGCTGATACTTGATCGAACTGATCAATAAACCCGCAGCGAGCAACGCGAAAGCATTTGCCGCAAACGGCGCTCCGCTGGCGACTACGAAAATCCAGGCGCCGATCGGCAAGCCGACGAATCCGTTGCTGATGATCTCGGTGATGTAAAGCCGACTGTTGGCCTTTTCTAGTTGCGACTGATCCACGATCGCGGGCAAAAACGCCTGGGAACTCATGTCGAAGAAGAGTTCGCAGACTCCTGCGATTCCGCTAATGACGATGAGATAAAAGATGTTCAGATTTTCGGTCAAAGCACCGACGGCAATCATTGCGAATAGCAGACCGCGAGTGATGTTTGCCAGGTACATGATTTTTTGGCGGTCTCTGCGGTCGATTAAAACTCCTGCGGGTAGCGAGAGAATCAACCATGGCAACATCGCCGCAAAGGGAACCGCGGCGATCAACCGCGCATCATCTGTCAATGAAAGCGCCAAGAGAGGGCCGGCCGCCGCGACCATACCGTCGCCGAGATTCGACAATGTTGACGACGAAAACAAACGCCAATAGGAACGCGGCAAGCGATCGGGTTTGTCTGATGTCATGGCTTCTTCGGCATTGCTTCGGGCAATTCGGAGAGCAGGACTTTGCCCAGGGGCGAGCGGGGTATGCGATCCAGAAATTGAACGAATCTTGGCGCGCAGTAGTCGGGCAAGAAATTTTTGACATGCTTGCGAATGTCCTCAAGCGCCACACCGCGTGATGAATCTGCGACAACAATCCAGGCGCTGACCGCTTGGCCCCACTTCGCATCTGGCACACCCCGAACGACGCAGTCCGCCACGCCGTCAATCGCGCTGATCACTCTTTCAACCTGGTGTGGCCAGACCTTGTAACCACCGGTTTTGATTTGATCGTCGCTTCGACCCTCGACCGTCAGGCGGCCATCTTCGAGTCGACCCAGATCGCCGGTGGGTAACCAATGGTCTCCGGTGAACGGGTTCGAACCATCTCGGTAACACCGCATGCAACTTGGGGATTTGACCTCGATGCCGGAGTCTTCAGCGATGCGAATTTCAACCCCGTCAAGCGGCAGTGAATCGTAAACGACGCCACCGAACGTTTCGGTAAGACCGTAGGTCGCGATCGCGTTGGCGGGTAATTCAAAGTCGATTTCGCTGCCACCGACCAAAACCTTTTTGAAACGACCCAGGGCGAGGCGCTTGAGCATCGTCGGCACCACTGCGACCATCGTCGCCCCGCCGGCGAGGGCGCGATCAATCGCTGTTTGGTCGGTTTTGTCCGAGACTGTCAGCCCAGAACCCAGTTGTAGCGCTCGCAGCACGACCGAAAGCCCGCCGACATGGGCCAACGAAATGCACGCCAGCCAGTGATCGGTTTCGTCGCACCCCAGTCGCTGTGAACTTGCGTCAACTGCGGCCTTGATAGAGGCGTGCGTGTGTACCGCACCTTTGGGTTCGCCCGTTGAGCCCGAGGTCGCGACCACCATGGCGTCGCCAGGTTCGACCGGTCTTGATTTGGGCAAGCGAGTTGTGTTCAGCGATGAGTCGATAACGGCTGCGGCTTCGAAACGTTGCACAAGATTGCGACGCATGGCGAGTGGCAGGCGTTGATCCAGTGGCAGTGCCGCGTCACCTGCCGACCAGATCGATTGCAGCGCATCGACGAAACTTTTGTTCGCTGGCATGTCGATCGCAACCAATGAATTCACTCGTTCAGCGTAGATGTTTTGTTGTTAGGTTGGAGCCGTGCAGCAGTCACTCGGTCCTTGGATTGCTGGCGCCAGACCAAAAACTTTGCCCGCAGCGATCGCGCCTGTGATGGTCGGTGGAGCATGCGTCGTGGTCGACGAAACATCGCATCGAAACTGGTCGAACTTGGCGGGTGCGCTGTTGGTCAGCCTTGCTTTGCAGGTCGCCGTCAATTTCGCCAATGACTATTCCGACGGAATACGCGGGACGGATCAAAATCGGGTGGGCCCGCCCAGGTTGGTGGGGTCGGGTTCGAAATCACCGGCAGCGGTGAAACGAGCCGCACTCTTGTCCTTTGCTTTTGCGGCGGTCGTCGGTTTGATCTTGGCCGTCTCGACGACGCTGTGGTTGCTGGTGGTGGGTGCGCTGTGCCTGGCCAGTGGTTGGTTTTATACGGGGGGCAAACATCCCTATGGCTATCTCGGTTTGGGCGAAGTATTCGTGTTCATTTTCTTCGGTGTCGTGGCAACCGCGGGTTCGACGTTTGTCGTCACGCAACAGGTCTCGGGTCTCAGTCTTCTCGCGTCGATCGTCGTCGGCAGTCTGGCTTGCGCGCTATTGGCCGTGAACAATCTGCGCGACGTCGTCGGCGACACGGCGGTGGGCAAGCGAACGCTCGCGGTGCGGCTGGGCGAGTCGGGGGCGAGAGCTTTCTATATCACGTTGCTTTTCGTCGCCGCGATTGCGACGGTCGTGATCTCACGGAATCGTCCGACGATCTTGCTCGGACTTGTCGGCTTAGCCACAGGCGCGCAACCGGTGCTCAAGGTGCGACGCGGTGCGACCGGAAATGAACTGGTCAAAGTTTTGGCGATGACCGGCAGAACCCAAATTCTGACGGCCGTCACACTAAGTTTGGGAATATTGCTAGCGAGTTGAGTCGAGAAACTCGCGCACCGTCGCCGCGAACGTTTCCGGCTGCTCGAGATGCGGGGTATGACCCGAGTCTTCGATCAAATGCAATGAGGCGTTGTCGCCGATCTGAACGGACATGCGTTTTGCGATCGCGGCGAACTTCTTGTCCCTGACGCCCGCCACGATCAGCGCCGGCATTTTCAATTCGCCAAGTCGCGACCACGACGGAATCTGGCTGCCCGCCCCACACAAGCGAAGGCTCGACGCCAAGCCCCGAGCAGAATTCTTCAGTCGTATCGAGCGTTGATTGTTGCCCTCGCTCAAGCCGTCAAACAACGGTTGGTCGAGCCAAATGTCGACGAAACTTTCGACACCAATTCGCTCGATTTGCTGGGCCATGTTTTGATCACTGCGCAGGCGCGCCGAACGCTGCGCGGCGTCTTCAATTCCCGCCGTGCCGCTCACCAGAACAAGTCGTTTCACCAATTCCGGGTAAGCGAGGGCCGCCCCTAGACATAACCGCGCCCCAAGTGAATAGCCGAGATATGTCGCGGACCCTCCGACGTCGACGATCGCCCGCGCGCCGCGGTCAAGATCTAGGTCGACGGTGTCCGAGTCGCCGTGATTCGGTGCATCGATCGTCAGCAACTGATAATCGTCTTGCAATTCGGCGACGAGGTCGGCCCAGGTCTCTTTCGTCTGGGTGAAGCCATGCACGAGCACGACTCTTTCGCCGTTTCCGAAACTGCTGTGGGCAAGCATCAAAACGCAACGATAACGCGGGCCAGGTGTAAATTCAGGCACAACGGTCGGAGAAATTCAGAACTTTGCTGCCACGATAGAGATATGGTTTCATCGGCAGCGATAGCGGCCACCCTTTGCGCCACCTTTGCCGACGAGTGGATCGAGTGCGGGGTCAAACATGCTGTCGTATCGCCGGGTTCGCGTTCGACCCCGATGGCTCTGGCGATCGCAAATCGCTCAGAACTCGCCGTGCATGTGTTTCACGACGAACGCAGCGCCGCTTTTTGTGCGCTGGGTATCGCCAAGGCGACGGGTGTGCCGGCGATCGTCTTGTGCACATCGGGAACGGCGGCGACAGAGTTCTTTCCCGCGGTCACCGAGGCGAGTTATGCCGAGGTGCCGATGTTGGTCTGCACGGCCGATCGTCCACCCGAATTGCAGGGGGTCGGCGCCCCCCAGACGATCGAGCAAAAGAACCTCTACGGCGCGAAAGTTCGCGAGTTCGTCAACGTCGATGTCGCCGACGACGCGGAACAAGACTCGTGGCGGGCAACCGCGCGACGGGTATTTGCGAGCAGTGTCGGCGCGTCCGCCAGTCGAAAGATGGGGCCAGCGCACCTGAACATGCAATTTCGCGAGCCCCTGGTCGGCGACGCATATCGGCTACCGAGCCGAGAAAACCTGGCCTCGGCGCAGATCATTCGTAAACACAAAACAACATCCGCGAGGCAGATGCGAAAGTTCTGCAAGGCTTTGGCTTCGCCTCGGGGCCTGATAATTGCCGGACCCGAAACCTACAAGAGCGAGAGTTTGCTGAAGTTTGCCGAGCACTTCGGGTGGCCCGTTTTCGCCGACCCGCGCGGCGTAGCCAGAGTCGAACACGAACTTGTGGTCGGTGCGTTTGATTCGATTTTGCGAAGCCAAGACTTCAACGCCGAGAATCAACCCGAAGTCGTGCTTCGAATCGGCACACCACCCGTTTCGAAAGCGACGAATCAGTGGTTGGCGGGCTTGGACTGTCGTCGATTGGTTTTGACCACCACGCCAACACTTGTCGACCCCGACAGATTGACCGACCTGCACGTCGTCGCCGACATCGACGCGATCTTGTCTGAAGTCCAATTTGAGTTTCCCCGCGCGCAAGATCGCAGCTGGTCACGAAAATGGTCTTCGGCCGAAACTTCGGCGCAAACGGCGATCAATCAGGCGCTGCGCGACGAACCAGCATTGAGCGAGCCTGCTGTCGCGCGAACAATTTGCGCATCATTGCCCGAGTCATCGACCCTCGTCGTGTCCAGTTCGATGCCGATTCGCGATGTCGAGTGGTTTTCTGCACCCCGCACCGGACTGAAAGTTTTGGCCAATCGTGGAGTAAACGGGATTGACGGCGTCGTCAGCACCGCGGTTGGGGTGGCCCTTGCAACCAAAGCACCAACTTGCTTGTTGATCGGGGATATTGCGCTCTTGCACGACACGAACGGGTTGCTCAACCTCGCCGATAGGAAAGTCGACTTGAAGATCGTCGTCGTCGACAACCTCGGTGGCGGCATCTTCTCGTTCTTGCCGCAGGCATCGAGCCTTGAAACCGCCTTGTTCGAGAAGGTGTTTGGCACGCCGCACAACGTCGACATCGAGATGTTGGCACAGGCGCATCGCATCGACGCCCTAACGGTTCAGAATCTGGATGGTCTTACCGATGTGCTTGCACAACGCGGTCCTGTGTTGGTGCGGGTCTGCACCGATCGCAACGAAAACGTGAAGGTTCACGAACGGATCAATCAGGCCGTTGCGGCCGCGTTGCGCGAGTTTCGCCGAGTTGCGGAATAGCGGGTGCTACGGCCGAATCAGTGCGGCCAACATCGCCTGAAACTTCGCTTGCGTCTCGGCGAGTTCGGTCTCGGGCTCGCTGTCGGCGACGATTCCGCCACCGGCGAACAAGCGGGCCGTTTTTCGACTCGAATCGAATTCGGCGCAGCGTATGGCGACTGCAAACGTTCCGTCACCACAAGCATTGAAGTATCCGACCGCGCCACCGTAGCGGCCGCGCGACATGCCTTCGACCGCGGCGATTTGATGCAAAGCCGCTTCGCGTGGCGCACCACCGAGTGCCGGAGTCGGCGAGAGCGCATAAGCGAGCTCGAGCACACTGGGCCGAGGTTCGCTCAACTGACCGCTGATCTCGGTGCCCAAGTGTTGCACGTTCGCCACGGACACGATCGACGGCTCGGCCTGCCAATCCAAGAAACTGCACCACGGCAGGAGCGTGTCGCGAACCATGTCGATCACGATTCGATGTTCGACTTGGTTTTTTGCACTTGAGAGCAACTCTTCGGCAACCTTCGCGTCGGTGACCTGGTTGCCAGATCGGGGGGCCGTGCCCGCCAATGGATGACTAGTGACCTGGTTGCCCGCAACCGCGACCAGAAGTTCTGGTGATGCACCGATCAACCCGTCTATCGAATATCTGTAACTCGAACCGAAACTCGCCTTGAGGCGCAGAAGCACCGCGCCGATATCGAAAGGCTTGTCTGCCGAAACGAAGATGTCGCGGGCAATCACCGCCTTTTCGAGTCGCCCCTCTTTGACTGCCTGCGCCGTGCAACGAACCGCCTCAAGGTATCGCTCGACTGGCACGCCAGGATTCACCGAAAAAGATGCGGCATTGGGCTTGACCGTTGAGTTCGTCGAGGTCGCGAGATCGAAATCATCTTCACCGATTTGCGATATCCATTGCTCACCCGACGAGGTCTTGCCGATCACGATTCGAGGTATTGCGAACTCATGCGGATCACAGCCGACAAACGGAATGCAGCCGATTGCGATCGGGCCCGAGCCGGCAACCGAACTCGTGTTTTGATCGGATATCTCGCGAAGAATTTTTTCGATTTGATTCTTGTCGGCGCGAGCCGCGACACCTCGGCCCGCGACGCCCACGCCATCTCGAACGAACAGAAATCCGTCGCCGCCGGCGAACTCATTCAGATCGATTTGTCGGTCGGTGACCGATGACAATCGCCGGGTGGTTGAGCGCATCTAGTTTTTTGTCGCGACTATCAGTTGGGTCAGTCCACCCGAGAGTTGTGCATGCGTCGCGTCGGAAAACCCGCTCTGCTGCAGCATCGCCACGAGTTCGCTCGATTCGGGCAAGTACGCCACGCTTTTCGGCAGGTATTTGTAGGCAGCTCGATCAGAAAGCAGACCGCCGATGAGCGGCACGATCTTGCCGAAATAGATCTTGTTGCCGAGCCGAATCAGCGGGTTCGTCGGTCTGCCAACGTCGAGCAGGGCGATTCGTCCGCCGTGGCGGGTGACGCGCGCCAGTTCGATGAAAAAGCGCTGCAGGTTCTCGAGATTGCGCAGGGCGAAGCCGCAGGTGATGCCGTCGACGCTGGCATTTGGCACGGGCAACCTGAGGATGTCGACTTGCGAGCGCGGTGCACCGCTGTGGTCGGCGCAGAGCATGCCGAAAGAAAGATCCATGGAAATCGGTGAATAGCCATGTTTTTTTAGTTCGACGCAAAGATCGCCGGTGCCGCTCGCCAAATCGAGAACGACGGAGCCCGCGGGTAGACCCAGGCTGCGAACGGCTTTTTTGCGCCACTTGACATCCAGTCGAAAGGTCATCAGTCGATTGACGAAGTCGTAACGAGGCGCGATCGCGTCGAACATCTCGCGCACGGCTTCGACCTTCTCGGCCCCCGTGGGCAGATCGGTTCGATCCCATTTTCGAGCACCAGAACTCACTCAAATCAGGCTAGGGCGTGTATCGGAGTGGCGGGCTGGTGATGATTTTTTGTCGCAGGTCTGACAAGATACTGCGAGGAGATTTTTGACTTGATTGATTTTTCGTTCGCGCCCGAGGTAGAGGCGGTTCGGTTGAAGGTTCGCGAGTTCATGAATGTCGAGGTTCGCCCGGCGTGGGACGCGATCGACCAGAAAGATCGTGGCGAGGTCGTGCGGACGATCGTCAAGTTGCGCGGGTCGGCAAGAAAGAAGTGGAATCTCTGGTTGCCCCATATGCCCGCCGAGTGGGGCGGCATGGGGCTGGGGCCGACGGCGATGGCGGCGGTTTCCGCCGAAGCGGCGAAGGTGAGCATTGGTCCGTTCGTGTTGAACGCGCAGGCGCCAGACGAGGGCAATCAGCACACGTTGTTGCATTGGGCGACGGATCAGCAAAAGGAAAAATATCTTCGACCGTTGTGCGAGGGCACGGCTCGCAGTTGTTTCGCGATGACCGAACCCGAAGTGGCCGGCAGCGACCCGACACTGATCAGAACTCACGCTTATCAAGACGGAGACGAGTGGGTGATCAACGGCCACAAGTGGTTCATTTCGGGTGCTCGTGGTGCGCAATTCGCGCTATTGGTGGCGCGCACCGAGGACAACCCCGATCGTCCGCAGGCGGCGAATTCATGTTTCATCGTCGACATCCCGAGCAAGGGCTTCAACATCGTGCGCGATATTGAAACGATGTCGGGCGGGCACAATCACTGCGAGATCATGATCGAAGACCTCAGGGTGCCCGCCGCGAACATGCTCGGTGGTCGCGGCCAGGGGCATTTGCTGGGTCAATACAGACTCGGCCCCGCTCGCTTGGCGCACTGCATGCGCTGGATCGGCGAGGCCGAGATCGCGCTCGACATGATGGTCGATCGCGCTCTGCAGCGATACTCGCACGGTTCGATTCTCGCCGAGAAGCAGGGCATTCAATGGTTGATCGCCGACTCGGCGATGGAGTTGTATCAGTGCAAGTTGATGGTCTTGCATGCGGCCTACAAGATCGAAAACGGTCAAAGTTTCACTTCCGAGGTTTCGATGGCGAAACACTTCGTCGCCAACAGCCTGTGGCGAATCATCGACCGTGCGATTCAGGTACACGGCGCCTTGGGCTACTCGACCGACACGCCGCTGGCGCACATGTTGCAGCAAGCGCGGTGGAGTCGCTTCGCCGACGGCGCCGATGAAATTCACCAAATGCGAATCGCGCAGCGCACGATCGCCGCGTTCAAAGACCATGGTTCGACCAAATCAGCGACGGGAGACCTGCCGCTATGACGAAATCAGGTGAAGACCCGGCTCACATCACCTTCGGAGTATTCATTCCGCAAGGCTGGAAAATGGAGTTGGTCGGCATCACTGATCCCGTCGCCAAATGGAACAAGACGGTCGAGATCGCCCAGCTCGCAGAGCGACTGGGTCTTGATTCGATTTGGGTTTACGATCACTTTCACAACGTGCCGCGCCCCGCGCACGAAACCGTGTTCGAGTGTTGGACGGTGATCTCGGCGATCAGCCAGCAAACGAAAAGGATTCGTCTCGGTCAAATGGTGGGCTGCAACCTCTACCGTGAACCGAGTTTGCTCGCCAAGATCACTTCGACCGTCGATGTGATCTCGGGCGGTCGGCTCGACTGGGGAATCGGCGCGGGTTGGTATGAAAACGAATGCCGAGGATACGGTTACGACTTTCCCGAACCGAAAGTTCGCATCGCGATGTTGCGCGAGTGCGTGGAAATCGTGCGCGCGATGTGGACGCAAGAAGAGACCAATTACGACGGCAAGTACTACACCTTGCAGCGCGGCAACTGCGACCCGAAGCCGCTGCAGAAACCCCACCCCCCGATTTGGATCGGCGGCGGCGGCGAACAATTGACCTTGCGCGTCGTCGCGCGTTTTGCCGATTGCTCGAATTTCGGCGGCACCCCCGAAGAGTTCGCCCGCAAACGCGAAATTTTGAAGGGCCATTGCGCGGCGGTGGGCAGGGACGAATCGCAGATACGCAAAACCTGGTCACCTGACATCTTCATTCGGCGCACCGAGAAAGAGTTGAAGAGCGTCGGTTCATTGAGTTTGCGCGGAGATCCGTTCGATGTTTGGCAAACAGGAAACTTGGTCGGCACCGTCGAGCAAGTCACCGAAAAGGTTCAGCAATACATCGATCTCGGATGCACCGGTTTCGTTCCGTGGTGCGCCGATTACCCGAGCAGTGAGACCGTCGAATTGTTCGCCGAGGTGATGCGAAACTTTCGTTAGCCGGCGACGACGAGAGTCGTCTAGAGGTAATAGCGAAAAACCACCTCGGCCACGCACGAGGGCTTCTTGGCTCCCTCGACCTCGAATGTGGTTTCGAGCGTGACTTGCACGCCACCGGTCACGTCTTCCACCGACAAAAGTTTCGCGCCCGCGCGCAGCCGCGAGCCGACCGGCACGGGTGAAGGAAAGCGCACTTTGTTGGTGCCGTAATTGACGCCCATCGCCACACCCTCGACTCCGAAAATTTGCGGAAGGAATACCGGACCGAGCGAGAGCGTCAGATAGCCGTGGGCGATGGGGCCGCCGAATGGTCCCGCTTTGGCCCGCTCGACATCGATGTGAATCCACTGGTGATCGCCCGTCGCGTCGGCGAATCGATTCACCTGGTCTTGGGTGATCGTCATGTATTCGGACCAACCGAGGTGATTTCCGACCTGGGCCTTCAATTGGTCGACGCCTTTGATGATGAGTTTCGTCATGCCCCAAGTTTGGCAGACCGATGAGGATTGCGACGAAGCGCTAGCGATACCAGATTCTTTGGTGAGAGCGACTCTGTGGGTGCAAGATCAACGTACAAAGCGCGACCTCAAATACCAAGCTGAGGGTGCTGCCGCCGCTCAACTTGTCATAGAGCCCGATCTTCATTCCGCTTCGATTCTCGAGATCGGTGAACGCCCAAAACCTGAGAACGAACGGCGAGAATGCTGCGACTATCGCGAATCGGTAACCGAGTTTCAAGTCGTTGGCCATGAACACCCCCGAAAACGCGTGCAGTGCGACGACGGCGAGACCGAGCAAAATACCGAACGGGTATCGTCCGCGCAGATAACCCAGATAGTCGGTGGTGTCGAGAACATTGACCAACGCGAAGAAACCGTTGAGATAGAGCAGCATCGCGGCGATCTGCAGGGTTTGTGGTTGCATGCGGTCGAACCACTTGCGCCAATCAACGTTGAACATCGATCAAGTCTGCCAGATCGGCGAGATTCGCCTCGGTAATCTTTGGGTGTGCGTTCCGCCTTCGTCTCGCTCGTTGGTCGACCCAACGTCGGTAAATCGACCCTGCTCAACGCCTTGATCGGAAAGAAAGTGAGCATTGTTTCCGACAAGCCCCAGACGACGCGCACGAGGGTGCGGGGAATACTGAATCGTGGTCACGCCCAGTTGGTGTTCGTCGATACCCCGGGTTTGCACAAGGCGACCACCGCATTGGGCGAGCGCGTGAACGCGACGGCGCTCGAATCGACGCGCGATGCAGACATCGTTTGTCTCGTCGCAGATGCGACCCAACCATTCGGTTCGGGCGATAGATGGGTGAGCGAGCAATTCGATGTTCGCCAAGCGATCGTCGTGCTCAACAAGACTGACGCGGTCAGTCGACAAAAAGCGCTGGGTCAACTCGCCAAACTCGCCGAACTCGGAGCAGCCGAATATTTTCCAGTTTCCGCCAAGACGGGCGACGGACTCGAACAATTGATTGATGAATTGGCGAAACGAGCCCCCGATGGACCGGCAATGTTTCCGCCGGACATGGTCTCAGAAACGCCCCAGGCCGAGTGGGTCGCCGAATTGGTGCGTGAGCAACTGTTGGCCTTGACTCGCGAAGAACTGCCGTATTCGATCGCGACCCGCGTGACCGAATGGGAATGGCCTCGGGTGCGTTGCGAGATCATCGTCGAACGCGAGAGCCAGAAGGGCATGGTCATCGGCAAATCGGGGAGCGTGCTCAAGCAAGTCGGCATCGAGGTTCGCAAACAGATTCCCGTCGGCGCATTTCTCGAACTTTTCGTCGCCGTCGACAAAGACTGGCAACATCGCCCCGACCGCGTCGAACGCCTCGGCTACTAGATTCTGGGACGACATATGCGGCTGCGAACTGAGAGGTTGTCTTTTCAGGCGGTTGCCGTCGGATGTTTAACCGCAATCTATAGTTTGCTGTTCTCGAAGAAGACAGATCTGCTGAGTTTTGACGCCCAGCTTTCAGCCGCTTTGTCTGACTATCAAATCAGAACTTTCGGCAAATCATTGAGTCTGCGATCTGATTTCTTGTTTGGGGCCGGTGGAATGCAGGGTGGCTACCAGTTTTGGCTAGATCCGGTTTCGCTTGTTGGTTCGATTGGTGGTGCAATTTATAATCAATTTGCGGTCGCCGTAATTTCAGCAACGGCAATTTTTGTGTTGACGACCCTACTTTTGCGATCATTCGGCCAACCCGAGCCAGTATCCCGTGGCGCCGCGTTTTTGACCGCAGTAGCAACAATTTGGGGTTATTCAATCGCCCTTGTTGATGGTGAACTTTTCGGTCATGTGCCGCAGTATGCGTCAGTCTTGATGGTCGCATTGGCGATCTTGAATTGTTTCAGTCGTTTCGGTAAGGCCCCTGGTCGTGCAGACGCGGTTTTTGGGATTTTTTTCGTCATTTTGATCGTTCATTTTCTTGTCGCTCTGACCCATATTTTTGTCACTGCACTACCACTCTTGATCGTGCTTGTTGTCGCCTCTCTTCAATCGGTCTTTCGGTTGAGGAGAGAGTTATTGAGAAAGATCGCGCTTTTGGTTTTTACCGGACTGCTCTTGATCGCAATTCGAACACCCGAGTTTCTTTTGGGTTTCTACCTGAACACGGCAGCGAGCGAGTTTCCGCTGGGTGTTTACAACCAGCCCCGACTTTCTCCCGTTTATCGCTTCGTTTTTGAAACTTTTTTTCCGACACCGTCGGCATCAGGAAACTACTTCTTTCAGTTTCTTGCTTTTTTTGTATTGGCGATCTACGTTCTCGCCGGAGTCGCTAGACGTTCCCGGCGTGACTCGCTGTGGATCGCCTCAGTTTTGTCCTGCGCTTTGTTGATTGGCTATCGACTTTGGGAGTCGACATGGAACGTTGAAAGTGGGCCTCGTATCAACTATTTCGTATGGATGCTTGCACCGCTGTATGCCCTAGGTTTTGTCAAGGGAGTGTTACTGGTTTTCGGTTGGTTGAAACGAGTCGAATGGATCAATGCGACTGCGAAGATCAAAGTTGCCAGACTCGCGCTGCTTTGCGTCTCGGCACCGATCGTTTTCTTTTCGCCTATCACGTCGCTGCGATTCTCGTTAGACGAGCCGGCGCCGATTTCTTTGGATGAAATTCGCACCGAGCGAAAAATTGTTGAAAGCGTTTCGATGAATGGAGACTCACGTTTCCGCGGGCGTGTTGCATATCTAATGCAACAACCCAACTATCCGTCCGCGGTAGTCGGTCGAGTTCCGTTGCTGAACGATTACTCACATAACTTGACGCCGACGGGCTTCTTGTTCAATTCGGATCTGCTCTTGGATGAAAACACAAACCAGGCGCGATTACGGTTTGTTTTTGGCCCTCGAAATTTGATGATCTACGAGATGCTCGGGGTTAGGTTCGTCGTCTTACCCCAAGATTTCCATTTCGACCCTGGTCAGGAGGTTCTATTTGTTGGCAATGAAATTGAAACGGGCAGTCAGATTTTTGAGTTACCAGACCCGAACTTGGGTAACTATTCACCGACCAAAATTTTGATCAGAAGGTCGCCAAGAGACGCTTCTGCGTTGCTCGGCTCGCCGGGCTTCGATTCGCGAAATGAAGTGATTTTTGATGATGAGTTTCCTCGGACATTGGTTGCGGCCTCGTCTGGCGAGATAAGAACGTCAAGCGGGGATTTGCGCATTACGGCGAAGTCTGAGGGTGTGTCGATACTGCTCTTACCGCTCGAGTATTCAACCTGTCTCAAGGTTGATCAACTCGATGGCGGCAAAGGGTTTCTCGAACTGCGACGAGCCAACGGCCTGCTGACTGCGCTGATTTTTGATCGCGAGATCGACGCAATCGTCAAACTTCGTTTTGGTCTTTTTGAAAATCCGACCTGCCGCCTCGATGACTTGCGAGAGTTCCGACGATTGAACGGTTAGCCGGAGGCTCTGGTGATGAGTGAGGCGTACTCGTCGAAACTGACGGCAGTGCCGGGTTTGGCGAGGTCGCCACGACCGCGCGGCACGGCGACGAATTCGCCCTCTACGGAAAAAACGACCTGCCCCACGCCTGGGCGCCGCGTGAATGTCAGAACGAGTTGGGCGATTGCCAGACGCTGGTCGATTGGCGTGAGTTCGGTCAAGAACTCGGCCGATGTGTCGATTTGGGCGACGCCCTTGGTGATGAAAACGCTTGCGTCAAGGCTCTTGGGTAATGCCGTGCGCAAACCCAAACCTGCCTCACCGCTTGGCGGCCCCGAAACAAGAGCCGCCAAAACTTGTGCTGTCGTCGCGGGGCTGACGATCGACAGGTTCGTGGCGACAACTCGATTAGCGCTGATGTAATAAATTTCGACGGGTTCGGAAACGACTTCGGCGATGGTCGTCGCCGTTTCATTCGCCGTTTCAGGAACGGTCGAGGTAGTAGTGGTCGTCGTCGTCGAAGTCGTGGTGCTCTCGAGCCGCAGTTCGGTGGGCAATTCAGATTCGGCGATCGACAACACTTCGCTCGAGGTTGGTACTCCGCACGAAACAAGAGAAAGGCCGGCAACCAGCACCACCGAAATCGACAGGCGACGCCGGGTCATCAGATCTGACCATCCGAATCTTCGGGATTCTGTCGCACGATCGAAATGATGAAGCGGGCCCCGCCATTGCTGTTGTCTTCGACCCATGCCTCGCCACCCAGGGCTCGGGCGTGTTCCTGGACGATCGCCAACCCCAGACCGCTGCCCGTGCTGTTGCGCGACGCAGTACCGCGGGCGAACCGTTCGAAGATTCGCTCGCGTTCGCTGACCGCGACGCCCGCGCCCGCGTCTTCGACGATGATTCGCAACATTTTTTGGTCGCCCGTCACCGAGACGGCGGTTGCCCCGCCGGCGTGATCGCGGGCGTTTTCAAGCAGGTTCAGCACGATGCGCTCGACCCTTCGCTTGTCGAGCACGGTCTGGTCGTCGCTGTTGAGTGTCGTCGCGAAAACGACATCGCCAAAACCATGTCGTTGTGCGACGCGCCTGACCAAGTCGGCGAGGTTCACGGTCTCTTCCTGCGTTTTGCCCGCGCCGGCGTCGAGTCGCGAGAGTTCGAGCAAGTCCAAAACGGTTCTGTCGAAGCGTCTGACTTGGCTGGCGATGATGTCGAAGGCCTGCTGGTTGCGTTTGCTCAAGTCGGAGCGACGCGACTGAAGAACATCGACCGCCGTAGTCAGCGCGGTGATCGGCGAGCGCAATTCGTGGCTCACATCGCTGGCGAATCGGGTTTCGCGCTGAATGCGACTTTGCACCGCATCGACCATGTTGTTGAACGAACTCGCGAGCAGCGCGAGTTCTGGGTCGCGCTCGTCCTCGAGACGCACATCGAGACCACCCGAGGCAATGTCCGTGGCGACGTTGGCGACGCGGCGCAGGGGTCGAAGCACGCTGTTGCTGCTCGACAATCCGAATACACCGCCGGCGATCGTGATCAACAGAATGCCGAGCGTGAGCGTCGTGCGAATCGTGTTGAGCGTCCGTTCGACATCGTTCAGCGGGAACGCCTCGAAGTAGTGGGCGCTGATCGACTTGATCGAAATTCCGAGCGCCTCGTATGGCTCGCCCTTGAATTCGAATCTTTGACGATGGCTCGACCCACGCAAAGTCTCGTTGACAAGTTCGACGGGAAGGTTCGACTGGGTGAAGCGCAGTGGTTCTTGGGCAAAAAATGAGTCGTCGGCGACAAGGTGCAACACGGCGTAGCCACCTTTTTCGGTGCGGATGTTGGTGACGATGTCGCCGGCGTCGGCGGGGTTCGTGGCGACCAGGGCCTGCAACACTTGGGCGTTGTTGATCGCCTGTGTCGTCGCCGCCTCGGTGCGCTGGTTCAGCAGATACGCGCGCGTCGACGCATAGGTGACGATGCTCAATGTGACTGCAGCGGCAAAGGCACTGAGACTGAAATAGAGCACGATGCGGCCGCGCAACCCACGAAGATTGCGCAGGTTGAGCAGGTTGAGCAGGTTATGCAAACCGCGTGAGTGGAAGGCCTGTCGCAGAGCAGCGGATGTTCGAGATTTGTCGGCCCCCAAGTCAACGGTCACGCTTCAAGCATTGCGGGAATTTCGCCAACCCCCACCGACGGGCGCCAAGGGGGAGCATGGCAGCCCGTCGGTGTGACACCGAAATACTGCTAGGTGGGTTTGACAAAATGGGGTCGGAATTGTGCCATTTGGGTAACAATTCGCCGGATGCGGGCAGAATGTAGCCCTGTGCAGACCCTGTTGTTTATCGAGGACGACGATCACATCAGGGCGGCGTTGCGTTTGGCCCTCGAAGACGAAGGCTACAAAGTTGTCGAGGCGGCGACCGGCCAAGCCGGTCTGAGCACGTTCGAGACCAAGTCGATCGATCTGGTCTTGCTCGACCTTAGATTGCCCGACATGTCGGGCTACGACGTGTGTCGCGAACTGCGAAACAAAAGTCTCGTGCCGATAATCATCGTCACAGCGCAGACCGATACGCATGACCTGGTGGCCGGCCTCGAGGCGGGGGCCGACGACTATGTGACCAAGCCGGTCATCATCAAAGAATTGGCCGCGCGAATCCGGGCGGCGCTGCGACGCACGACGTTGCTTGCGAGCGCGACCGCCTCAGACCGCTATGTCGTGCGCGACTTGGAACTGCGCGGCGATCAAGGCGTTGTCTTGAAAAATGGTGTTGAACTGCCGTTGACAAAAACCGAATATCGATTGTTGCACGTGTTTATGGAAAACGCCAACAAGGTGCTCTCGCGCGATCAACTGCTCGAACTTGTCTGGGGTTACGAATATCTGGGCGACAGTCGATTGGTGGATGCGCACATTCGCCGATTGCGGGTCAAGATCGAAGACTCGACCGACAACCCAAAAGTGATTGCGACCGTGAGGGGAATGGGCTATCGACTTTTGACGGCGTAGTCGAGAAACTCTTTCGCGCGGGCGAGCTTGTTGGTGAACTCCATCGGCGGAAGCATCTCGATAATCGACCTGCCGTAACCCTTCGTCACCAGTCGCGGGTCGAGCACGGCGACTACGCCCATGTCGGTTCGAGTGCGGATCAACCTGCCCGCCGCCTGGGCGAGTTTGGTGGCAGCAATCGGTATGTCGATCGCCGTGAACGCCGACTTTCCGTAAGCGTCGCGTCGCGCGCTCATCAGCGGGTCGGTGGGCACCGGAAACGGGAGACGGTCGATGATCACCAGACTGAGAGTTCGCCCCGGAACATCGACACCCTGGAAGAAACTTTGGGTGGCGAACAGGCAAGTTGATTCTTCCTCGGCGAAAACCCGCAGCAATTCCATTTTTGGCAGATCGTCTTGCTTCAGAATTCGACAACCGAGGCGATCGGCGAGCGCGTCGTGTGCGGCGTCGAGTCGCGCGTAGCTGGTGAACAGTGCGAGCGTGCGACCACCGGCCGCCGTGATCAAATCCGAAATCTCGGCGTGCACCGCGTTGTCGCGCATGCCCTGTGCGGGATCCGGCAAGTGCGAGGCGCAGTAGAGCAACGAGTGGCTCTCGTAATCGAACGGGCTGGCGACATTGCACGCATCGAAGCCGTCTTCGGGCAACCCGATTCGCTGGGGCAGGTTCGTGGGTATCGTCGCACTGGTAAGAATCGCGGTGCGTTGCGACCAAACAGACTGGTGCAGCGTCGGGCCGACATTCAGCGGTCGCATTTCAAGCGAACAACGCTCGGAGTTGCCCGACACATAGGCGACGTACCCGCTGCGATCGGCCAGGGCCAGGTCGAGGTCCTCGATGAATCTGGTGCACAAACTCTGCGCGCGAAGCTTTCGTTGTTTGGCCGATTCGTCACCGGTGTTGATCGTTCGCAGCGACTCGAGAGCCTCGTTGGCCCGACCCCGAACCTCGACGAGGGCCTCACGCGACTCGCCGTCGATCGGCAGGGCGACCCGCTTGTTCACGGACGGAGCGACGGCGTCGCGCAACCGCGCGGCGCTCTTGGCGAAACCGCCCGACATTGCATCGTCACGAATGATCGAACGCATCGCCGAACCGATCGTTGTGATGCGGCCCGGTGAAAATGCGAGCCCGACCGAGTCGGTGACGACATCTTCGAGTTCGTGGGCCTCGTCGAAAATCACGACGTCGTGCTCGCCGATGATCGTGCCCTCGGTGACGATGTCGAGCGCGTAAAGCCAGCCGTTCACGATCACGATGTCGGCGGTCTGGCTTTGGCTTCGGGCGCGCTCGGCGAAACATGTTTCACCATGCGGACATCGGGCCGCACCAGGACACTCCTCGCTCGTCACGCTGACCATCGACCATGCATTGCGCTGGGGTTGCCAATCGAGTTCACCTTCGTCACCCGTCTCGGTTGTCTTTGCCCACTCGACGAGCCGTTTGACGTCGGCCTTGCCGCGCGCCGAGATCTCGTCGAGATCCAATTTGGCCTGCGTTCGATCTTCGAGCTCGGCGATTCGCTGTCGACACAAGTAGTTGCTCCTTCCCTTGAGCACCGTCCAGGTGAGTTCGGCTTCTCGGGTCGGGTTGAGCGCTTTGGCCAATAGCGGCAGGTCGCTTTGTGAGAGTTGATCCTGCAGCGCCTTGGTGACCGTCGATACAACCACGCGACGACCCGAGATGATCGCCGGCACGAGGTAGCCGAGAGTTTTGCCCGTGCCCGTTCCGGCTTGAACGATCAAGTGCCGATTTTTGTTCAACGCCCGACCGACGAGAACCGCCATTTCGTCTTGACCTTGGCGCTCCTCGGCGTTGGTCAACGTGCTCGTAACAAGACGCAATGCGTCGAGAATTTCCTGGTCTAGCGGGTTCGCCATTTTCTATCGTTTTCCGTCGTGACGAGTCGTGGGTGATTCGTCAGTTTTTTGTGAGCGCGATCGCCGCGTCAAGTTCGATCGCATCGAAATCTGGCCACGGTCTTTCGGTGAAGTAGATCTTGGCCGATTTGATTTGCCACAGCAAAAAGTTCGAGATGCGCAATTCACCCGAAGTTCGTACGAGCACATCGACCGGCGGCAGCGATGGGTCATAGAGGTGCTTCTGCAGGTTCTCGGGGTTGATATCTGCGCCACTTTTTGCCAGTTGAATCGCTGCCCTCGTCAACTCGCTGCGCGAGCCGTAGTCGAAGGCGACGGTCAATACCATGCCCGTGTTCTTCGCGGTGTCCTCGATCGCGTTACGAATCGCCCGCTGCACGTAAACGGGCGTGCGGGAACCCGGCTCATCAAACGGGCGACCGATCCAATTGACGCGAACATTGTTCTCGTTCAATTCTTCGATTCGACCGAACAGTTTCTTGTGCAATCCCAGAATGTGCCGGACTTCGGCACGGGGTCGAGCCCAGTTTTCGGTGCTGAAGCCGAACACCGTGAGGTAGTCGACATCGCGCTTCGACGCCGCACGAACGGCGTCGGCCAAAGACTCTTCTCCCGCCGAATGACCCGCCGTGCGGGGCAAGCCACGTTTGCTTGCCCATCTGCCGTTGCCGTCCATGATGCAGGCGATGTGCAGGGGCCTCGTGTTCACCCCAAGAACGCTAACAACTCCGGGTTGCCCAAGGGTGACGCACGGAAGTGAGAGAATGAAATCGTGGTCAAAACGACTCGAGAATTGAACAGCGACCTGGCCCACATTTTGGTGTGTGCCGGCACGGTTGACGAGTGGCTCGCCACCAGCCCCGAGCAATGGAAAGCCCAAATCGACGCGTTGGTGCGCTCGGTCGGCGGAGTAGGCGTTCGATGGTTGTCGATCTATCCGTACTCGGGCGAGTCTTCAGCCTCCGCGCGAACCGCGATCTGCAACTCGATCATTTCGTCCTACGGCGGTCAACGCTCGGGTGATCGGGTGTCGGTCGTCGCCGAGGCGGGACTGATCGTGGTGATCGACACCTGTGCCGACGGACAAGAAAGATTCGTCAACGCGATCGCCAAAATTGGCCAGACTCACGGCATCGACGAAGCCAAGTTGGCGGCGACGATTCTGTCACCGGCATCGGGCGAGCCCGACCTTGTGCTGGTGTTGGGCTCACCGACCCGAGTGCCCGAGTCGCTGATGTGGGAGTTGGCGTACAGTGAGTTGGTCTTTTTGAACGTGCCGTGGTTGAAGTGCGATGTCGAGCACATTCAAATGGCGATCGGTGACTTTCAGCGTCGCGATCGACGTTTTGGCGGTGTTGACTCGTGACGCTGTATCGCGACAAAGCCGTGGTGTTGCGCACATATGACCTGCGAGAAGCCGACAGAATCATCGTGATGATGACCGAAAGCCACGGCAAAGTGCGCGCCGTCGCCAACGGCGTGCGAAAGATGTCGTCGCGATTCGGCGCCCGGCTCGAACCGTTGAGTCATGTCGACATTCTGATCAGCACGGGCAAAAACCTTGGCACGGTGAATCAAGTCGATCTGGTGACGAGCGCCAAAGGTCTTTATGCAGATTTGGATCGCCTGACGATGGGCTTGGCGATGCTCGAGGCGGTGGACCAACTCGGAATGGAGAACGAGCCGACCGAGCATCTCTACAGAATGTTGGTCGGCGCGCTGCAGTGGCTGTCGGAGAACGACTCGTCCCTGGTGCTCGCCGCCTTTTATTTCAAACTGCTGGTGGCCGAGGGCGTTGGTGCCCAAGTCGAGGCTTGCGTCGGTTGCGGGGCACCCGGCGACCGGTTGGTGGCATTCGACGTTTTTCGCGGGGGAGCACAATGTCGCGACTGCAGGTCTGGCGCAACTATTTCTGCCGAGGCGATCGGGATCATTCAAGATATTGTCGGTGGGCGTTTGAACAATGCGCTGTCGCTTCGGGCGAGCAGTGCGACACGCGAGGTTGCGGCGCTCGCCACCAAGTGCATGGAGCATCATCTCGAACGTCGTCTGAAATCGGTCGCAGTTTTCGAGAGCCCCGAACGGTGAGCAGAAAGTTGCCCGATAACTCATCGACCTTGTAATAGTCTGAGTGAGTGCCCGCGCAGGATTTGGACCAAATCGTCAATTTGTGCAAACGACGCGGTTTCGTATATCCCAGCGGAGAAATCTATGGCGGTTTCCGATCGTCGTATGACTACGGCCCATTGGGCTCGTTGATGTTGAGAAACGTGAAAGACGCCTGGGTTCGAACCATCGTGCAGCAGCGCGACGACGTCGTGCTGATCGACACGGCGATTTTGGGGGCGCCACAAGTTTTCGAAGCCAGCGGCCACCTCAGCAGTTTCAGCGACCCATTGGTCGACTGCACCGTGTGCAAGCGGCGCTTTCGACAGGACCAACTCGACGAGAGGGATTGTCCGCAAGAAAAGAAAGGCTGCGACTTCACCGAGGCGCGGGCGTTCAACTTGATGTTCAAAACGCACGCGGGCCCGATCGAGGGCGAGGGCGCGACGGTTTACATGCGACCCGAGACGGCGCAGGGGATGTTCGTCAACTTCACCAACGTCTTGCAGACGAGCCGCAAAAGGCCGCCATTCGGCATCGCCCAAGTCGGCAAGAGTTTTCGCAACGAGATAACACCCGGAAACTTTATTTTTCGAACTCGCGAGTTCGAGCAAATGGAGCTCGAGTTCTTCGTGCCCCCGAACGAGAGTGCCCGATGGTACGAATACTGGTGCAAGGCGCGCAAGCAGTGGTATATCGACTACGGCATTCCTGCAGAGATGTTGCGCATTCGCGAACATGCCAAAGCTGAACTTTCGCACTATTCGGCAGGAACAAGCGACATCGAGTTCAAGTTTCCGTGGGGTTGGGGCGAGCTCGAGGGCATCGCCCAACGCACCGACTACGACTTGAAACAACACGCCGAGCATTCGCGCCAGAAGTTCGAGTATTTCGATCAGGCGACGAACGAGCGCTATGTGCCGTATGTCGTCGAACCAGCCGCGGGCGCGAATCGAACGATGGCGGCATTTTTGCTCGCCGCATACGATGAAGATGTCGTGAACGACGAACCGCGCACGGTTTTGCGATTGCATCCGAGGCTTGCGCCGTTTCAGGTCGCGGTTCTGCCGCTCTCCAAAAAAGAATCGCTAACGCCGCTGGCCAAAAAGATTTACGCGACCTTGGCGGCGAGGTACATGTGCGATTTCGACGAGACGCAGGCGATCGGGCGTCGGTATCGACGCCAAGACGAAATCGGCACCCCGTTCTGCGTGACCGTCGATTTCGATTCGCTCGAAGACGACTCGGTGACGATTCGCGAGCGAGACACGACGGCGCAAAGTCGCGTCAAGATCGACGCGCTTTTGACCGAGATCTCGCAGAGGCTCGGCGATTCTTGTACCTAGAAAAGATCTTGGATCAGCACCGCGCGCGATCGCACGCTGACCCGCGCAAACTTGACGATCTCATATCTGCGGCACGGAAGTCGGCGCCGGCGCGAGGTTTCGCCCGACGATTGCGTGACGATTCGCGAGACAAACTGGCGGTGATCGCCGAAATCAAGCGCCGATCACCCTCGAAAGGCGATTTGAACCCGGACCTGCAACCGGCGACGCTGGCCGCCGAGTATCAACAAGGGGGTGCGTCGTGCATCTCTGTTTTGACAGATTTGGATTTTTTCGGCGGTTCGACCCAGGATCTGCAGGCGGCGAGAAATGCCGTGAGTCTGCCCGTGTTGCGCAAAGACTTTACGGTGTCGATGAACGATATCTGTGACGCCAAAATCATGAATGCCGATTGCCTGTTGTTGATCGTGGCCGCACTGGACAGGCGAGAACTCGCCGAGTTTCACGAGTTGAGCGTCGACATTGGCTTGGATGTGCTGGTCGAGACACATGACGCCGCCGAACTGGATGTCGCGCTCGAAATTGGGGCGACGATGATCGGAGCGAATCAACGGGACTTGAAAACTTTTCAGGTTGATTCTCGACGCGCCGAACAACTCGTCAAGTTGATGCCGAGCAATGTGTTGCGGGTGGCCGAATCGGGCGTCAAGACCCGCGACGATGCACAACGATTGCGCGACGCGGGATACCAGGCAATCTTGGTGGGCGAGTCGCTGGTTACATCAGGCGACAAGATTTCGAGTCTCAGAGATCTGCAGGTCTGACATGATCAAAATTTGCGGCATAACCAATGAACAAGACGCGCTCTTGGCAGTCGCCTTGGGCGCCGACGCCATCGGTTTTGTTTTCGCGCCTTCGCCCCGACAAGTCGCACCACAGCGAGTGCGCGAAATCGTGCGACGCCTGCCGCAGAGCGTGATAACAGTGGGGGTGTTTCGCGACGAACATCCGCGGCGCGTCGTCGAAACAATGCGCGAAGCCGGTCTATTTGGTGCGCAACTGCACGGCCACGAGCCGGCACAAAATGTCGCCGAGGTGATGGTCGACATTCCCTGGGTTATCAAATCGGTCGTCGCAGGTTCTGTAGAGGCCAAACAGGCCGATCAGTATCTGACGAATTTGATTCTCGTCGACTCGTCGACACCGGGTTCGGGTGTGGCCTACGACCGTCGGCTCGTGAATGAAATTCCCAAATCGGTGCGGGTCGTGCTGTCGGGGGGCTTGACCGCCGAGTCGGTCGGTGCGGCGATCGTCGCCACCGCGCCCTACGGCGTCGATGTTTCTTCGGGAGTCGAAAAGAGCCAGGGTTACAAGGATCCGATCAAACTAAAAAAGTTCATCGAAAATGCCCGCGCGGGCTTCGCCGAACTCGAACGAGTTCAAGCAATGACCGTCGTGCAAGAAGACCCGACACCCTTCAATTGGGAGAAAGAATAAACGCGGGCTCAGATACATTTTAAAGATGAGTCGAAACAAACCGCCCCGCGAGTTGCTGACACCGGGCGTCGATGGCCGGTTCGGTGAGTTTGGCGGCAGATTCGTGCCCGAGACTTTGGTGCCGGCATGCGAAGAATTGGAACGCGCGTTCAACGACGCGTGGAACGACGCGTTGTTTCGCGGCGAACTCGACGACTTGTTGGCCGAATACGCAGGTCGACCGTCGATTCTCACCGAGTGCCACAACCTCGGCGCGAAGTTGGGTATCCGCCTGATTCTCAAACGCGAAGATTTGAACCACACCGGTTCGCACAAAATCAACAGCGTGCTAGGTCAGGCGCTGCTCGCAAAGCGCATGGGCAAGAAGCGGATCATCGCCGAAACTGGCGCGGGTCAGCACGGTGTCGCCTCGGCCACCGCCGCCGCGTTGCTCGGTCTCGAGTGCAAGGTTTATATGGGCGCGGTTGACATCGAGCGTCAGTCCCTGAATGTTTTTCGCATGAAGTTGCTCGGAGCCACCGTCGAAGCGGCAAACTCTGGAAGCAGAACTTTGAAAGACGCCGTCAACGAGGCGATGCGCGACTGGGTGGCGAGCGTCGAAACAAGTTACTACTGCATCGGCTCGGTGATGGGGCCGCATCCGTATCCGTTCATCGTCAGACAGTTTCAAAGCGTGATCGGCAAGGAGGCGCGTGAGCAATTCAAGAACATTTCGGACGGCAACGACCCCGATGTGGTGGTGGCGTGCGTCGGTGGCGGCTCCAACGCGATGGGCATTTTTTCGGGCTTCATCGACGCCGAGACGCGCCTAGTTGGCGTCGAACCTGCGGGAGGTGCGGCAGTCGGGCGCGGCACCCCTGGTGTCGTGCACGGCATGAAGAGTTATCTGATGCAAGACGAACACGGTCAGGTTCAAGAGGCGCACTCGATAAGCGCCGGGCTCGACTATCCCGGCGTCGGCCCAGAACATTCGTATTTGGCGTCGGTGGGACGCGCCGAGTATCCGAGCGTGACCGACGAAGAGGTGATCGAAGGCTTCAAACTTTTGGCCCGCACCGAGGGCATTATTCCCGCGCTCGAATGCGCCCATGCGGTGGCGTGGATCGCCAGAGAAGCACCGAAGATTCAGGGACAAACCGTGTTGATGAATCTCTCGGGCCGTGGTGACAAAGATGTCGCGCAGATGATGACGATTCTTGGCGACTCGCTCGACTGAACCGTAAATCGCGATGAAACAGTCGAGCCACACCCCGGGCGTTCTCGAGTCTCGTCTTCGACAAGCCCGAAACTCGCGAAAGATCTTGATTCCTTATATAACGGGCGGTCTCGCTGGTTGGGCCGACGCGGTTCGGGGTGCGGCGGCCAACGGCGCCGATGCGGTCGAGATTGGTATCCCATTCTCGGATCCCGTGATGGACGGGCCAATCATCCAAATGGCATCTGAGAAAGCCCTGCGTGACGGGGCGACACCGACTTCGATATTGCAGGAGCTGCGATCTATCGATGTGAGCATCCCGCTGATCGTGATGTGTTACTACAACACGGTCTTTCGCGCGGGGCACGAGAGGTTCGCCAATGCGTTGCGGGAGTCGGGCGTCGCGGCGGCGATCGTCCCCGATCTCCCGCTCGAAGAGTCGGGGGTTTGGTGTGATGCCGCCGATTCGTCGAAGATCGAAACGGTGATGTTGGCGGCACCCACGGCGCCAGAAGCCCGATTGCCGCGGGTGGTCGAACGCGCGCGGGGATTCGTCTATTCGGTGGGCTTGTTGGGCGTGACGGGCGAGAGGGCCGAACTCGCATCGACCGCCGTCTCGCTGGCGGCACGGTTGAAAAAAATCACCGACATGCCCGTTCTGGTCGGAGTCGGCGTGTCGAACGCCGAGCAGGCTCGACAGGCCTGCGTCGTCGCTGACGGCGTGATTCAGGGTGCATCGGTCGTGCGCCGATTGCTCGAAGAGGGTGCCGACTCGGTGGCGCAATATGTCGCCGAAGTTCGTCGAGCGATAGACAGCCCCGCCGAGACCAGACGCTAAATTGTTGCCATGTTGAAAAGTGGCGACAAAGCCCCTGCGCTTTCGCTCGTCGATCAGCACGGAAAGAATGTTTCGCTGAAAGACTTCGCGAAAAGGAAAGTGCTTCTTTACTTTTTTCCGAAGGCCGATACTCCGGGTTGCACGGTTCAGTCTTGTCTGTTGCGCGACATCAAAAAAGAGATTGGCACGACGGCGATCGTCGGGGTCAGTCCCGACGAGCCGGCGAAGCAACACAAATTCGACAAGAAGTACCGTCTGGGTTTCACTCTGCTCGCCGACACCGACCACAAGGTCGCCAAGGCCTACAAAGTTTGGAAGAAGAAATCGATGTACGGGCGCGAATATATGGGCATCGAGCGATCGGCGTTTCTGATCGACGGAAAGGGGAAGATCCTCGACGCCTGGTACAAGATCTCGCCGAAAGACACGCCGACAAGCCTGCTCGAAGCGTTGGAGAAGTGACCTCGCTGCCGTCCCCGCTCGAGATAATTCCGCATCGGGCCCCGTTTCTTTTCGTCGACTCGCTGACCGCGCTCGAGCCCGGGATCAGCGCGACGGGCGTGTGGAAACTGACCGGAGACGAAACTTTTTTTGAGGGGCATTTCAAGGGTCGACCGACCCTGCCTGGCGTGCTGATGTGCGAGGCGATTGCGCAAGTCGGGGCGTGTGCGATTCTCAGCGACGAGAAATTCAAGAACAAACTTCCGTTGTTCGGCGGGCTAGACGGCGCCCGATTTCGGCGTCAGGTGGTGCCCGGCGACACGCTTGAGATCTCGGTTTCGTTGGGCCGCATGTCGGCACGTGCGGGCAAAGGTTCGGGTGTGGCGCGGGTCAACGGCGAGGTTGCCTGTGAGTGCGACCTGTTGTTCGTGATCGTCGACAACTAAACGGACTTTTTCGAAAATCAGCCGACGTAAGGCGCGAGAATGATCGAGCCGTTGTGGCCGCCGAAACCAAAGTTGTTCGAGATCGTCGGGCCCGGTCGCCAACTGCGCGCCGCGCCGGTGACGATATCTACGCCACTGATCTCTGGGTCGACCGTCTTCGTGTTCGCCGTCGGCGGAATAAGTTCGTGTTCGAACGAGAGCAACACCGACGCCGCCTCGAGCGCGCCCGCCGCGCCGAGGGGATGCCCGGTGACGCCCTTGATCGAAGTCATCGGTGGCTTGTGGGTGAAGAGTTGTGCCACGGCCGCCGCCTCGGCCGAATCATTCAGCGGTGTCGAAGTGCCGTGAGCGTTGACCTGCTTGATTTGTTCGGCTGACAGGCCGGCATCCTCGAGAGCCAACTTCATGCAGGCGATCGCACCGACACCGCCTGGCGACGGGGCGGTGATGTGATGGGCGTCGGCATTGCTGCCCGCACCCAAAACTTCGCCAACAATATTTGCGCCACGCGCAAGCGCTTTGTCGAGCCTTTCGAGGACGAACACCGCCGCGCCCTCGCCGAAAATGAAACCGTCGCGCTCGACGTCGAAGGGACGGCTGATTTTCGAAGTCGATAGCGCGGTCATGTTCGCAAAACCAGCCACGGCGGTGATCGTCGCCGCCGACTCGGAGCCGCCTGAAACCACCGCGTCGCATCGACCCCATGCCACGAGGCGGGCCGCATTACCGATCGCGTGTGTCGCCGCGGCGCAAGCCGTGCAGATCGTCTCGGCCGGACCTTGAAATCCGTATCGCATCGAAATCGCCGCGCCCGAAGCGTTGGACATCATCATCGGCACCAAGAAGGGCGATACGCGTCTTTCACCTTTTTCAACCCGAACGATCACCTGCTCTTCGAGGGTTCGCAGACCACCGATGCCCGTGCCAAAAATGGTGCCGACTCTCGCGGCGTCATAGGGCAGGGTTCCCGATTGTTCGATCGCCTCTTGCGCCGCGGCCAACGCGAATTGCTCGCACCGATCGGCCCGACGCACTTCTTTGGGTCCGGCAAAATACGGCGCGGGATCCCAATTTTCGATTTCGACGGTCAGGCTGCCCGAAATGCCCGAACCGAGCAAGCCCCGCCAAAAGTTTTGTTTCGACAATCCGCACGGCGCGACGACGCCGTAGCCGGTTATCGCGACCCTGTGACCTGCACCTTGCATCAAACTAGAAAGTCGTCGTCATTCTCGACTATGTCGACGCGCTCGAATTTTCCGATGTCAGGAGACTTTTGCGCTGACCAGGTTGAACGCCTTGCCAACGGTGTCGACGCCCTCGAGTTCGCTTTCTGGCACGGTGATGCCGAACTCTTCTTCCAGCGCCATAACGAACTCGACGAGATCGAGGCTGTCGGAGCCAAGGTCGTCTTTGAAACTGGCCTCCATCACGATCTGTGAGGCATCAACCGCCAAAATATCTACCGCGCATTTTTTGAAACGATCGAACAATTGTTGGTTCATGGTGCAATCCTAGTGCCCCATGCCGAGGCCGCCATCGACTGGAATCACCGCTCCGGTTATGTAGGCGGCGTCGGTCGACGCGAGAAAAGTTACGACCGCGGCAATCTCGTCGGCGCCGGCCATGCGCGCGAGTGGCACGGCGGCGAGCATCTTCTCTTTTTGTTCCTGCGTGAGCGTCGAGGTCATGTCGGTTTCGACGGGTCCCGGCGCGACGACATTGACGGTGATTGATCGTGACCCGAGTTCACGCGCGAGCGATCGGGCCAGACCCACGAGCCCGGCTTTTGATGCGGCATAGTTTGCCTGACCCGCCGAGCCGAGAAGGCCGACAACCGAAGACATCAGAATTATTCGACCAGCCCGCGCACGCAACATGCCCTGTGTCGCTCGTTTGCAAACTCTGAAAGCCCCCGTGAGGTTCGCGTCGAGCACGGTCTGAAAATCGCTTTCACCCATGCGCAATAGGAGCGTGTCTTTCGTGATTCCGGCGTTCGAGACCAGAACTTGAACCGCGCCAAGCTTTTCTTCGATCGCGGCGAACGCCGCATCAACCTCGGCTTGCGAAGTGACGTCGCATTTGACCGCGAAAAAATCGCCGGTCGGCTTCGAGGTGTTGTAGGTGATCGCGACCTTGTCGCCGAGTTCGGCGAACCGCTTGGCGCAGGCGAGACCGATGCCTTTCGACCCGCCCGTGACGAGAACCACCCGACTCATGAGTTGTGCCACTTTATGACCGCACTCGCCGCGGTCATGCCGGCGCCGAACCCGACCAGCAATACATTGTCGCCGTTCTTGACACGATGATTGTCGACCGCGTCGAACAGCGCCAACGGAATCGACGCCGACGAGGTGTTGCCCGTCTCGTGCAATACCACCGCGGTTTTGCTCATCGGAATGTCGAGTCGTTTGCACGCCGCCTCGATGATTCGAATGTTCGCCTGGTGCGGCACGATCAAGTCAATTTCGTTGGCGGTGAGTCCCGAGGCTTTGAGCGACTTTTCGGCCGAGTCGACCATGACTCGCACGGCGCGGCGAAACACCTCTTTGCCGTCCATGTGCAGCGTCTTGCCGATGTCGGCGTAGAGCAGGTCCTCGAGCGATCCGTCGGCGTCGAAGTCCCATCCCAACAACTGACCCGGACCCGAGACCGCGTCGAGTATCGCCGCACCCGACCCGTCGGCGAAGAGTATCGCGGTGTTGCGGTCTGACCAATCGGTGATGCGTGACAACGTGTCGGTGCCGATGATCAAGATGCGCTTCATGCCCATGGCGATGAGTCCGTGGGCGATGACGAGGGCATAGACAAAACCGGAACACGCGGCGTTGACATCGAAGGCGCCGCATCGCATACCCAGACCGTGCTGAACGGTCGCGCTCGTCGCCGGAACCGTGCGATCGGGTGTCGTCGTCGACAAGACGAGCGCATCGATCGAAAGTGGATCGACCCCCGCCATTTCGATCGCCTTGCGACCAGCCTCGATCGAGAGGCTTGCGGTGCTGCCGCCAATATGACGACGCTCGATGCCCGTGCGCTCGCGAATCCACTCGTCGGAGGTGTCGAGAGTTTTTGTCAGGTCGTCGTTGCTGACGACTTTTGGCGGCAATGCGGTGCCCCAACCCAAAAACTTTGCGCCGATCGTGCCAGCCGGAATCAGTGTCATGCGATTTTCATTTCAGTGCGTTCGTAACCAGGCCACGGGCTGATGCGGGGTCAGACGCTCACCGTCGAGGCTGATGAAGTTTTGCAGCACGCCCTCGAAGAGCGAGCGAACCTCCATCTCACCGACTTGTCCGAGCACGTCCCCAACGCTAATTCGCTGTCCGACCGCGATCGATTTGTTGGGCACGAAAACTCCGGCGCCGGGACTGACCACAAGACGCTCAACGGCAAATAGATGTTCGCCCTCGTGCAACACGGGGGTTGCCTGCGCCGTCGCTCCCATCCATTCGATCAACTTGTCGAGTTCGTCGGGTGTGCTGACGCTCAGAGTGCGCGCCGATTCGATGGTGCGCTTTGCCATGCCGGTCAAAACACCGCCAGGCCCCAATTCGACGAACCTGTTGACGCCGGCTTGATGCATCGCCTGTAGGCACTGTTTCCATTTGACGGGGCTCGAAAGTTGCGCCGACAGCAGTGTTGCCCACTCCGCACCTTGGCTGTGGGCTTTCGCGTCGACATTCGAAACGATCGGCACATCGGAGTCGCGCGGTTTGGCCGCGGCGATCGCCTCGCGCAGGCGGTCGCGCGCCGGGGTCATCAACGGCGTATGAAAAGCGCCGGAGACGGGGAGCGGCAAGACACGCTTGGCGCCGATTTCTTTGGCGTGGTCCGTCGCGAGTTGCACGCCGTCGGTGGTGCCGGCGATCACGACCTGGCCTGGCGCGTTGAAGTTCGCCACCCAGACATCGCTGTCGGCACGACGGCATGCGGTCTCGACTTGATCGTCTTCCAGACCGAGCACCGCCGACATCACACCCTGTGTTTTCAGACCGGCTTCGTGCATCGCCGCGGACCTTTCGATCACCAGACGTACACCGTCGTCGAAACCCAGCGCGCCGTTGGCGGTCAGGGCGGTGTATTCACCGAGCGAGTGGCCCGCACAAAGACTTGGTTCGAAGCCGAGTCGTTCGACAGCGTCGAGAACCATCAGACTCGAAACGAAAGTCGTCAATTGGGCGTTGCGCGTGTCTTTCAAAGTTTCTGCGTCGGCGTTCAACAACAGGTCGCCGATGTCGCGTCCGGCGATATCCGACGCCTCGGTGACGAGCTCCCAACTTTCGTGGTTGACCCAGGCTTGACCCATGCCCGGTCGTTGGGAACCTTGACCAGGAAACGTGAATGCGAGCATCGTCAACGGAGCGCCTTTCGTAACGTCTCCATCGTATTATTTTATCGGTACGCTGAACCGCGAGCCCGAGTGGCGGAATGGCAGACGCGACGGACTCAAAATCCGTTGTCTGAAAGGGCGTGAGGGTTCGACTCCCTCCTCGGGCACTCAATTTATGAACAGTGGAAATTTTCGTCAAAGAATTCTTGAGCAGCATCTGCGCACGGGCGTCAAGTCGCTGCGCGAATTGCGCGAAGACCTTCGCATCACCGCTGAACAAATGGCGTTCTTCTTGGCCGAGGCCGAAGAAATAGAGTTGCGAGCGATGGTCGCCGAAACCGCCGATGCCGCGCTTGCGCATCATCAGGCACAGCGAAATCTGAGCGCGATCCAGAAGCATCACGAGTTTCTCTTGTCCGAAATCGCCGATCACGAAGCGCGTCAAGATGTTCTTCTCGACAAACTCGAGCAATAGGTCGTGGCGAGCGGCATGACACGAATCGTTCTGGCCGAAGACGGGGCGATCGTCCGTCCCGCGGTCATGTTGACCGCTTTCAGCCAGCGCGAAGCGTTCGCCGAGATGCGTGCCTCGAGCGGCGAAGTCGCGGCCCTCGACGCACAACCTGTGGTTCGCAAACCCGTCGGTCGAGCCAAGGGGGTTCTGATCGACAAGTTCAAGACGTCGGAGAACGACGCCTTCGTCTTGATTCGGCGGATGGCGATGTCGAAGCGAAAACGAACGGGCGAGATGCCCGGGCGGAAAATCGCCGGAACCCTGAATCCCTGAACTTATGAAGTTGATGGCCCTCGACGGCAACTCGTTGGCCTATCGGGCCTTTTTCGCCTTGCCGACCGACATGGTCACCGCGAACGGCCAGGTGACGAACGCGATTTACGGTTTCACTTCGATGTTGTTGACCCTGATCCGCGACCACAAGCCCGACGGCGTGGTCGTCGTTTTTGATCGCAAGGAGCCGACGTTTCGTCACGAGTCGGCGCCCGAATACAAGGCGCAACGCGAGAGTCAGCCCGACATTTTGTATCAGCAACTCGACTTGATTCGGGAGATGCTGTCGAAGATGGGCGTCACGGCGATCGACGCCGCGGGTTTCGAGGGCGACGACCTGATCGCCACCATCGCCGATCGGGCGCTCAAGGCACGAGACGAACTGATCATCGTCACGGGCGACCGCGACAACTATCAGTTGGTTTCAGACCCATACATACGCGTGCTCTACAACAAACGCGGAGTCAGCGACTACGCGATGTACGACGAGGCGGGCATCGTCGAGCGCACCGGCGTCACGCCACAGCAATACGCCGAGTATGCGGCGTTGCGCGGCGACCCTAGCGACAACCTCGAGGGCGTGCCGGGGGTGGGTGAAAAGACGGCGGCGAAACTGATCACCAAATACAAGACAATCGAGGCGGTGTTCGACAACGCCGACGAGCAGACACCGAAGTTGAAACAAGCCCTGCTCGAAAGTCGCGAGAAGGTGATGCGCAACGCCAAGTTGATGGTGCTGCGCAAAGACGCCCCCGTCTCGATCGACATCCACGATCTGGCGCCGCGGCCCAACGCTGCCGAGGTCAAGAAGATATTCGCGTTGTTCGAGTTCAAAACCATGTTTTCGCGCTTTGTCGAGGCGACCAAACACTTTTCGGGAATCGAGATCGTCCCAGATTCGGCGAGTCCGGCGGGTGATTCGCCGAAGACGATTTCTGTCGAGATAACCGAGGCGAGTTCGGCAGATGAAGCCGCCGCCGCACTGTCGCGACATGCGGTGTGCGATCTCGCGGCGGCGTGGCGCGGAGAGGCGGGTCGATCCGAAATCTTGGGGATCGCGGTTTTGGTCGATGCCGTCGCCGCAAAGGTTTCGTGGATACCCGAACAACTGCTCACGACCGCCGAACTGAAGAAGAGACTCGGCGATTTGAAGTTTCGTGGCCACAACACCAAGCCGTTGATGCGCAGCATGCTGGGTCGGGGTATCGACATGCGCGGGCTGCAACTGGACACGGCGCTCGGCGCATATTTGATCGACCCGTCGGAGGCCCGCTACGAGATTCGCCAGGTGGTCGAAAAGTTCGCTGGCGCAGAGTTCGCAACCTCAGGTTCACAGGTCGACGAGGGGCAATTGAACTTCGAGTCGGCCGACACCGATGGTGCGGCCAAGACGACGGCGGCGATCGAGGCGACGAGTGTCGGCCTGGTCGCTGATGCGATAGTTCGTTCGCTAAGCGGCCTGAAACTCGAGAAGCTGTATTTCGAAATCGAACAGCCCCTGGTCAGGGTGTTGGCGAAAATGGAACATCTCGGGGTCGCCGTCGACAAGGCGCAACTTTCGGAAATCAACCAGCGCTTGACGACCGAGTGTTTGAACCTGACAAGAAAGTTGCACGCGATCGCCAAGCAAGAGTTCAATTTGAATTCGCCGATTCAATTGCGCAAGATCCTCTACGAAGACAAGAAACTCACACCCGGAAAGAAGAACAAGACCGGTTTCAGCACCGATGCGGCGACGCTCGAGAAACTGAAAGATCAATGGCCCGAGTTCATCGACCCTCTGCTCGAATACAGGGAGTTGGAAAAACTTCGATCGACCTATGGCGAGGGCCTGATCGCCGCGGTCGAAAGCGATGGTCGGATCCATGCCACCTTCAACCAGACGGTGGCCCGCACCGGAAGATTGAGCAGCGATCAACCCAACCTGCACAACATTCCGATTCGAAGCGAGCAGGGCAAAGTGTTTCGCATCGCTTTTGTACCCGGTGATGACTGCGAGTTTCTGGTCGCCGACTACAACCAAATCGAATTGCGATGCATCGCCCATTTGGCCAATGACCCGGGTTTGATCGAGGCGTTCAACAACAAGGTCGATGTGCACAACGCGACCGCGGCCAGCGTGTTCGGAGTCAAGGCGGCGAATGTGACCAGCGAACAACGAGCCAAAGCCAAGATGGTTTCATATGGTTTGGCATACGGAATGGAGGCGTACGGCTTGGCGCAACGACTCGCGATCGGCGTCGCCGAGGCCAGCGAAATCCTCGATGCGTATTTCGCGGCGTTCCCGCGGGTGAAGAAATACATGGATGAAACCGTCGAGGAGGCGCGCAAGCGCGGTTACACCGAAACTTTGTTCGGCCGACGTCGCGCGATACCCGAACTGCAGCACCCCAACTTTCGCATCAGGCAGGTTGGTGAACGTCAGGCCATGAACTCGGGAATCCAAGGCTTGGCGGCCGACATCTTCAAGGTCGCTTTGGTACGCCTCGACGCATCGCTCGAAGCAGAGGGTTTCAAATCGCGGTTGGTGTTGCAGGTGCACGACGAGGTGATCGTCGAAGGTCGAATCAATGAGAAGACCGAGATCGAGACGCTGGTTCGCGAGACGATGCTCGGGGCGGCAGAACTGGCGGTGCCGCTCGAGGTGAACCTGGCCTGGGGTGACAGTTGGGCCTCGGCCAAGGCGTGACTCTGGTCTATTGCGGGGGTTCGCACAGATAGGCTGAAGCGTCCTATCCACCTCTCCTATCCACCTGAAAGCAATGAAAGTGTCAGCAACTCAATTGATGTCGTCACCCGAAATGGGCTCATTCGACGCCGAAGGCAACTACACCCCGCGAAAGGTCACCGAGCGAGACGTATCGTTCGCTGATTCGATCAACGACACGATCGTTGAGCTCAAAGAAGGCAAACTCGTCACCGGTACCGTCGCCAGAATCACCCGCGACGAAGTTTTGGTTGAAATCGGCTACAAGACCGAGGGCGTGATCTTGAATCGTGAACTCTCGATCCGTCACGATGCCGATCCGAACACGATCGTCAAGGTCGGCGACAAGATCGAAACTCTCATTTTGACGCTCGAAGACAAAGAAGGTCGTCTTCTTCTTTCGAAGAAACGCGCCCAATACGAGCGTGCATGGGGGGACATCGAGGCGATCAAGAAGGCCGACGGCACCGTCGAGGGCGTGGTCATCGAGGCCGTCAAAGGCGGTTTGATCGTCGACATCGGTTTGCGCGGCTTTTTGCCGGCATCTCTGGTCGAACTTCGTCGCGTGCGCGACCTGGCCCCATATTTGGGTCAGCGAATCACGGCCAAGATTCTCGAACTCGATCGTCAACGCAACAATGTCGTGCTGTCGCGTCGCGCTTTGCTCGAGGAGACGCAAAAGGGTTCGCAGTCGGATTTCCTCGAGAATCTCGCGGTCGGAGAAGTTCGCAAGGGCCGAATTTCGAGCGTCGTCACGTTTGGCGCGTTCGTCGACCTCGGCGGCATGGACGGCTTGATCCATGTATCCGAACTCTCGTGGAAGCACGTCGAAGACCCGAGCGCGGTCGTCAAAATTGGCGACGAAGTTTCGGTGAAGGTTCTCGAAATCGACCGTGAGCGCGATCGCATCAGTCTTTCGCTCAAGGCGACGCAGCAAGACCCGTGGCAGGAGTTCGCCCTGAGCCATCAGGTCGGCCAGCTCGTTTATGGCAGGGTTTCGAAATTGGTGCCGTTCGGCGGTTTCGTGCAGGTCGGTGACGGCATCGAAGGGCTCGTTCACATCTCCGAGATGTCGACCCACCATGTCGAAGCACCGGAGCAAGTGGTCACACCCGGCGAAGAACTCTGGGTGAAAATCATCGACCTCGATTTGGTTCGTCGTCGGATCAGCCTCTCGATCAAGCAGGCCGCCGAAGGCGGAGAGTTGGCCGAGGAATATCGCGGCCAGTTCCAGACCGACGAGCAGGGCAACTGGGTCAGCGGCGACGACTTGACGCGCGAATCGGCGTGGGCGGAATATTTCGACCCGAACGAGGGCGATTCATCTGCGACGCCGAAGGTTGAGCAAGAGCCAACGGCAGGCTGACGACATAGGCGCTCAGATACGGTGAGTATCTGATGATTCTCATTGGTCTGACCGGCGGAATCGGCTCGGGCAAATCTGAAGTTTCTCGTTTGCTGGCCGCCCGCGGCGCCGAAATCGTCGACGCCGACGTCGTCGTGCGCGAATTGCAGCAGCCCGGCGGCGAAGTGTTCGCAAAAATGGTCGAGATGCTCGGCCGAGAAATTGTGAGTGCTGACGGCACCTTGAATCGCGCCGCCGTGGCGGCGAAGGTTTTCAGCGACAACGATCTTCTGCTCAAACTAAACGCCCTGATTCATCCGATCGTGCGCCGGGTGATGAACGATCGTGTCGAGAGCCTGAGGGCCACCGACAAAGTGGTGGTTCTGGATATTCCGCTGTTGGTCGAAAACCCGCGCGAGGGGCTCGACGGCGTGTTGGTTGTCGACCTTGACCCCGAGATCGCGATTCAGCGACTGATCGAGCAGCGCACGATGAAGGTTGAAGACGCTCGTGCGCGCATCGAGAAGCAGGCGAGTCGCGAAAGTCGTCTGGCGATCGCCGATCGCGTGATCGACAACTCGGGCGACCGCGCCAGACTCGCCGAGCAGGTCGAGAGTGCATGGGCATGGATTCTGTCTCTGCGATGACCGAGCGCAAGTTCGTTGTCGAGTCGCCGTTCGAGCCCGCCGGCGACCAACCAAAGGCGATCGCCAAGTTGGCCGAAGGCGTCGAACGCGGCGATCGATTTCAAACTCTTCTCGGCATCACCGGCTCGGGCAAGTCGGCGACCATCGCCTGGACGATCGAACAGGTCCAGCGGCCGACTTTGATCTTGGCGCCGAACAAGTCTTTGGCGGCGCAGTTGGCCCAAGAGATGCGCGAGTTCTTTCCCAACAATCGCGTCGAATATTTCGTGAGTTACTACGACTATTACCAGCCCGAGGCCTACATCGCCTCGAGCGACACATTCATTGAAAAAGATTCTTCGATCAATGACGAGATCGATCGTCTGCGGCACTCGGCGACGGCGGCGCTGTTGACGCGGCGCGACACGATCGTGGTGGCATCGGTGAGTTGCATCTACGGCATGGGAGACCCGGGCGAGTATCGGGGCAATCTGCTTGAACTGCACACGGGCGTCGATTACGACCAGCGAAGCATCTTGTCGCGATTGGTCGACCTGCAATACGACCGCAACGACATGACGCTCGGGCGCGGCAATTTTCGGGTGCGGGGCGACACGATCGAGGTTCACCCCGCGTACGAAGAGTCGATAACACGCCTCGAGATGTTCGGCGACACGGTCGAACGGATCAGCGTCGTCGACCCCGTGACGGGTGAAACCCTGCGCGATCTTTCTGAGGTCGTCATCTTTCCTGCGACGCACTATGTGGCGGGCGAAGAGCGAATGCGCAGGGCGATCGAGAACATCGAATCAGAACTGGCCATACAACTCAAATTTTTTGAGGCGCAAAACAAACTTCTCGAGGCGCAGAGAATTCGCCAGCGCACGATGTTCGACATCGAAATGATGAAAGAGGTCGGTTACTGCAACGGAATCGAGAACTATTCGATGCACATCGACGGTCGTCAGCCCGGCGAACCGCCGTTCACCCTGCTCGACTATTTCCCGAAAGATTTCTTGCTCGTGATCGACGAGAGCCATGTCGCGGTGCCGCAATTGCACGGCCAATTCGCCGGCGACAGAAGTCGCAAACAGACTTTGGTCGAGTATGGCTTTCGATTGCCGTCGGCGATGGACAATCGTCCGTTGCGATTCGAAGAGACGATGGAGCGAGTGAACCAATGCATTTTTCTCTCGGCCACGCCCGCCAAGTTCGAACTCGAACTCAGTGACCAAGTCGTGGAACAGATCGTCAGGCCGACGGGCTTGATCGACCCCGAGGTGATCGTTCGACCGACCAAGGGCCAGATCGACGATCTGATTCAGACGATCAAGACCAAAACCGCCCAGGGTGATCGAACCCTGGTCACGACATTGACGAAAAAGATGTCCGAAGACCTCAGCGAGTATCTGATCGAACAGGGCTTGCGAGTTCGGTATTTGCACTCGAACATCGACACGATCGAGCGAATCGAAATTCTGCGGGCGTTGCGACTCGGTGAATTCGACGTTCTGGTCGGCATCAACCTGCTGCGCGAGGGCCTGGATCTCCCCGAGGTGTCGCTCGTGGCGATTTTGGACGCCGACAAGCAGGGCTTTTTGCGCAGCCAAACTTCGTTGATCCAAATGATCGGGCGGGCGGCGCGCAACGTCGACGGGCAGGTGATCATGTACGCCGACAACCGCACGGCGGCGATGAACGAGGCGATCGCCGAAACGACCCGACGCCGGAGACTGCAGATCGAGTACAACGCTAGGCACAACATCAATCCACAAACCGTGCGCAAGGCGATTGGCGACATACTTTCGGTGCTTCGCCCGAACAGCACGGCCCCGATGCCGGGCAAGGGAAAGCGAAAAGACCACGAACGCGACAGGGTTGTGCGCGAGTTGCGCGCCTTGCCCGAGGGCGAATTGGCGAGGCTGATATTCACCCTTGAAGAAGAAATGAACCAGGCCGCCGAAGAATTGCGATTCGAGTATGCCGCACGTCTCAGGGATGAAATCAAGGAACTCAAGCGCGAGCTACGGGACGCCCAGTAACACTTTGTAGCCTGCCTGTGATGGCAAATCAGATCGTCGTTCGTGGTGCCCGTGAGCACAACCTGAAAAACATCAGCGTCGAGTTGCCGCGTGACCAGTTGATCGTGCTCACCGGTCTGTCGGGCTCGGGCAAATCGAGCCTGGCTTTCGACACGATCTACGCCGAGGGGCAAAGACGCTATGTCGAGTCGCTCAGCGCGTATGCCCGTCAGTTTCTCGGTCAGATGGACAAACCCGATGTGGATCTGATCGACGGTCTTTCGCCGGCGATTTCGATCGACCAGAAATCGTCTTCGCGCAACCCACGGTCGACCGTCGGCACGATCACCGAGGTTTACGACTATCTGCGACTCCTGTACGCCCGAATCGGGGTTCAACATTGCGCGAACGACATGACGAAATTGTCGCGCCAAAGCCCGCAACAAATCGTGGATCGAATCCTCAAATTCGACGAGGGCACCCGCTTCCAAATCTTGGCGCCAGTCGTTCGGGGACGAAAGGGCGAATACGACAACTTGCTTCAAGAACTCGCTGGCCAGGGTTTTTCGCGTGCGCGCGTGGACGGCGAAGTTGTCGAGATCAACGAGTTTCTGAAGAAGCCAACGCGCCTGGCGAAATACGAGCAACACCAGATCGACATCGTCGTCGATCGTCTGGTTTGTCGGGACGGAATCACCAGACGACTGACCGACTCGCTCGAAACGGCCCTCAAACTCGCCAACGGTGTGGCCGAGGTGGAGATCGTCGACGGCGGCGAGCCGATCACTTTCAGTCAGCATTTGGCCTGCCCGAAATGCGGCACGAGTTACGAGGATCTCGCGCCAAGAAATTTTTCGTTCAACTCGCCCTATGGCGCCTGCGAAACATGTCTGGGTCTCGGCACCAAATATGAAGTGGACGTCGATCTGGTCGTGCCGGATCCCAACTTGAGCATCAACGAGGGGGCGATCGCCCCGTGGCGCTCGGCGCACACCCAATACTTCACGCGAATGCTCGACGCGGTCGCCGATCGGTTCGATATCGACCTCGAAAAAAAGTGGTCGAAACTCTCGGCAAAGGCGCAGAAAATCGTGATGAACGGCGTCGATGACAACATGATCGTCAAGTATCGAAATCGTTATGGGCGTGTTCGCGAGTACAGCACGTCATACGAAGGCGTAATTCCATGGATCAAGCGCCGACACGAGGGCGCGGAGAGCGACTCGTCGCGCGAGCAATTCGAGAGTTACATGCGCGAAGTGCCTTGTCCGTCGTGCGATGGTGCACGACTCAAGCCCTCGTCTTTGGCCGTGCTGGTCGAGGGCAAGAATATTTCCGAGGTTTGTGCGATGTCGATCGGTGAATCGGCGAAGTTTCTCGCCGCACTGAAACTCTCCGATCGCGACATGATGATCGCTGAGAGAGTCACCAAAGAGATCAACGCGCGATTGGGCTTTTTGTTGGATGTGGGCCTCGATTACCTCACGCTGTCGCGGGCCGCGGGCACGTTGGCGGGTGGTGAAGCCCAAAGAATTCGACTGGCCAGCCAGATCGGTTCGGGTCTGGTGGGCACCCTCTATGTGCTCGATGAGCCGAGCATCGGTTTGCATCAGCGCGACAATCATCGTCTGATCGAAACCTTGCAACGCTTGCGCGATCTCGGCAACACGGTCATCGTCGTCGAGCACGACGAAGACACGATCAAGGCCAGTGACTGGATGATCGATATCGGGCCGGGCGCAGGCGAACACGGCGGGCAGGTCGTCTACAGCGGGCCGGTCAAAGGTGTGTTCAAGGTCAAAGATTCAATCACGGGGCAATATCTGTCGGGGCAACGCACGATCGAAACCCCGTCGATGCGGCGCAAGCCGGGCAAGGAGTTTCTCACGATACGAGGCGCGCGCGAGCACAATCTCAAGAATTTGAACGTCAAGATTCCGCTGGGTTGTTTCGTCGCCATCACGGGGGTCTCGGGAAGCGGCAAGAGCACGTTGGTTCGCGACATTTTGTTTCCGTCGTTGATGCAGAAGATCTACAAGTCGAAAGAGGCGCCGGGTCGTCACACCGGTGTCGACGGCGTCGTGCACCTCGACAAGGTCATCGACATGGACCAATCGCCGATCGGTCGAACGCCGCGATCGAACCCCGCAACCTATACGGGGGTGTTCGATGACATCCGAAAGTTATTCGCATCCACGCCCGAGGCGAAGATTCGCGGATATCAACCCGGTCGATTCAGTTTCAACGTTCCCGGTGGAAGGTGCGAAGCCTGCTCGGGTGACGGCACCCTAAAAATCGAGATGCACTTTCTGCCCGACGTATATGTGCCCTGTGAAGTCTGCAAGGGCGCCCGATACAACCGCGACACCCTCGACATCACTTTCAAGGGCAAGAACGTCGCCGAGATCCTCGACATGCCGATCAGTGACGCCGTCGATTTCTTCGCCAACCAGCCGCGCATCGCCCGCCACATGCAAACATTCGTCGACGTGGGTCTGGGCTATGTCAGGCTCGGGCAATCTGCGCCGACCTTGTCGGGCGGCGAGGCGCAACGGGTGAAACTCGCCAGCGAGCTTTCGAAGCGAAGCACCGGTCGAACGATCTATCTGCTCGACGAACCGACCACGGGTCTGCACTTCGAAGACGTGCGCCGGCTATTGGTCGTGCTTTCGCGACTCGTGGAGGGCGGCAACACCGTGTTGGTGATCGAACACAATCTCGACGTGATCAAGACCGCCGATTGGGTCATCGATCTGGGCCCAGAGGGTGGCAACGGAGGCGGAACGATCGTCGCCGAAGGTTCGCCCGAGGCGGTGGCGAAAATCTCGGGCTCGCACACGGGGAAATACCTCGCGAAAATTTTGGACTAGGCGAGATGATGCAACGTCCAACGGGATCGATACCTGAGGCGCCCGGCAGTTATCAATTCAAAGACGGCGCAGGTCGGGTGATCTATGTCGGCAAGGCCAACAATCTTCGGGCTCGAATCGGAAGTTATTTCGTGAACCCCGAAACGCTGCATCCGCGCACTGCGAACATGGTCGACGCCGCAGCGACGGTCGAATGGATCGAGGTTCGCAACGAGGTCGAGGCCCTGATTCTCGAGCACAGCTTGATCAACCGATATTCGCCGCGGTTCAATATTCGCCTGCGTGACGACAAGAGTTATCCGTTCTTGGCGGTGACCGTTGACGAGCAGTGGCCACGAGCGATGGTGATGCGAGGTCGAAAACGAAAGGGCACTCGGTATTTCGGGCCGTATCCGCACCCTTGGGCGATTCACGAGACGCTCGACTTGTTGCTCAAGTCGTTCCCGATCAGGACATGTTCGTCGTCGACGTTCAAACAACACGAGCGTCTGGGGCGGCCATGTCTGTTGTTTCACATCGAAAAATGTTCGGGACCATGCGTCAAGAGCGTCGAGGCCGATCGCTATGCCGAGTTGGTCGAAGATTTCTTGAAAGTCATGGATGGCGAGAGCGAAACCGTACTGCAACGCCTCGAACAACAAATGTCGGAAAGTGCGCAGAGCCACGAGTTCGAGCGGGCGGCAAAGTTTCGTGACCAACTCGAGGCGATCAAACTCGCCCTCGAACGCCAGCAGATGGTGGGCGAAAGAGATGAAGACATCGATGTCATCGGCATCGCCGAGGACGAGTTCGAAGCGGCGGTACAAGTGTTCTTCGTGCGCAAGGGTCGGGTCGTGGGTCGAAGGGGTTTCATCGTCGACAAAGTCGAAGAGGTCACGCCGAGTCGTTTGGCGGGTCTCGTCGTCGAGCGCCTCTATGATGTGGCCCCGATTCTTGGCGTACCAAAACTGGTCGTGGTGCCGACCGAGCCCGAGCGCTTCGAGACACTGGAAGAGTGGCTCTCTCAGGAGCGGGCGAACAAAGTCGAAATTCGGGTGCCGCAACGGGGCGACAAGCGAGAACTGCACGAACTGGTGATGCAAAATGCGAAGCATGAGTTGAACCGACATCGACTTCGTCGCGCGTCAGACCACACCGCACGAACCCGTGCGTTGAACGAACTGCAAGATTTGCTCGGTCTGCCCGAGGTGCCGCTGAGAATCGAGTGCTACGACATGGCGCACCTGCAGGGCGCCGATTATGTCGGGTCGATGGTCGTATTGGAAGATGGTCTGCCGCTGAAGCGCGACTACCGAAAATTCAAAATCAAGAGCGGTCAAGGCAACGACGACTATGCGGCGATGCGCGAAGTGCTGAGCCGACGACTTGGCGCCTACGTCAAAGAGCGCGACCTGCCGATCAACGAACGCGGTGCTCGACCGGGCAAGTTTTCGTATGCCCCGCAACTATTGCTTGTCGATGGCGGCAAGGGGCAACTCGGTGTCGCCGAAGATGTGGTGCGCGAACTAGGTCTTGAACACGAAATTCCGGTGGCGTCGTTGGCCAAAAAACTCGAGCAGGTCTTCGTGCCGGGCAACAGCGATCCCGTAGATATTCCGCGCGGTAGCGACGCGTTGTTCATGCTTCAGGTGATTCGCGACGAGGCGCACCGGTTCGCCAACAAATTTCACCGCGAGTTGCGCGGCAAGAGAATGGTCAAGAGCGAACTCGAGGGAATCAAGGGTCTGGGTGACGCACGGGCGAAAAAACTCATCGCCGAGTTGGGTGGTGTCGGTCGAGTCAAATCGGCGACACGAGCCGACCTGAGCCGACTCAGTTGGTTGCCCGATTCGGTCGCCGAGAGGGTGTACGTGCGTTTTCATGCGGATGCGCAAGACGAGGCATAGGTAGCCTAAATAGCAGTGGCTGACATTCTTCTGATCACGGGTCTTTCCGGAGCAGGGCGATCGCAAGCGGCTGACGACCTTGAAGATCTGGGATGGTTCGTAGTCGACAACATGCCGACCGAACTCATCGACAAAGTCGTCGAAATCGCCGCCGTGGGCGAGACGTTGGCGAAACTCGCCCTGGTTGTCGGCTCGACGACGGCCCAGCGAGACGTCGTCGATGTGCTGAAGAGATTGCGCAATTCGGGGCACCGGGTTCGCATGTTGTTCCTCGATGCCACCGTCGCCGAATTGGTCAAACGATATGGCGCGACGCGACGCAAGCATCCGCTCGCCGAAGGCAACTCGGGCATCGAGCAGGCCGTCTCAACGGAGCGTTCGCTGCTTGAATCGGTCAAGGCCGAAGCCGATCTGGTGATCGATACGACCAATCTCACGATTCATCAACTCAAGAACCAACTCACCGAGATGTTTTCGGAAACTGGCGCCGATGATTCGATGCAAGTTTCGGTGGTTTCATTCGGCTACAAACACGGAATTCCGTTGGATGTCGATCTGGTGTTCGATGTCCGATTTTTGCCGAACCCGCACTGGGACGAAAACCTTCGTCAGTTGTCGGGTCTCGACGCCGCCGTGCGCGATTTCGTGTTGAGCAATGAATTGACCACGAAGTTTCTGGCCCACCTCGAGTCGTTGTTGCAGTTCTTGTTGCCCGCGTACAAGGCGGAGGGCAAGAGCTATTTGACGTTGGCCATCGGTTGCACCGGTGGAAGACATCGCTCGGTGGTGATCGCCGAGCAGATCAACAATTGGTTGTCTGAAAATTCGCACAAACCGCGCGTGACGCATCGCGATATTTCTAGATAATCGTCAAAGCCGACTAAGGTTTTGGCATGACTATTCGGGTTGGAATCAACGGCTTCGGCCGCATCGGAAGGAACTTTTACCGCGCCGCAAAACAGACTGGAGCCGACATCGAGATCGTTGCGGTCAACGATGTCGGGTCGTTGAAGACGATGGCCCATCTGCTCAAATACGACTCGGTTCTGGGGATGCTACCAAACAAAATCAGCGCCACTGACGACGGCATAAGCATCGATTCGAAAACGCTCAAGGTTTTGTCGAAGCGCGACCCAAAAGAACTTGGCTGGGGTGCGTTGGGTGTCGACATCGTCATCGAGTCGACCGGATTTTTCACCGATCGCGAGAAGGCGGCCGCGCATCTTGATGCCGGTGCGAAATGCGTCGTGGTGTCGGCCCCGGCGACGAATGCCGATGCAACCTTTGTTTACGGCGTGAACCACAACGATTTTGACGCCAAAAAGCACAAAGTCGTCTCGAATGCGAGTTGCACCACGAATTGTTTCGTGCCGTTGGTCAAAGTGCTCGACGACGCATTCGGCGTCGAAAATGGCTTGATGACCACGATTCATGCCTACACCGGCGACCAATCGATTGTCGACTTGCCGCACAGCGATCTGCGACGGGCGAGAGCGGCCGCGATCAATATCATCCCGACGAGCACGGGCGCCGCCCGTGCGACAAGCCTTGTGATGCAGGCGATGAAAGGAAAACTCGACGGCACCTCGCTGCGTGTGCCCGTGCCCACGGGATCGATCACTGACTTCGTCGCCAACCTGAAAAAGCCGGCCTCGATCGAAGAAATCAACGCCGCTTACAAGAGCGCCGCAGAGGGTTCGTTGAAGGGGATTCTTGAATACTGCGCCGATCCGATCGTCTCGAGCGATGTGGTGACGAACCCGCACAGTTGCATTTTCGACAAAGATCTGACGATGAGCATGGGCTCGTTGGTCAAAGTATTGGGTTGGTACGACAACGAATGGGGATATTCGAATCGTCTCGTGGATATCACCGCTTTCATCGGGGTCGCGCTGAAGCCGTAAATGATCCCAAGATTAGAAGACTTGGGTGACGTGCGCGGCAAGACCGTGCTCGTGCGAACCGATTTCAATGTTCCGATGTCGGGGCCCGACTCGAACCGAGTGATCGTCGACGATTTTCGCATGCGTCGTTCGCTCGAGACGCTCAATTGGTTGACGAGTCGCGGGGCAAAAGTGGTCTGCGCCAGCCACCTTGGTCGACCAAAAGGAAAGCCCGAGCCGAGATATTCGATGCAGCCGATTCGCGACCGACTGGCGCAACTCGCGCCGGGTGTCGGGTTGCTCGAAAACCTGAGGTTCGACCCCGGTGAAGAAAAAGACGACCCATCGTTCGTCGCAAAACTGGTCACCGATGTCGACTGCTATGTGAACGATGCTTTTGGTGCCGCGCACCGCGCCCACGCGTCGGTCGTCGGGCCGCCACGAACTCTGCCGTCGGCCGCCGGTCGGTTGTTGCAGCGCGAACTTGAGATTTTGACCCAGCTCAGATCGAACCCGAAGCGGCCATTTGTCGCCGTATTGGGTGGCGCGAAGATCAGCGACAAGCTCGGTGTGATCGAGGCGCTGTCAAGGGTCGTCGACCAACTGTTGATCGGGGGCGGCATGTGCTTCACCTTTCTCGCCGCGAAGAACTATTCGATTGGCGACTCACTGTGCGAGCGAGATCAGATCGACGCCTGCAAAAAGTTGCTGAACGGCAAGGTCAAAATCACACTGCCCGAAGACATCGTCGGGCTCGACAGTGCGGGCGAATTTGCGACGTTTGGTCAGCGCCTGCCCGATGGCGCGAAAGGTCTAGACATCGGCCCCGGTAGTGCCGCCGCATTCGCCGACATCATCATCGGAGCCCGAAGTGTTTTTTGGAACGGACCGATGGGAATGTTCGAAGACGAAAGATTCGCCTCGGGCACACGAACCGTCGCCACGGCGATGGCCGAGACGAAAGCATTCACCGTCGTCGGCGGTGGCGACTCGGCGGCGGCCTTGACGCAATTCAATTTGGCGCACGATGTCGACCATGTTTCGACCGGTGGCGGGGCATCATTAGAGTTTCTTGAGCTGGGCGACCTGCCCGGTCTCGTCGCACTAAGAGGAGCGCCAAATGTCAGGTGATGTTCGTCGACCGTTGATCAGCGGCAACTGGAAAATGAACCACAACCATTTCGAGGCGATCCAGTGCGTGCAAAAGCTCGCGTACATTTTGAGCAAAGAAGATCTTGCGGCGGTGGATGTTTCGATTCACCCACCGTTCACCGATCTGAGGAGCGTGCAAACCCTGATCGACGCCGACGAGCTCAAATTTATTTTGGGCGCGCAACATTGTCATGAGGCAGACTCTGGGGCGTTCACGGGCGAAGTATCGGCGGCCTTTCTTGCCAAACTCAACGTCAGTTATGTCATCGTCGGCCACAGCGAACGTCGGGAACTATTCGGCGAAACCGATGAGGTCGTGCACAACAAAATTGTGGCGATCCAAAAACACAAAATGACCCCGATACTTTGCGTGGGCGAGACCTTGGCCGAGCGCGAAGCCGGCCGGACTCACGAAAAGGTTTTGGGTCAGGTCAGAAGCGCGCTCGAAAAGCGCAGCGTCGAACAGGTCAAATCGATGGTCATCGCCTACGAGCCGATCTGGGCGATCGGCACCGGCAAGACGGCCACTGCCGGAGACGCCCAGGTGATGATCGAAGCAATTCGCCAAGAGGTGGCCAAGGTTTCGTCGGGTTCTGCCGCGGCTGCGATCAGGCTGCAATACGGCGGAAGCGTGAAGGCGAGCAACATCGCAGAGATCATGTCGCAGCCTGATATTGACGGGGTTTTGGTGGGTGGAGCGAGTTTGGACCCCGCCGAATTCGGGCGCATTTGTCAGTATCGCCTGCGCCCCTTGAATTGATATCCGCTCGAATTTTTCGAAATGGCCAACTTGTGAGTATGCTCTAGGCGATAAGGACCGCACCGGTCTTTACCTATTTCGACGGGGAGGTCAGGTAGTGAGAAAAACCACAAAGATGGCGCGTCTTGCTGCAGCACTAATTTCTGTGTCATTGATTGGCGCGGCATGTGGTGGCAGTGACGATACGGCCACAGAAGAAACAACAGCCGAGCCGGCGGCCGAGCCGGCGGCCGAGCCGGTCAGTTATCCGACGAGTTTGGAAGACTGCCCGAACGTCACCTACGACTATGCCAAGCCGGCAACCACTGGCGGAATGACGATCACATACGACATCAACCCAGCGGCGGTTTGGGATGACGGTTCGCCGATTACGGCAGCCGACTTCGTCGCCACATGGGAAGCGGCGTTGAACACACCAGGTTCGATTTCGACCTCGGGTTACGACCAAGTCACCGCGGTCGCGGCGGGCGCGAGCGACAAGCAGGTTGTCGCCACACTCAAGGCCGTTTATGCGCCATGGCGAGGTTTGTTCAGCGGATTGATCAAGGCCGCAGCGGTCAAGAACACGAAAGATGTTTCTGGCGACTTCGCCGACAACATTCCGTTCTCGGGCCGACCATACAAGATCAAGTCATGGAGCCCGGATCAGGTTGTGTTCGTGCCAAACGACAAGTATTGGGGCGCCGACAAGGCAGTCACCAAGAAGTTCGTGATGGTGCCGAAAGCCGACAGCGACACTGAAATCGCCGCGATCAAAGCAGGCGAAGTCGATTTCATTTACCCGCAGTTCTTTGCTGGTATCGAAGCGGCTGTTGCCCAAGACAACATTCAGAGTCAGATTGACTACGGCGGCGACTATGAAGGCTTCTACTTCCAGCAGAAGTGTGGTCCGTTTGCTGACCCGAACTTCCGTGCCGCGTTCTCGATGTCAATCGACCGTGAGGCGTTGTTCCAGCAGATCTACATCCCACTTGGTGGCAAAGAATTGCTCCAGTGCGGTCCGATGGTGCCCGGTCCATTTTGCAACGGTGACGAGTTCGCGAACAGTCACGACCCTGCAGCAGCCGAGGCGTTGTTGACCGAGAACGGTTGGACAAAGGGCGCAGACGGATACTGGGTCGACCCAAGTGGCAATGTCCCCGATATTCGTTGGATCATCAACACCGGCAATACCCGCCGCGAGAATACGCAGGCCTATTTGATTCCGTTGCTAAATGCAGCCGGTTTCAAGGTTCGAGCCGACAACTGCGACGCCGCCTGCTATTTCCAGCAGCGACTTCCAGCTTTGGATTACGACATGGCGATGTATATCTCGACAGCGCCACCAGATCCCGCCTACTTGACGGCAGGGTTCACTTGCGACTTGATCCCGACCGAGGCCAACGGCAACATCGGCCAGAACAGCCAAGGTTGGTGCAACACCGAAGCATCTGACCTGCTCTATGCGGCCGATGTCGACGCTGATGCGGCGACCCGTGCCGACAAGGTCAAGCAAGTGCTTGCGCTGATGGCCAAAGACCATGTGATGCTGCCGTTGATGCAGTTCCCCAAGTCTGGTTTCGTCCGCACCGACAAGGTCGGCGGTCCGTGGAACGGTGAACTCAACAACTACTCTGCGTTCAACAACATTCACCTCTGGCAAGATGTCGACGGTGACGGGCAAATCGTGCTCGGCGCCGAACAGTGGCCAGAGTGTTTGAACCCGATCACGGAGTGTGCGAACTCTTCGTGGATGGTTTGGACCTCGGCATTCCAGGTGATGCCTGGTGCCTACGCGACTACCAATGACGGCAAGTACGTGGTCACCAACCTGCTCTCTGGTGAAGCAAAGGTTGAAATCAAGAGCTAAGCGCTCGAGAAAGATAGTTAACAGCCAAGGTGCGCCGGTTTTTCCGAATCGGCGCACCTTGTGCGTCACGGGTCGTCTAATCCCGATTTTGACAATGTTTTCTGATCGGCAAGAGTTGAAAAGATGTTTCGCTATATCTTGAGGCGGTTGGCGTGGGCGATTCCGACGCTGTTGATCGTGACTTTTTTGGTCTATCTCGCGTTGCGCTTCGGCACCGACCCGGTTGCAAGTTATAAGAGAATCAATCCGCGGGCCAGTCGGGCGAAAGTTCAGCAGTACATCGATTTGAATGGGCTCGACCCAAATTTCGTCAAGGGTTATTTGACATGGCTTCGAAATTTTGTGACGGGCGATTGGGCGCCGAGCATCAAAGGTCGTCGCGAAGTTTGGCCGGCGCTCAAAGACGCAATGGCCAACACACTTCGTCTAGGCACCGCGGCGACGGTCGTCGGCATCTTTTTTGGTTTGATTGCAGGAGTCTTTGCCGCTCTGCGACCCGGCGGCAAGCGGGATGTGTTCATCAACACGAGCGCCTTTGTTGGCATCTCAATTCCGCCGTTTATCAGCGCGATTCTGCTCCAGCTTTTGTTCGCCGTCTATTGGCAAAGGTGGTTCGGCGCAAGCCTATTTCCGACCTCGGGCGTCTATCCACCTGGTCATTCAGGGTTTGATCTTCCGTTGATGATTCGCTACATGGTTTTGCCGACGATCGTCGTCGCGATTCAAATCATCGCCACCTACAGCCGGTATATGCGCTCGTCGCTGTTGGATGTCTTGAACTCCGACTATATGCGCACGGCGCGATCCAAGGGCATCAGTGAGCGTCGAGTTTTGCTGAAACACGGCATGCGTAACGCGCTGATTCCCGTGGTGACGATTGCGGCACTCGATGTCGGTTCGATAGTGGGTGGTTTGATCATCACCGAAAACATCTTTTCGTATCCCGGAATGGGTCTGTATTTTTTGAAGTCCTTTGGCGAGGGTGATTTTCCGTTGTTGATGCCGTGGATGGTCGTGATCGTCGCGTCAGTTTTGCTTTTCAATTTGATCGCCGATATCTCGTATGCGTGGCTCGACCCGAGGATTCGTCTTGAGTGACCTGACGCTGCAACTCTCGCCACGACAGATGGCCTTTCGCAGATTTGTCTCGCACAAAGCCGCCGTGGTCAGTTGTGGAGTGATTCTTATCTTGAGTTTGTTCGTCATTTTGGCCCCGTTCACGGCACGCTACGGAGTCAATCAGTCGGTTCAAGCGCCACCAAATTCGTTTTTATCCCCGAGAGCCAATGCCTGGCTCGGCACGGATGACATCGGCCGCGATCTTTACAGTCGCTTGATTTTTGGAATACGCGTGTCGCTTGTTATCGGCCTCGCGAGTGCATTGATTTCAGTGACCCTGGGTTCGTTGATCGGCGCAATCGCCGGTTTTCGTGGCGGCAAGTTTGACGACATCATGATGCGGGTCACCGACTTGTTCCTCGCCTTCCCATTTTTGGTGACGCTACTCGTCGTGCGAAATGTGCTCGGGGCGGTGCCATGGTTGAAGCCACTGACCGGCGAGATGAACTCGGTGCGGTTCATCATCGTACTGTTCGGTATTTTCGGCTGGATGGGCGTCGCACGCATCGTGCGCGGGCAGGTGCTCTCATTGAAGGAGCGTGAATTCGTCGAGGCTGCACGCGCGGTTGGCGCCTCGCGAAGATACATGATCTCTCGTCATCTGTTGCCAAATTCGATCGGCCAAATCATGGTCGCGCTGACATTTTCGGTTGTTGGTGCGATCATCGGCGAGTCGACACTGGCTTTTTTCGGTTATGGCCCGCAGGCCGGCGATGGAGCGACATCACTCGGCATCTTGGTGGGTGCTGCCAAGGGAGCGGTGCAAACGGGTTTTTGGTGGCTGGCGGTGTTTCCTTGTTTCGCCCTGATCATCATCGCTCTGAGCATCAACTTCATCGGTGATGCGCTACGAGACGCAACCGACCCGCGACTAGATCGGGGAGCATGATGGCAGAAAAAGTTCTGCAAATTCGCGACCTGCATGTCACGTTCGATACACCCTTAGGCCCACTTGAGGCCGTGCGCGGGGTCGACATCGAAGTCGAGGCGGGCGAGTTGCTCGGCGTCGTAGGCGAGTCGGGTTCGGGAAAATCCGTGAGTTTTTTGGCGACGATGGGTCTCTTGCCAACAAGGGCACGCGTCACCGGTTCTGCCATTTTGGCGGGCGAGGAGTTGATCGGTGCATCGCCAAAAAAGATGCGCGACGTGCGCGGTCGACTTTTGTCGATGATTTTTCAAGACCCACTCTCGGCGCTCAACCCCGTGCACCGAATCGGTGATCAAATCTCTGAGATGCTGCGCTCGCACCAAGACTTGACCCATCGCGAGTCAGGAAAAAGGGCCATCGAACTTCTCGACATCGTCGGTATTCCACAACCCGCAGATAGGGCGCGTCAATATCCGCACGAGTTTTCAGGAGGAATGCGCCAACGGGTTGTCATCGCGATCGCGATCGCCAACAATCCCAAGGTGTTGATCGCCGACGAGCCGACGACGGCGCTTGACGTGACGGTTCAGGCCCAGATTCTCGAGGTCATCGAGCGAGTACAAGCGCGCTTCGGTACGGCCGTGGTGTTGATCACCCATGATCTTGGTGTGATCGCGCGCGTGGCCGACAGGGTGAATGTGATGTATGCGGGTCGAAATGTCGAACAGGGCCCGATCAACAGTGTGTTCGATCACCCCAGTCATCCATATACGCGGGGTCTGCTCGCTTCGTTGCCTCGTGCCGGCAAGCAACGACTGAAGCCGATCACCGGTTTTCCGCCGAACATGCTGCAACCACCCCGCGGTTGTGCGTTTCATCCGCGATGCGAGTTTGCCGCGGAAATCTGCCGGGGTGACTTGCCTGAATTGAGACAGGTCGACGACCTGCAATCGGCCTGTGTGCGGGCCAAAGAACTACCCCGGGTCGGGATTTTCGTATGACGACGCAGTTATTGAAAGTCACGAACCTCGTCAAGAATTTCGAGTTGCGCCTCAACAACGGCGCACGACGAAGGAAACGGATTGTTCAGGCCGTGACGAATGTGTCGTTCGCCGTTGAAAAGGGCCAGACACTTGGCCTGGTCGGCGAGTCGGGTTCGGGCAAAACAACCGTCGGTCGATGCATTTTGCGATTGATCGAGCCCACTTCGGGCACCGTCGAGTTCGAGGGCGAAGATCTCGGCTCCTTGAAATTCGAAGAAATGCGAGCGCTGCGCAGAAAAATGCAGATCGTGTTTCAAGACCCGTTCGCTTCGCTCGACCCGAAGATGACCGTTGGTGCGTCGATTTCCGAGCCGCTTACGGTTCAAAACGTGCCGGGAGACCACACGGACAAAGTGATCGAGTTGCTCGAACTCGTCGGTCTTGCCGCTGACCATGCGCAAAGATATCCGCATGAGTTCTCGGGTGGCCAGCGTCAACGAATCGGCGTCGCTCGTGCCCTGGCCCTAAACCCCGCGCTGATCGTGCTCGACGAACCCGTGTCGGCGCTGGATGTAAGCATTCAGGCCGGCGTAGTGAACTTGTTCGAAGACCTGCAACAACGACTCGGCATGAGTTATATCTTCATCGCCCACGATTTGTCGGTGATCAGGCACATTGCCGATCGGGTCGCGGTGATGTACCTGGGGAAAATCGTGGAGATCGGTGACCAACAAGATGTATATGAAAAGCCGAGTCATCCATACACGAAGGCATTGTTGTCGGCCGTGCCCGTACCCGACCCGAAAAGTGAGCGGGCCCGACAGCGAATCATGCTCGAGGGCGACGTGCCGTCGCCGGTGAATCCGCCGAGCGGCTGCCGCTTTCGCACGCGTTGTTGGAAGGCGCAAGATGTTTGTGCACAGGAGGAACCAGTTTTGTTGCAACGGGCGAGCGGCCAGTTCTCAGCCTGCCATTTTCCCGAGACCTAAAGATAGAATTCGGGGGTGCGCAATTTCGTCACATATCTGACGATCGTGATCAATGTGGTGGCGATGCTGGCGATGGTCGTCGGCGTGCTGCTGCACAGTGGTCGGGGCGGCGGCCTGTCTGACATGTTTGGTGGTGGGGGCGCCACTGCCCTCGGCTCGGCCGCGGCCGAGCGAAACTTGAACCGAATCACGACGGTGTTGGCGCTGGTCTGGATACTTACGGTTATTGCGCTGGGTTTGTTGCTGACAAACTAGATAGATTTTTACTGCAAGTCGGAGTGGCGAAATTGGCAGACGCACCAGCTTAAGGGGCTGGCGCTCGCAAGAGCGTGAGGGTTCAAGTCCCTCCTTC
>Ga0194131_10000356_pt1 | contig 75899 bp, 66 predicted proteins | sample TA2KigO120mmetaG_FD_148631 | JGI IMG/M metagenome (GOLD analysis project Ga0194131, IMG submission 148631) | Freshwater microbial communities from Lake Tanganyika, Tanzania - TA2015053 Kigoma Offshore 120m | ecosystem: Environmental > Aquatic > Freshwater > Lake | place: Tanzania: Lake... | reverse complement strand
CCCGGGTGACCCGATCCCGCCGGCGCGCGCCACCACGCCGGCCTCCACGGCGCATGTGGGAAGCGCCGGCTGGACGCTCGATCGCCGCGACGGGCCGGTCTCGATCTACCGGACGGCCGCCGGCGTACCGATCCTGATCGAGCGCTCAGCCAGCCCGATCGCGTACCTCGGCTGGTTCGTGGAGGGGGGCGCCGCGGCGGAGCGGCCGGAGAACTCCGGCATTACGATGCTGATGGCCCGCGCAGCCGTACGCGGCACGACGACGCGCGACAGCCAGCGAATGGCCGAGGACGCCGAGAACATCGGCGCGGCACTCGGCTCCGCCACGATCGCCGACGGCTTCCAGTGGACCATCAGCGCCCCGATCGGCTCGCTCGAACGCGCGGCGGAGTTGCTGGCCGATGTCGTCTTGCGGCCGGCGTTTCGCGCCGATGCCGTGGACAGCGAACGCGCCGTGATGCTCGCCGACCTCAAGGCCATGCGTGACGACATGCACCGCTGGCCGATGCGACTCGCCATGGAACTTGCGTGGTACGGCGATGTGTACGGACGGAGCGTGAGCGGCACGGAGGCGTCGCTGGCGACGCTTGACGCAGCGGCGCTGCGGGACTGGCACGAAGCCCATGGCGCGGCAGCCCGCGGCGCGATCGTCTGCGTGGCCGACGGTGACCCCGATGACATCGCGGCGATCCTCGCACGGCGGTTTTCGCAGCTTGCCCTTGCAGACGGCAGCGTCGCATCGGCGCCGGCGTGGGCAAGCGGCGCGCACGAGACCACCGATCCGCGCGACAAGGCCCAGTCGGCGCTGGCGATGCTGTTCCCGGGACCCGGTCGCCGGGACCCGGCGCGGTACGCCGCCGCACTCCTGGCCGGGGTGGCGAGCGGGCTCGGCGGTCGGTTCTTCGATGTGCTGCGCGACCAGCAGTCGCTCTGCTACACCGTGATGGTGGCCCCGGTCGTGCGCCGCAGGGCGGGCGCCATGGCGGCGTACATCGCCACGTCGCCGGAGAAGGAAGATGCCGCGCGCCGCGGCCTGCTCGCCGAATGCGCGCGGCTGGCGGCCGAGCCGGTCACCGCAGAGGAACTGCAGCGCGCGAAGACCTACGCGATCGGGACGCACGCGATCCGCCGCGAGTCGGCGGGCGCGATCATGTCGGACCTCGCCGATGCCTGGCTGCACGGCGATTCGCTTGCGGAGATCGCGGAGTTCCCGGCGCGGATCCAGGCGGTGACCGCCGAGGCGATCCGCGCGGTGGCCGCGGCGTCGTTCGATCCCGCCGCTCGGGTCGAGGGGATCGTGCGAGGGGCGGGGCGCGCGGTGTAGCGGTCCCTCCGGTCGCCTACCGCCGCTTCGCGGGTGGATACCCCAGCGCCAGGTTCAGCCACCGGCAGAGCGGCACCATCAACGCGAAGTCCTTCATCGCCTTGTCGAGCAACGTGCCCGACAGCATGTCGCGATCGCTGTACTCGACGCTGACGGTGAATGAGTTGAATCGCAGCCACGCCGCCGCCGGATGATCTTCCGCGAAGCCGCGCGGCATCCGGGTCAGCTTCAAGCCCGGCTCGTCGTCGCTGAGTCCGCCGAATCGTTTCTTGAATGCCGCGCCGCTTACGGCCCGCTTGAACGCGGGCAAGTCCGCAACCAGGTGGTCGCGCACCTTGGCAAGTGAATGCCGCGGCGGCATCCACAGCCCGCCGGCGACCAGGGACGCACCCGGTTCCAGGTGCAGGTAAAACCCCGCGCCGCCGTCAACCTCCTTGCCGACCCCGCGCCCTGGGATGCGGTGGTACACCCACATCGCGGCATGTGTCTTGTACGGCGACTTGTCCTTCGAGAAGCGCACGTCACGGTAGATGCGAAAAAGCGAGCGCTTAGCGTCGGCCTCGTACTCCGGTGCAAGCTTGGCGAAGCGGACGTCGAGTTCGCTCGCGACCCGCCGCATCGGCTCCAGCACGTGCGCGACGTACTCCGGCTTGTGCGCGTCGAACCACTCGCGCCGGTTGTTGCGCTTGAGCGCCTTGAGGAACGCCAGTGCTTCGGGTCGGAACGAGGGGATCGGCATGGTCCGGCGGGTCGCGGGGTCAGCCGCGGTCGATGGTCCGACCGGGCCGCGCCTCGGCGACGCCGAACTTCCGTGAGAACACGTTCACCGCGGTCTGGGTGTCGCGACCGGCCGCGACCAGGAAGTCCACCACCACAATCTCGCGATCGGGAATCGTGTGTACCGTCATGTGGCCGAGGTCGAGCAGGAGCACCAGCGCGAGTCCGTCGCGCGGCAGTTCGCGGACCATGGGGGCCGCGACCGTCGAGAGGCCGGCCGCGCCCGCGGCCGAGAGCATGAGCCCGGCGAGCGCTGCGCCATCGCGCAGGATCGGGGATGAAACGCCGCGGAAATCCGCGGTGCGCTGCAGGAGTGGCGGCGGGCCGTTCGGTGTGCCGATCGGCGCGCCGCTCAGAACATGCTCATGGCGAGGAACGACCGGAGCGAGTCGTTCGTGCTGCGGAGGCGGACCGACAACAGGCGCACGCAGGCCCAGAGCACCTTGTACGCGATATCGCGATTGAAGTCGAGCAACAGCTCGAAATCCGAACGCGCGATGGTCAGGCACTTGGTCCCGCCGTTCGAGATCGCGTCGGTCGAGCGCTCGCTTCGGTCGAACACGGCCATCTCGCCGAACAATGTCCCGGTCTTCAGGACGGTCAGCGCTTCCTCGCCGCTTCCCGGGATGGTCCGGCTGATCCGCACCTCGCCCTCGACGATCAGGTACAGGCGATTCCCGCTCTCGCCTTCCTTGAACACATACTCGCCGGACACGAACTCCTGGCTGCGGCAGATCTCGGCGACGCGCGCCAGCTCCCCGTCTTCAAGGTCCTTGAAGATTGCGACGCCGCGCAGCAGCTCGATCACATCGGCCATGGCTTCCGTCCCCTCTTGAGGCACCTGCAACCGCCCCCGCGAAGCTAGGGCGCGTCGGGGGTGGTGGCAAGCAGTTTGAACCGTTCCTAGCTTGGTCCCATGTGGCGGTTATTTCGCGGGTCGGAAGTCGGGCGCGCCACGCTCGCCGGGATGCCGATTCTTGCCGCCCTGCCGCACATCGGCGTGGCCCAGGCGCCAAGCTCGCTTGCGCGGACAAGCGCCCCCCCGGTCGCGGAAATCCGGTTGGACGCCCAGTCCGCGTACGGCGCGCCGGTCCTCGCCGGTGCGGGGATTCGGCATCCCGCGGGCCCCTACTGGAGCGTGTACTACGGCGCCGGTGTCGGGCGCACGACGCGGAACCCTGCGGCGACCGCGATTCGCGCCGACGCCATGATGCGGATGTCGCTCGATCCGTTCCGCGAACGATCATCCGCGCTGTATGTCGGCGGCGGGATCTCGGCGACGTGGCTGGGCGGCGTTGCCCAGCCCACCATGGTGCTCATCGCCGGCGTCGAGTTGCCGTCCTCCGGCCGCTGGCTCCGTGCGATCGAGATCGGTGCCGGCAATGGCGTCCGTGCCGCGGTCGCCCTGCGCCGAACGCGCCCGGGTCGGCGCTGAAGCCGACCGGAGCGACGCCGCACGGGGAAACGGGCACCGCGTTGCGGTGCCCGTTTGACGTACCGGCGGTTGTCCCGCCGACTCGTTACGCGTTGACGACTTGGCTCGACTTCGCGGGCTGGGCGAACCGTTCGCCTAGCGTCCGAAGGTCAGCGAGTTCGACGGCATTGAGCTCGTGGAACCGGCCCGCCATGTACGCCATGGTCTCGTCGAACCACTCCTTCTGGTCGGCGGGTTCGGCCCCGACGACGCCACAACTGTTGATGTGCTGGAACAACTCGTCACGTGCCTGGGAGAACGGTGTCGGGCCAGAGGATGGACGGACCGTTCGGGTCTGCTTTGCTCGCATCTCGCGTAGGTGAATTAATTGAATGAACTGCGCCTGAAAGGAAACGACCCCCGGAAGTCCCCCACCGAGGGCGCGCCAGCACCGTTTGAACACAATTAAGACGGCTAACGGCGCCACTTCGTTGGCAGGTCCGGGCCGGCGCGCGGCCGGCGGCGTGTGCGCGGTGTAATTTCGAGCGAGCCGGCGACCGGGCGTGCTGCCCGCCAGCCGGCGGTGACCTCATTTTGGAGACTTGTCCGTGGCGAAAGCAGCGGTGCGGAAGAAGGGCGGGGCAGGCCGGTTCGCCGGCATCATTGTCGGCGTTGCCGTGATTGGCATTGCCACGATCGGCTATCTCGTGGCGCGCCCCCGCCCGGGAATCAGGCCGGTGGACCCAAACCTCCCCGCCGGCACCGCCGAGGGTTACCTCATCGGCAACCCGGACGCCCCGGTGCAGGTGATCGAGTTCGCCGACTTCGAATGCCCGGCGTGCGGCCAGTGGACCATGATCCATGAACCAGACGTGCGCCAACGGCTCATCAGCACCGGCCAGATTTCGTTCCGCTTCTACGATTTCCCGCTCGATAACCACCCGAACTCCTGGCCGGCGTCAAACGCCGCGGCCTGCGCCGCCGATCAGGGCAAGTTTGTCGAGATGCACGACGCCATCCTGCACGGGCAGGACAAGTGGAGCGGCTACGCGACCCGGAACCCGAAGCCGCCGCTCGAGGACATGGCCAAGTCGCTCGGCCTGGACATGGCGGCGTGGAATGACTGCTTTGACACGCAAAAGCACTACGGTCGCATCAAGGCCAACCTGCAGGAAGGCGTGCGCCGCGGGGTCGGTCAAACTCCGACGTTCATCATCGGCTCGAAGCTGATCCCGGGCGGAATCCCGTACGACGAGTTCAAGCGCTACGTGGATGAAGCGGCGGCGGAAGCGGCGGCCCGCGCCAAGGCTGCGCCCGCGCCCGCGACCAAGAAGACCGCGTAGTCCAGCGGCATTGGCTCGAGGAAACGCTCGATGACCCGCCGCATGTGGATCGCGGTGCTCGCGCTCGGCGGGTTCTTCCTCGCCGCGTACCTGACTTTGTACCACTATGGCTACGTCGGGCAGATCGCCTGCGGCTCGGGCGGTTGCGAGACGGTCCAAGCCAGCCGGTACGGGAAGTTCCTCGGTTACCCGGTCGCACTGTGGGGGGCCGGGTACTACGCCTCGGTTTTTGCGCTTGCGACCGCGGCCGCCGTCGGTCCGTTCACCGAATCGAAGTGGCCCGTACCCGCGCTCGTCCTGTTCAACGGGTGGAGCGTGCTCTTCTCCGGCTACCTCACCTGGGCGGAGCTGTTCAAGATCAACGCGATCTGCCGGTATTGCGTGGTGAGCGCTGCGCTGGTGCTCGTGCTGTTCGTGCTGAGCGTGCTGGAGTGGCGCGCCTCTCGCGAGGCGGGCTCAATCGCGGCGACCTAACGCCGCGCCGCGAAGAACAGCGCAGCCCCCGTCGCCGCGGCGGCGATCGCCCACGGCAGCCACTTCGGGAGGCGGTCCAGCAATGATCCTTGCGCAGCCCCGGCGCCCGACCCACGCGGGTCCTTGAGCGTCTGGACGATCTCGAGTGCCGACTGTGGACGGTCGGCCGGCGCTTTCTCGAGGCACTTCATCACGATCCACGCGAGTGGTGGCGGCGTGTCGCTGCGCTTGCCGCGCACCGGGTCGGGCCGCTGGTTCGCGTGCGCCGCCATGATCATCTGCGCGCTGCGCCCTGCGAATGGCGGGTGCCCGGTGAGCATCTCGTACGCCATGACGCCGACCGAGTAGATGTCGGCGCGCTGGTCGAGCGATGGGTCGCCGACCGCCTGCTCCGGCGAGATGTACATCGGCGTCCCCAGGCTCATGCCGGGCTGCGAGATGCGCCGCGACTCCTGCTCGGCGGCCGCCGTCGCGGCCGAGAGCGCCTTCCCGATCCCGAAGTCGAGCACGACGGCCGTGCCGTGGAAGAACATGACGTTCTCGGGCTTGATGTCACGATGGACGACGCCCAGCTCGTGCGCATAGGCGAGCGCGCTCGAGATTTCGATCAGGATCTGCCGGACCGTCGCGATCGGCATCGGCCGCTCGCGGTTGATCCGTTCACGCAGCGACTCGCCGTCCACCAGCGGCATGGTGTAGAACAGCGATTCCGCGGCCTGGCCGGCATGCAGCAGCGGCACGATGTGCGGGTGCTGCAGCCGCGCGCGGCGAGCGAGATCTCGCGCTTGAATCGCTCGGCGGAGAGCGTCGCCGCGAGTTCCGGCGAGAGCACCTTGAGCACAACCGTGCGCCCGAGCGCCGTTTCCACGGCCTGGAAGACGCGCGATATGCCGCCGCGCGGCAACTCCTTCTCGATGACGTACTCTGTCCCGAGCGCCTGTTGGAGCGATTCGCGGATATCGCGCACTAAAACCGGCCCACTTTCACGAACCGATACTTGTGCCGCCGGGCCCGGAAGTCAACGAGGGCGGGCGAGCTGACCTGTACGCCGACCCCGGCCGGGGCCCTGCTACCCCTCGTGATCCTGGTATTGCTCCTTCAGCGAAGCGACCACGGAGGGGTCGGCCAGCGTGGTCGTGTCGCCCAGCGCGCGACCCTCGGCGATGTCGCGCAGGAGGCGGCGCATGATCTTGCCCGAACGGGTCTTCGGCAGGTCCGCGCTGAAGATCAGGTCGTCGGGCCGGGCGAGCGCGCCGATCTTGTCCGCCACGAACTTGCGAAGTTCCTCTCGCAGCTCGGGCGTGGTCGCACGTCCCTCCCGCAGGGTCACGAACGCTGCGAGCGCCTGACCCTTGATCTCATGCGCCTTGCCGACGACCGCGGCCTCGGCCACCGCCGGGTGCTCGACCAGCGCGCTTTCGACCTCCATGGTCCCGATCCGGTGGCCTGCGACGTTCAGCACGTCGTCCACGCGCCCGAGGATCCAGAAGTACTGGTCCTCGTCCCGCTTGGCGCCGTCACCGGCGAAATAGAGGTCGGGCCGCCCCGGCCACTTCGAGAAGTAGGTCTGCACGTAGCGCGCGTCGTCGCCCCAGATCGTACGCAGCATCGAGGGCCAGGGCTTCGTGAGCGCCAGCAGCCCGCCGCCGACGGGGATTCGGTTGGCGTTCGAGTCGAGCACCTCCGCCGTGTACCCGGGGAGCGCCTTCGTGCCACTGCCGGGCTTTGTCGCCGTCACTCCCGGCAGCGGGGAGATCACAATCGCGCCCGTCTCGGTCTGCCACCACGTGTCCACGATCGGGCAGCGCTTCCCGCCGATGTGTTCGTGGTACCACATCCACGCCTCGGGGTTGATCGGCTCTCCGACCGAGCCGAGTAGGCGCAGTTTCGAGAGATCGTGCTTCGCCGGGTGCTCGTCGCCCCACTTCATGAATGCACGGATCGCCGTCGGCGCGGTGTAGAGGATCGTCACGCCGCGGCGCTGGCAGATGTCCCAGAAGCGATCGCGCTTCGGCCAGTCGGGCGCGCCTTCATACATCACGCAGGTCGCGCCATTGGCGAGCGGCCCGTACACCAGGTACGAATGCCCGGTGACCCAGCCCACATCGGCGGTGCACCAGAACACGTCATCGTCGCGGAGGTCGAACACCAGCTTCGACGTGGTCGCCGCGCCCGTCAGGTAGCCGCCGGTCGTGTGGACGATGCCTTTCGGCTTGCCCGTCGTGCCCGACGTGTACAGGATGAAGAGCACGTCCTCGGAGTCCATGGGCTCCGGGGCGCAGCTTGGCGCGGCCTTCGCCATGAGCTCATGGTACCAGTGGTCGCGGCCCGCTTGCATCGTGGCCTGCGGGTCCGCCGGCTCCGTGCCCGGCCCGCGGCGCACGACGACGACGTGTTTCACGCTTGGCGACTCGGCGAGGGCCTTGTCAGTATTCCGCTTGAGCGGGACCACTGTGCCGCGTCGATAGCCCGCATCGGCAGTCACCACGAGCTTCGCCTGTGCGTCGTTCATGCGGTCGCGGAGCGACTCGGGGCTGAACCCACCGAACACCACGCTGTGGATCGCGCCGATCCGCGCGCAGGCGAGCATCGCGATCGCGGCCTCGGGAATCAGCGGCAGGTAGATCCCGACGCGGTCGCCCTTGGCGACTCCCCGCGACCTGAGGACGTTCGCGAACCGCTGGACCTCCTGGTACAGCTCTGCATAGGTCAGCGTGCGCGTGTCGCCCGGTTCGCCTTCCCAGATGATGGCGGGCTTGCTTCCGTGCGGGCCCACGGCGTGCCGATCCACGCAGTTGGCCGCGATGTTGAGCTTGCCGCCGAGGAACCACTTGGCGTAGGGCGGCTTCCAGTCGAGCACGGTGTGCCAGGGTTCGATCCAATCGAGCGACCTGGCGGCGTCGGCCCAGTAGGTCTCGAAGTCCTTCTCCGCGCGCCGATAGATGTCTTCCGAGCTGATCAGCGCGTCGCGCGCGAACCCGGGCGGCGGAGGGAACTTGCGGGTTTCGGTGAGGAGGACGTCAATATCGGACATAGGATTGACGACAACGGCGAGTGGTGGGTGGTCGGTAGTCGGTCGTCGGTTGAGGTGAACTTACCGCGGGGCGAACTGTCTGCGCGCGGGTCATGCGACCAGGAATGCGACGGCGGTTGGCGCCTGTTGTGACGGTTCTGCGCCGCCGCGTGACATCACATTGTGCGGGTCGCATCCGCGCAGCGCTGCATTTCGCGCACTGCGCTGCGCAAGGCGAAACCGTCACACCCTGACGGCGCCGTAAGTGCTTGCCAATGAATGGGTTATGTCAAGGGCCCGCGTGGCACGGGGCTCGCATCCTGTCATCGTGAAACGCAATCGCGTGGTTTCACCCTTGCAGCGAGCAGACGATGTTGAGCTCCGACAACCAATCAGACGTCCTGTCCGCACCTGAACGACTCGTGACCGAGACCCGGCTCGAGTTCCGGCGCGCCGCGCTCGAGCACGTCGAACGCGCCGCACATGCCACCGCACCGCGCATCTATGTGGATCTCGCCGCAACCAAGGACATCGATGCCAGCGGCCTCGGCGTGCTGGTCCTGCTCCAGAAGCGGGCGCGCGAGAAGATGATCGCCACGCGCCTCCTGCACCCGGGCAAGTCGGTCCGTCAGATGCTGCTGCTCACGAAACTCGATTACCTCTTCGAGCTCAAAGACTGACGCCCGTGCGGGCCTACTTGTTCAATCGGCGGCGCCGCCACGCCTGAAGCTTGCCCTCGCCCGGGAGGCGAGTCTCGACCTTCACGGCCGACATGAATGCGGTCCCGGTGACGCGAACCACCGGCCCGTCAGGGTCGATCTCGGATCCATCGTTCTGATCGGTAAACTCACCCATGAACGCGAACCCATCGCATTCGACGCGCACACCGGGCGGCACGAAAAACTTCACGTCGCTCATGATGGCCAGCACGTCGAACGTGACCACGGCATCCGCAAAGCTGGCCTCGCGCAGATCGAGCTTGACCTCACCCATGAACGCCCGCACCGAGTTCGAACGTCCGGGCATCCAGTCACCGGATTTTCGCACCGCCGACATGATGGCCAAGTAGCGCTTGTCGGGTTCGGCATCGCTGTAGCCGCCGTGGCCTCGGTTCGCCGGCACTGACGCGACGTTGCCGGAGGGGAGACCCGCGGCCGCCGAGGACCTTGGCACCGGCGCTCGAGCGGGTGTCCGTAACGCCGGCAGGCCGGACAGGACCGCCTCAAGATCCGTCGAAGTCTTCGCCTTGTACGCGCGCTCGAACCGCACCTCGAGTTCCTGGGTCGTCAGGTGTTCTTCGGCGTAGTGCGCGCTCAGTTCCTCGACGACGCGCTCGCGGGCGGATTCCATGGACATGGCGGTACTCATAACAGTACAGCAATGACGATTCGCGCGGCGAAAAAGTTTGCGTCGTACCGGTCACGTGGGCCGGCTGCGCGGGCCGCCTGCGCGGGCCGCCTGCGCGGGCCGGCGCTAACCCCCGCCTAGCGGTGCCTTCGGAGTACCAGGCAGGCGTTGATCCCGCCGAACCCGAAGCTGTTCGTCAGGACATGCTCCACCCGCGCGGGGCGCCCGGCGCCGGAGATGTAATCCAGGTCACACTCGGGGTCCGGCGCCGCGTGGTTCACGGTTGGCGGAACCCACTCACGGTCGAGCGAGAGGGCGCAGATCGCGGTTTCGATCGCGCCGCTCGCGCCCAGCGCGTGCCCGTAATACGCCTTGGTGCCACTCACCGGCAAGCGCCGGGCGTGATCGCCGAAGACCTGCTTGATCGCGCGGGTCTCGCTCGGGTCGTTGAGCGGAGTCGAGCTGCCGTGCGCATTCACGTAACCGACCTCGGTCGGTGCGATCGCGGCGTCATCCAGCGCCAGTCGCATGGCGCGGGCCGCCTGTGCGCCCGTGGGCAAGGGCGCAGTCATGTGGTGTGCGTCGTTGGTGGTCCCGTAGCCGATCAACTCGGCGTAGATGGGCGCGCCGCGCGCGACGGCGCGGGTCAGTTCCTCGAGTACGAGCACGGCCGCGCCTTCGCCCATGACAAAACCGTCGCGGTCCTTGTCGAACGGCCGGCACGCGTCGGCGGGCGCGTCGTTCCGCGTGCTCATCGCACGAATCAGGGCGAACGCACCGTAACACAGCGGGGCGAGCGGCGCCTCGGCGCCTCCCGCGAGCATGACATCGGCGTAGCCGTCGCGGATCTGCCGCATCGCTTCGCCGATTGCCATTGTGCCGGACGCGCAGCTCATCCCATTCGTGGAGTTGGGCCCGTGCACGCCGAACTCGATCGCGACGTTGCAGCTCGCCGCGCCGCCGAACACGGCCAGCGCCAGGTTGGGTTCGACCGACTTGAGGCCCGCCGTGAGGAAGCGGCCAAGCTGTTCCTCGGCGTAGCCCACGCCACCCAGCGCGGAGCCCATCATCGCGCCGACGCGTTCGCGGTCTTCCTGCGCAAGGTCGAGCCGCGCATCCTCGATGGCGAGTCGCGCGGCGGCAACCGAGAAATGCCCAAACCGGTCGAGCCGCTTCGCCCGCTTGGCTTCCATATGATCCGTCGGGACGAAATCGTCCACTTCGGCGGCGATCCGGGTCCGGAACGGCGTGGCATCGAAGCGCGACACGGCTCGAACCGGCGATCTCGCCGCCTGCAGGCCTGACCACAAGCCATCGCGCGTGATTCCCGCGGGCGTGATGGCGCCGATGCCGGTGATCACGACGCGCCGGCGCGCGGGCGCGACACGATCGATCATGGGCGACCCCCGCGAGCGGAATCGGCGGCGCCGTGCGCCGCCGGTTGACGCGCCGTGGCTTCGGCTACGCGCTGAAGCCCCGCCAGCGTACGCGAGGCGATCCCGTGTACGAACACCGGACCGATGACGAGGTTGGCCGCGACCCAGCTGATCAGCGGCCATGCCGGGCCGTCCCATGTGTGCAGCAGCTTCACGTGTGTTCCGGCGGGGTGTGGGTGAAACGACCACTCGACATCCATACCCTTGGTGATACCCGCCACGTGACGGAATCGGATCGCGGGCGCGGCGTCGTCCATCACGACATCCGATGTCCACCAGGTCGGCCAGTTGAGCGGCCCGAACGGCCGGTTGGCGGACATCTCGACGCGGCCGTTGCCCTGGGCGTCGCGCTGGTGGTACCGCACGAACCGGTAGTGCGCGAGGTGCCGCGCCCAGCCCTCGAGGTCGCGCACCAGCGTGTACACATCTCGCGGCGGCGCGGCGACGATGGCTTCGTCGAGCGTGATCATGGCTTGCCCCGGGGGACCCATGACGCCGTGACGCGAAAGCCCGCGTGGCGCCGCACGACCGGCGCGACACCGATCGCGTCATGCACGAGCGCCGCGAGCTCGGTCACGGTGAAGCCGCGGAACACGGACACGACGCCATCGTGCCGGCTCACGGGGTGAAAGCCCAGTGGCCAACTCGCGAGCCAGATGCCGGCCGCCGCGGCTACGGTGCGCCGAATCTCGCCGATCACGACGCGGCGGCGGGCGATCCGATCCAGCTCGCACACGATCGTGAGCGCGTCGGCATAGGAGAAGTGGTGCAGCACCTGGGCACAGACGGCGATATCGAACGCGCCCCTCGCGATCGGGAGCGCGCGCGCATCGCCCGCCATCGTCACTTGGGCGAGCGGGGCGGCCGCGCGCGCGAGCGGCGCGGTCCACTCCAGCCCGACCGTTCGCACGTCACAACCGTTGCGGCGGCCGGCCTCGCGGATCGCGAACGGGATGTCCCCGGCGCCGGTGCCCGCATCGAAGACGGTCAGTGGACGCGCATGCGGCGTCCCGTCGGCCCTCAGGTCATCGCGAAGCTCGGCCAGCACCGCGCGCGTCCCGCCGAACAGCCGGTTCGACCGCGCAATATCGCGCAGCGACCGGATCGCGAGCTCGGGCGCGAGCGCGCGGTCGTCGAGGAACTCGCGGCCCCGGAGGATGTCGCGGTTTGCGGAGGCGCGCATCAGGAGGCCGGACTGGCGGACAGGAGTTCGTAGGCAAACCGCGCGTTGAGCACCTCGCGCGGCGGGATGAAGTCGCCGGTCACGCCCACGAGCAGGTCCGCGAGGTGTGGACGCGCGCGGAACCTGCGCGCCAGCTGCGCGAGGACACGCGGCGAAGCCACGGCCGCGCCCACGATCCGTTCCAGCCACCACTTGCCGCGAAATTCGTCGCGCCAGCAGCGATCCCACGCGCGCAACGATTCGTCGGCACGCGTCGGCGAATCGGCGCGCGCCGCGGCCACGACGTACGGCGCGAGCAGTTCGGCCCCGCGGAGCGCGGCATAGATCCCCTCGCCCGTGAACGGATCGAAGAAGTCGGCGGCGTCCCCGACCAGCGCGACGCCGGGCTTCCACGCCGCGCGCGCGTGCGACGCGAACGGCCCCGTGGCCTGCACCGCGGAGACGCGCTGCGCCTCCGCGAACCGGGGGCCCAGCGTGGGACTCGCGGCGAGCCAGGCGCCGAGGAAGTCGTCGAGCCGGCCCGCGGCAGCCGTGGCTGCGCGCGCGGGAACGACCACGGCCACGTTCGTGAGTCCGCCGCCCACGGCGGCCAGCCCGCAGTAGCCGGCGTCACCCACGTGCATTTCACCGACATCGCCGACGCCCGCGACGCCGCGGTAGTGCGCGACGAACGCGTAGCGCGTCGGCCAGGCATGGCGGCGCGCGAGCCCCGCACGTCGCGCGACGACGGACCGCAGCCCGTCGGCGCCGATCGTCACCTGGGCCGTCGTGCGGCGCGCGACGCCATCGCCGTCCCGCCACGCGACACCGGCCACGCGCGCCGGGTCGTGGGGCTGCGTGATAAGGTCGGTCACCGTCGCGCCCTCGACGACGGTCGCGCCGGCTTGCCGCGCCGCGTCGAGCAGGACCGCGTCGAGCGTTTCGCGGCGCACCGCGAGCCCGCGCGGGCGGTAGGCCCGAAACCCGTGCGCGGCCTCGAATCGCCCCTCAAACCACTGCGCCTGGGTGTGGCCGTCATCGCCAGCGTGAATGCGCATGCCAGCGAGCTGGGCGCCGAGCGGCTCGAGCCGCGTGAGCACACCCATCTCATCGAGGAGACGCGCCGCCTGCGGACTCAGGTACTCGGCGCATGGCTTCGGGCGCGGGAAGCGGGCCCGATCGAGCACGACGACGCGAAGGCCGTTGCGGGCCAGCGCCCATGCGAGTGCCGAGCCCGCCGGCCCAGCGCCAACGACGACCGCTTCCGGATCCGCAGGCGTGCTCATCGCAGCGCCAAGTTCGCGCCGACCGCAGCGACCGCAGCGACCGCGCCGATCGCGGTCGCCGCGAGGTTGACGACGCTGTTGTCCACCCAGCGAATTCCGCGCGCATGCACGGTGCGGTACGAGCAGGGATGCACGCGTCGTTCCGTCCACGCATTGCAGTGCTCGCACCAGCGCCGCGCCTGGACCGTGGCGCCGAGCAGCGAGTCCGCGAGGCAGCCGGCGACTCCGCCGATCGTGACTACCGCAACGAAGCGGCTTCCCAAGCCGATCCCGTGCATGGCGGCGGCGATGGCGGCGACGAACGCCGCGCCGACCACGGCCGCCGCCGTGCCGGCAAGCGTGACACCGCCCGACAGCCCGGGCGACACGCGCTGCCACGTGAGGATGCTGCGCGGCGAACGCCCGTACAGCGTGCCAATCTCCGTTGCCGCCGTGTCGGCGAAGGACGCCGCGAGCGCGCCGGCGGCTCCGATCCCCCAGATGGACTGCGGGTTGCCGCGGGCGCGATACGCGAAGGCGACGAACACGATCCCGTTGGCGAGCACCTGAAGCAGGTGCCGGGTCCGAACCGGCGAGGTGGACGATTCCGTGCGCGCCGCCTTGGTCGGCGCACCGTACCAGGTGATGGCCGCTGCGGCCACGAAATAGATCACCAGGGTTCCCGCCCACGGCCAGCCCGCGGCGGAAGCCAGGATACCGATAGCCAGCGCGCCCCACTGGCCTGACTCATCGAGGACTTCGTAGCGACGCGCGATGACCGTGATGGCGACCGCCGCGAAGGCCCCGAGCAGCACACGTTCCATCATGGGTGCAAGGTCGCGAGGCGCGCTCGCGCGGCGCAAGCGCCGACTAGCTTTCGCGCCAGTCTTTCCCGGCCCCTCCACGCGTCGCCATGCCGTCCACCGTCGATCCCCTGATCCCCCTCTCGCTCCTCGAAGCCGTCCGCACCGTGGACCTGCCGGACGGCGACCTCGAAGCGGAGTTCGTGGCGGAACTTCGGAACAAGCGGATGGGCCTGTCCGAACCGGTCTTCGCGCAGATCAAGCGGTTCGCCGAGGCCGTGCGGCGCAGGCAGCCCCAATCGTTCGACGAAGCCGTGGGGATCGCGCGCTTGATCGGCCGCCGCCCGGACGCGGAGGCCGTCTTCCGCGAGGCGGGACGCAACCTGGCGCGCCAGTCGTACGGCACGGTGTCGCCGGTCACGCGCAAGCTCACGCTCATGCTGCCCGCCATCCTCGCGCGGCCGATTGCGTTGCGCCACGTGCGCCGCATCGCGGCTCGGTATATGGCCGGCAACATTCGTCGCGTGGGTTCATCGATCCTCTTGAGCGTCCAGGGGTCGGTGACGCTCGAGTCCACCGCCCGGCAAGGCGGATGCGCCTACTACGAATCCGCACTCCGGGAACTGATGCAGCTGCTGGTCGGCGGGGTCGGTGCGGTCGAACACGTGCGCTGCGCCGGACGTAGCGAGGGGACCTGCGAGTGGCGCGCGGAGTGGCGGCCGATCGGATCGGCCCGATGAGCGGCGCCGCCGGCGAGCCGGCGCTGCTCTCCCCCGGGTCGCTGGCCGACGTCCAGCAGGCGATCCGTGCCGCGGGCGCGGACGGGTGGCTCCTCTACGATTTTCGCGGGGCCAACCCGATCGCTCGCGCGATGCTCGGCCTCCACGGCATGCAGTCTCGCCGGATCTTTGCGTGGATTCCGGGGGACGCTGCGCCCGTCGCGATCACGCATGCGATCGAGCAGGGGCCGTGGTCGCGCTGGCCGTCCTCGTGGGGCAAGCGGGTGTACTCGAGCTGGGGTGCGCTCGAATCCGACGTGAAATCGCTGGTCGCCGGCAAGCGCGTACTTATGGAGTATTCCCCCGGCGACGCGATCCCGGTGGTGGACCGCATACCGGCCGGCGTGCTGGATATGGTGCGGGCCACGGGCGCGACCGTGCTTACATCGGCGAACCTCGTGTCGCGCTTCTTCGCCGTCTGGAGCGATGCCGGCCGCGAATCGCACCTGCGCGCGGCCGAGATCATCGCGGTCGTTGCGCGCGACGCGTTTCGGCGGATCGGCTCGGCGGCGCGCAGCGCCTCGCCGCTGGCGGAACATGAGGTCATGGCCTGGATGCAGGAGCAGTTTGCCGCCAACGGGCTGACCACCGACCACGGCCCAAACGTTTCCGCCACCGAGAATGCGGCGAACCCGCACTACGAGCCCGCGGCGGACCACCCCCGCCTCCTGCGCGAGGGCGACTCGGTGTTGATTGACCTCTGGGCCACCGAGCCGGGCGGCATTTACGCCGACCAGACCTGGATGGCGAGCATCGGCGAGCCGTCGGCGCAGTTCGCCACGGTGTGGACGGCCGTGCGCGACGCGCGCGATGCCGCGCTCGATCTCCTCGCGCGACGGATCAGCGCGGGCGACGCCGTGCGCGGTGCGGAGGCCGACGACGCGGCACGCGGGGTGATCGTGAAGGCCGGCTTCGGTGAGTACTTCACCCACCGGACCGGCCACTCCATTGATGCGCGGGCATTGCACGGTTCAGGCCCGAACCTCGACAACCTCGAGACGCGGGAGGAGCGCCTGCTGATCCCCGGCGTCGGGTTCTCGGTTGAGCCCGGCGTGTACATCCCAGGGGTGCTCGGCGTGCGCAGTGAAGTGAACTGCTGGATCGGCGAGCGCGCCCTGGTGGTCACGCCTCGCGAGATCCAGCGCGACCTGATCGTGGTGTAGGTGGCGCCCAACGCGGCGCCCGCGCTCCGTCGCGAGCTGGGGGTGATGTCGGCCGCCCTGCTCGTCGTTGGCGGCATCATCGGCAGCGGCATCTTCTTCACGCCCGCGGAGGTCGCGCGCGGGCTGCCGTCCGCCCCCTGGATGCTCGGCGTGTGGATCGCCGGCGGCGTGGTCGCGCTCGCCGGTGCGCTGACCTTCGCGGAACTTGGCGCGATGCTTCCCGACGCCGGGGGGCCGTACGTGTACCTCCGCGAGGCGTTCGGACCGCTCGCGGCGTTCCTGCTGGGCTGGTTAATCCTCTTGATGGTCGCCAGCGGCGCGATCGCCGCCGTTTCGATGGCGTTCGGCAACTACCTTGGCCGCTTCATTGATATCGCGGCGGTCGGTGGCCCGATCGGCGTTGCGGCGATCACGATCGTGGTCTGCACGGCGCTGAACATCCTCGGCGTGAAACCGGGCGCGATGTTCGCGAACGTGTTCAGCGTCGCGAAGATCGCCGCGCTCGCGGCGCTGATCGCCGCCGGGTTGGCGCTGGCGCCAACCGCGCCCCTGCCGGTCGTCGAGTCCGTACCCGCGCCCGCCCAGCTGCCGTCGCTGGCGTCCGGTCTCGCGGCGGCATTCGTTGCGGTGCTGTTCACGATCGGCGGATGGCAGCAGACGAACATGGTCGCGGGTGAGATTCGCGACCCCGGCCGCACGTTGCCGCGCGCGCTGGCGATCGGCGTGGCGCTCGTCGTGGCGATCTACCTGGGCGCCAACCTGGCCTACCTGCGCGCGCTCGGGCGCGACGGCCTCGCCGCCAGCACCGCCGTTGCCGCGGACACGGCTCGCATCATGGTGGGCCCGGGGGCGGCCACCGCGATCACGGTCGCCGCCATGCTGTCCGTTTTCGGGTTCGTGAACGTCGCGTTGCTGGCGAACGCGCGCGTCGTGTTCGCGCTCGGTCGCGACGGCACGGTCCTCCCGGTGGCGGCCCGTGTCCACCCGCGGTTCGGTTCACCCTACGTCGCGTTGCTGATGCTCGGCGGTTGGTCGCTCGTGCTGCTGTTCGCGACGCAGGGCGCACTGGGCCCGCTGCTCTCGGGCGTCGTGTTTGCCGACTGGATCTGTTTCGGCCTGGCCGGCGCCGCGGTGTTCAAGCTGCGCCGCCTTCGCCCGGATGCGCCGCGGCCGTACCGCGTCCCCTGGTACCCATGGCTTCCCGCGCTTTTTGTGTTCGCGGCCGCCATCGGCGTGCTGAGCGCGTGGCTCTCCGCGCCGAAGATGTCGCTCGCCGGGACCGCGATGCTGGCGGCCGGTGCGGCGCTCTACAAGTGGCGATCCACGGCCATCGCGACGAACAGCAGCGCGAGGTAGAGCAGCGAGTACTTGTAGAGTTTCCACGCGGGCGCGCTCCACGCCCCCGTGTCGCGCTCGCGCCACACGCGCCATGCGCCGTGCAGGAAGATCGCGCCGAGCACCAGCGCGGACGCGAGGTAGGTGAGGCCGAACACGCCGATGCACGCCGGCAGGACCGTCAGCGCCACCAGCAACACGCTGTACCAGAGCATCTGCGTGATCGTCGCGCGATCGCCCCACACGTTGGGCGCCATCGGGACGCCGGCGCGGCCGTAGTCCACCTGCTTGTTGAGCGCGAGCGCCCAGAAGTGGGGCGGCGTCCAGTAGAACACGATCAGGAACAGCAGGATTGCCGAAAGGTCAATCGTGCCGGTCACGGCCGACCAGCCAACGAGCGGCGGGAACGCGCCGGCCGCCCCGCCGATCACGATGTTCTGCGGCGTCGAGCGCTTGAGCCAGCGCGTGTACACGAAGACATAGAAGTAGAAGCCGCCGAGCGCGAACACGGCGGAGACGGCGTTCACCGCACGGCCGAGGATGAACGCCGCCGCGGTCGCGCAGGCCACGCCGAAGGCGAGGACCGCCACGGGCGCCATGCGCCCCGCCGGGATCGGGCGCGTGCGGGTCCGCGCCATGACTTGGTCAATGTCGCGGTCGAGGTACATGTTGACCGCGTTCGCCCCGCCGGCCATCAGGTATCCGCCCACCAGCACCGCAATCACGGCGGACCAGCTCGGCGTGCCGGCGGCGTACATCGGCATGACCGCCGTGACCAGCAGGAGCGAGATGATGCGCGGCTTCGTGAGCATCACGAGGTCCGCCAGCAACGGACGGTGCGTGGCGTCCGAGGCGGTGGCCGAATCGGTCGCTGGGCTGCTCATACGCCCCCGCCGGTGCCCACGGCGCTCGGCGCCGTACCCCGAACCTCGATCGTCGTCGGATGCATGGCGCGCCATGTACCGATCAGGAGCGCCACGAGCAGGACCGCCGGCACGACGGCATAGGCCCACTCACGCCCGCTCCGGGGTGTCCCCGCGTGGCGCAGCGCGCGGGCGGTGGAAACCAGGATCATCCACTGCGCGATGACGATGCCGGCAGCGGCGATGACGAACAGCGTGACAGCGAGCGAGGAGGCCATATGAGAGCCATGAAATCTCGCCAGCGGAGGGGCGCGATTCAACGCGCGGGCGCACCGCGTTTGCCGTGTCCGCTCGCCACAGGCCGGGCGGTGGTGTAGCATTGCGGCATGAGCCAGCCATCCCAAGCGCCGGCGCCCACGCCTGCCGCCCCCGCGCTCGAGCGTCGCATCGGCCTCTGGAGCGCCGTCGCCGTTGTGATCGGTTCCACGATCGGGTCCGGGATCTTCCGGTCACCTGCCGGGATCGCGGACAAGTTGCCGGGTCCGCTCCCCATGCTCTCGGTGTGGGTGATCGGCGGGGTCTTCGCGATCTGCGGAGCGCTGACGCTGGCCGAGTTGTCGAGTGCGATTCCCCGCACGGGCGGCGTGTACGTGTTGTGCCGTGAGGCCTGGGGGCGGGGCACGGGATTCCTGTTCGGGTGGGGCCAGCTGGTCATGATCCGCGCCGCGTCGCTCGGCGCGATCTCGATCACCTTTGCGGAGTACTTCTTCCGCGTGATGGGGCGCGATCCGCAGGCCGCGGACCAGGTCATGCTGGTGCGCTGGACTGCCGTGGCGGCGATCCTGGTCACGGCCATGTTCAACGTGATCGGCGTGCGGGCGTCGGCGGCCGTGGTGAACTTCACGGTGCTGGCCAAGTACGGCGGACTGCTGTTCATCGTGGCCATTGCCTTGGCGGTCGGGCTGCCGCAGACCGGCGGGCACTTCACCCCCATGATGTCGTCCACGCCGATCGCGGTTTCCGCATTCGGGTTGGCGCTCGTTTCGACGCTCTGGGCCTTTGACGGTTGGGCGGACCTGGCGTACAACGCCGGCGAAGTGAAGGACCCGCAGCGGACGCTGCCGCGCGCGCTGATCGGCGGGACGCTGCTCGTGCTGGCCATCTACCTGTTGGCGAACATCGCCTATCTCGCGGTGATGCCGATCGAGGAGATCCGTACCTCGAAACTGGTCGCCGCCGACGTGGCGCAGCGGGTGATCGGGACGCCCGGCGTGGCGTTTGTCTCCATTACCGTGATGCTCTCGACCTTCGGTACCCTGAACGCGGTGCTGCTGACCAGCCCGCGCGTGTTCTTCGCGATGGCGCAGGACAAGCTGTTCTTCCCCGTCTTCGGTCAGGTGCACCCCACGCGCGGGACGCCGTGGATCGCCATCGCGCTCGTCGCGGCGCTTGGCTGCGCGTTCGTGCTGGTCGGCACCTTCGAGTCGCTGGCCGATGCGTTCGTGACGGCGTTCCTGCCGTTCTACGCGCTGGCGGTGGCGGCGATCTTCAAGCTGCGCGGGCGTCCCGGGTACAATCCGTCGTTCCGCGCGCCGCTCTACCCGCTGGTGCCGGCGCTCTTCGTGCTGAGCGTGCTCTACCTGCTCGGCAACGCGATCATCCAGCCCGAGACGCGCATGAGCACGCTCGGCGTCCTTGGCGTGGTGGTGGCGGGAATTCCGGTTTACTACCTCACGTTGAGACGACGCGTCACGCCATAGCGCAAGGGGTGCCATCGCCCGGCGCCGGGCGGTGGTCGAGCGCCGGCGGCGGCCCGCGTTGTGCGCGCTCCGGGTGGCGCCTACTTTTCTGGCACTGCGGCAGGGCTGGCTGGTCCGCTGCAGGCATCGGTTCAACCATACCCTGACGAGGGCCCCATCATGGCCATGATTCGTTCGCGGCTGGCGCTTGCCGCGATCCTCTGCGTAGCTGCGGCCGCAGCCGCACCGTCGCTTCACGCGCAGAGCGTCACTACCGGAGCCGTCACCGGCACGGTCTCTGACCCCAGCAACAACCCGCTCGCCACCGCCCAGATCCAGATCACGAATCGCGCCACGGGCGCGACCGCCGTCGGGACGACGCGCGAAAACGGGCGCTACTACATCCAAGGGCTCGAGGTTGGCTCCGGATACACGGTTATCGCGCGGCGAATCGGCTTCTCGCCGGTGACGCGCGAGGGTGTCGTGGTCCAGCTCTCGGTGGCGACCCGCATTGACTTCAAGCTCACCGAGCAGGCCGCCACGATTTCCGCGGTGACGGTCACGGCGAGCAACGACGGCTTCTCGGCGTCGAATACCGGCACGAAGGCCGCGATCACGGACACCGTGATCCAGCGCCTCCCTACGCCGAACCGCCAGTTGACCGACTTCATCAAGCTCGTTCCGCAGGTCTCCACGGCCGGCGCCGGCTACTCGGCCGGCGGCATGTCGAACCGCATGAACAACGTGCAGATCGACGGCGCGACCGAGCGCGACGTGTTCGGCCTCGGTGCCACCGGCCAGCCCGGCGGCCAGATCAGCGCGAAGTCGGTTTCACTGGAAGCGGTGAAGGAGTTCCAGGTGCTGCTCGCGCCGTTCGACGTGCGTCAGGGCAACTTCGGTGGCCTCCTGCTCAACGCCGTGACGAAGTCGGGTACGAACAAGTTCACGGGCTCCGTGTTCTACGATTTCCGCAACGAGCAGTTCGGGCGGAACACGCCGGTGCTCCGCTCCACGAAGTTTGACCGCGGCCAGCTCGCGTTCTCGTTCGGCGGCCCGATCATCAAGGACAAGCTCCACTTCTTCGTCGCGGACGAAATCAAGTCCGAGAACGTGCCGCTGTTCGGCCCGTACGAGGGCCAGCCGTCCAATGCGACCTCGCCGCTCCAGATCGCGACCACGGATTTCCGTCGTTTCGAGTCCATCGTCGCGGGCGCGCCCTACGGCCTGACAGCGTACGGCACGACGAACGTCGTGAACGGGCCGCGGCCGCAGCACAACCCGTTCGTGCGGTTCGACTACCGCATCAACAACAATCACCGGGCCGTGTTTCGCGTGAACTACGGTGACACGCGGCAGGAAATGCGCGCGCAGAACAGCCGTTCGTCGAGCACCATGGTGTACACGTCGAACGAACACACGCTGACGAGCAAGAAGCTTTCACCGGTGCTGCAGATCTACTCGAACTTCGCCGACGGTTCGTCGAACGAGTTCTTCGCGGGCTTCACGCGTGTCCGCGACCGCCGCACGGCCAACGCGGTCTTCCCGCAGATCACCGTGTTCCAGGTCCCGCGCGTCGGTGGCGGCAACGCGACGATCATCGCCGGCGCCGACCAGTTCTCGCAGGGCAATGAAGGTGACTTCGACACGTATGAACTCACCAACAACTGGTCGAAGGCGATTGGTGCGCACACGCTGACCATCGGCACGCGCAACGACTACAACTACATCCGGAACCTGTTCACGCAGTCGTCGTACGGCGTGTGGAGCTTCCGCAACCTGGACTCGCTCGCCGCAGGCAACGCAAACTCGTTCCGCAAGAGCATCATCCTGAAGGACCAGGGCAACGCCTACTTCAACTTCGCGAACTCCGCGTGGTACGTGCAGGACCAGTGGGCCGCGACGCCGCGCCTCACGCTGACCAGTGGTGTCCGCGCCGACATCGCGATGTTCCTCACGGACATTCCGTACAACGCAACCGTGGACAGCGCCTACGGGCGTCGGACGGACAAGATCCCGAAGACCTCGGTGCAGTGGTCGCCGCGGCTCGGGTTCAACTGGGACATCACCGGCAACGCGGTGAATCAGCTCCGCGGCGGTGTGGGCCTCTTCGTTGGTACGCCGCCGGCCGTGTGGCTCGAGAACTCGACCATCAACTCCGGCAACCTCATCACGTTCCTTAACTGCAACACGAGCGGCAGCACGGCGCCGGCGCCGAGCTTCGCGGTTGACCCGAGCGGGATCAATGGTTGCCGCACCGGCGTCGTGAACCGGCCGATCGGCGAAGTGAACTTCATGGCGCCGGACCTCAAGTATCCGCAGCCGCTCCGCTTCTCGCTCGCGTTCGACCGCCGTATCGGCGAAAACCTGGTTGCCACGGTCGAAGGCCTCTACGGCCGCACGCTCAACCAGCTGTTCATGGTGAACCTGAACCTGAACGCGCCGCGCGGCGTGGACCCGCGTGGTCGCGTGCTCTACGGCGACACGATCCTGACGACGGGCGCGGCCCGGGCGTCGATCCCGTCCAGGATCATCGCGAACGGCGGTACCAGCCGATTCGCCGCCGGCTACGACATGCAGAACCAGAACAACGACTACTTCTACAACGTGACCTTCCAGTTGCAGAAGCGGTACAGCAACAACTGGCAGGGGCTCGTGGCGTACACCTACGGCCACTCGTACGACGTTCAGTCGTTCGGGTCGTCCACGGCGGCGTCGAACTGGCGCTTCGGGCGCACGCTCTCGACCAACCAGACCGTCGCGAGCCGGGCAGTGTCATTGTTTGACCAGCCGCACAACTTCGTGGCGCAGGGCACCTACACGTTCTGGTGGTGGAAGAATCGCCTCTCGACCGACGTGACCCTGTACTATCGTGGCAACTCCGGCGCTCCGCACGACTACGTGTACGGCGGTGCCGGTGGCGCGGGCGACCTGAACGCCGACGGCTCGCAGGGCAATGACCTGCTCTACGTGCCGAAAAGCGCGCTCGACCCGAACGAGATCCGCTTCAACAACTCGGGCACGATCACGGCCGCGACGCAGGCGCAGGCCTTCGAGGACTTCATCAAGTCCAGCGAGTGCCTCCGCAAGGCGCGCGGAACGATCATGAAGCGCAACTCGTGCCGGACCCCGTGGCAGGAGCAGATGGACCTCACGATCCGCCAGGCCCTCCCGGAGTTCCTCGGTGGCCAGCGCGCGACGTTCATCTTCAACGTCTACAACGTGATGAACCTGATCAACGACGAGTGGGGCAAGAGCAAGCAGACCGACGGTACGTCGAACAGCAACGTGCCGGTGCTCACTCACGTCGGCATGTCGAGCATTGACCCGAAGGTCGCGGTGCCGATTTTCACGCACAACGTGAACCAGCGCACCTACATCAAGGGCAACGGCACGGGCGACAACTACCAGTTCCAGGCCGGGTTTAGGTACAGCTGGTAGTAGATAGTAGGTAGTAGATAGTAGGTAGTGGGGACGGTGGGCCTGGGGCGCACGCTCTGGGCCCACTTCCTTTTTCTTGCCGCGACAAAACGATGAGTCTCGCGTGACGCGGCCATCGCGCGTACGCCGCCGCGCGACGAAGTTGCGCCGTGCGCTATCAAGACCTCGACGTGTGGCGTCGCGCCCATGTGCTCACCGTGCAGTTGCTTGCCGACCGCCGACTCGACGGCGTCGTGAGCGCGCGGCTTATCGGCCGCGAGCTGCGCCGATCGGCGATGTCGGTGTGCGCCAACCTCGTTGAGGGCGCCTGCAGCTCGTCTCGGCCATCTTTCAAGCGCTATGTGGGAATCGCCGCGGCATCGGCAGCGGAGCTGGAGTACTTCACGCTCGCCGCGCGCGACACCCGCGTGATCCCGGAGGACGCGGCGGACGCGCTGCTGGACGAAATCTCCCACGTCAGGCGGATGCTGTTTGCGCTACGCGCGAAACTCTCTGTCGCGTACACGCGCGCTCACGCCTGAATGGCACGTGCCGCCGAACACCTATTACCTACTATCTACTATCTCCTATCTCCTATCCACCACCCACTATCTCACCCTTAGAAGATACTCAACTTCACGTACTTCTTCGGGTGCGCCATGAAGTCCGCCATGAGCGAGTCGAGCCGCTGCAGCGTCCCGCGTACGTCGCGGTAGAGGCCGTCGTCGTTCAGGAGGCGACCGGCCGTGCCCTGCCCGTTGTTCACCTTGTTGATCAGCGAGTCCAGGCGGCCGGTCGTTTCGCCGATGTCCGCCGCGAGTGTGGTCACGCTCTTCGCCGCACTCGTCAGCACGCGCAGCGTCGAGTCCACCTGGGCGGAGTCCACGGCGTTCGCCACGCGGCGCAGTGACGCCTGCGTCTTCGTCAGCTCGGCGTTCTGCTCCGCGGCGACCTTCTGCAGTTCGGCGAACAGGGTACGCGCCTGGCGGATGGTGCTGCGGATCTCGCCGAGCCCGTCCTCGTTGACCAAGTCCTTCTGCAGCGCCCCGGTCAGCGCGGTGAGGTTCTTCGTCAGCGAATCCACGCGCCCCAGGATCTGCCCGAGCGGCGGGGACGCCGCACCGCGGGGGATGGTGTCGCCAACCGCGAACCGCTCACTGTTCGGCTTCTCAGATTGCAGCGCGATCAGCATGTCGCCGAAGAAACCGTTCGGCTCGATGGTCGCTGTCGTCCCCTTCGGCACCTGGAACTGGTTCCTGACCTTGATCGTCACGATCAGGTTGCCGTCCTGCTGCAGCTCGACGTCCCCGACAAACCCGACGTTCACGCCCGCGAGCAGCACGGGCTGTCCCTGCTTGAGTCCCGCGCCCCAGTCGAACTTGATGTACAACGGGTAGCCGGGAGAGATGCCGCCGCGCGCAAGCCAGAGCGCACCGATCAGGCCCATCACCAGCGCCACGGTGGCGGTCAGGCCGACAAGGACTTCGTCACGTCGCTTCATTATTGCAAATATGGTGCGAGGAGGAGTGCGGTGGTCGCGTCGAGGATGAGGATCCAGATCGAGGAAATCACGACGGCCTTCGCCGTGGACTTGCCGACGCCTTCGGCGCCGGCCTCGGTCACATAGCCCTCGTACGTGCAGAGGTAGGCGATCGCGCCGCCGAACAGGGTCGCCTTGATCAGCGAATAGAACACCTGGAAGTGGTCGTAGCCGAGCCGCACACCCTCGACGAACATCGGGAGTTGTACGTCCGTCACGAAGACACCGGCCATCGCGCCCGCCATCACGCCGATCACGTCCGCCATCAGGGTGAGGAGCGGGAGCATGACGATCGACGCGATCAGCCGGGGGACGACCAGGTACGCGACCGGGTCGTAGGCCAGTGTTTCAAGCGCGTCGATCTGTTCCGTCACGCGCATCGTGCCGATCTCAGCGGTCATCTTCGCGCCGATCCGGCCGGCCAGCACGAGGCCGGTGAGCAGCGGGCCCGTTTCGAGCACCGTGATCTGGCGCGACGACAGCCCCACGATCGAGAGCTGGATGCCCGGGAAGAGCTGGTAGCGCACCTGGATCGCGATGACGGCGCCGATGAATGCCGCAACCATGAGCACGAGCGGCACCGAGTCCACGCCGATCGCCCGCATCTGCTTGATGATCAGCGGGCCGTACGTGCGTGGTTCGCCCAGCGCGCGCCAGAGTTCGCGCAGGAACAGCACGCGGGCGCCCATCCCGCCGAAAAAGGCGAGCGTCGCGCGGCTCATCTGCTGCAGGAACCGAAGCGGCGTCCGCTGGAAGACGTGGAAGTCCCTGGTGTCGCGCGCCGAACCCGAACTCATGTGCGCACCTTCACGAGCAGTATGGTCCCCATGATGCCGAAAATTGCGCTGGGGATCCACGCGGCAAGTTCGGGCATCACGAGCCCCTTGTCGCCGATCGCCTGCGTCATCTGCACGAGCATCAGGAATACTACGGTCGTGGCCAGGCTGATCCCGACGCCCAGCGCCGGGCCGCCGCGCTGGTTACTGGTCGCGAGCGGCGCGCCGAACAGCATGATGATCACGCAGGTCACGGGGATGGCGACCTTGAGCATGCGCGCGGTGCGGAACTTGTTCACGTCCGTGCCGGATCGTTCCATGGAAGTAATGAATGCGCCAAGCTCGGTGAAGCCCATTTCGTCCGGCGCGCGGGGGTCGGCCATCAACACGGCGGGCGCGGCCCGGAAGTTTCGGTCGCGCAGCGAGTCGAACGACACCGCGATGTTCGTCGAGTCGTTCGGCATGATGTGGATGAACCCCTGGCGCAGCGTCCACCCCTGGGCGTCCTGGTAGCGGGCGTCGCGCGCGAACATCGTGTACGAAGGGAAATCGGGGCCCGTGCCGCGCCGCTCGACTTCGACATCGTTCATGATCCCGGTCAGCGCATCGGCGGTATTGATCTTGAAGACCCGGGCATCCTCGTTCGCGAACGTGAAGTTCGACCGGAAGTTCCCGCGCGCCTTCTTCTCCTGCAGCAGCTCCCCGCGGCGCTGGTTGGCCTCGGGCTTGATCGCCGAGAGGCCGATGCCAAGCACGGTCGAGACGGCCGCGCCCGCGGCGATCGGCACGATGAACCGATGGAAGCTGATGCCCGAGGCCTTCGCCGCGGTCAGTTCCGTGTGCCGTGTGAACCCGCCGATCGAGAACACGGTCGCGAAGAGGACCGCCGCCGGCAGCACGAGGAACATGGTCTCCGGCACGCCGTAGACGTACGCCTGCGCGATGTCGAGCGGCGGCAGCTCGCGGCCGAGGTACTTGCCCAGGTTTTCCGTGACGTCGAGCACGATCACGAGGATCGGGAAGCCCGCCAGCGCGGCCATGAAGATCGTCAGGAACTCACGCAGGACGTACCGGTCCAGTACCCGCAGGCGGGGCCACAGTCTCATGCGTCCGCCGTCTTCCGGCCGAGGAGGCGAAGGAGCGCATCGTTCCAGCGCGCGAGCTGGTCGGACATCTCCGATCCGCGCGTGGTCGTCCCTTCGTGCCCGAGCCGCGCGGTGAGCACCAGCCCGATCACGGCCAGGATCGCGTTCGTGGCCCACATGGCGATCGCGGGCGGCAGGTAGCCGCGCCTTGCCAATTCCTCGCCACCGAGCAGGCCGATGTAGTACACGCCGAACACGGCGAGACTGACGCCGATCGTGAGGCCCACACCCGCGCGCGGGAAGCGGAATGCGATCGGGGCGCCCAGCAGCGCAAAGACGAGGCAGGCCGTGGCGATCGCGAACTTCTTCTCGATCTCCACGCGGTTGCCGTTGATCACGCGCTCGGCCATCACGTACTGCGTCTTGAGGCTCTCGAGCCAGACCGACTTGCCCATGGACGAATCGCCCGCGACGGGGAGGATCCCGGCCGATGGGGGAATGGACGGCGCCTGCGCGGCCTGCGTGGGTCGGTCGCCGGCGCCGCCGCCGGCGGGGATCGGCCCGCCGGTGTCAGGCGGAACAGCAGCGACCACCGGTGGTGGTGTGGACTGCGCCGGCGCCTGCGCGATGGCCTGTTCCGGCAACACCGTGCGCATGGTGCCGCAATACGCCGCGCCGCTGCCGAACGCGCCACCGCTGAAGGGCAGGGAGTCCGCGACGTACGGGCTCAACCCGCGGATCGTGCGCAGGACCGAGTCCCGCGTCTGCACGGCCTGGATCAACTTCGCCTGCAACTCGCAGACCGTCATCTCGCGGTCGCTCTTCATCCCGCCCTGCGTGTTGCGCTCGAGATCGTTCCCGATGTCCTTCACGCGCACATGGTTCCGCGCGAAGAACACGCGTTGCAATCGGTGCGGCTCCTGGCTGGCGATCTCGGTCATGTAGCCGTTGCGCAGCGTGAGGAGCATGTCATGCCCGTTGGCCGCGAGCTCGACGTGTCCGGAGTCGGCGTGGATCGTGCGCCGGCGCGTCGGGCTGGTGAAATCGAAGATCGTCACGTCGAGCATCTCGCTCGATCCGCCCTCGAGTCGCCCCGCCCTGAGGAACAGCCGGCTCGGCAGCACCTCATTGATGACCTGCGGTCGGAGGGCGAACGTCGGCTTCTTGCGCGCGATGTCGTTCGTGAGTGTCTGCAGCGCGTAGTTCGATGCCGGCATGACCTGGTCGTTGAACCAGACCATCAGCGCGGTCAGGAACAGGCCCGCACCGAGCACGGGCGCCATGAGGCGCGGCAGGGCCATTCCGCTGGCCTTGAACGCCGTGATCTCGCTGTCGGCGGCCAGCCGGCTGAACGCGTGCAGCGTTGCGACGAGCACGGCCATCGGGAGCGTCATCGCGATCGTGAACGGCAGCGAAAGCAAGATGAACTCGGCGATCACCGTCCACGGCAGCCCTTTGCCGACCAGCTGCGGCAACTGCTTCGAGATGTAGTTGAGCAGCAGCAGCGACGTCAGGGCCGACATCGCAAAGACGAGCGGCCCGAAGTGTTCGCGGAGGACGTAACGGCTGATGATGCGCACGGGAGATCGGATAGGGGGCGGGCCCGGAAGTCCTGATGCCACATCGGGTTGTAGCCCCTCGACCGGCCCGTATATTCCACGGGCCAGACGGTCGGTGAAGTATAGTTGATACCCCGTTCCCGGGCCCGGGTGCGCCTCGACGTGCGACCAATACGCCACACGTTCGCTGCATATCGAGCACACCTCCTTGTCACGGCGACCGCCGCGTGCCTTGGCGTGCTGGTGGTCCCGCCCGCGGCCCAGGCACAGGCCGGCCGCGACACCTCCCGTGCCCCGGCGTCACGCGATTCCGCACGGTCCGCCGCCGACTCGCTCTTCGCCCGCCTGTTCGGCCCGGGCAGTGACCTCGGCCTGCAGTTTGACGCCCGCCTCGAGTTCCGCACGGAACGCACCCGCAACGAGCGCTGTACCGCCAGCCAGTTCACGGCGCTCGGCGCGAACTGCCGCGGACGGTTCCAGCCGTCGCCGGAGTTCCAGTTCGGGCTCAGGATGGGCGGCACGGTGGACCGCTTTGCGACGCGCGTGGACTACGACTCCCGCCGCGAAGTGGACGGGTCGAACGTGTTGGCGCTCGCGTACGAGGGCAAACCCGGCGAATGGCTGCAGCGGGTCGAGGTCGGGAACGTCGGCTTCGACGCGCCGGCGTCCCGGTACATCACGAGCGGCATCCCGCAGGGGAACTACGGCATCCAGGCGATGGCGAAGTTCGGTCGCCTCAGCGTCCGCGCAATCGCCGCGGAGCAAAAGGGCATCGTGCAGCGCGACCGGGTGTTCACGGTGGGCGGCACGGGCGCGCAGGCCGGGGCGCTCGACATTGACGACTACACGATCGAGGCGCGGCGGTTCTTCTTCGTCGTGGACCCGCGCCGGCTGCGCGGCTACCCGAACATTGACGTGCTCGACGGTGCGGCGTTGCAGCGGGCGGCCGCAGCGCTGCCGGATTCCGCGCGCCCCGTGCGCGTCACGCTCTACCGCCTGCTGATCGGCGGACAACCGCCCAACCCGAACGGTCCGCAGTTCACGCTGATCGGCGATCCCGAGTCGCGGCGCGGGCCGGTGTACGAACCGCTGCGCGAGAACGTGGACTACTACATGGACCCCTCGCAGCTCTGGGTCGCGCTCGCGCAGCCGCTGGACCCGAACAAGGAGCGGCTCGTTGCGGCGTACACCGTGCGCGTGGCCGGACAGGAAACGGTGGTGGCGACGGCCGGCGGCACGCCCGACCTCATTCGGGTGGACTCCCGCGAGCAACTGGCGCACCTGATCTGGGATCCGAACGTTCGCCCCGGCGACGCCGCGTTCGCGCGGGAGATTCGCGCCGCGTACCGCGTGGGTGGCGAGGACATCCGCCGCGAGACGATCCAGCTCACGATCGCGAGCGGCGGCACGTTCGACCAGGAGACGCCGCGTTCGGGCTCGTCCGCGACGTTCCTCCAGCTCTTCGGGATGCACCGCAGCGGCGTGCCGACGGAGTTCGACGCCGAGGGTCGCATCTGGCCCAGGCGGGGCGACCCGGTGCTGGCGGTGACCGGTTCGGCGGCACCGACGGTCGTGCGCGAGCGGTTCCTGGTCTTCCCGTCGCTCCAGCCTTTCGCGCGCGCGGGGCTCGCGAGCGACCTTGGCAATCCCTCGAACGACGCGATCTACGTCACGCCGAACGAGGACCTGTACTCGGTCCGTCATCCGCAGCCGATGTACAAGCTGCGCCTGCGGTTCGAGTCCGACGCGGGGACGGACGCGTGGACCCTCGCACTCGGCTCCACGCAGCTTCGCCCGAACTCGGAGCGCATCGTGCTCGACGACGGCCGCGTGCTCAGGCGCAACACGGATTACCTCGTGGACTACGACCTCGGTCGCGTCACCATCCTGCGCAGCGACTCGCTCGACGCGCGCGCGCGGCAAGTGACGGTGCGCTTCGAGGAGACACCGCTGTTCGTGTCCACGCCGACGAGCATCTTCGGCGTCGCGTCGGAGTGGGCCTTCTCCCGCGGTTCGCTGAACTTCATCGCGATCGGGCAGCGGCAGCACTCGGCGTTCACGCGGCCGCAGCTCGGGTTCGCGGATGAATCCGCGATCGTCGCGGGGCTGAGCGGTGCGTTCCACGTCCCCGTCGCGTCCTGGGATCGCGCGTTGCAGCGGCTCACGGGGCGCGAGTCCGCGACACCGTCGGGGCTCCGATTCGAGGCCGAGTTCGCGACCAGCCGGCCGCTCGCGGGGCGCTCGGGTGAGGCATACCTCGAGTCGTTCGAGAGCGACGGCGCGCTCACGCTGCGCCTCGAGGACGAGGCGTGGTCGTACAGCAGCCAGCCGGCGCTCGGGCGCAACCTCGCCACGCGATTCGGCGGGGCGGCCTTCGACGTGTCGCGCGCGTCCACGATGGCCTGGCAGACGAACGGCCGCACCGTGCGCGACAGCGTCGTCAGCTTCACGCTCCAGCAGATTGACCCGCAGACGAAACTCGCCGGCGGCGGAATCGAACAGCCTGAACGCGCGCTCTGGCTGACGCTGTATCCGCTCTCGATCGGCGGCGTGTACGACGATGCCACCCGGCGACACCGCTGGCGCATCTCGAACGCGCCCGTGGGCCGTCGCTGGCGCTCGATCCGACAGGTGCTCGGCGCTGCGTCGGGCGTGAACCTGATCGGGAAGGAGACGCTCGAGTTCTGGGCGCTGGTGGACACCACGGTCGTGCGGCGTCGCCGAAACCCGACGGTGATCCTCGACCTTGGCGACGTGAGCGAGAACGGCGTGGCCATCGTCCCCACGCAACTCTCGGTGATCCCGACGTCCGCGGGGCGCGACTCGGTGTGGAGCGGGCGCGCGGTGGTCGGGCGCGACACGCTGCAATCGGAACGCGATGCGTTCAGCCGGGCGTTCAACCAGCAAAAGGACGACATCGGGCTTCCCGGCGACGTCGTGCCGCGGCTGTTCGTCACGTCGCCGGACTCCACGGGGATCCAGTTGCGCGTGCCGCTGTGCCAGCGCGGCAACCTCAGCATCGCGCGGCTTGGCGACACGCGGACCAACTGCACCGTCGCGAACGGTCGCCTTGACGAGTGGGACATTGACGCGGACAACGTGCTCAACTTCGACGCGGCGCAGCGCGAGCGTGAGCGCGTGTTCCGGTATGTGAGCGACCTCTCCGATTCGCGATCGTGGTCGCGGGTCGGCGGCTGCATCCCGGCGCCGAACGATTCGCTCGGGGCCGCGGCTCCGAGGCAGTGCTGGGTGCTCGTGCGTCTTCCGGTGGCGGCGCCGCACGACACGATCAACGGCGGTCCGTCGCTCAGTCGCGTGCGCGCGCTGCGCATGACGGTGCTCTCGGGTGAGACGCTGGCTGACGGTGAGTTCTCGCAGCTGGTGGTGACGCGCCTCCGCCTCGCGGGCGCGGCGTGGCTCAAGCGGTCGGATCGCACGCTCACGGGCGTCGCGGGCGAGCGCGCCGGCGCGGGGTTCGTGTTCGCGTCGTCCATCGGCACGCAGGACTCGCTCAGCGCGCTCGGCTACCAGTCGCCACCCGGCGTCGTGGAGGGCGCGGAGCGACCCATCACCGGGCTCGAGACCGAGCGCGTCGTGGTGAACGAACATGCCATGCGGCTCACGGCAACCGGACTCCGCCCGCTGGAGCGCGCCGAGGCCGTGTACCGGTTCCCTGAGGGGGCGCGGAACTTTCGCCAGTATCGCGAGCTGCGCGTGTGGGCGCGCGGTCGCGGCAACGGCTGGGGGCAGGGCGGGGAGCTCCAGTTCTTCGTGAAGATCGGGCGCGACGCAAACTCGTTCTACGCGTATCGCACGACGGCCGGCGTCGGCGCGACGCAGGCCGCATGGTTGCCCGAGCTGCGCGTGGATTTTGACCGCCTGTACGCCCTGCGCGCGCAACTCGAGAACAGCTACCTGCAGGGACGGCCCGACTCACTGGCCTGCACCGGAGCCGATCTCGCGCTGATCGCCGCGAGCGGCGTGCCGGCGGGCACGGTCGGACGCCGCGCGGCCTGCTCCGGCGGGTACATCGTCTATGCCGCGGACGCGGTGGTTGCGCCGCCGAACCTCACGGCCGTGCAGGAGCTCGCGGTGGGCATGGTGCGCGTGGATTCCGCCGGCACCGGCGCAGGGCGACTCTCGTTTGCGGACACCGCCGAGGTATGGGTCAACGACATCCGGCTCGCGGAAATCGTCGCGACGCCGGGGTACGCGGGGCAGGTCGGCGTCCGGGGGAACCTCGGTGACCTGGCCGAGATTCGCGTCGGCGTTTCGCGTCGTGACCCGAACTTCCGCCAGCTCGCGGAGGCGCCGACGTACCTGACGGATCAACAGGTTGACGTCAGCGGCACCGTGCGACTCGATCGCCTGCTCCCCGGCACGAGCGGCTGGGCGGCGCCGCTGACGTTCACGGCCGGGCGGGGCAGCACGACGCCGGAGTTCCTGACGCGCTCGGACGTTCGCGCCGAGGACATCGCGGCGCTGCGAACGCCGGAGCAGCGAACGACCGGTGTCGCGCTCAGCGTCCGTCGCGCCTCGCCGTTGGCCGGCGGCTGGATCGCACCGCTCGTGAACCACGTGAGCGCGAACTTCGGCGCCGCGGGCACGACGAGCCGCTCCGAGTTCCAGGAAGCGGATCAGGGCCGACTGAATGCCGGCGTTGACTATGCGATTGGCGGGGACTCGCCGGCGGGCGCGATGCCGGCGTGGTGGACCAAGGCGTTCGACCGATTGCCGCGTTGGCTTGGCGGGTCCGAAATCGCCCGCGCGATGCGCGACGCCCGCCCGCGACTGCAGCCGGCGTCGTTCCGCGCGAGCGGGAACTACATGGCGATTGACGAGTCGCGCGCGAACTTCCTGACCGTCGCGCCGTCGCCGCGCGATCCGCGCCGCACGACCGACGGGCGCACCAACGCGTGGCGCAACAGCTCGGCGATCGAACTCCGGCCCTTCGACGCGCTCAGCGCGCGATGGGAAGTGTCGAGCACGCGCGACCTCGTGGACTACGGCGATTCCACCCTGACGGCGCGCGTGGCTTCGGCCGAGCGCTCGTCGTTGCTCGGCCTGGATGCGGGCCTCGAGCGGGAGCGCGCTGTCACCTCGACGTACGCGCTGGCGCCGGTGCTCACCGGGTGGCTCAGGCCGCGCGCCGATTTCACGACGAGCTACGGCCACCTGCGCGACCCGAATGCGCGGGTACTCCTGCGCGAAGGCGACACCACCGGCGCCCTGCGGCTGCCGCGCCGTGTCAACGCGAGCCAGGTCCTGAATGTCGGGTTCGCGCTGGACTTCGCGCGTCTCGGCGCGGCGTCCGGAACGCCCGGCGACTCGGCGCGCAGGCGATTCCTCGACCGCGCGATGCTGCCGGTGGACATATCGCTGAATCGCACGCTGACGTCCGCGTTCGACGGCACGCCGCGCACGCCCGGACTCGGTTTGCAGCTGGGCTTCGGGGGCGAGGACCGGTTCCTCGCGGACGGCGGCTTCCTCGCAACCACGGCCGCCAGCAACGCCCAGGTCGCGATTGCCACGGGATTCCGCCTGCCGTTCGGAAGCACGCTCGATGTGCGAACGCAGCGACTGAGCACGCGAAACTGGCTGCGCCGCCCGGACAAGTCACAGGTGATCGTGGACGGTGAGCTCACCACGCTTCCGGAGTTGTCGTTCCGCAACACCGTCCGACCGGGCGGGGTAAACCCGGTTGTGGCGAGCATCACGACAACTGCGCGGCTGGTCGCGACACGGCAGCGCAGCATCGCGCCCGGCAGCCGGGCCGGCATACGCGACCTGCGCTCGGGCAGCTCGCTGAGCTACCCGGTCTCGATCGCCGTGGCGTGGAACGACGGCGGCGCGCTCACGACGGGCGCATCGCTGGCGACGAGCGTGCGGACTGACTCGATGCCGGGAAGCCGCCTGGAGACGACCACGCGCGACGTCGGCGCTGACATCGTGCGGGCATTCAAGCTGCCGGCCGAGTGGGAACTGCGGAGTGGCCTGCGCACCCGGCTTTCCTACCAGCGCGCAACAACAGTTGGGTTCGTCGAGACGATCGGCAACACGTCGTCCGGTGCGCTGAAGAGTCGCCTCGCCGATGCGGGTCGCGAGGCCATTAGCTTCAACGCGGACACGGACGTCGCCGAGAACCTGACGTTTTCCCTGCAGGGCGCGCGGATCATCACGTTCGACGTCAACGCCAACCGGCGCATCTCGCAGGTCGTGTTTTCGGCAGTGCTGCAGATCGCATATTTCGCGGGAGAGCTTCGATGATCGCACGACTACTCGGTGCATTCGCGCTGCTGGCGGCCCCGGCGCTGGCGTGTTCCGGCGGTGGCGACGCTCAGGCCGCCGGTGGCGCGCGCGCGAGCGAGTTCAACGCCGATTCCGCGATGAGCTATGTGCGCCAACAGGTGGCGTTCGGGCCGCGCGTGCCGGGCACACCTGGGTGGCAGAAGACCGGCGACTGGATCGTCGCCAAGGTGAAGGCCGCCGGCGCGACCGTGACCGAGCAGAAGTGGCAGCACACGCTGGCGACCGGCAAGCAGATCCCGCAGCGCAACATCCTCGCACGGATCAACCCGGGCGTCGCCGGGCGCATCCTGTACGTCGCGCACTGGGACACGCGGCCGAATGCGGACCGCGACCTGGATCCGGCGAACCACAAGTCGCCGATTCCCGGGGCGAATGACGGGGCAAGCGGCGTTGCGCTGCTGATCGCCGTCGCCGAGGCGCTGCAGAAGGCTCCGCCTGCGTTCGGCGTGGATTTGCTGTTCGTGGACGGCGAGGACTACGGCACGTTCAGTCCCGATGTGGACGTGCTCATCGGTTCCACGTATTTCGCGAAGAACCTGCCGGACCCGGGTTACAAGCCGCTGTTCGGCGTGGTGTGGGACATGATCGGCGATGCCGACCTGAACCTCCCGCAGGAGATGTACTCGGCGCAGAACGCGCCGGAGGTGGTGCAGCGGGTTTGGGCGAAGGCCAAGGAGCTTGGTTACGACAAGTATTTCCGGCCGGATATGCGGGACTACACCATCACGGATGATCACTACCCGCTGATCGCTGCGGGGCTGCGCGTGATTGACGTCATTGATATCGACTACGAGTGGCACCACACGATGGGCGACGACCTGTCGAAGGTGAGCAAGGCGTCGCTGCAGGTGGTGGGGGATGTCGCGATGGCGCTGTTGCGGTAGGACCCCGCGGCCGTCCGGCAACGATTTGATCCCTCCCGGTCACTTTCGGTAACGCACCCGGGCGGCAGGCAGTGCATCGTGGGCCCATGCCCACAACCGCCGAGCGCCACGCCCTGCTTTTCATTGCCGGAATCGGCGCACTGGGTATCGGTGTGCGCGCGGTCCGCGCGAGGACGCACCAGGCGCTTCCACCGACCGCCGCCGCGGTCGCGGCGCTGGACCGACAAATCGCCGCCGTGGATTCCGCGCGCGCCCAGCGAGACTCGGCGCGGGTCGCCCGTGAGGCGCGGCAGTCCGGCGGGAGCCGAAAGTCAGCCAGCCAGAGCGCAGGCCGGAAACGCGGTGCCGCCATCGCTGCGTCCAGCCGACCGGACGAACCCGCCGCGCCGATCAACCTCGACGTCGCGTCCGCCGAGTCCATCGAGTCGCTCCCGGGGATCGGGCCGGCGCTGGCGGGTCGGATCGTCGCCGATCGGGCTGCGCTCGGCCCGTTCGGCTCGCTCGAAGGGCTCCAGCGCGTGAAGGGGATCGGTCCGTCGCTCGCCGGAAAGCTGGCGGGCAAGGTGACCTTTTCGGCGGGACCGTTTCGGCCACCGCCCGCCGGTGCGTTCCGGGAGCCCCGGCGCAGCGAATGGCAACCCTCCCGCCGTCCTTGACACACCCCTAGCCCCCGCCCAGCTTCACCCGAACCCACAGGGGGCGCCACTTATAGTTGTGCGGCAGCCCCTCTTTTCACCGGCTTTACCTGAGCGGGACGGTCCAGCGAAGCGATGGCGAATCCAGTCCCGGTCACCAGCGAACGGATCGGCGATCTCCTCCTCTCGAAGGGGATGATCTCCAAGGAGCAGCTTGAAAAAGCGCTCCAGGAACAGCGCGCCAACGGCACGCGGGTCGGCTACAACCTCATCAAGCTCGGCTTCATCCAGGAACTCGAGCTGGTCAAGATCCTCGCCGTCCAGTCGAAGATGCAGGCGGTGGACCTCTCGAAGTTCGAGCCGGACCAGAAGCTCATCAAGCTGATCCCGTCCGACGTCGCGGTGAAGCACCTCGTGCTCCCGCTGCGGCGCGACGGCCGCGTCCTGACCGTGGCGATGGCCGACCCGACCAATTTCGCGGTCGTCGAGGACCTCAAGTTCATCACGCGCTACGACATCCAGCCCGTGATCGCCGGCGAGTTCACGCTCCGGAACGTCGTCGAGAAAAACTACGAGTCGGCCGCCGACCTCCAGATGTCGGCACTCCTCGAGGAAATCGAGGCCGAAGAGGGCGAGGAAGTCGAGGCGGTCGAGGAGAAGGACGAGGAGATGTCCGCCGCGGCGCTCGCCGCCGCCGTGGACGATGCGCCCGTCGTCAAGCTCATCAACGGCATCCTGACCGACGCCGTGAAGAAAGGCGCGTCGGACATTCACTTCGAGTGCTTCGAGCACGACATCCGCGTCCGCTACCGCATTGACGGCGCGCTTTCTGAAATCATGAAGCCGCCCAAGAAGATGCAGGCGGCCCTGGTGTCCCGCTTCAAGATCCTGTCATCGCTCAACATCGCCGAGCGCCGCGTGCCGCAGGACGGCCGCATCAAGCTCAAGATGGGCAAGAAGGTCATTGACTACCGCGTGTCCACGCTGCCCACCCTCTTTGGCGAGAAGATCGTCCTCCGGATTCTTGACAAGGGCAACCTGACACTCGACCTCGAGAAGTTCGGCATCGAGGCGCGCGCCGAGAAGGAACTGATGGAAGCCGTGCAGAACCCGTACGGCATGGTGCTCGTCACCGGCCCGACCGGGTCCGGCAAGACGACGACGCTGTATTCGTGTCTCTCCAAGGTCAACACGGTGGACACGAACATCATGACCGCCGAGGACCCGGTTGAATACAACCTGTTCGGCGTCAACCAGGTGCTCGTCCGCAATGAAATCGGCATGACCTTCGCGGCGGCCCTGAAGGCGTTCCTCCGGCAGGACCCGAACATCATCATGGTCGGCGAAATCCGCGACCTTGAGACCGGTGGTATCGCGATCAAGGCCGCGCTCACGGGCCACATGGTGCTCTCGACGCTGCACACGAACTCCGCGCCCGAAACCGTCACGCGGCTCCTGGACATGGGCCTCGAACCGTTCAACGTGAGTTCCGCGCTCAACCTGGTGCTCGCCCAGCGCCTTGTGCGCCGCATTTGCGGCAACTGCAAGGTGAAGTACGAGCCCGATGCCATCGAACTGGACCAGGCGAAGGTGACCGCCAACACGACGATGGAAGAGCTGCGGTTCAGCGAAGAAGCGCTCCAGAACGCCAAGGCACGCGCACACAAGGACGCGGTGCCCTTCCTCGAGAAGCTTTCGCTCAAGACCAAGGTCAGTGAACTGCCGTACTTCAAGGGCAAGGGTTGCGACCAGTGCGGCGGTACCGGCACGAAGGGGCGCCAGGGTTTGTACGAAGTCATGACCATGACCCCGCCGCTCCGGAAGCTGATCCTGCAGAACGTTGGCGCCGCCGAGATCCGGGACGCCGCCATTGACGGCGGAATGCTCACGCTACGCATGGACGGCTGGCTCAAGGTGTTGAAGGGCGTCGTGCCGCTGGAGCAGGTGCTCCGCGAAACCTCGGCGTAGTACCCACTCACTCATCACGAATTCGCAATGACCGCCCCCGCTGCCGCCCCGCAACAGACCGTGAACCTGCGCGCCCTCCTCGAGGAGATGATCGAGCGCGGCGCCTCCGACCTGCACATCACGGCGGGCGAATGCGCGAAGATGCGCGTGGACGGCGATATCACGTCGTCGAAGAACAGCTACGTGCTCACGCCCAAGGACACGCTGCAGATCGCGTACTCGGTGCTGACGGAACAGCAGAAGAAGCGCTTCGAGATGGAGGACGAGCTCGACTTCTCGTTCGGCATCCAGAACCTGGCGCGATTCCGCGGCAACTGCTTCAAGCAGCGTGGGTGTGTCTCGATGGTCATGCGGCAGATCCCGATCTCCATCAAGACCGCCGACCAGCTCAAGCTCCCGCCCGCGATCATCAAGTTCACGGAGAAGCCGCGCGGGCTCGTGCTCGTGACGGGGCCGACCGGCTCCGGCAAGTCCACCACCCTGGCGGCCATGATCGACAAGATCAACCGCGAGTGGAAGGGACACATCATCACGGTCGAAGACCCGATCGAGTTCATCTACAAGCACCAGAACTGCATCATCAACCAGCGCGAGGTCGGCACGGACACGAAGTCGTTCGGCGCCGCACTCAAGTACGCGCTGCGACAGGACCCGGACGTCGTGCTCGTCGGCGAAATGCGCGACATGGAGACCATCCATGCGGGCCTGACGATCGCCGAGACGGGCCACTTGGCCTTCGCCACGCTGCATACGAACTCAGCGGCCGAGTCCATCAATCGTATCATTGACGTCTTCCCGAGCCACCAGCAGTCGCAGGTGCGCGCGCAGCTGTCATTCGTGCTCGAGGGCATCGTGACGCAGACGCTGCTGCCGAAGAAGTCGGGCAAGGGGCGCGCCATGGCCTGCGAGATCCTCGTGGTCACGCCGGCGATCCGCGCGATGATCCGCGACGACAAGATCCACCAGATCTACTCGGCGATGCAGGCCGGCAAGAAGCACGGCATGCAGACGTTGAACGATGCGCTCTACCAGTTGTATATGGCGAAGGAAGTGGACAAGGACGAATGCGTGCGCGTGTCGAGCGAGCCCAACGAGTTCCTCCGCTTGATCGGCGAGAGCCCGATGGAGGCCGACACCGGCATCAAGGATCCCAAGGCTCCCGGCGCGTTGACGGGTGGCTTGAAGCGGTAAGCGGGACGAAGCGGACACGGACTTTGCTTTCCTGAGGTCACGACACCATGGCGACGTTTACGTACACGGCGCGCGACGCGAAAGGCGCGCTGAAAACCGATACGATCGAGGCGACCAACAAGGACGACGTCATCCAGCAACTGCGCAAGCAGCGGCTGAACGTGGTGAAGGTCGCGGAGGCCGCGAAGGCGAAGCAGAAGACGACGGGCCCGATCCCGATGCGCGACGTCGTGATCTTCACGCGGCAGTTCTCGACCATGATCAACTCGGGCCTGCCGCTCGTGCAGGCGCTCGACATCCTCTCCAAGCAGACCGAGAACAAGGCGCTCTCCGCGGTCACCCGCCAGGTGGTGTTTGACGTCGAGTCCGGGCACACGGTGGCCGATGCGCTGTCGAAGCACCCGAAGGCGTTCAGCGACCTCTACGTCAACATGGTGGCCGCCGGTGAGGCCGGCGGTATCCTCGACACGATCCTGATGCGCCTCGCGACGTTCATGGAAAAGAACGACGCGCTGGTCCGGAAGGTGAAGGGCGCGATGATCTACCCCGGCGTGATCTCCAGCGTGGCCGGCATCGCGGTTGGTGTGCTGCTCCTCTTCGTGATCCCGGTGTTCCAGAGCATGTTCGCGAGCGTGAACCTCGCGCTGCCGCTGCCGACCCGGATCGTGATCGCGATGTCCGAGTTCCTGCAGAACTACTGGTGGGCGATCGGGCTCGGCACGTTCTTCGGGGTCCAGGCGTTCAAGCGCTACAACGCGACGCCCAACGGGAAGTTGCAGGTGGACAAGGCGATGCTCGCGTTCCCCGTGCTGGGGGACGTGCTGCGGAAATCGGCGGTCTCGCGCTTCACGCGCACGCTGGGCACGCTGATCTCATCCGGCGTGAGCATCCTCGACGGGCTCGAGATCACGGCGAAGACCGCCGGCAACCGCGTGATCCAGGACGCGATCATGGCGAGCCGTGCGTCCATCGCGGGCGGTGACACGATCTCCGCGCCGCTGTCCAAGAGCAACGTGTTCCCGCCCATGGTGATCTCGATGATCGCTGTCGGCGAGCAGACCGGCGGCCTGGACGAGATGCTCTCGAAGATCGCCGACTTCTACGACGAAGAAGTGGACGCGGCCGTCAGCAACCTGCTCTCGCTGCTCGAGCCCGTGATGATCGTGTTCCTCGGCGTCGTGGTCGGCGGCATGGTCGTGGCCATGTACCTGCCGATCTTCGACATGATCAACGCGGTGCAATAGGCGACTGCGACGGGCGCGGCCGGCATCCCGGAAACCGGGTGCCGGTCGGCGCCGCCGCGACGGGGACGCGGCCGCAGCCGCGGGAGTCGTCCATGCCGATCGTCACCGAGTCAGCGCTCGAATCGCTGCTGCCGTGGCGCGAGCGCTACCGCGCCGCCATGGCGGCCCAGATCGTCCACGACTCGTGGCATCAACGCGGTTTCACGACGCTGTATCGAATCGCCGAGGACGGTATCACGGTCGGCTACGCCGCCCTGGGTGCACCGCCCGGTGAACCGCATCAGACCGTGAAGGAGTTCTTCGTCACGCCGGACGGGATGTCGGAGGCGCCGGCGCTGTTCGCGGCCGTGCTCCGCGCGACGCGCGCGACGCACATGGAAGCCCAAACGAACGATCCGTTCCTAGCGCCGCTCCTTCAGGAGTTCAGCACCGACCGGGAAGCGCACACCCTGCTGTTCGCCGAGGGCGGGCAGTCCCATTTCACTGCGCCCGGCGGCGTGCGGCTCCGAGCGGTACGGCCCGAAGACCATGCGGCCGTGTTCCCGCACTCGACCGAGCCGATCGGCGATTGGGGACTCGACCTCAACGGCGAGCTGGTCGCAACGGGTGGGCTGTTTTCGCACTACAACCCGCCGTATGGCGACATCTATATGGAGGTCGCACCGGCGCACCGGCGGCGCGGGCTGGCGAGCTACCTGGTGCAGGAACTGAAGCGAATCGCGCGGGACCGCGGTTTCATCGCGGCCGCTCGCTGCAACCGCGACAACGCCGCGTCACGGCGAGCGCTCGAACGCGGCGGCATGCTGCAGTGCGGCGAGATCGTGCGAGGTCGTGTCGCTGCGCGGGACCGCCGCTGAGCGCTGAGCGCGCCTGATCAACGCCGGTAGAGCCAGGCCGTCGCTCGCGGGCCCACGTCACTGCCGTATCCGCCCGTGATCAGCACGTTCCCGTCGGCCAGCGGGGCGACGGCCGAGAAATGCCCGGTCAGTCGCGACGACCCCGCGACGATCGAGAACGTCTTCGTCCGAGCGTCGTACACCTCGGCTTCGGTCGCGCCGCCGGCGATCAGCACCTGGCCGGACTGGAGCAGGACGCTGCTTCCGGCGTGCTTGTAGCGCGGGCGGTTCAGGGTCGGTCCGTCGGAAAACTTCACAGCTGCGGGGTCGAAGATCTCGCTTGACGCGTACCGCTCGTCGTAATCTCGCGTGGTCGAGCCACCCGTGACGAGCACCCGCCCATCCTGGAGCAGCACGGCATCGTGCTTGTGTCGGCGGATGGACATGTCGGCAACGTGGCTGAATCGGCCCGTCCGGGGGTCGTACGCCTCGGCGGAGCTGTAGAGCACCATCTCCGATCGCCGACCGCGGTGGCCGCCCACGATGAACGCCCGCCCGTCACGCAACAGGAGCCCGACATGACTTTCGCGGGGCGCCGTCATGCTGCCCGTCCGGCTGAACGTCCCGGAGGCCGGATCGTAGAGCTCGGCGCTCGAAAGGAAGGTCCAGCCAAGACCAAGGCCGCCCGCCAGGAGTATGCGGCCGTCATCGAGGAGTACGGCGACGTGCCCGGCACGCGCCTCTTGCAGCGTGCCCGCCGGCGAGAACGTGTTCGTCACCGGGTTGAAGATCTCCGCCGTGGCCAGTGTCGTGTTTCCCGCGCCGAGACCGCCGACGATCAGCACGCGGCCGTCACGCAGGCGAGTCGCGGTATGGCTGTGCCGTGTCGTGAGCATCGGAGGCAGGGGCGAGAAGCGCCGCGTTGCGGCGTCGTACGCCTGGGCCCCTCGCGCCGAGCCCGCCTCGGTGAACCCGCCGGCGACGAGCACGCGGCCGTCGGCGAGCAGTGTCGCCGTGTGCGCCATACGCGCCTCGCTCATGTCCGCGATGGCGGTCAATGAGCCGGCGGTGGTCGCCGGGCCTGCCGCCATGACCACGATCGCGACGGCGGCCGTGACAAGCGTGCGTCGAATGCGTCGGGACATGCGGGCTCCGAAATGTGCGCGGGTCGGCGCGGCGCGGGTCGCGCCGCAATGACGTTCATCCATCAGGTGCCGCCCGACCGCCGGACGTTTACATGCACCGGCGGTCAACCGACGTCCCGGGCCGTGCCGACACCCTACCGGATCAACTGTATCCGGTGATTGATCGGCGACAGCCACTCCACGCCTCGCGCGGTCACCACCGCATCATCCTCGAGCGGGATCCGCAGCTTCTTCCCGCCCCACTCGGGGAGCGGCGTGTACGCGAACAACTCGATCGAGAACAGGTTGCTCGGCCGAATCTCGAAGTTGAGCCGTCCGGGATTGAACCATGCCATGGACGGACCGATCCCGTGGCCCCAGTCTCCCACCGAGTGACAGCCGATGATGAACTCGGTGCTTGCGTCGTTCCGCACCTGGTTGAAGCCCTGCATCTGCGTGAACCCGGCCGCGACGATCGCCGCATTGACCTCGTCCATCATCGCCTTCGCCGTCTTGCCGGCGCGGGCGGTTTTCCGGATCACCTCACGCACCTTCACGGCCTGGTCGAACGCACGCTGGATGCTGGCCGGCAGTCGCGTCTCGCCGGGCTTCAGCACGTACGCGATCCGCTTCTGGTCGGTCCACATGTTCAGGTAGCCGACGCCAAAGTCCATCATGATGATGTCGCCGCGCTGGATGATGCGGTCGTTCGACGTCGCCTCGATCCCGTCAGGTCCGGTGATGTAAATGCTCGGCACTTCGAACGACGAACCAAGCCCGCGCTGCAGCTGCTGTTCCTGGATCCACCAGGCGACCTCGGCCAGCGTCGTGACGCCGGGGGTGATGACCTCGTTCGACAGCGCGCGCTCGGCGATCTGGCGACCGATTTCCGTCGCGTCACCGAAGGCGACGAGTTCGCTCGCGACCCGGCGCGAGCTGAAGTCGGAGATCAGCTTTTCCGCGCTCACAAGCTTCGCGGACAACTCCGGACCGAGTGTCGTCGTGAGGTGGCGGTGGAGCGTGTGGGTCAGGCCGTCGGCCATTCCCATCTCGTCGGACGTGTTGATGCCGATCTTGCGCGGATTCCGCTGGCGCACGAACGCCGCGAGGTCGGACGTCCCGGCGACGGCGTCGTACGCGCCGCACGCGGCGCGATTGTGGTCGGTGACGTCAATGGCCACCCGCTCGATGCGGTCGCCGCCGCGATCCGTGAACACGAAGTATCCGATCGAGCCTACGTAGCCACGGCCGAGGAGGTCCCAGAGCGGATCGTAATGTCCCTCGCGCATCGCGACGATCCACATGTCTATGCCGTTCTCGCGCATCGCTTCCGGCAGGATGCGGTCGAACTTCTCGCGCCGGATCTCGCAGAGCCGGGCCCAGCGATTGCGCGACTCGAGGTGCGATTGCGCGGAGAGGGGTGTGCTGTTGGCGCCCGCGAACGTCACGCACGCCGCCACCGTCGTTGCCACCGAAGCCCAGCGTGTCGTCATCGCTATTCCCCGTACGGAATCCAGATGTTCTTCACCTGCGTGGCGTGCCTGAGGAACTCACGGCCCTCGCCGTCGGCCGCGTCCGCCCATGCGCGCGGGCGGGCCGCCGAGTCCTCGCACCACGTCTGCTTCATGTTTCCGCAGCTCGCCAGCTCGCACATCTTCACGCCGGCCTGCGACCCCCAATACCAGATCGCAGCGACGTCGTCGTGTTCGGCGAGCACCTTCGCCAGTTCGTCCTTGCGGCCCGTGACGATGTTGACCACGCCGCCTGGGAGGTCGCTGGTGTCGAGTACCTGATAGAAGTCCGTCACGGCCAACGGGTGCCGTTCGCTCGGGACCGCGATCACGGCGTTGCCGGCCGCAATCGCCGGAGCGACGACCGACACGAAGCCGAGCAGCGGATGCGCGTCCGGCGCGGCAACGCCGATCACGCCAAGCGGCTCGTTCATCGCGAGCGTGACGCCGCGCACCGGCGTGTGGTGCACCGCGCCGTCCCACTTGTCGGCCCACGATGCGTACGTGAAGAGCCGCGTGACGGTCGCATCCACCTCGCCGCCACCGTCGCCGCCCGTGAGGGCCGTGAGCCGCGCCGCGAACTCCGCGCGCCGCGCCGCAAGGTTCTCGGCGATGTAATAGAGGATCTGCGCCCGCGCGTGGCCCGTGGTGCGCGACCATGAGCTCGCGGCCGCCTGCGCGGCCTCGACCGCATTCCGCACGTCCTTCCGGTTGCCCTCGCCGACCTCGCCGAGCGGCTTGCCGTTCGCGCCGAGTATCCGGAGCGAGTAGCCGCCATCGGGTCGCACCTGCTTGCCGCCGATGTACAGCTTGGCCGTGCGGTCCACCGCGAGGCCTGACGCGGGCGCAACAGCCGTTGATGACTTCGCCTTCCTCCCCAAATACCTACTACCTACTACCCGTGGTTGCTGTCTTTTCAGGTATTCCCACATCCCCTCGCGGCCACCTTCGCGCCCGTAGCCGCTCTCGCGGTACCCGCCAAATCCCGCCGCCGCGTCGAAGAGGTTCGTGCAGTTGATCCAGACCACTCCGGCCTTGACCTTCGGCGCGATGTCGAGCGCGAGGTTGATGTTCTCGCTCCAGATACTCGCGGCGAGCCCGAACGGGGTGTTGTTGGCCAACGCGACCGCCTCGGCCGGCGTGCGGAACGTCATCGAGACGAGCACGGGCCCGAAGATCTCGACCTGGGCGATCGTCGAGCTTGGCGCGACCTTGGTGAACAACGTCGGCGGGTAGAAGCAGCCGTCCTTCGGCACGGCCCAGGACGGCTGCCACATGTCCGCGCCTTCCTTGCGACCTTGCTCGACCAGCGAACGGATGCGTTCGAGCTGGACCGGGGCGACGATCGCGCCCATGTCCACGGCCTTGTCGAGCGGGGCACCCACGCGCAGGCGTTCCATGCGCGCGCGCAGCTTCTCGAACAGCCGCTCCGCGATACCCTCGTGCACGAGGAGTCGCGAGCCCGCGCAGCACACCTGCCCCTGGTTGAACCAGATCGCGTCCACCACGCCTTCGACCACCGAGTCGAGGTCGGCGTCGTCGAACACGATGAACGGACTCTTGCCGCCGAGTTCGAGCGAGAGCTTCTTGCCGCTGCCGGCCGTCGCCTTGCGGATGATGCGCCCGACGTCGGTGCTCCCAGTGAACGCGAGCTTGTCCACGCCGGGGTGATCCACGAGCGCCGCGCCCGTGGAGCCGTCGCCCGTGATGATGTTGATCACGCCCTTCGGGATCCCGGCCTCGTTCGCGAGTTCCGCGAAGGCCAGGGCGGTGAGCGGAGTGAACTCGGCGGGCTTGAGCACGACCGTGCAACCGGCGGCGAGCGCGGGCGCGATCTTCCACGCCAGCATGAGCAGCGGGAAGTTCCACGGGATGATCTGCCCCACGACGCCCGCGCCGGTGTAGCCGGGGAACTCCGTCTCGAGCAGCTGCGCCCAGCCGGCGTGGTGATAGAAGTGGCGCGCGACGAGCGGGATGTCGAGGTCGCGTGTCTCACGGATGCTCTTGCCGTTGTCCAGGGACTCGAGCACAGCGAGGAGTCGCGAATGCCGTTGGACCATGCGCGCCAGTGCGTACAGGTGCCGCGCACGTCCGTGCGTCCCGAGCGCCTGCCATTCGACCAGCGCCTTACGCGCGGCGGTCACGGCCAGGTCCACATCTGCGCGCGAACCTTGCACAACCTTCGCGAGCTCGGCGCCCGTCGCGGGGTTCACGACGCTGATCGTCGCGCCCTTCGGCTTTGTGAATGCGCCGTTGATGTGGTGCCCGAACGTCGCCTTGTGGCGCGCGAGCCATTCGAGCGCGGGCTTGTCTGACTCCGGCGCCGGGCCGTAGTCGAGGGATTCGAAGATCTCAGGAATTGTGGTCGCCATGGGATCCGGTGGGCGTGCGTGTCAGTGGGTCTAGACCATGGGCTGGCGATACGCGGCCGCGTAGCGCCCGGTCGCGAAATACTCGACCTGCCGTTCGATGTCCGTGAGCAGGCCCGACGCCCCGAACCGGAAGAGGTCCGGGCGCGCCCAACGCTCGCCGAGTTCCTCCTTCATGAGGTAGAGGTACTCGAGCGCATTCTTCGCCGAGCGGATGCCGCCGGCCGGCTTGTAGCCGACGGGATAGCCCGTCTGTTCGAAGTACTCGCGGATCATCCGCACCATGACGAGCGACACCGGGAGCGTGGCGTTCACGCCTTCCTTGCCGGTGCTCGTCTTGATGAAGTCGGCGCCGGCCATCATGGCGACCATCGAGGCGCGCGCAACGTTGGTGAGCGTCGCAAGGTCGCCGGTGCCGAGGATGGCCTTCATGTGCGCGTCGCCGCAGGCTTCGCGGAACGCGCGCACCTCGTCGTAAAGGGCATCCCAGTTGCCGGTGAGCACATGCCCGCGCGTGATCACGATATCAATCTCGCCGGCGCCCGCGGCGACGCTCTCCTTCACTTCGGTGATACGGGTCGAGAGTGGAGAGAGGCCGGCCGGGAAGCCGGTGCTGACCGCGGCGACCGGGATGCCGCTCCCCTCGAGTGTCTCGACCGCCGTCGGGACGAGCGTGTGATACACACAGACGGCACCGCACTTTACACCAAGCGACTCGACACCCAGGAGGTGCTCGAGATCATCGCGGAGCGGGTGCATCGCCTTGGCGCAGAGGCGGCGAACGTTCCCCGGCGTGTCGTCGCCGGAGAGCGTCGTGAGGTCAATGAGCGTCACTGCCCGGAGCAACCACGCTGCCTGCCACTGTTTCTTCACGGTCCGGCGCGTGGGGATCGTGGCGGCGCGTCGTTCGACCGCGCTCCGGTTCACGCGGACCGCGAGCACGCGGTCCAGGTCGAGCGCGGTGCCGGGGTTTCGGGCAAACGTTGCACCGGGCATCGGCCGCGGGCCCGTTTTGGCTGCGCCCGCCGCTGACGTGTCCTTTCCGGCCAGCTTGAGGCCGCGCGTATTGGATGGAGTCATGGACTGGGAAGGGTTACTACCATAATACTGACGGGTGCCCGGGTTCGGTGCATATCTTCCGACTTCACGATGACCACATCCATGCCAGTTCCTCACCCTCGCCCGGCGGTCCGGGCCATCCGTGCGGCGGTTGCCTGCGCCATTGTCGCCGGATTGCCCGCGAGCCCCCCAGGTGCCCAGTCCGTAACGGCCGGCGTCAGGCCCGGAATCGAGGTCCTGCTCGCCGACTCGATGCACCTGATCCGCGGCAAGCGCGTCGGCCTGATCACGAACCATTCCGGCCGGGCGCGCGACGGCCGCAGTTCGATCGACCTGCTGCACAAGGCGCCAGGCGTACGCCTCACCGCGCTCTTCGGGCCCGAGCATGGGATTCGCGGGATGGCCGCGGCCGGCGAAAAGGTCGCGTCGAGCGTGGACTCCGCGACGGGCGTTCCCGTGTACTCCCTGTACGGCGAGACGCGCGTGCCGCGCGCCGAAGACCTCGCGAAGATTGACGTCCTGCTCTACGACATCCAGGATGTCGGCGCGCGCGTGTACACGTTCCAGTGGACGATGGCGCTCTCGGCGGCTGCCGCCGGGGCCAAGGTGCCGTTCATCGTCCTCGACCGCCCGAACCCCATTCGTGCCGACGTGGTGCAGGGCAACATCCTGAAGACGCAGTTCGCGTCGTTCGTCGGGCAGTTTCCCGTCGCCCTGCGCTACGGCCTGACGTCCGGCGAGCTCATGCGGTTCCTCGTGGGCGAGAAGCTGGTGGTGTCGGATCTGAAGGTCGTGCCGATGTCCGGGTATCGCCGCTCGATGTGGTTCAACGAGACCGGGATTCCGTGGATCAACCCGTCGCCGAACATCCGCGACCTCGACGCTGCGCTGATGTACCCGGGTACGGTGTTCTTCGAAGGCACGAACATGAGCGAAGGGCGCGGGACCGAGGCACCGTTCCTGTTGATCGGTGCGCAGTGGATGACCGACGTGCGTGAGATCGTGCAGCATTTGAACGCCATGCGCATGCCCGGGGTCGCATTCGAGGCGACGGAGAGCATGATCGAGGCGGGGCAGAAGCAGGCAGGCCCGCGACCGGTGCCGATGATCCGCATTCGCGTGACGAATCGCAATACGATCCAACCGATCACCGTCGGCGCGCGCATGCTCCGCCTGGTCTATTCGCGGCACTCGACGGACCTCACGTGGCGGGAGTCGCACTTCAACCGCCTCGCGGGCACCGATGAGTTGCTCGCCGCGGTGAAGAACGGGACGGTGGACGAACTGCTCGCCCGCTGGGAAGCCGACGCCGCCGCATTCGCCGAGAAAGTGAAGGCGTATCGCCTGTACCCGTGATGCGACACATCGCGTCGGCCGCGGTCGCGCTGATCCTCGTTGGCGCGCTCCACGCCCAGGGGACCACGCCGCAGGCGTCGGGTGCGCGGGCCGTCGCGGATTCCGTCGTCGCGCCCGGTGTACGCTGGCGCCGGATCGTGGATCCCGCCGGGCCCTGGATCGTCAACGTCATGTCGGTGGACATACGCCGCTGCAACTGCGACCTGCGGCACGTGCGGGCGCGGGACTCGCTCCGGGGGCGCGAGACGATGTCGTCCATGGTGGCGCGCCAACCCGAAGGCGCCGCGCGTGTCCTGGCCGCGATCAACGCTGACTTCTTCAACCTCCAGACCGGCGAAGCCGAGAACAACCAGGTCATCGGCGGCGAATGGTGGAAAGGCCTTCGCTCGCCCGACTCGCAGTTCAGTGCGTTCGGGATCGTGCGCACGCAGTTCGCCGTGGACTCACGCGGACGCCCGATGCTCGACCCGTTCATGCTCGACGGGTCGGCGTTTCATAAGGGCGGCGCATTCCCGGTGCATGCGGTGAACTACCGGGCGCGTGGCGGCTCCGAGACCGTCACGCTCTACACGTCGCGCTTCGGCACCACGCCTCGCGACACCGCGCGCAACGTGGCGGAGGTGCCGTTGGGCGATGCCGGCCGTCGCGGCGACACCGCGCTCTACGTCGTGACGGCCGCTGCGTTCCGCAGCGGGAGCAATGTCGTGCCCGCGAACGGCGCGATACTCGGCGCGTACGGTCCGCGCTCTGCTGTCGTCGCGGGCTTAGCGCCCGGCGATACCGTGCGCGTGCTGCTGCGCGCCACCGTTGCCTCGCGGCCGGGCTGGTATGCCGCACCCCAGCTGCTGATCGGTGGTTGGCCGCGGATCCTCCGCGGCGGCGCGAATGTCGCGGCACGCGCCCCGTGGGACGAGGGCACGATCTCCAGCAACGCCGAGGCGCGTCACCCGCGCAGCGTCGTCGGGTTCAGTCGCGACAGTTCGACGATCTACCTGGCGACCGTTGATGGACGGCAGGCAACGAGCGTCGGGATGACGCTCGTCGAACTCGCTGAGCTGCTCAAGGCCCAGGGCGTGTGGGATGCACTCAACTTCGACGGCGGCGGTTCGACCGCGCTCAACCTGCGCGGCCGAACGGTGAGCTCGCCATCCGACCCGACCGGCGAGCGGCCGGTCGCGAACGCGTTGCTGGTGGTCGCGCGCTGACGCGACGGATCGTCACGACATCGCCACTTTCAGTGGCGACTACATCGCCACTTTCAGTGGCGACTACATCGCCACTTTCGGCTTGGGCTTCGGTACGATCACGCCCTCGACGTTTGCATCCTGCAGCAGCTTGTTGAACGCGGGCACTTCGGACTCGACCTTCTCGATCTCCTGCTTCATCGCGGCCCACATCCGTTCGAGCTCAGCCAACCGGTCGCGTGACGGCTGGGTGAGCACGTCGTTGCCCTCGATGTGGCCGAGCAGGAAGATGAACTGCGCGTTGATCCCGTTCCGGTAGTTGATGATGTCCTGGAAGTTCGCGGCCTTCGTCGTAAGCTTGGGATCGAGCGAGTCCACGCCAACGGTGATCGTCTTGCCCTTGGCCGCGATGGTGGAGGCCGTCGCCGCGTCCTTCGTCTTGTCCACAAACCGCGAGACCTGGTCCTTGATGTCGCGCAGCCGGACGATCGATTCATTGATCTCCGACATGCGCGCGACGATCGCACGCGCCGCGGAGTCGCGCGTGGCCGCTTGGGCCACCGTCGCCTCTTCCCTCGGATCACGTCGCAACTCGAACGACTGCGTTTGCACCTGGGTTCCCACGGTCAGGCGCACCTGATAGCGGCCGGGTGACGCGAGTGCGCCGCCAGTCGGCCCACCGAACATCGCGACGTTCCCCGGCAATGCAGTTGGCGCCTCACCGCGGAAATCCCACTGAAACGCGTTCAGGCCCTGGCGCGGGTTGATGCGCACAGGAGGCGGACCGCCACGACCGCCGCCACCAGGCGCGGCCGCCGCACCGGCGGCGCGCTCATACGTGCGGACGACAGCGCCGTTTGCGGCGAGCACTTCGAGCTTCACCGCGGTCGCCGAGTCCGGCGCCTTCGCGAGCGAGTAGTAGAAGTTCGCGCCTGACGGCGGATTCCGGCCCGCCGCGCCGCCGCCGCCGAACCCGCCGCCTCCGGCGATGCGGAGTGCGGCCTTCGGCGCAAACAGGTGCGCGTCCTTGCGCGCGATGCTGTCTGCGAGCTGCCGGATCGCGCTGAGATCATCCAGTGCCCAGAACGCGCGCCCCTCAGTCGAGGCGTAGAGGTCGTCGTGGCGGACATCGAGGTCAGTCACGGGCGTGATCGGCAGGTTCTGTGAGAACGGCTGCCACGACGTTCCACCATTGAAGGACACGTACACGCCGGTCTCCGTTCCCGCGTAGAGCAAGTCCTTGCGCACCGGATCCTCGCGGATCACGCGCACCGGTTCGCCTTCGCGCATGCCGACGGCGATGCGTGTCCAGGTCTTGCCGTAGTCGGCGGACTTCATCGGGTACGGCGTGTACTCGCCATGACGGTCGCGCCGGAAGGCGAGGTACACGGTCGCCGGATCGTGCGGCGATACCTCCAGCTCGTTGGAGAGGCCGAGCGCGACACCGGCGGGCGTCACGTTGGTCCACGTGCGGCCGCCGTCGCGGGTGAGCTGCACGAGTCCGTCATCCGTCCCCACGTACACGGTGTTCGCATCGTGCGGCGACTCGGCGATCACGACGATGGTGCCGTAGTTCTCACCGCCGGCTCCTTCGTTCGTGATCGGCGTGCCGCCCCAACCCTGCGTCGCCTTGTCGTTTCGCGTGAGGTCAGGGGAGATCGGTGCCCAGGTGCGGCCGCGGTCGCTCGTACGGAACAGCACGTTTCCGCCGTGGTAGAGCACGTTGCCGTTGTGCAGCGACACAACCGCCGGCGCGGTCCAGTTGAAACGGTACTTCATTGCATCGCTGGGCTCCGTCAGCGTCAACGCCGGGTACGGCATGACCTGGCGACGCATGCCCGTCTGCACATCGAGTTCGTCGATGATGCCCTGATAGCACCCGCCATAGACGTAGCGCGGGTTCCTGGGGTCCACGCCGATGTTCGCGCTTTCGCACCCGGCGCCATCGAACCAATCGCGGATGCCGATACTGCCGCCGTCGCTCCGCGACTTGATGACGACCGAGCTGTTGTCCTGCTGCCCGCTGTACAGGCGATACGGGTACACGTCGTCCACCGTGACGTGGTAGAACTGCGCGGTGGGCTGGTTGTCCTGCGAACTCCAGCTGCGGCCGCCGTCGAGCGTCACGCTCACGCCGCCGTCGTTCGAGTTGATCATGTAGCGCGAGTCTTTCGGATTCACCCACAGGCCGTGGTTGTCGCCGTGCATCGCATTCACGGTCGTGAAGGTCCGGCCGCCGTCAATCGACTTCATGAACGGCGCGTTCATCACGTACACGACATCCGCGTTCAGTGGGTCGGCGATGACGTTCATGTAGTACCACGACCGCGTCTGGATATCGCGCTGTTCGCCGAGCAGCTGCCAGGTGCGCCCGGCATCGTCCGAGCGGAACAGGCCCCCGCGTTCGGCCTCGACGATCGCGAACACGCGCTCCGGGTTCGCGGGCGAGACCGACACACCGATCTTGCCCATCAGGCGCGGGAGTCCGCCGCCGAGCCGCGCCCACGTATCGCCGCCGTCCGTGGACTTCCAGATGCCGCTCCCGGGGCCGCCGCTCCGAACCTGCCACGGGAGCCGCTGATGATCCCAGAACGCGGCGTACAGGATGCGCGGGTTCGTCGGGTCCATCGAGAGGTCGCTTGGTCCGCTGGTCGGGTTCTCGCCCTTCAGCACCTGCGCCCAGGTCTTCCCGCCGTCGAGTGAGCGATACACGCCGCGGTCCGCCGTGCCCTTCCAGCGATCGCCCTGCGCGGCGACGTACACGATTTCCGGGTTCTGCGGGTGCACACGCACCGCGCTGATCTGCCTCGAGGCCTCCAGCCCGGTGTGCTTCCACGTCTTTCCGGCGTCCGTGCTTTTGTACACGCCGTCGCCGAAACTGGATGACTGCCCGCGGATCGCGTGTTCGCCCGTGCCGACGTACACGACGTTCGGGTCCGACTCCGCGACTGCGATCGCGCCGATGGAGCTGGTGCGGAAGAACCCGTCCGAGATGTTCCGCCACGAGTTGCCGGCGTTGTCGGTCTTCCACACGCCGCCGCCAGTGTAGCCGGCGTAGTACACCATGGGTTGGCCGGTGACGCCGGAAGCCGCGACAGACCGGCCGCCGCGGAACGGGCCGATCAGGCGCCACTGCATGGCGGCGAAGAGTGAGGAATCGAACGCGGGAGCCGCTGTAACGGCGGTTGGTGCGGTCGGCGCCGGTCGCGCGGGCGGTCGCCCCTGCGCGTGGAGGATGGCCGAAATGCCGAGCAGGGCGAGGGTGATCTGGCGCATGGCGTGTCCGAACGGTGGAGTGAGAATGGCAATTCTAGCGCTCGGCGTGGGTCGGCGCGGCGTAGATTGACGGCATGACGAACCGGATTTCTGCGCGGCGGCGTTCAATCGCGGCCGTGCTCGTCGCCGCTGGCGCCGTCGGCATGGCGGCGACCGCGTGCGCAACCACCGCGGAATCGGCCCAGCGCCCGCCGCTGCCCGCCCTCGATTCAGCCCAGCTGCTCAGGGACCTCGGCGTCCTGGCGGCGGACTCCATGGAGGGTCGGCGGGTCGGGACCCCCGGCGGCGCGAAGGCGCGCGCCTACCTGCTCTCGCGCCTCAACGCGATCGGCATTGCACCACTCGGCGCGGCGCTGGAGGCCCCGTTCTCGACGACCGGGCGCGGAGGCAACACGATCGCAGGCGTGAACCTGGTCGGCGTAGTCCGCGGAAGCCGCGTGCCGGACCGCTATGTCGTGCTCACGGCGCACTACGATCATGTCGGCGTGCGAAACAACGAGATCTACCGCGGCGCCGACGACAACGCGTCCGGTACGAGTGGTGTGCTCGCGATCGCCAAGTGGCTCAAGGCGAACCCTCCGCAACACTCGGTGGTGATCGCGCTCTTCGATGGCGAGGAGAGCGGGCTGCTCGGCGCGCGGGCGTTCGTGGAAGCGGCGCCGGTACCGCTCGACCGCATGATCGCGAACGTGAATCTTGACATGGTGAGCCGGAATGACCGGAACGAACTCTGGGCGGCCGGCGCGGCGCGCCATCCGGCGCTCAGGCCCTTGCTGGACTCCACCGTGCGGGTGGCGCCTGTCACGCTGAAGCTGGGTCACGATTCCGGCGGCGGGCAGGACGACTGGACGAGCCAGTCGGATCACGGCGCATTCCACGCGAAGGGAATCCCGTGGGTGTACTTCGGCGTGGAAGACCACCCGGACTATCACAAGCCGTCCGACACGGCGGACAAGGTCCCGGCGTCGTTCTTCTTTCGCAGCGTGACCACGGTGGCCGAGTTCGTCCGGCGGCTCGACGCGGCGCCGCCGGCGCGGCGGTAGGACGGAGAGCGAACCACCGTCCAGCCAAGGCATGGAATAGCGAACGCCCGGACGTGCAGGCCCTATATTCGGCCCGTAACTCGAAACCGCGCGACGGCGCGGGGAGGCAAGTGCGGATGTCAGGACTCGTTCAGCGTTTCCCAGCCGTGTGGCGCCTCACCGCAGCGATCGGCATGCTGTGCGCGGCGGCCGCCTCGACCTCCGCCCAGCAGCGCGGCCTCAAGGTGCTGCTCCTCTACGATATGGAAGGCGTCTCGGAGGCGACGGAGCACCGGCACACCTCGTTCACGTATCCCACCGAGTATGCGTTCGGTCGGCGGTCACTGACGGCCGACGTGAATGCCGCGATCGCGGGGCTCAAGGCCGGTGGCGCCACGGAAATCGTCGTGGTGGATGGTCACGGCTCGGGAAACTCGACCGGGCCCGATGTACATGAAGAACAGCTGCTCGCGCCGGCGAAGATGCACTATCGCGACACGCCGTTCGACATCTACATGGACAGTTACGATCACTCGTTCGATGCGATCATCGCGGTGGGCATGCACGCGGGCGCTGGGAACGCGTCCGGCTTCCTCGCGCACACCTACACGTTCGAGGATGTCGAGTACAAGGTGAACGGCGTGCCGTTCAACGAGAGCATGATCCTCGCAGCGGGCGCCGGTCGCCTGAAGATCCCGCTGATCATGGTGAGCGGCGACGACCAGCTCGAGAAGGAAGTGCGGCGCAACCTGCCCTGGGTGAAGTACGCGATGATCAAGCGCGCGATGGGCATGGGCCGCGCGGAGAGCGTGGGGCGCGAAGAGGCCTCGCGCCGGATCGAGTCGGCGGCGCGCGAGGCGCTGCTGCAGCTGGCGCAGGCGCGCGTGCCGGACTGGGCAGGCCCGTTCCGCTTTGCGCTGACGTTCCAGGACGAAGGCCAGGCACGAAACGCCATGCTGCTGCCCGGCGCGGAGTTGATGGCGAATGCCTCGGCGGTGCAGATCCGTTCGGGCGATTTCGAGGAGGGCTACCGCAACAGCACGCGCATGATCAGCCTCGCCACGCTGGTTGGGCGCGCGGACGCGAGGGCGGCCGTCATCAACGCGCAACCGAACGCCGAACAGCTGCGCGTTGCGGTCACGGACCGGACGTATGCTCGGTTCCTGGGTCAGTTGCCTCCGCCTGCGCCCGCGGCGCCGAGCACGACGCGCCCGCGGTACTGGGGCGCTCGGTAGGCACCGGCCAATCCGACCGACGCCGTAGCCCTCCGCGCTCGCCAATCGGTAGATTCGCGCTGTGCCAGAGCAGATCGACCGCCTCCAGGTGGCACTCGCTGATCGCTACTCCATCCAGCGCGAACTCGGCGCTGGTGGCATGGCGACCGTGTACCTCGCCGATGACCTGAAGCACGAACGGCAGGTTGCGGTGAAGGTGCTGCGCCCGGAACTTGCCGCCGCGCTCGGTCCTGACCGTTTCCCGCGCGAGATTCGCATTCTCGCCAAGTTGCAGCACCCGCACATCCTGCCGCTGCTCGATTCCGGCGAAGCCGACGGGTTCCTGTTCTATACGATGCCGTTCGTCTCGGGCGAGTCGTTGCGCGAACGGATTGACCGCGACGGCGCGCTCCCCGTGCCCGAGGCGGTGCGTATCATGCGTGAGGTCGCGGACGCGCTCGCGGCCGCACATGAGGCGGGCATTCTGCACCGCGATATCAAGCCGGGCAACGTGATGCTCTCCGGCCGCCATGCCCTCGTGATGGACTTCGGCGTGGCGAAGGCCGTGACCAACGCCGGCGGCGAGAAGATGACCACGGTTGGCGTGGCCGTCGGCACGCCGACCTACATGTCACCGGAGCAGGCGACGGGTTCCGAAGCCATTGACGCACGCTCCGACATCTACGCGCTTGGCTTGCTGGCCTACGAAATGCTCACGGGGAAGCCGCCGTTTCAGGGGAAGACCGCACAGGCCATCCTTTCTGCGCAAGTGCTGGAAAAGCCAACGCCAGTCACGGAATCGCGCGCCGCGGTTTCCACTCAGCTGTCGGAACTCGTGATGCGGTGCCTCGAGAAGGCGCCTCCGGACCGCTGGCAGACGACGGAAGAGCTGGTCCCGATTCTCGAGGCACTGGGCACGCCGAGCGGTGGCATCACGCCTACGCAGACGCGGCCGGTGAAGACCGTGAAGGCTGCGCCGGCATCAGGTGGATCGAAGCGCATGGCGCTGATTGGCGTGGCAGTGCTGTTGCTGGCGGGCGCGGCCTTCGGTGTGTGGAAGGCACTGGGCTCGCGCGCCGGCGGCTTCGGTACGATCACCCGCATGGCGGTGATGCCGCTTCGCGATATCTCCGGCGCGGATGCCGTGTTCGCGGAGAGTCTGCAGGATCAATTGATCAACGGTATCGCCGCGATGGACCTCGCCGGCGTGGTGCCGCGTTCGGAGATGGCCGAGAAGGGCCAGAGTCGGCGGATTCGCGACGTCGCGGCGGAGTTCAAGGTGGACGCTGTCATGGAAGGCACGCTGTTCCGCGCCGGCGATGTCATGCGCATCAACCTGCAGGTCGTGGAGCCGCAGACGGTGCGGCATTACTGGACCGGCAGCTTTGAGCTCAACGTGAAGGACGTCCTGGCGGCGCAGGACTCGCTGGTTCGCACGATCAACTCGCAGCTGCGCGGCGTGCTGGATGGCAGCGCGCGCCGCGCGGCGAATGCAAACACGGGGCAATAGCGATGATGAACCGACGACTGTTCGGGTTGGTGGCGTTGGGCGCTGTCGTGGCGTGCGGCGGCGACACGGAGTCCGGAATGCCGAAGCGCGTGACGATCGTGCCACAGCAGAACCTGGGCGCATTCGGTGAGGTGAGAGTTCTCGCTGACGGCCGCGTACTGTACCCCAAGTACGTGGAAGGCAAGGCGGCTATTCACATCGCGAATGCCGATGGCACGGGTGAGCGGCGGATCAGTTTCGGCGTCTGGGACTTTGGCACACCGCTTCTGTCGCCCGACGGTCGGTGGGTAGCATTCGCGCGCGATGCGGGCGGCCAGAGCGACGCGGTGGTCGTCGCACTGGACAGTGCTGTTGAACGCATCGCCGCCGGCACGGTGGCGGACGAACGTCCCACGGGCTGGCTGGCGGACGGCTCACTGCTTGTGATCGTGTCGGGCGCCGCTGGCGGCCAGCCCTTCCGGTACGACATGGCCAACGGCTCGCTTTCGCCGCTCTTCGCCGTGCGCGGAAGCGTTGATGCATATCCATCGCCCGATGGCAAGCTCGTCGCGTATCAGCTGACGCTCGACGGCAAGAACACACTCTGGGCATACGATCTCGCGGCGAAGGCGCACCGCCAGCTCACCACCGAGGGTTTTGAGCGAATCAACGCCCGCCCGTTTTCGCCTGACGGCAAGTACCTCGCGTATCAGTCAACGCGTACCGGGACCAGCGACATGTGGCGGCTCGAAATGGCGAGCGGCGACCGACTGCAGCTCACGGCAGACATCGCCGAGGATAACGGCGCCGTGTGGGCGCCCGACAGCAAGCGGCTCGCGTTCGTGTCTCAGCGGGGTGGGCAGCCAGATATCTGGGTTCTCGGGGCGGGCGAATCCGATATCCAGCGCATTACTGATGATGCGGTCGCCGAGTATCCTGGGGCGTGGACTCCGGATGGCTCGGCGATTTATGTCTCCGCCAGTCGTGGGAACTCGCACCTCTATTCTATCCCGTCCGATGCCGGCGCTCCGAGCGCATTGACGAGCGGTGACTGGGGGGTTCTGCCCCCAATCTCCGGCGGAGGCCCGGGATATCCTGTTGACATCTCGCGCGATGGGCAACAGGTCGCGTACGCCGGAAACGCGAATGGCGACCCGGATGTCTGGGCGGTGAATGTCGCTGGCGGCGCGCCGCGCCTGATTGCCGGTGGGCCAAGCGTCGACGTGTCGCCGAGTTGGTCGCCCGACGGCCGGAGCGTTGCGTTTGCATCAACACGATCAGGCAATCCGGACGTCTGGATTGCACCGGTGGACAGTGGTGCCCCGCGTCAGGTCACCGACTGGCAGGGCGCGGACTTCAGCCCTCAGTGGTCGCCGACCGGAGACTTGGTCGCATTTGTCTCGGATCGCGATGCTCCGGTCGCTGACCTGTGGGTTGCGTCTGCGATTGGCGGCGCGCCGCGGCGCCTGACGACGCTCGGATCGGTACAACCATTCCATCGCTGGAGCCCTGATGGGAAATGGTTGCTGTTCACCGCCGCATCCCCGGGAGGCAAGGGACCCGGCGCATACGTCGTTCCGGCATCCGGCGGCGCACCGCGCCAGATCGGGCCCGTACCGTCTATCTACCCTACATGGTCTCCGGATGGGCGTGAGGTGCTGCTTCACCCCTGCCGGCAGGGTTACTGCAACACCGAGATCTGGTCGTTTGAAGGCAAGTTTGCGCGCGCGCTCAGCACTGACTCGGTGGTGTACGAGTTTGTCGCGGCGGCAAGTCCGGACGCGAGCACCGTGGCGATCGCACGCCAGGATCTCACGGGTGACGGGTCTGATGTCATGCACCTCCGGCCGGCGGGCGGCGGCCCGCCCAAGGTGCTGCCGAGGCCCCCTGGTTACTCGATGAACCTCATAGGCTGGGCCGCCGGTGGTCGTGCGTTGATCGCCATCGGGTCGCTGTACGGCGCGCAGGTGCAGCGCATCACAGTCCCGCCGCCGCGACAATAGCCCGCGCGCGCTCGAGGCGCGCTACACCAGTTCCACCGACCACCTCGACGCGCGCACCAAACTCGGCGAGCGTCGCGCGGAACGCCGCGAGCATTTCGCCGCGCGACTCAGGCCGGTCGCGGACGCCGTCCGCCGTCCACGGCAGGTCCGGCAGGCAGAGCAGGTAGCGGTCCCCCAGTCGCTCGCGCGCCGCGGCCTCGATCCACGCCGGGCACTCGCCGTAGTAGTGCCGCGCGTACACGACGGTGCTGATCAGGTCGGTGTCGAGGACTATTGCCTGCGCGGCGCCGGCACGGCCTCTCGCCGCGTCTTCGTTCGCGATGTGCAAACGCGCGATCGTCTCGACGTCCGTTGCGTCGAGCGCGCGCCCGAGCGCGAGCTGCGCTTCCGCATGCACCCGCGCGGCCTCGGGCACCCATGGCACGCTGAGCGACTGTGCGAGCGCTGCGGCGAGCGTGGTCTTGCCCGTACTCTCGGGGCCCGTGACGACAATGCGGCGGGGCGAGCGTGTCACGCGGCCTGGGGTCCGCCCCCCTGGCGCCCCAGCCCCTGCGCCGGCGCCAGCAACGACTGTTTCCACGCGCGGTATCCCATCCACGCGAGGCCCAGGAACACGGCATACTGCACGGCCGTCCAGGGCAGCCCGCGCGAGATGAACAGCGGGACGTACACGATGTCGGCGACGATCCAGACGATCCAGTTCTCGAGGATCTTCCGCGCCATCATCCACTGCGCCCCAAGGCTCGTCGTGGTGAGCAGCGCATCCATGTACGGCACGGGCGAGTCGGTGTGATTGTCCAAATACCAGCCAAGCGCGAGTCCGCAACCGAGCATGAGCGGCAGCACGGCGCCCCACTGCCGCGCCGTGGCGCGCGTCACGTGCAGCGCCGAACGGTTCGCGCCGCCGTGCAGCCACGCCCACCAGCCGTAAACGGACATCCCGAGGTAAAAGAGTTGCAGCACCGAGTCGGCGTACAGCTTCTCCTCCCAGAAGATGAAGAAGAAGATCCCGACGTTGACGATCGCGGTGGGCCAGCTCCAGATGTCCTCGTGCGCCGAGAGCCAGACGCTGACCAGCCCGAATCCGACCGCGAGGAGTTCGAGCCAGCGTTCCGCGAGCCCGCCGAACAGTTCGGCCATCAAGGGACACGACCGGCGGGCGCCCGCAGGTAGTCGAGCGCAAGTGACACGTAGGTCTTCACGCCGGTCGGCAGCGCGTCCTCATTCACGAAGAACTTCGGCGAGTGGTTCGCGGCGGCGTCCTCGGCCGTCACGCCCCTGGCGTTGATACCCATGAACACGTAGAGACCGGGGATGTTCTTCGTGAACGCCGGGAAATCCTCCGACGGCATCCAGAGCCCGTTGGGGTTCGGCTTCGTCGTGCTGACCCGCTCGAGGGTCGCCGTCATGCGCGCCGTGAGCGCCGGGTCATTGAAGACCACGTCCGTGCTGATCGGGATCGTGACCGTCGCGGTCGCACCAGAGGCTTCCGCGATGTTTTCGGCGGTGCGCTTCACGCGCGCGAGGACTTCCTTGCGCATTTCGGAATCGAACGTGCGAATCGTGCCCTGCATCACGACGCTGTCCGGGATGATGTTCCGCCGCACGCCGCCGCTCACCATGCCGATCGTGACCACGGCGGGACCCACCGTGACATCGGTCTGGCGCGCGGGAATGGTCTGCAGCGCCGTGATGATCTGGCTGGCCACGACGATCGGGTCCACGCCGCGCCAGGGCACCGCGCCGTGTGTCTGGCGGCCGCGCACCACGATGTCCAGTCCGTCGCTCGCCGACATCGCGCCGCGTGGACGGTAGGTGATGCGGCCCGCCGTGTCCGGCCACACGTGCAGCCCGAAGATCACCTCGGGCTTCGGGTTGTCCAATGCACCCTCGGCGACCATCAGCGGCGCGCCACCGGTTTCACCTGCGGGCGGCCCTTCTTCGGCCGGCTGGAAGATGAAGACGATCGTGCCGGCAATATCCGGCTTCATCTTCGCGAGCACGTCCGCCGCGCCGAGGAGCATTGCGGTGTGGGCATCGTGCCCGCAGGCGTGCATCACGCCGACATTTTGGCCGTTGAAGGTCGTGCGCACGGTGGACTTGAACGGCAGGTCCACTTCCTCAGTGACCGGCAGCGCGTCCATGTCGGCCCTGAGGGCGACCACCGGGCCGGGCCGCCCGCCTCGGAGCACACCCACCACGCCCGTCTTGCCGACCTTCTCGCGGACCTCGATGCCGAGCGAGCGCATGTGATCCGCGACGAGCTTGGCGGTGCGGACTTCGGCGTTGCCGAGCTCCGGGTTCTGGTGGATGTCTCGCCGCCAGGCGATGACCTTCTCGACGACGCGGGCGAGCTCGGAGTCGAGGCGGGCGCCTTGGGACGCGTTCGGTGCTGCGCCCTGCGCCGTGGCGGGGGCGCCGGTTGCGGCGATGAGCGTCGCCAACACCACGGAAGCCAACGCCACGCGGCGGGCACCGTCCACAATCTCGTTCGGCATATGTGCTAGTAGGGCATGAGGTTCGGTACTACAATTAACCCCTGCGCCGTCCTTGGCGCGCCTGCCGGACCGGCGAGCCCCGCCGGTCGTCAGCAAGTCCCCAACCCGGTATCCATGGCGAAGGAAGAGGCGATCGAACTCGAAGGCACGGTCACGGAAGTGCTCCCCAGCGCGACGTTCCGCGTGCATCTCACCAACGGGCACGACGTGCTCGCGACCATGGCGGGGAAGATGCGGCGGTTCCGCATCAGGGTCTTGCAGGGCGACCGCGTGTCAGTCGAGGTCTCGCCGTACGACCTGAGCCGGGGTCGGATCACGTTCCGGCACAGGACATAGCCAGCCGGACCGGCGGATAGGCGAACGCAAAACGGGGTGCGCATCCGCGCTCCCCGTTTGTATTTCCACCCTGCGGAATCCGCCGCTTGCTACGCCGCTAGCTAGTGCGCGGCCGCTTCGGCCTTCGGCTTGTCGGGCTTGAGGTAGGTCTTCTTGTGGATCGTGTACGCCGTGACGTTCGCGATGATGGCCAGCGCGATGATCACGGCGGCGACGCCCCAGCCCTGGGACGATGGATTGACGCGGTCGTTGGACACGGCGGAAGTCAGTTGAGAGTCAGGTGTTGGACGCCCGAAAGATAATAGTTGGGCGCCGCCGCGGGGGCGCCGGCGCCAGGCCGTCATCGGGTACGCGACGTGCGAAATCGCCGCAAACCGCTATTCTCTACCCCCATGGTGATCGCGACCGGTCCAACGCCACTGACCCGGCACGCCGTGGGCGACTTCCATGTCGGGCCGCAGTACGTCGTGGACGTCCGCGACCAGCCGCCCGACATGTTCGTGGACCATTCGGTCCGCGACTGGTCGAAGGTGTCCTGGCGCGACATTGGGCGTCCGTACCGCGTCGAGAAGTGGTCGCGTGAGAAGCGGGACTACGAGCGGACGCACGGGGCGGAGCTGCCGATCCTCGATGGCTGGAAGAAGTTCAACGCGAACTTCCACGCGTTCTTCGCCCAGGACGTCCCGGCGGCCGGCGCCGCCGCGCGAGCCGAACTCGCGGCCGCGATGAAGACGTTCGACGTCCACGGCGCCCGCGAGGCGGTGGAGGAGATGCTGCATCTCCTGATCTGGAACAGGATTCACCGCGTCGAGGACGCCGTCTGGGACCCGCGCGGCAAGCGGGCGCTCTTCGACGGGCTCGATGTCAAGAAACCCCGGATCCTGTTCCTCGGCGCGGCCGATGGCTACGAAGCCATGCAGCTCGCGGCGATGTACCCGGGCGGGCACACCGTGCTCGTGGACTATGACGAGTTCTGCAAGACGGACCGGTTCGGGAAGTTCCCGGAGCAGTACCCGTTCCTCGGTGCGGACCTCGCAACCGGGCACAAGCGTGTGTGGTACCGCGAGGAGATGGACATCAGCTTCGAGGTCGAGGATATCCGGAACCTCAGGTACGGCCGCGAGTTCGATGTCGTCGTGTCGATCGGGCTGATCGAGCATTTTCCCGATGAGCACAAGCCGCTGGCGTTCGAGTTCCACCGGCGATTCGTGAAGCCCGGCGGCTATGTGATCATGACGACGCCGCGCGACCAGCTGCGGAGCCGCGCCTGGTACTACGTGATGAGCGACCTGCTCAACTATGGCTACCGCGAGCTGATGACGGTCGAGCAGATGGCGCTGTACGCGCGTGAGAACGGGTTCGATATCCTGCGTGCCGGCGTGATCAAGGCGCACAACGGCATCGTCTGCAAAGTCCGGCAGTGATCCGGACGGAGTTGCTGGAGGTCCGGCGGACGGCGGTCATCGCAACGCGAGGGGTGGAGCCGACGGCGGCTGCGCGCCCGCACGTGCGAGAACTCTGGTACGTGCTCCATGGGCAGGCGATGCGCGCGGCGCAGATCCTCGAGATGGCGGCCGGCATTGATGACGGTTCCCGGTTCCTGGTCGCGCCCGAAGCCCTCAATCGCCATTACGTGGGCCCCGTCGTCGCCCGGGACGCGCCGGTCGGCGCCACATGGATGACGCGTGCCGAACGTGAGGCCGATATCCGCGACGTCGTGGCGTACCTCGACAGCGTCCACGACCACGTCCGCGCCAGGTTCGGCGGCGTCACGCCACCGGTCACCGTGCTCGGGTTCTCGCAGGGCGGAGCGGCGGCGGTTCGCTGGTCAGCGCTCGGCGCGATCCGTCCCGCGCGCCTCATTATGTGGGAGTCGTCGCTCCCGCCCGAGCTGGATTACCGCGCCCTTGTCGCGCGGCAGCCGGCCATGCGCATCTCATATGTCTGCGGCACCCGCGACAAGTTCATCACGCCGAAGGTCCTCGAGGCCCAGCATTTGTTGCTGCGCGATGCGGCGGTGCCGTTCGACGCGATTTCGTTCAATGGCGGGCACCGCTTGGATGACCGGGTCCTGCGTTGGCTGGCGGGCTGACGGTCGCACGTTCGCGGGACCGTCGCCGTTGCGGGGCGGAACAAGAACACCTCGGCGGCGCCTACCGGCCCCGCATCCGCTCCATGTCGCGCCGGTCTCGTTTGGTCGGTCTGCCGGTGCCGGCGTCCATCACCGGCGCGGCAAACTTGAGTTGCCAGGCGAGCTTTTCGCGCGCGGCGCGGCTCTCGGCGGTTTCCTCGTAGAGCGTCGCGGCGACGGACGCGGGACCGCGCGATTCGCTCAGTCCCCGCACCACCACGGCGTGGGTGTACGGTCCGAGCCGCACACTCACCAGCTCGCCGACCTTGACGGCACGAGCGGGCTTGACGCGCTCACCGTTCACTTCGACTTTGCCTCCGGTGACCGCCTCAGCCGCCAGGGATCGCGTCTTGAAGAACCGCGCCGCCCACAGCCACTTGTCCACTCGCATGCTGGTGAGTGGCGCCTTGGGATTCGCGAGGTCATGGGGCCGCATGCACAGCAATATGGCGCGCCTCGTGCTTGGCATCGCGGTCGCGGTCGGCGTGACCGGCTGCGAGAGCGCCGAAGACCGCAAGGCGCGGCTGGCGTCCGAAGCGCGGGTCCGCGTGTCGGCGGAGTCCGCGCGGGTCGCTGACGCACCCAGCACACCGTCCACGGGCCAGTGGACCGATGCGGCGCTGGCGAAGCGATTCGTGGACGCGGGACTCGCGCCACAGCGCATTGACACGGCGAAGGCGCGTGCGTTCATGGGTGTGCCGGTGCACGCGTTTTCGCTCGGCGTCGCGCGCGTGGACGCGTACATCTACGCCGATTCGACCGCGCGAGCGGCTGCGGTGGCGAAGCTGGATCCCATCTCCGCCGCGCCTGCCGGCCAGCCGTCACCCTGGGGTGTGCCGCGCGAACTGGTCATCCACAACAACCTGTTCGCGGTGGTCGTGGGCGGGACCGACCGGCAGCGCGAGCGCATCGCAACGGCGATCGCCGCAGGACTTGCCTCGCCGTAGCGATCCGCCGGTATCTTCATTCCGCGAATCAACGCAGTCGTCGCCCCTCAACCCCGGCGGTCCCGTGGTTCACGCCTTCCCGATACCAGTCGTTTCGCGCCGCGCCCTCGCGGCATTCGCTTTCTCGCTGGTCGCGCTCGGGAGGAGCGTCGGTGCGCAAGTACTTCCGGATGCGAAGTCCCTGATGGAGAAGCACAACGCGGCGCTCGGCGGCCGCGCGGCGCTCGACAAGTACAGCAGCATGAAGATCAGCGGCACGGTCAATATCGCCGCCATGGGCCTCGACGCCACGATGGAGATCTTCCGCGCCAAGCCGAACAAGCTGGTGCAGCGGGTCGTGCTCGGCCAGTTCGGCGAGCAGCTGCAGGGGTACGATGGCAAGACCGGATGGGCCGCCCCGCCGATGGGCCAGCCGCCACAGATCCTCTCAGGCGAGGCGCTCGAGGCGGTGATCGCGAACGCCGACTTCTTCGCCAACTTCCAGGCGCCCGAGAACTACTCGAAGGCCGAGACCGTGGAACTCGTGGACTTCGAGGGCCGCAAGTGCTACAAGGTGAAGGTCACGCGCGGTACGCGCGAGGGCGTCGAGTATTTCGATGCCGCGACAGGCCTGCTCGCGGCGATCGTCGGCACGGCGAACACACCGGCCGGTCCGATCGAGCAGACCTCGGTGATGCTCGAATACGCCGACTTCGGCGGCGTGAAGATGCCAAAGCGGATCGAGCAGCGCGGCGGCCCGGCCGGCGCCATCATGACGGTCACGGCCGTTGAGTTCGACAAGGTTGAGCCCTCGGCATTCGAGCCACCCGCGGCGGTGAAGGCGCTCATCAAGCCGTGAGCAGGAAACTTCTGCGCAAGTGCGGTGGTAGTTCGGGCATGAAAATGCATCGTCAGGTTCCGGGTACTTCCCGGTCGTTGCGGCGCGGCCTGCTGGCCGCCGCAGGTCTGCTGGTCGCGGTCGGCCAAGTCGAGGCCCAGGGCCGCCGCGGTGATGGGCCGCGACGCGTCCAGACCGAGCCCGCGCGGTTCTACGCGGGCGGCGGCCTGGAGTTCGGCGCGCCGTCCGGCGAGTTCAAGGACTACGTCCAGTCGGCGTTCGGCGGCGGCGGGCACATTCTCTACGCGCTCGACGACGAACAGATCTTCGCGTTCAGGGCGGACGTCGATTTATTCGTGTACGGCCACGCGACGCGTCGGCAGGCGCTCGGCGGCGGTGCGCTCGGACTCATCGGCGTTGACGTGACCACGTCGAACAACATCGTGACGGGGACGTTCGGGCTCCAGGCGATCGCGCCCACCGGTGCGCTCAGGCCGTACCTGCACGGCGGCGTCGGGTTCTCGTACTTCTTTACCCAGTCTTCCGTCGAGGGGTCGTCAAACAGCGAGCCGTTCGCGACGACCAAGAACTTCGGGGACGGCGGTTTCACCACCGTGCTCGGAGGCGGCCTCTACATCCCGGTGCGCCGGGGCTACCAGCCGATCTCCATTGACCTCGGCGTGCGCACGCACCGGAACTCCGACGTGCAGTACCTGACCAAGGAAGGCATCAAGGTCACGAGCACGAGCGCCCCGCCGACCCTGTCGCCGGTCCGAAGTGCCGCGAACTACCTGTCGTTCCGCGTCGGTGTGAGCGTGGGGGTTCGGTAGCGTTCGGGCCGAGCGCGGCCCACTCCAAAAAAATCACCTGTTCGGGTGACGCGAAAAGCAGGCCGAAGTCGCATGTTGGTAGCGCAGCCAACCTCCGCGGTGCTCATTCAACCTCAACGGGATGCACATGCAACTCGGCAACTTCTCCGTCAGTCTCGCCGTCAAGGACCTGAAGGCCTCGATGGCGTTCTACCAGAAGCTTGGGTTCACCAGCCAGATGGGCGACCTCGGCGGATGGGCCATCTTGCAGAACGGGCCGGTCACGATCGGACTCTTCTAGGGGATGTTTGAGAAGAACATCCTGACGTTCAACCCTGGCTGGGACAACAAGGCGCAGACCCTTCCGACGTTCACGGATGTCCGGGCCCTCGAAACGGAACTGCAAGCCGCGGGGGTGACACCGATGGTCAGCAATACCGCGGCGAGTCCGTCCGGCCCGGCGCATTTCGTGATCGCCGACCCAGACGGAAACCAGATCATGTTCGACCAGCACGTCTGAGCCGCGCGGGAATCCGCGTCACTCGTCGCTGCCACCGCGCCGATCCCGCTTCCGGTCGGCGCGGTGCTTTTTCTCCGTCAGTCGGCGCTCCACCGCCGATTTCGGGGGGCGCGTCTTCCGCCGGGCCTTCGCGACCTTGAGCGCCTTGGCGACCAGCGCGACCAGGCGCCGCCGCGCCAGCTCGCGGTTCTGCCGCTGACTCCGCGTGTCGCTGGCCACGATCCGGAGATTCCCTTCGGCGTCGAGCCGGCCGCTCAACGTCGTACGGATTCGCGTCCGTTGCTCCGAGTTCACGACCCGCGAGGTCGCGAGCGCCCACACGAGTTCCACCCGAGTTGACGAAGTGTTGACATGCTGGCCGCCAGGGCCGCCGGCCCGGGTCGCCTGAACGCTGAGCTCCGCCTCGGGAATCTCGATGCCGGGGGCGACCAGCAGTCCGAATTCGCTCGGTGAATGGGTCATGCTGAACATTCGGCAGGCGCAGCCGCGCTGGCCATCGGGGCATGCCCGCCATTGCAAAAAGCAACGAATGGGCCGAATATGATGATCATGCGAAATGCAACGGTCCGGGCACCCGGACCGCTTTCACGGGCCGCCGAGCGACGCTTTGCGGCCGTGCTCAACCCGGCACGGCTGATCCGCTGGGTGTACGTCGGTCGCATGTCGCTTGCCACGGCGATCTTGCTCGCTGCGTTCCTTTCGTGGAAGAACACGGACGCGGCCAAGACGTTCGTCGTGACGCTGAGTTTTCTCGGCACCTTGGCCACTACGGCCGCGTCGTTCATCTGGTCCGAGACGCAGCGCCGGCCGCTCAGCGACGCGTTCTTCTACCTGCAGCTGGTCACAGACCTGCTGCTCGTCACCGCCGTCGTGCACGTCACCGACGGTCAGTTTGCCGCACTGTACATCCTAGTCAACGCGGTCGCGGCGCTGGTCCTGACCGCGGGTGGTGCGCTGCTGGTCGCATTGCTGGGGCTGGTGTTGTATGTCGCCGACGCGCTCGTCCTGCTCGCGCAGGATCCCAGTTTCGCGCTGACGCTCCAACTGGGCGTGTTCGCGCTCGCGGGCGTGGGGACTTCGTACATCGCCTCGGAACTGAAGGCGGCCGGTGTGGGACGAGAGGCACTGGCGGCCGAGCTGCGGACGGTGCGACTCCGCGAGGCGGACATCGTGCGCAACATCCGGAGCGGCATCGTCAGCGTCGGCGAGAACGGCGAACTCCTGTTCGCGAACGCGGTCGCCGAGGAACTGCTCGGCCTGCCGCTCGCGGAACGCATCGGGACCCGGGTCCTCGACGAGATCGGCGACCGTTCCGTGACGCTGGCGAGTGCGCTGAGGCACGCCGCGACGGTCGGGACCCCGACCCAGGCGCGCCTGGAAGGCGAGCTGACCCGAAACGGCAAGACGATTCCGCTCGGCTTGACGACGACGGCCAGCGGCGGCGGGCCGGACGGCTCGCCGCGGACCGTGATCGCGATCTTCCAGGACATCTCCGACCAGAAGCGGCTGGAACAAACCAACCTCCGCGCCCAGCGGTTGGAGGCCGTCGCGGAACTGGCGGCCTCGCTCGCGCACGAGATCAAGAACCCGCTGGCATCCATCCGCAGCGCGGTCGAGCAGATGGCCGCTCGCCCGGCGGCGAGCGACGATGAACGCGTCCTGGGCCGGCTGATCGTGCGGGAGTCCGACCGGCTGGCGCGCCTGCTGTCGGAGTTCCTCGATTTTGCGCGCGTGCGCGTGACGCGGCACGAGTCGGTGGACATCGGCGCCGTGGTGCGCGGCGCGGCCGCACTCGCCGACTCGCATCCGCTGCGTGCCGACGGGGCCGTGCTCACCGTGGATACGCTGCCGACGCCGCTCCGCGTGCGCGGCGACGAGGACCTCCTGCACCGCGCCGTGTTCAACCTGGCGTTGAACGCGCTTCAGGCCACGCGCCCGGGTTCGACCGTGCGCGTAGCGGTGGGGCACGCGCCACCGTCGCGGGTGCCGCGGGGTATCGCCGGACTCGAACAAGGCGCGATCGTGGTGGATGTCGAGGACTCCGGCGACGGGATCGATCCCAAGGTGCTCGAGCGACTCTTCGAACCGTTCGTGACGTCCAAGGTCGGCGGGACCGGGCTCGGCCTCGCCATCACGCACCGCGCGATCGAAGCGCACCGCGGAGTCGTGCTCGTGGATGCGGGCGCCGCGGGCACACGGTTTTCCATCTTCCTGCCGGTCGGCGACGACGCGGCGCCGGGCAACTGACCTATGGCCAATACCTCCTCCGGTTCGCGCGCGCGGCCGAGCGTGCTGATCGTTGACGACGAAGCGGGAATTCTCGAGACGCTCGAGATCCTGCTGCGAAATGAAGGGTTCAACCCGTCGGTGGCGGCCGGCGGCAAGGCCGGGCTCCAGGCGCTGAACGACCTCACGCCGGACATCGTGCTCACGGATGTCCGGATGCCCGGCATCACCGGTGTCGAGCTCCTGGCGGCGGCCCGCAAGAAGGACCCGACCTTGCCCGTGATCCTGATGACGGCGCAGGCCACGCTGCAATCGGCGATGCAGGCCGTCAACGAGGGCGCGTACTACTACATCCAGAAACCGTTCCGCAACGACGAACTCGTCGCGATCCTGCGACGCGCGGCGGAACATCGGTCGCTGCGCGTCGAGAACATCACGCTGCGCGAGGAGATCAAGCGCCGCGACCGCACGGCGAACCTCGCGCCGATCGGGTCGAACCGGAAGTGGCTCGACGCGCTGAAGCTGGCGGAGGCCGTCGCGCCGACCGATTCGACCGTGCTGGTGCTTGGGGAATCGGGAACGGGCAAGGAAATCGTCGCGCGCTTCGTGCATGAACTGTCCGCGCGCGGCGACAAGCCGTTCCTCTCGATCAACTGCGGGGCGCTCCCCGAGGGCCTGCTCGAGAGCGAACTGTTCGGCCACGTGAAAGGCGCCTTCACCGGGGCGGTCAAGGACAAGGAGGGCCTCTTCGAGGCCTCCGCCGGCGGCACGTTCTTCCTTGACGAAATCGGCGAGACCACGGCCGCGACCCAGGTCAAGCTGCTCCGGGTCCTGCAGCATCGCGAGGTCATCCCGGTCGGTGCGACCGAGTCGCGACCGATCGACACGCGCGTCATCGCGGCGACGAACCGCGATCTCGAGGAGGAGATTCGTCGCGGCAACTTCCGGCGCGACTTGTTCTACCGGCTGAACGTGATCGCGATCCACCTGCCGCCGCTCCGCGAGCGTGCGGAGGACATCCCGATCCTCGCGGATGCGTTCCTGGCCCGCGCCTGCGAGCGCCACGGCGTCGCGCCGAAACACTTCACCGACGGCGCGCTCGACGCGATGTCGGCGTATCAGTGGCCCGGAAACGTCCGGGAACTCGAGAATGCGATCGAGCGCGCCGTGATCCTGACACCCGGTGAGGTCGTATCACCGACGTCACTGCCGGATCGCATCACGGCGCGCCGTACCGAGCCCCTGGTCTCCGAACGCCAGGCCGTAAACCCGACGCTCGAAACGATCGAGCGCGCCTACATCCTGTGGGTGCTCCAGAGCGAAGGGGGCAACAAGACGCGCGCCGCCGAAGTGCTCGGGATCGATCCCTCGACGTTGCACCGCAAGCTTTCCCGCATTGGCGTCGAGCAGTAGCGCGCGGGCGGACTTCGCCGGCGTCATGGCCCGCGTCGCCCGCGTCACGCCGCTGCTGACCGCTGCGGCGGTCTTCCTCGCGATAGTCGCCGTTCCCACGCCCCAGCCCGCCGGCGTGTTCTGGGACGACGGCGTGTACCTCGCCTCGGCGCGCGCGCTGGCGGAAGGCGCCGGCTACCGATTCGCGCACCTGCCGGACGCCCCAGCGGCGATCCACTTCCCGCCGCTCTGGCCCGCGCTGCTTTCGGTCGTCTGGCGCGTGTTCCCGGCCTTCCCCGACAACGTTGCCTGGTTGTCCCTGATCAACCCGGTGCTCATGGCGACCGCTGCCGGGTTGGCCTGCGCCTTCGGGGTGCGTCGGCTCGGCTTGCCCTCGTTGCTGGCCGCACCGGTGGCCGTCCTGTTCTCGCTCACGCTTCCCGTGATCGTGCTGACCACGGTGCTGTTCGCCGAGCCGCTCGCGCTGGTGCTGGCGATTGCAGCCCTCTGGGCGGTGGAGCGGGCCGCCGATCGCGGCGCGCCCGGAGTGCCCGCGACCCCGGGATCCGCGGCGCGCGTTGCCGCGGGATTAGGCGCCGTCGTGTTCGCCGGCGTCGCGATCGGGCTCGAGATGCTCACGCGTAGCACGATGCTCGTACTCGTTCCGGCCGCCGTGTTCGCGCTCGTGCTGGCGCGCCAGGTCCGCGCGGCGGTGATCGTCGGGGTGATCGGGCTTGGCTTCGCGATCGCCTGGCAAGCCTGGCAGGCGACGCACGCCGCGGAGCTCGCCGCTCCGCTTCAAGGCAACTACGGCGGCTACCTCTCGTGGTACCTCACGGCGGTCGGTGAGCGCGGCAGCGCGTTCGTTGCCGAGGTAGCGCGCCAGAACGTCGTGGCGCTGGAGCGCACGCTCGCGGTGGTGTTCTTCCCCGGCGGACTGCGGCCTGTGCGGCCGCTGCTGGTGGTCCTGCTTGCGGTGGTCTTCGCCGTCGGGTGCTGGCGCTGTTGGGGCCGGTCGCGCGCGCTCGTCGCGTTTCTCGGCCTGTATCTGGTGCTGGTGCTCGCGTGGCCGTACGCGCCGGATCGGTTCGTCTGGGGCGTCTGGCCGCTGATAGGGATCGTCTTCGCGTGTGGAGTATTTGCCATCTTCGAGGTGTCGCGGGACACGGCACAACCCCGTGGCGCGCGAGTGGCGGCGGCGACCCTGCTCGTGGTCGCGACCGGCGCCGCGGTCGGCCTTGGCTCGTACTCAGCGCGCGGCGTGGGTCGCGGTTGGGTGGACATTGCGCAGCGCCGCAACGCCGAGCGGCTGGCGCCGACCGTGGCGTGGGTGCTCGCGAACACGCCCGCAAATGCCGTGGTCGCCACCGACGGGGAGCCGCTCGTGTACCTCTACACAGGAAGACGCGTCGTCCCGGTGCACATCCTCTCACCCGTCGAGTACGTCAGTCGGCCTCGGCTGGACGAGGTCGAGGCGGACCTGATGGCGCTGATCACCGCTGGTCAGGCCACGCATCTCGTGCTCTCCGGCGGATCGCCGGAACTGCGGGCGGCCCGGCGCCTCGAGGCGTCCGGCCGCTCCCATCGCCTCTCACCGTTGGGTACACTCCCGGGGGGAGGAGCGGCGTGGCGTATCGGATCGCCGTGACCCTCACCCGCTTCGTGCCGTCACCGCAATGGCCATGAACCAATCGCCAGACTCCGTTCCGTACCGACCCACGCCCCCGGCGGGAATCTCCGCGCCGCCGCGCCTGCGTGGCCGTACCCCGCTGCCGGCGAGCGATCTCGTCCTCAGCGTCCTGATCCCGGTGTACAACGAACGCGCGACGATCGAGACGATCATCGCGCAGGTCCGCGCGGTGCCGGTTCGCAAGCAGATCATCTGCGTGGACGATTGTTCGAGCGATGGCACGGCCGATATCCTCCGCGCGCTCAAGGAGCGTGGCGCGATTGACACGCTGGTGTTTCACGAGTTCAATCGCGGGAAAGGCGCCGCCATTCGCACGGCCCTTGCCGCGAGCACGGGCAATGTCGTCATCGTGCAGGACGCGGACCTGGAGTATGACCCCGCGGATTGGCCGGGCCTTCTCGAGCCCATCGTGGACGGGCGGGCCGACGCCGTCTTCGGTTCCCGGTTCCTTGGCGGCCCGCACCGCGTGCTCTACTTCTGGCACTCCGTCGGTAACGCCGTGTTGACGATGTTCAGCAACATGTTCACGAACCTGAACCTCACCGACATGGAAACCTGCTACAAGGCGATTCGCGGCGATATCGCGCGCTCGCTGCGGCTGACGTCGGACCGGTTCGGCTTCGAGCCGGAGGTGACCGCGCGCCTCGCGGACGCCAATGCGCGCATCTTCGAGGTGCCGATCTCGTACTCAGGCCGCACGTACGCCGAGGGCAAGAAGATCGGGTGGAAGGACGGCGTCGCGGCCATCTGGCATATCGTCAAGTTCAATACCTTCGGCTGATCGCGACCTGAACGTGGACCGCTTCGGCATGGGGGACGATGTCGGCGCTGCGGCCGGCCTCGAAGCGCCCCGCCACGCGTCCTTGGACGCGCGCCTCGCGGAGCCGCGTACGCGCGCCGCCGCCCTCGCGGTCCTCGTGCTGCTGTCGCTGGTCGCGTCGGCAACGAGCCTCTGGAACGGATTCGCCTACGACGACCGCTGGATCATCGTCGAGAACGCGACGGTCACCGACTCCGCGCACTGGTGGTTCGGGCTGAGTGACAGCTATTGGCCCGCGTTCAGGAACGCGGCGTTGTTCAGGCCGTTCGCCGTGGTCGGGTACGCGTTGCAGTGGGCCGCGGGAGACGGGGCCCCGTGGGTCTTCCACGCGGTCAACGTCCTGCTCTACGCCGTCGTCACGCTCCTGGTGTACGCGCTCGCCGTCGAACTCCTGCCGCGGATGGCGGCTTGGGTTGCGGCGGCGTTGTTCGCCGTGCATCCGGTGCACGTCGAAGCCGTCGGCAACGTCGTCGGCCAGGCCGAGCTCTGGACGAGCGCCGTGGTGCTGCTGGCGCTCATCACCTACCTCCGCGCACGGCGCGGGGGCGCGCCGTTGCCTCGCCAGACCGGCCTGTTCATCGCCCTCTGTTACCTGGTCGGGATGTGCTTCAAGGAAAACGCAATCGTCCTGCCCGCGTTGATTGCGGCGGCCGAGGCGTTCTGCGTGCGCGATACGCGCGCCTCGCGTCGGCGCGCCGACGAATTGGTGACGTTCCTGGTTTGGCTGGGCCTGGTTGCCGCGCTCTACCTCGCGGTGCGGGTGTACATCACGGGGGCCGTGGGCGGCGATGTGGAGCACCCGGCGTTGCGCGGCCTCGGGGTCTGGCAGCGCACCTGGGTGATGATCGCGCTCGCGCCGGAGTTCGCGCGCCTGCTCATCTGGCCCCAGCACCTCTCGGCCGACTACTCGCCGCGCCACGTGCCGTACCTGCCGTCACCGTCGGTGGATCACGCGCCGGGACTGCTCCTGCTGGTGTGCCTCGTGGTGCTCGCCGTGGTGGCACGGCGGCGCTGGCCGCTCGTCACGTTTGCGCTGGCGTGGATCGCCGTGACCCTCACGCCGACGGCGAACATCGCCATCCCGACCGGGATCCTGTTGGCCGAGCGCACGCTGTTCCTGCCGAGTGTAGCGGCGGTGCTCGCCGCGGCTGCACTCGTGCCTTGGGTCGCGAGCCGGCTGGCGAGCCAACCGCGCTCACTCCGGATCCTCGGTGCCGCACCGTTGGTCTTGCTGCTTGGCGTTGGCGCGGCGCACAGTGCCGAACGGCAGCGAGTGTGGAAGGACTCGGACACGGTCTTTCGGCAAATGCAGCTCGACGCGCCGCAAAGCTTCAAGACGCATTACGCCGGCGGCGGCTTGCTGTGGGAGCAACGGCGAGCGGCCGAGGCCGAGCGGGAATGGCGCTACGCGATCGCGCTCTTCCCTCAGTATTGGGGAGTCCGCCAGGACCTGGCGCACCGCTACCGGGATGCCCACGTCTGCCAGGCGGCGATCCCCCTCTACCTCGAGGCCCTGGCGATCGAGCAGAAGCTCCCGTATTCCTGGGTTGGCCTCGCGGCCTGCCACCTCGAACTGGCGCAGTACCGGAAGGCCCGCGCCGTGGCGCGCCGTGCGTACGCGGACACCATGTACAAGCGCGCGTTCCAGTACATCATCACGCGGGCCGACAGCGCCCTGATCGCAAACGACACCCTTGACGGCGCCAACCGATGGCGTCCGGGGATCTGGGAAACGCTCAAGCGACCGGCCGTGCTCGATGCCCGGCCATAGCTCGCGCCCCCGGTCGAATTGACCGACGCCGGGCACCCCGGCTCCGCCAGGCACCGCAAAATGCCCGCGAAGCCGCAATCCTCGCCCGCCCGACCCCGCGCCGCGTGACTTCCCGCCGCGCTAAGTCGTTACAGGGACGCGATTAACGCTTCGCAGCCGGATGTGGCAAGATACTTGCTGTAATATTCAGGTGCGATTGGAGAATCGTCTGGCCGTAGAAACGCAGGGCCGCCACTAAGCCACCCTACCTCACTCTTTGAAGGAGCATGCGCATGCATAGCAACAAGAAGGGCTTCACCCTGATCGAGCTTCTGATCGTCGTCGTCATCATCGGCATCCTGGCCGCGATCGCGATCCCGAAGTTCGCGAACACGAAGGAGAAGGCCTACATCGCGTCGATGAAGTCGGACCTCCGCAACCTGATCACCGCGCAGGAAGCCTACTTCTCGGACAACAGCAGCGTGTACGCCTCGTCCACGACGGCGCTGAGCAAGACGTACAAGGCGTCGAGCGGCGTGACGGTTACGGTCGGCACGGTCACGAGCACGGGCTGGTCCGCGACGTCGAGCCACAACGCGACGACGAAGACCTGCAAGATCTCGGTCGGCGGCAGCGCCACGAACGAAGGCGAGCCGGTGTGCTAAATCCGCCGGC
>Ga0194131_10000354_pt1 | contig 76065 bp, 56 predicted proteins | sample TA2KigO120mmetaG_FD_148631 | JGI IMG/M metagenome (GOLD analysis project Ga0194131, IMG submission 148631) | Freshwater microbial communities from Lake Tanganyika, Tanzania - TA2015053 Kigoma Offshore 120m | ecosystem: Environmental > Aquatic > Freshwater > Lake | place: Tanzania: Lake... | reverse complement strand
TGGGGCGAACCTGCTCGTCGCGGACGAGGGCGTCTCGGGGGTGGTGGTGAGGCTCGACCAGCCGGTCTTCCGCGAGCGGAAGCTCAACGCGCGGGGCTCGGTCGAGGCGGTCCGCGCGATGGCGGGCGTGAGCCTGCCGCGGCTCATCACCGACGCGGTCGGCGCAGGACTCGCCGGGCTCGAAGGGCTCGGCGGGATTCCTGCCTCGATCGGCGGCGCCGTGCGCATGAACGCGGGCGGCGGCTTCGGGGCGATCTCCGACTCGCTGCACTCGATCGCGGTCATCGACCGACGCGGCGAGATCGGCGTGCATCCGGCGTCGGCGCTCGAGCTCTCCTACCGGCATGCCTCGATCCCCGGGGCGATCGTGCTGTGGGCGGCGTTCCGGCTCGAGGAGGGCGATCCGGTGGCGCTTCGCGACCGGCTGAAGGAAGTCATGTCGTACAAGTCGAGCACGCAGCCGCTCGCGGGGCACTCCGCCGGCTGCATGTTCAAGAACCCTCCCGCCCGCTCGGGCGAGCCTGGTCCGCGCCCGAGCGCCGGCAGGCTCATCGATCAGGCGGGACTCAAGGGCACGCGGATCGGCGGCGCCGTCGTGAGCCCGCACCACGCGAACTTCTTCCTCGTCGAGCCGGGCGCGACCGCGGGCGACGTCATCTCGCTCGCCGAGCTCGTCGCGTCGCGGGTGGAGGACCGCTTCGGCGTTCGGCTCGAGCGCGAGGTGGTGGTCTGGGATCGTCGCCCCGTCGAGGAGTCCTCCTGATGCCCGAGTCCTCCCGAACGATCCGCGTCGCCGTCCTGAAGGGCGGTCCCGATGCAGAGCACGAGGTGAGCCTCCGCTCCGGGGCGGAGGTCGCGAAGGCGCTGCGGACCTTCGGCGACCTCGAGGTCCTCGAGCAGGTCGTCGACCGCCCGAGCGTCGAGGACCTCCGGGCGCTCGGCGTGGACGTGGTCTTTCCGGCGCTCCATGGTCCCTTCGGCGAGGGAGGTCCGCTGCAGGACCGGCTCGAGGAGGCGGGCATTCCCTACGTCGGCTGCGGTCCCGACGCGTCGCGCCTCGGGATGGACAAGCTCGCCTGCAAGCGGCGGGTCGCCTCGCGCGGCGTGCCGGTCCTCGAGGATGACCACCTCATCGAGGGCGTGCCGAGTCGGCTCGAGCCGCCGGTGGTCGTCAAGCCGATCGACGACGGCTCGAGCGTCGGCGTTCGGCTGTGCCGGACCGCGGCGGAGTTCGCGGCGGCGCGGCGTGACCTGCACCCCCGCTTCAAGCGGCTCATGGCGGAGCGGATGGTCCGGGGGCGGGAGATCACCGTCGGGATCCTCGACGGGCATGCCCTGCCGCTCGTCGAGATCGTGCCCGCCGTCGAGTTCTACGACTACGAGGCGAAGTACCTCCGGGACGACACCCGCTACGTCGTCGAGCCGGCGCTTCCCGCAGGGATCACCGACGCCTGCCGGCGCCACGCGGTCGCGGCGTTCGAGGCGGTCGGCGGGCGGGACCTCGCGAGGATCGACTTCCTCGTGGATGCCGATGGTCCATGGTTCCTCGAGGTGAACACCATGCCGGGCATGACCGATCACTCCCTGCTCCCCAAGGCGGCGGCGAGGGTCGGCTGCTCGATGCCGGCGCTCGGCCGCCTGCTCGTCGATCGGGCGCTCGCCCGATCGACTTCGGTTGGCGCAGCGCCGCGTCGAGTCCTCCGCCCGGTCTGATCGGGGCATGGGGCACGCCGTCGAGCGGCGGGTGAAGATCGCGCCACGTGGATGCCGATGACCGGCACCAATGCCCGCGAAGCCCACGAACACCTCCGCGCTCCGCCGTCGGCTCGAAGTCCTCTCGACGTGGTGGAGCGACAAGGTCGCCTCCTGGCTTCCCGAAGGCTCGCCTCGACGGGTCTGGTGCGACCGGACGGGTGGCATCCTCGTGGGACTGGTGGTGATCCTCGCCGGGGCGTGGGGCGTGCCCCGACTCGTGGCTCGTGCGGACCTCATGAGCCGCGAGCAGCCGATGACCGCCGGCGGTCCCACCGTCCGCTTCGCGCATCCCGAGTGGATTCCGGACACCGAGATCGCCCGCCTCGAGGTCGCCGTCCGCAGCGAGTTCGCCGACGCAGGCGTCTTCGACCGCTCGGCGATCGATCGCGCGGCGGCGTCGCTCGAGCAGAGCGGATGGTTCGATCCCGGCGTCGTCGTCCAGCGGGTCGGACGGAGCGAGGTCTGCATCGTCTCGTAGCCTCGGCGCCCCGTGGCGTTCGTGCGGCACGGCGAACGAGACCACCTCATCGACGCGCAGACGCGGATCCTTCCCGTCGCGTGGACCGCCGGCGACGCGCCCTTCGTCGGGGTGGTGATCACCGGCACGACGCAGCCGCCACCGGAGCAGCCCGGGATGCCGTGGAGCGGCACGGCGCTGCGGCAAGGACTCGCGGTGCTCGCCCTGATCTCCGCGAAGCCGTGGTGCCGCGAGGTCTCGGCGATCGACCTCTCCGAGGTGCGCGATGGAGGACCGATCACGCTCCGCACCGTGAAGGGCGGACGCATCGCGTGGGGCTCGGTCGAGCCCTCCGCCGCCGAGGTTCCCCTCGAGACGCGGGTCGCCTACCTCGACCGCCTCCACTCGGTGGTGGGCACGATCGAGCCGCCGCCCGGGCGCGATCTCGACGTGCGACTCGACTACCTCGCCACCACGCCGAGCCGCGCTGGCTCCCAGCCGCTCGCCTCCGCGAAGCGCTGATCGCCCTTCTCCCGCAGACGCGCCCCTCGCGATCGCTCCGCTCGTCATCGCTACTCTCGACATCATGAACCCGAGCCCCCGTCGCGACGAGCCGCCGCCGCGGGGGCTGCTGCTTCTCTCCGCCGCGTGGATCGCCCTCTCGGTGCTCGTCGCGTTCGGAACCCGCCCGCCGCTCCTCCCGCTCGCCGCGACCTACTCGCCCGCCGTGCGGCTCTCGCTCATCGTGCTGCTCGGCGGGATCCTCATCGCCTACCCCCTGCTCCGCCTGACCCAGCCCGTGCCGAGCCGCCCGACGCGCCGGGCGATCCTCGATCTGGCGGTCCTCCTCGGCGCGATCCACGCCTATCTCTGGCCCGTCCGACTCGCGACGCCGTGGTCGCTCGAGCGGACCGCGGCGATCGACACCCTCCTCTGCGGCGCGGCGCTCGCGGCGGTCGGGCTCGTCCTGCTCGGGACGAGGCGCGAGCGTGGTCGAACCTCGTGGATGCTCCTCGTCCTTGCCCTGACCGCCGGTCCGATCGTCGCGGGACCACTGCTCGCGGCGATCGCGGGGTCTTCCTCACTCGGTGATGGCTCGCTCGAGGTTGGCTCGATCGCTCCGGTGCTTCCCTTCGTCGCGCTCGAGCGGCTCGCCTCCTCGACCACCGTCCCGCTCGGCGCGGACGAGTGGAGGCTCGCCCTCGTGCCGGCGATCGCGGGCGTCATCCTGCTGGTGGTCGCGATGGCGATCGCGGTCGGGACGAGTCGAACGCCTCCCCGACCGAGGGCGTCGACGGGGCATGGATAAAGCGACTGCCTGACCGTATCCTCTCGCCTGCGAGCCGTCGGCGATGAGTCGTCCGCTAGGGGTCGGGTCGGCATCGTCGACGTCCCGGTGGTCGGGGCGGGTGCGGCGGTCGCGATCCTGAAGGTTCCTCCGACGCGAGAGGGCGTCTTCGCCGACGCCGCCCCGAGCTTCCCTCGATCCCATCACGTTCCCGAGCGCAGGTGCCACCATGGAAATCCTGACCCCCGACGAGAAGCGACGCCTCGAGGTCGCCCTCCACGAGCTGCACGCCAAGGGTCGTGAGCTCATCACCCGCATCGCGGAGGCGCGGGCGCTCGGGGACCTCCGCGAGAACGCCGAGTACCACGCCGCCCGCGAGGACCAGGCGCAGAACAACGCCCGCATCCGGCAGATCGAGGACCGCCTCGCCAAGGCGCAGGTCACCGACAGCAGCTCGCTCCCCGAGGACATGGTCTTCATCGGGGCGACGGTCCGGCTCCGCGACGTCGAGAACGGCGCCGAGGACCTCTACCGGATCGTCGGCGAGGCGACCGGCGACATGTCGGTCGACTACGTCGAGGTGACGGTCAACAGCCCCCTCGGCTCCTCGCTGATGAGGGCGCGGATCGGGGAGACCGTGCGGGTCGATCTTCCCCGCGGCGAGCGGCGGTTCCTGATCGTCGAGATCGTGACCTGAGCATCGCGCCAGCGACCGCGGCATGAGCCACCTTCCCCTGGCCGTCCTCGCGGTGTCGATCCCGGAGATCCTGGCGCTCGTCGAGTTCGTGGTCCGCATCCTGATGGTGATCGTGGTCCTCGTCCGCAAGGCGAGCCGACCCTCGGTCGCCGCCGGGTGGCTCGTCCTCGTGCTCGCGGTGCCCTTCCTCGGGGCGTTCCTCTACTTCACCGTCGGCGAGACCCGATTCGGTCGCCGGAGGATCGAGCGCCACGCCAAGATCCTGACCCGCATCGACCAGCCGTGGCTGCGGCAGTTCGAGTCGCCGCACGCGGCGATCCCCGAGTCGAGCCCGATCCCGCGGGAGCTCGCGAGCGTCGCGACCAAGGTCGCCTTCGGCGAGCCTCGCGCGGGGCACCGACTCCGCCTCTTCTCGAACTCCGACGAGTCGATCGACGCCATCATCGCGGAGGTCGACCGCGCGACCGATCACTGCCACCTCCTCTTCTACATCTGGCTCGACGACGCGACCGGACGACGGCTCGGCGAGGCGCTCTCGAGCGCCGCCGCGCGGGGCGTCGCCTGCCGGGTGCTCCTTGACGCGGTCGGCTCGAAGCACTTCCTCCGAAGCGAGACCCGCCGCGCGATGCAGGCGGCAGGCGTCGAGGTCGAGGCGGCGCTTCCGGTGAACGTGGTGCGGATGCTGCTCTCGCGGCTCGATCTCCGGAACCATCGGAAGATCGCGGTGATCGACGGTCGCGTCGGCTTCACCGGCAGCCAGAACGTCGCGGACGCCTCCTTCGCCCCGAAGGCGAAGTTCGCGCCGTGGATCGACTGCATGGTGCGGATCGAGGGACCCGCGGTCCGCGCCCTGCAGACGATCTTCGTGATCGACTGGCTGCTCGACGCGGCGCCCTCGCGGGCGGAGCTGCCGGTCGAGCGGGTGCTCTCGATCGAGCCGCCCTGCCATGCCGACGGCGTGGTCGCGCAGGTGATCGCGACGGGTCCGAACTATCACCAGCACGCGGTCACCCAGATCGTGCAGGCGATCGTCCACCTCTCGCGACGAGAGCTCGTGCTCACGACGCCCTACTTCGTGCCCGACGGCGCCACGCTCACGAACCTCGCCGTCGCCGCCCGCCGCGGGGTGGACGTGCGTCTGGTGGTGCCCGCCCGCAACGACTCGAGGCTCGTCGACCTCGCCAGTCGGGCGCTCCGCCGCCCCCTGCTCGAGGCGGGCGTCTCCATCGAGGAGTTCCACGGCGGTCTCCTCCACGCGAAGACGATCGTCGCGGACGGCGAGGTGGGCGTGGTGATGTCGGCGAACCTCGACCTGCGGAGCTACGAGCTCAACTTCGAGTGCGGTCTGCTCGTCTTCGACGAGGGATTCGCGAAGGAGCTGCGGGCGCTCCAGCGGAGCTACCAGGCGAGGTCGACCCCGGCGCCGGTCGATGCCATCGAGGAACGCCCGCTCCACGTGCGGCTCGCGGAGGGACTCGCCTCCGTGATGAGCCCGCTGCTCTAGTCCCGCGGCGGGCGGTCACTCGGCGGCTGGTTCCGCCCGCACGACCTCGAGCACCTGACCCGGGCGAACGTCCTCGATCCGCTGGCGGAGCCCGTCGGGCCAGAGCACCTCGATCGTCAGGGGTCCAGCGCCGGACGGGAGACCGAAGTGCGCCTCGGGGCGAAGGTTCGACTGGAACGGCCCGCCTCCCGAGAGCCATCGCCGCAGGGTGCCGCGGGAGGTCTCGAGCGAGACGACCGCGCCGATGCCGGCGCGGTTCGAGATCCCCTGCCGCGGATCGCGGAGCCGCACCCGCAGCCAGCGGGCGGGATCCGGATCGGCGTCGTTCGCGATGAGCCGCAGAGGTCCGTTGAGCTCGGAGATCACGAGGTCGATGTCGCCGTCCTCGTCGAGGTCGGCGAAGACGGCGCTGCGGTCCACGTGCGGCTCCCGCGCCCAATCGCCCACCTCGAGTTCCTCCTCGAACCTGGTGCCCGCCCGACGGAAGACCTGCGGTCGCTGGCGGTAGGGCGAGTCCATCGACTCGACGGTCGCCTGGGGATAGACGTGACCGTTGACCACGAGGAGGTCCTCGGCGCCATCGTGATCAAGGTCGAAGAACCCCGTCGCCCAGCCGAGCGAGGAGCGGCTCGGCGCCGCGAGCCCGTAGGCGGCGGTGCGGTCGTCGAAGATCCGCCCGTCGAGGTTGAGGTGCAGCGTGTTGGTGTCGCTCGAGAAGTTGGTGCTGAAGAGGTCCGGTCGACCGTTGCCGTCCACGTCGGCGATCGCGAGCCCCATCGTCGCCTGCGCGGCGCCCTCGAAGTTGATCGCCGCGCCGGAGGCGAGTCCGCGCTCCTCGAAGGTCCACGGCGCCGTCTGGACGAAGAGGTGGTTCGGCTGCGAGTCGTTGCCGACGTAGACGTCCGGTCGCCCGTCGCCGGAGAAGTCCGCGATCGCCGCGTTGAGCCCGAAGGCGGGCGCGACCGCGAAGCCCGCGTCGGCGGTGCGGTCGCGGAAGGTGCCGTCGCCAAGGTTCTCGTAGACCCGGTCGGGCGCGGCGTCGTAGCCGCGCGGCCCCGCGAGCACGGCGATCCCCTTGAAGCGGGCCTCCATCGGTGGCTTCGAGGGATCGAACCCCACGTAGTTGGTCGCGAAGGCGTCGAGGTCGCCGTCGAGGTCGAGGTCGCCGAGGGCGATCGACGTGGTCCAGCCCGGATCGCCGAGCCCCGATCGCGCCGAGGCGTCCTCGAAGGTGCCATCGCCTCGGTTGAGGAGCACGACCTCCGGTCCGTAGCAGGCGATCACCAGGTCCTCGAAGCCGTTGCCGTCGAGGTCGCCCGCGGCGCCGCCGAAGCTCCAGCGGCGGTGATTGATCCCGCTCTCGGCGGTCACGTCGCGGAAGCGAAGTCCGCCCTCGTTCCGGAAGAGCCTCGCGCCAGGTCCCTGCTCGGGATCCTCGAGGGTCGCCCCGTTGGGCACGAAGAGATCGACGAGCCCATCCCGATCAACGTCGATGAGGACCAGACCGCCACCCTTCACCTCCAGGATCCGCGTGCTCGGCGTCGCGCCGGAGGTCACCGTCATCTCGAGCCCGCTTCCCCTCGTCGCGTCGCGGAGGCGGATCGGAGGACCGCTCGGCGCCGCGGCGCTCGGCGCGGAGGGTTTCGGCGCCGGGGATCCCTCGCCGCAACCGGTCGCGAGGATCAACGAGGTCGTCGCGCCGAGCCTCCACGCCACCCTCATGGCGAGGCTCCGGGCGAGTCCGGCGGAACCTCTCGACCAAGCCTCGCGAGGGCGTTCCGCCACTGGGTGGTGGCGTAGGCAGACTCCGTCTCGCGACCGAGCCGCGCCTGCCCCCTCGCGAGCTTGCTCCACGCCTCGTGGTGATCCGGCCAGCGATCGACGCAGCGCTGCCAGAGGACCACCGCCTCCTCGACGCGGTCCTGGCGGTAGCGGAGGTCGCCGAGCCGTGCCTCCGCCTTCGCGATCTCGCGGACGAGCGCGGGACTTCCCTCCTGCCGGCGGATCGCCTCGAGGAGCCACCGCTCCGCCTCGACTTGGTCGTCCTTCTCGAGGGCGATGACGCCGAGGGCGAACGCGGAGTCGCCCTCCTCCGGCACCGACTCCGCGTGGAGGAGGAACTGCTCGCGGGCGAGGTCGTGCTCGCCGAGATAGAAGAGCGCCCACCCATGAAAGTGCGGCACGTGCCGCCGTTCCGGAAAGGTCCGACCGGACCTGGCGATCTCCTCGTAGAGCGGTCGAGCCTCGCCGTAGCGCTTCTGCTTCGCGACCGAGACCGCGAGGAAGAACCTCGCGCGATCGCTTGCGGGCTTCTCGGCGAGCACCGTCCGAAGCGCGGTCTCCGCCAGGTCAAGCCGTCCGTCCGCCATGAGCCGGCGGGCGGCATCGATCCGAAAGTCATCGGGCGAGGGATCGGGAAGCGCGGCGGGTGTCTGGGCAAGCTGGCGGGACGCCGGGGGGGCAGCGTGGGGCGTCGGGGTCGCGTTCGATGGCTCGCGATCGCAGCCCGAGCCGAGACCCAGCGTCAGACCTGCGGCGATAAGCATCGATCTCGTCTGCCCCCATCGCCCCTGACGGGAGTCCGTCTGTGCGTTCAACTGGGTCGGATCCGAGGGAGCCTGATCGAGCGGCGTCATCCGGGAGTCGAGGATAGTGCGACGACGTCCCCTCCGACGTCCGATCCACCCATCGCCGCCGTAGACGGAGGCTCGAGGCGATTCAGGATTCGGACCACAAATGTCGAAACCAACACCCCACAGGTCCCGTAGCCGGTCTATTTTTGACCGGTCGGCGGGGATCGCCGCCGAGGGTTCCTCCTCGGGGACATGCTGGATCGAGATTCCGCGGTCAGGACGCCCCGCGATTCCCTGCCGAGATTCCTCCGACGCCCGAGAGCCACGCCCGTGCATGACCGAACGAACCCCCTGCGTGCCTCCGCCGTCGCCGTGACCCTTCTCGTCGCCTCGGCGGGCTCGGCGGGCGACCTCTGGATCCAGCCAAAGGCGGGTTCACCGCTCCGCGGTCTCACCACGCAGGAGCTCGCGCTCTTCCAGGCTGGACGCGTCCTCTACACGACGCCCCTCACGGCGGCGGATGGTCTCGGACCGATCTTCAACAAGAGCAACTGCCAGAGCTGCCACTCGACCCCCGTCGGCGGCTGGGGCAACATCGCGGTGACGCACTTCGGTCTCGAGGACAAGGGCTCCTTCGAGTTCCTCGAATCGCTCGGCGGACCGCTCCTGCAGACGCAGACGATCTCCGTCAGCTGCGGAGAGTTCGTGCCTCCAGAGGCGAACGTGGTGATCACCCGCGTGACGAACAGTTCGATGGCGTTCGGCATGGTCGAGGCGATCCCCGACGCGGCGATCGCCGCGAACGCGGACCCCGACGACGCGGATGGCGACAGCATCTCCGGTCGCGTCCACTGGGTGCGCCCGCTCGAGACGCCGAATGGTCCGCTGCGGGCTGGACGCTTCGGCTGGAAGGCGCAGGTCGCGACGGTGCTCTCCTTCTCCGCGGACGCCTCCCGCAACGAGATGGGCCTGACCAATCGCCTGATCCAGACGGAGAACGCGCCGAACGGCGATCCCGAGCGGCTCGCGAACTGCGATCCGGTCGCGGACCCCGAGGACGCGCCCGACGGCGATGGCTTCGACTTCATCGACCGCGTCACGCACTTCCAGCGCTACCTCAGCCCGCCGCCGCAGACGCCCCGCTCCGGCATGACCGGCGAGGCGCTCTTCAACGCGGTCGGCTGCGTGAAGTGCCACCGCGCCGACTGGACGACCTCCAGCGATCCTTCCCTCGAGGCGGCGATCCGCGGTCAGGCGATCCGCCCCTACTCCGACTTCCTGCTGCATGACATGGGGCTCCTCGCCGACGGCTTCCCCGACGGCGACGCGAGCGGGCTCGAGATGCGGACTCCCACGCTGTGGAACCTCCGCACCCGCGACCCGATGCTCCACGACGGCTCCGCCGCCGGCGGCACGTTCGCCGAGCGGGTGACGACGGCGATCGCCCGTCACGGTCCCTTCGGCGAGGGCGCAGCGAGCGCCGCCGCGTTCGCGGCGCTCTCGGAGGTCGAGAAGTCGCAGGTGTTCGACTTCCTGAACTCGCTCGGTCGGCTGGAGTTCGACCACACCGGCGACGGCAAGGTGAACCTCGCCGACTTCGAGCCTTTCCGGGCTTGCTACGTCGCGTCGGCGGCCGCCTACTCCCCCGACCATCCCTGCGCGGTGTCGGACATCGATCAGGACGGCGAGCTGACCCCGATCGACGTCGAGTACTTCCTGCTTGCCTACGAGGACGAGAACGGTGACTGCGACTCCGACGGCGTCAGCGACCTCGAGGAGATCCTCTTCGGCACGGGAACCGACAAGGACGGCGACGGCGTTCCGGACGACTGCGTCGCCTGCCCCGGCGACATCAACCTCGATGGCGTCGTGAACGGCGTCGACCTCAGCACCCTGCTCGCCGGCTGGGGCGGTCGCGGATCCGCCGACCTCAACGCCGACGGCACCGTGAACGGCGTCGACCTCAGCATGCTGCTCGCCGCGTGGGGCTCCTGCTCCTGAACGACCCTTCCGTCTCCCCTCCCGACCATCGATCGAATCCTGCGAGAACGACGCTCATGACTACTCGCCTCGTCGCCACGACCCTGCTGACGTCCCTTGCCTCGACCGGCACCGCCCTCGCGCAGGCGCCGTGGGTCGTCTACCAGAACCAGACCTCCACGCGGCTCGTCGCGCCGCCCTCGGCGATCGTCAACGACAACCTCGAGAAGGTCTTCACCTGGGGTGACTACGACCACGACGGGGACGTGGACGTGGTCATGGTCCGCAAGTTCCCTGGCTCGATCACCGGCGGCTTCTCGAACTTCCTGTTCATGAACGAGTCCGGCGTGCTGGTCGACCGCACGTCGGAGCTCGCGACCTGCTCGGACATCGCGCCCTACCTCGGGTTCCCCGATCCGACCAACGACCGGCGGGTGCACTCGATCGACGTCGACAACGATGGCTGGCTCGACCTCGTCACCTGCACCACGATGAGCGACGGGCTGAACTGGCACCTCGGCCAGCCCCGCGTCTACAAGAACCGCGGCGACGACGCCTCCGGGAACTGGCTCGGCTTCTGCTACGAGCACCAGCGGTTTCCGCAGATGTACGCGGGTACCACCACCGTCGCGAACCCCCGCTTCTGCGACTTCGCCTTCGGCGACTTCAACGGCGACGGGTTCGCCGACATCTTCATGACCGACTACGACACGCCGGAGACGAGCGGCACGCAGTGCATCGACCTGAACCAGGACGGTGACACGAGCGATCCGGGAGAGTGCCAGCAGAGCCCGGCGGAGAACCCGGCGCACGACTTCAACAACCGCCTCTACTACAACTGGGGCAACGCCGCAGGCGGTCCCGGTCCGGGGCACTTCTACGACACCGGCACCACCAAGATGACCGCGTCGCAGCTGGCGTCGGGGTTCGGCAACGCCGCGAAGGCCGCCGACTTCAACGGCGACGGGCATCTCGACATCGCCCGCGTGAACACGCTGACGGGAGGTCAGGACGTCGCCGTCCTCTACGCCAATCCCGCGAACCTCGGCAACTCCTTCGTCGGACCGGTCTCGATCTCCGCGGGCGCTCCCTACAACATCGAGCCGGGCGACCTCAACGGCGACGGGCGCATGGACCTCGTGGTCATCGATGACGGCAAGGACAAGTACCTCATCAACAACGGCAACAACGCGCAGGGGCAGGCGACCTTCACGAGCTACACGATCGCCGACAGCCTCAACGAGTTCGGCAACCGGACGCGCATCGCCGACCTCGACAACGATGGTCGACCGGACGTGCTCGTCGCCGACGTCGACGCGGACCTGCCGGAGTTCTGCCCCTCCACCGGTCGGCGGATGCACGTCTACCGGAACACCGGCGTGACCAACGCGATGCTCGACGAGATCGGGCAGATCATTCCCAACGCGCAGCTCGCGAACACCTACGACACCGCCCCGATCGACCTCGACGGCGACGGCTGGCTCGACCTCGTGATCGCCCGCTGCCAGGGCGTGTTCGTCTACATGAACGTGCCTCCGATCGGGATCACCTACCAGTATCCGCAGGGTCGGCCGACCACCGTCGAGCCCGGCGTCGAGACCAGCTTCCCGGTGGTCCTCCAGATCGCGGGCGGCGGATCGATCGAGGCGGGCACCGCGAAGCTCGTCGTCTCGATCGACGGCGGCGCGTGGATCGATCGACCGATGACCGAGCAGGGTGGTCAGTGGATCGCCTCGCTTCCGGCGACCTCCTGCGGCTCGACGATCGCCTACTACCTCTCCGCCGACCTCTCGAACGCGGGGATCTACCGAGACCCGACGACCGCGCCCGCCTCGAGCTTCTCGGCAGGCGTCTCGAGCGGCATCGAGACCATCTACGTCGCCGGCTTCGAGTCGAACGACGCCGGCTGGATCGTCCAGAACGACGCCTCGATGACGCAGCCGGGATGGCAGCGGGCGATGCCCAACGCCACCGTCACCGGCGGCGTGCAGGCCGCTCCGGGCAACAGCCCCGAGGGGCAGTTCTCCTTCGTCACCTACAACGGTCCCCCCGGCGGTCTCGCGGGCAGCTACGACCTCGACCTCGGACCGACCCGGCTCACCTCGCCGAGCATCCCGCTCGGCGGCGAGGACGCGGTGATCTCGCTCCGCTACTGGTTCTTCTGCAACGACGCGGGCAATCCGGTCGAGCAGGACACCCTGGTGTTCCAGTTGTCCGGTGATGGCGGCGCGACCTGGAACTCGAACTCCGTGACGCTGCAGATCACCTCGAGTGCAAGCACCTGGCGCGAGGTGTCCTTCCCGGTCTCCTCGGTGATGACTCCGCCGCAGCAGGTGCTGATCCGCGCCTCCGTGAACGACACGCCCAACAACTCGGTGACCGAGGCGGGCATCGATCAGGTCCGGATCGATCGCCCCTTCTGCGATGATCCAGGTTCTCCGGCCGACCTCGACGGCGACGGCGTGGTCGGCGGCTCGGACCTCGCCATGATGCTCGGGATGTGGGGCGCCTGCCCGCCGAAGGGAAGTTGCGCCGCCGATCTCGACGACGACGGCATCGTCGGGGGGTCCGACCTCTCCATGCTGCTCGGCGCCTGGGGCTCCTGAGTTCGGTGAGTTCGGGAACCACGCCACGCGAACGGACGACGCCCTCGGCGAACGCCGAGGGCGTCGTGCTTGCTGGACCGTCGTGCCCGCCGGTCCGGATCCGACGCCGCGACGACTCGCGTCCCGGCGAAGGACGGGTGGTCGGCGATCAGCACGCCTTCACGGCGCGGCGGATCGCCTCGAACTTCGCCTGCTTCCGGGGGTCGTTCGAGACCCACCGATAGGCGATCTTGCCGGAGGCATCGACGACGAACACCGCCCGCTTGGCGACGCCCTTCATGCCGAAGAGATCCCGGTGCAGGGCGCCGTAGGTCCGGCAGGTCGTCTTGTTGAAGTCCGAGAGGATCGGGAACGGGATGTTCAGGTCCTCGCGGAACTTCTTGACCACGAACGGGCTGTCCACGGAGACCCCGTAGACCTCGCAGCCCAGCTCGGTCCACTTGGTCCAGTCGTCTCGGAAGGTGCACATCTCCTCGGTGCAGACGGGACTGAACGCCAACGGGAAGAAGAGCAGCACGACCTTCTTGCGACCGAAGACGCCGGCGAGGTCCACCACGTGACCAGGGGCATCGGGAAGGGCGATCGGCGGGGCGGGTTCTCCCTTGCGGGCAGGCATGGGTCTCTCCTCAAGGAACTTGGGTGAAGTCGTCTCGCCGGACCGTGACCGGCGAGACGCTGGTTGGACCTACAGGGGGACGGACGATAGCGACGGGAGGCGTGGGCATCGCGTCGCCCCGTCCGGATGCCACGGTCGAGCTGCCGGACGCCTCCCGCCGACCTCTCCCTCGCCCTCTTGCCCAAGTTCCGGGGATGGGTGGAAACCGCAAAGTTCCCGTTGGCAATGGGCAACTCGGGGTTATCTTCCAAAAGGCAACCGCCGATACCGATTCGGCGTCCGCAGGCGGCGTGGACGGAACGCGCCGCAATCACAGCAGTCCGGTGAAAACCGGACAGAACGAACGCCTCGTCGTTCCCCGGAGCCCTCGATGAACTCTTCGATGAACCCACGCCGCGGATTCGCAAGTTGGATCACGGGTGCAGCGGTGTCCGTGCTCGCGACCACCACCTTCGTCGCCCCGGCTGCTGCCCAGTGCGGAAACCCGGCCGCCGGCGACTGCTGCAGCGCGAACGGCACGCCCTTCTGCAGCGATTCGGAGTGCTGCACGCAGATCTGCGCTGCGGATCCCTTCTGCTGCAACACGCAGTGGGACCAGATCTGTGCCGACGCGGCGACCGCGAGTTGCGCCGTCTGCAACGGCGGCGGCGGCTGCGAGTTCGAGGTCTGCGGCACCGGCGGCGACTGCTTCGAGGTCCACCCGGATCCGGGCTGCAACGACTCCGCGTGCTGCTGTGCGGTCTGCGAGTTCAACGCGTTCTGCTGCGAGGTCGAGTGGGATGCGGGCTGCGTCGACGAGGCGAATGCCCTCTGCGGCGGCGGTGGAGGCGGCTGCGGCGACCCGGGCACCGGCGATTGCTGCAGCGCGAACGGCACGCCCTTCTGCGAGGACGAGGCGTGCTGCACCCAGATCTGCGCGATCGATCCCTTCTGCTGCGAGACGTCGTGGGACGGTCTATGCGCCGACCAGGCGGCGAACCTCTGCGAGTCCTGCGGCGCGGTTCCCTGCCCGACCAAGTGCGATGGCACCGAGGTGAGCGAGGACGAGCCCTGCGGCGAGGACACCGACGGCGGCTGCAACAGCGAGCCGCCGCTCTTCCGTGATCTCGGCGTCGTCGAGATCGGCGACAGCGTCGCGGTCTGCGGCAACGCCTGGGCCGCCGACAACACCCGCGACACCGACTGGTACTCCTTCACGCTCACCGAGCTCTCGGAAGTCACCTGGGCGGTCAAGGGCGATGGTCCCTTCGTCGCCTTCCTCGTGACCGGCTCCTGCCCGCCCTCGGTCCTCGAGGTCGGCACCGGCTCCTGCCCGGTCAGCGTGACCAAGTGCCTCCCCCCGGGCGAGTACGTCGCGTTCACCGCGATGAGCGTCTTCGGCGGCTTCGCGTGCCCGGGCGTCGACTACGTCGCGACCCTCTCCATCGCCTCCCCGGAGAACTGCCCGGCGGGTCCGCCGAACGACTTCTGCGCGAACGCGATCCCGGTCGAGGAGGGCGAGACCCCCTTCGACAACACCAACGCGTTCACCGATGGTCCGGTCCTCCCGGCGAACTGCGCGAGCTTCGGCAGCAGCCAGATCTTCAACGACATCTGGTTCACCTACACCGCGACCTGCACCGACGAGATCACGGTCAGCACCTGCGATACCGCAAGCTTCGACACGCGGCTCGCGATCTACACCGGCGAGTGCACCAGCCTCTCGCTCGTCGCCTGCAACGACGACGGCTCCGGCTGCGGCGGCTTCACCTCCCGCGTCAAGTTCGACGCGACCGCCGGAACCACCTACGTCATCCGGCTCGGCGCCTTCGGCGCGACGCAGTTCGGCAGCGGCACCATGCTCGTCTGCGGCTGCAACGTCGAATGCCCGGCGGCACCCGGCTGCGGCAGCCCCGACGCCGGTCCCTGCGGTCAGGCGAACTCGACGCCCGGCTGCGACAACGTGGAGTGCTGCGAGTTCATCTGCGAGATCGATCCATTCTGCTGTGCGACGATGTGGGATCAGATCTGCGCGAACCAGGCGAACGCCCTCTGCTTCGCCGAGCCCTGCAAGGCTGGTCAGAACTGCCCGCCGGTCTCGGTCCCCGAGGGCGAGCCTTGCGGCGAGGACGTGAACGGCGGCTGCAACATGCCCGGCGGCGCCGATGGCACCACCGCCCTCGAGGTCGGCGACACGGTCTGCTCGACCTTCTGGGCCGCCAACAACGTCCGCGACACCGACTGGTATCAGTTCACCATCACCGAGGACAGCGACGTGACTTGGGCGGTCAACTCCGACATCGAGGTCGTCGCCTTCATCATCTCCGCGACGTGCCCGCCGACGATCATCGGGACGGATGACGCCGGCACCTGCCCGACCGTGGTGGCGACCTGCCTCCCGCCGGGCACTTACCGCGCGTTCGCCGCGATGCCCTTCTTCAACGGGATCGCCTGCGGCGGGACCCTCAACAACTACACCGCGACGCTGACCGCGTCCGCGACCGACCAGTGCGGTCTCGACAACGATCAGTGCTCGGGTGCGATCGCGATCCAGACCGGCGACACCTCCTTCAGCAACGTCGGTTCGTTCAGCGACGGCGATCCGCTGCCAAGCCAGTGCATCAGCTTCGGCAGCGCCATCATCTACAACGACATCTGGTTCAAGTGGGTCGCCGACACCAACGGCAACGTGACGGTCTCCACCTGCAACCAGGCGTCCTTCGACACCCGCCTCGCCGCCTACATCGGCACCTGCGACAACCTCACGCTCGTCGGCTGCAACGACGACGCCACCGGCTGCGCCGGCTTCACCTCCAAGATGGAGCTCGACGTGACCTTGGGCGTCACCTACTACATCCGCGTCGGCTCCTTCGGCGCGACCACGCAGGGCACCGGCGTGCTCACGATCGGCGAGGGTGGCTCGGGCGGACCGGAGAACGACAACTGCAACGGCGCGTACGAGCTGCTCGACGGCGTGACGCCGGTGAACAACTTCAACGCGACCAACAGCGGCGTCCTCCTGCCGTCGGCGTGCACCTCGTTCGGCAGCGTGACGATCTACAACGACGTGTGGTTCCTCTATGACGCGACCTGCAGCGGGACGATCACGATGTCCATGTGCCCCGCCGAGGGCGGGTCCGGCACGTTTGACACCCGCCTCGCGGTCTGGTCGGGCGGATGCAGCAGCCTCGCCATCGTCGCGTGCAACGACGACTCGTGCGGTCTGCAAAGCAAGGTGACCTTCCAGGCGACCTGCGGCGAGACCTACCTCGTGCAGTTCGGCGCCTACGGCACCACCGGCTTCGGAAGCGGCAACCTCTTCGTCGGATGTGCCGGCGGCGAGCCCTGCGGCAACGAGACGCCCGGCGACCTGAACGGCGATGGCGTGGTCAACGGTCTCGACCTGACGCTGCTCCTCGCGGCGTGGGGTTCGAACAATCCGGTCGCCGACATCAACCAGGACGGCATCGTGAACGCCCTCGACCTCAACATCCTGCTGGCGAACTGGACGTTCTGAGCCGTCAGGATGGGGCAACCCTCCGAGTTCCTCGACCCCCCGGGCCCGTGCCCGGGGGGTTTTTCCTTTCCATCGACCTCCCGACTGGCGAGGAACCCGGTCGGCGCCAGACTCGTAGCGACGCACCATGTCGACTCCCTCCCGTCGAACTCCTCATCGTGGCTGGATCATCGCCGCCGCGTCGCTCGCGAGCGGGATGGCGGGGCCGGCGCTCGGGCAGGTCTGCGGGTCCGGCGGCTCCTGCGTCCAGCCCGGCACGCAGCCGGGCTGCGAGGACCTCGACTGCTGCGTGGCGGTCTGCTCGCTCGACCCCCTCTGCTGCACGAGCGCTTGGGACGGGAGTTGCGCGCTCCTCGCGAGCGAGCTCTGCATCGGTCTCTGCGGGGCGAACGCGAGCGGCCCCTGCACCTCGCCCCACGCGAATCCCGCCTGCAGCAACGAGGCGTGCTGCGAGCTCGTCTGCAGCCTTGATCCCTTCTGCTGCAACGTGCAGTGGGACTTCACCTGCGCGGTGCTCGCGGGCTTCAACTGCACCGGAGGCCCCGGCACCTGCGGCGATCCCGGCGCCGGAAGCTGCAGCGAGCCGCATCCGACCGGGGCATGCAGCGACGCGGAGTGCTGCGAGGTGGTCTGCTCGCTTGATCCATCATGCTGCTCGAGCGGCTGGGATCTCCTCTGCGTCTCGCTCGCGGACACCTACTGCCTGACCGGCTGCAGCCTCACCTGCCCCGAGGGCACGTTCGAGGAGCAGGAGCCCTGCGGCGAGCGGGTCAACGATCCGTGCCTTGGCGCCGGAGTGGGTCAGGCGCCCGAGATCCTCCGGTGCGACGAGGAGGTCTGTGGTCGCGTCTTCGTCGATCCCAAGACGGGCGACTACGACTCGGATGCGTACTCGATCACCGTCCCCTTCGTGGGCGGCGAGACGACCCGGATCCGATTCACCTTCACGATGGCGTCGGAGGGCTTCCTCGCGGTGCTGCCGCAGGGGTGCACGCCGCTCGACGCCGCGGCGCTGGTGATCGAGACCTCGCTCTGCGCGACGGTCGTCGAGACCCCCTGCCTGCCGCCGGGCAACTACCTCTGCCTCGTGGCGCCCGGCACGCCGGATGCCCTCGGCGGCCCCGCGCGGGACTGCGTCGCCGGGGCGTATCGGCTCATGGTCGAGTGCCTTGAGGCCTGCGGCGAGGTCTGCGGCGACGCCGAGGGGGCGTGCAGCCTGCCCCACGGCGGACTCGGATGCGAGGACCCCGAGTGCTGCGCCGCGGTCTGCGCGATCGATCCAGCGTGCTGCGTGGACGGATGGGACGAGCTCTGCGTCGACGAGGCGATCACCGCCTGCGGGCTCACGCCGCCGCCGAACGACCTCTGCGCGAAGGCGATCGACGTGCCGCTCGGATCGACTCCTTTCTCGAGCCTGCTGGCGACGACCGATGGTCCCGAGCTTCCTGCGGCGTGCGACGAGGGCTTCGGGCTCTCCCTCGAGGCGGACGTCTGGTTCCGGCACGAGGCGACCTGCAGCGGTCCGCTTCGGATCGAGACCTGCGCCGACCTCGGCTTCGACACGCGGCTGGCGGTCTACGAGGGCGGCTGCGCGAAGCCGGCGATCCTCGCGTGCAGCGACGACGCACCCCTCTGCTCGCCGAGCGGCGCGAGCCGCGTGCTCGTCGACGCCGCCTGCGGCGAGGTCTACCTCATCCGCATCGGCGGCTTCAAGGGAGCCGCCGGCGCCGGAGTCCTGACCCTCACCTGCCTCGGCGGTCCCTGCGTGGATCCGTGTCGAGGAGACCTCGACGAGGATGGCACGGTCGGTGGCGCCGACTTGACGATCCTCCTCTCCGCGTGGGGTGCTCCGGGACCGGTCGGCGACCTGAACGACGACGGCATGGTGAACGGTGCGGACCTCACCGAACTCCTCGCCGGCTGGGGTCAGTGCCCATAGGTCAGCGTCGGGTGGTCGAGCACCTTCCTGCGGCGTGACGCGACGACGCGACCGCCATCACCACGGCGCCTCGTCAGCGACGGTCCTCGGCGAGCCCCGGCGTGCTCGGCGAGAGCGCCCGGCGGAGGACCTTCCCGGTCGGATTGCGCGGCAGCGCCGCGAGGCGACGGATCTCCCGGGGCACCTTGAACTGCCCGAGGGTCTTGCGGCAGTGGCTGCGGAGCTCGGTCTCGTCGAACGACGCGCCCTCCACGAGCTCGACGAAGGCAAGCGGAAGCTCGCCGCGGCTCTCGTCGGGCATGCCGATCACCGCCGCCGCCTTGACCGACGGATGCGCCTCGAGCACCTCCTCGATCTCCCGCGGGAAGACGTTCTCCCCGGCGATGATCAGCATCTCCTTGATTCGACCGGTGATGTAGAGGAACCCATCGGCGTCGAGCCGTCCCATGTCGCCGGTCTTGAGGAAGCCCTGCTCGTCGAAGGCGTTCCGGGTCTCCTCGGGACGCTTGAAGTAGCCCCGCATCACGTTGGGACCCTTGATCCGGACCTCGCCGTCCTCGCCGGTCGCGCAGAGACGGCCATCGGGCGCCACGATCCGCTCCTCCACCTTCGGCAGCGCCTTGCCCACCGTCCGCGGGCGACGCTCGTGCGGTCGGCACCAGTTGGTCACCGGACCCGTCTCGGTCAGCCCGTAGCCTTGGTCGATCGTCACGCCGAACCGCTCGCGGAATCCCTCCGCGACCGAGTCAGGCAACGGCTCGCCTCCGGAGACCGCGAAGCGGAGCGAGGAGAACGCGTCGTCGGGCGCGTGCCGCTGCAGCCGCAGCGCGTTGAACATCGAGGGAATCGCCACGAACGCGGTCGGACGATGCTCGACGGCAAGGTCGCACAACCGCTTCGGGTTGAAGCGGGCGGTGTAGATCGCGCGGCAGCCGGTCGCGAGCGGGAGCAGCGTGAGCACCGTCAGCCCGAAGCTGTGGAACTGCGGCAGCACGCCGAGGATCACGTCGCGGCGCGTGAAGTCCGCCCACGCGCGGCACTGCGCGATGTTCGCGCGGAGGTTCTCCTCGGCGAGCATCACCCCCTTGGGGCGGCCCGACGTGCCGGAGGTGTAGAGGATCACCGCCGGATCGTCCTTCGGAAGATCGCGGATGAACCGCCAGCGCGGGAGCCCCTTGAAGCGAGGCTTGAGGTCCTCCAGCCGAAGCTGCTTGACCGACGCGGGCAGTCCCCCGACCAGGGTCACCATCGGTCCCACCGTCACCACCGCGTCGAGCTCCGCGTCGGCGACGATGAACTCGATCTCCTCCCGCGAGAGCAGGTAGTTGAGCGGCACCATGGTGCGACCGAGGGTCCAGCCGGCGAGCATCGCCAGCGGGAACAGGCCCGAGGTCGGCACCATCACTCCGATCCGCGGCGCTCGGGTCGCCTCCTCGAGGACCGAGGCGAGGTGCAGCGATCCGACGGCGAGGTCGATCCCGCGCCACCGCCGCTGGTCGTCGATCACCGCCTCGCGCAGGGGCGAGAGCAGCAGCCTTCGGCGGATCGTTCGGGCGAGTCGCATGTGGTGCCTCGTCGGATGCCCACCGTGGGTGGAGGCGGTACGGTACCGACGCACGACGGATTCCGAAGTCCGGACGCCTCGGCGGTCGATGGCGACCATCGAGCGAAGGATCGCCTCGGGAGGCTCGACGGATGAGCAAGGTCGCGGTGGACGGACGCGGGATGCAGGCGATCGGACGTTCGACGGGACGAGCATGGCTCGCGATCGTCCTCGCGGCGCTGACTCCCTTCGTGACGACCGGCTGCTCCTCGTCCGCTCCGAAGAGTTCCGGACTCGATCAAGCGACCTCCGCCTACTGGCGCGGCGACTTCGAGCAGGCCCGGACGCTCGCCGAGACCGCGGAACGCCAGTCGACCGGCGTGAAGCGCGAGGAGGCGGCGTACCTCGCCGGACTCGCGAGCGCCCGGATGGGCGACCTCGACGCGGCCGAGGCGAACCTCCGCGAGGCAGCGGACTCCTCCGATCGCGACCTCGCGAGCCGGGCGTCCGTCTCCCTCGGTTCGGTCGCCCGAGCCCAGGGCGAGGACGCCAAGGCGGCGGCGGCGTACCGCCAGGCGGCGGTCTCCCCGGATCGATCGATCCGAAGTCGAGCAACCACCCTCGCCGGAGGTGGTGCCGACCTCCCCTCGAGTGGCCCGTCCGCATCACCCTCATCGATCTCATCGACCTCCTCGACCTCGTCGGGCACCCGATTCACGATCCAGGCGGGTGCCTTCGGAGGAGAGTCGACCGCCCGCGACCGGGCAAGGGAACTCGCGCCCCTCGCCCGCCAAGCCGGGCTCGGAGCCCCGCAGGTCCGCCCGATCCGCGCGGGCGATGGTCGGGCGCTCTGGGCGGTGCAGATCGGCGAATTCCCAAACCGCGTCGCCGCTGGCTCCGCCCGGGATCGCCTCGGGCACCCGACCTGGGCGATCGAGAGCGTGGGCGGCTCCTGATCCCGCCTCCCCGCGGAGGCTCGTCGCGCGCTCCGCGAGGAGCGGCTCGAACGCGTCGCCGCCGCGCCCCTCGTCTCCGACCGACTGCTCGTTGGAGGCTCCCCTACAGTCGCGGGTCGTCGGAGCCGCGCATGACGTCGATCCTCCCGATTCTCCTCAGCTTCGCCGCGTTCCTCCTGTCGTCGCCGCCCGCGGCGCCAGACGCGATCGACGCGGCGGCGATGGGGTCCGGTCGCGACCTTCCGCCGAACCTCCTCGAGCCGATCCCCTCGCGCGGCGGTCTCGGCGAGATTCCGGGAGCCGATCCAAGCCTCACCTGCCGCCGCATGCTCGGATCGCCCGCGAGTCGCGCCGCCGAGGAGGAGATCAAGCTCATCCGCCGGCGCTGGCTCGGCACGCGGCGCGATCCCGCGATGCGGGCGGAAGGCATGCGGCTCCTCCGCGAGATGACCGCCCCGACCTCGCTCCTGCCCATGCACGCGGTCCTCCGCGAGGAGAAGGACGACGTGCGGGAGTTCGTCCTCGAGCACTTCGCGTCGCTCGGGTCGCCGGGGCAGGCGGCGCTCGCGTGCATCGCGATCCGCGATGCCGATCCGTCGCTCCGCCGCGCGGCGATGCGGCGGCTCACGATTCCCGCCGATCCGGGGGCGCTCGCCATGCTCGACGAGGCGCTCCGCGACACCACGCACGCCGTCGTCAACCACGCCGGCGTGGTCGCGTCGCACCTCCAGGCGCTCGGCGCGATCCCGCATCTGATCCTCGCTCAAGCGACCGCCGACACGATCTCGCCGGGCGGCGGTGCCGCCTGGATCGCGATCGGCACGCAGATCTCCTACATCGCGAACCTGATCCCGATCGTCGGCAACAACGTCGCGACCTTCCAGCCGGTGCCGGGCACGGTGATGGAGGGCGTCGTCCTCCAGATCGACGGATGCGTGGCGTACTCCTACCGCGTCGACGTCCACCGCACGCTCGTCGCGATGACGACCGAGGACTACGGACAGTCGACCGAGTCGCTCGGCTACGACCCCCGGGCGTGGCGGATCTGGTTCAACGAGGTCTACGTGCCGTTCAACCGCGACCGCGTCGCGGCGATTCGTGCGATCGACGCCGCGATCGGGACGAAGGACGAGCCGGCACCGAGCGGCTCCTGACGTCCATTCATCCGTCGCCCCGACGCGTCATCCCGCCATGGACTCGATCGCCGAGGCGAGCTTCTCGTACTGCGCAGGTCGGTTGTAGACCATCGCGGAGATCCGGACGAAGCGGCGTCCGCCCCACTCGATGCACGGGATCTCGATCCCGTGCTCGGCGAGGAGCGACGCCTGCAGCTGATCGACCCGCTCGAACCGCCGCGCGACCGCCGACGGGAGCTCGATCGACGCGATCGAGCCGAGCAGCGAGCCGTCGAGCGGGGTCATCGGGGTCGAGCCCCATCGCTCGACGAGCATCGCGTGAGCCCAGGTCGCCAGGGCGTGGTTGTGCGCCCGCACCTGATCCCACCCGAGTCGCCCGAGGTCCTTCAGCGCATCGACGGCGACGATCCACCCCGAGACGTCGCGGGTCCCCTGCCAGTCGAACTCGGTCGTGAATCCCTCGCCATAGAAGTGGCTCGTGACGTTGGGATGCACCCGGGAGCGCACCCGCGGATGAGTCCAGAGGATCGCCGTGCCGAGCGGCGCGCCGACCCACTTGTGAAGGTTCGCCGCGTAGTGGTCCGCGTCGAGCGAGGCGAGGTCGACCTCGATCATGCCCGGTGCGTGCGCTCCATCGACGAGCGTCTCGATCCTCGCGCGACGAGCGATCGGAACGAGCCTCTCGACCGGCATGCGCACGGCGGTCGGCGAGGTCACGTGATCGATCAGGAGGAGCCGCGTCGGCGCGACGAGCCAGGGAGCGATCGCGGCGACGATCGAGTCGGCGTCGGCGATGGGAAGCTCGACCGGAACCTCGACCACCTCGATGCCCGACTCGACCGCGAGGCGACGCAGGGTCTGGCGCACCGCGTGGTAGACGTGGGTCGTCGTGACGACCCGGTCGCCGCGACGGAACGCGACCGAGCGAAGCGCGGCGTTCACGCCCTCCGTCGCGTTGGTGACGAACCCAAGACCTGATGGATCCGCCCCGAGGAAGCTCGCGACCGCCTCCCGCGAGGGCGCGAGGTACTCCCGCACGCGGCGACCGAGGTGCTCGATCGGCTGCTGCTCGATCCGGTCCTGCCATGTCCGCTGTCGGGCGAGGAGGTCGCGCGTCCTCGCCCCAAAGCTGCCGTGGTTGAGGAACGTCACGGCCGGGTCGAGGTGCCACCGCCGTGGATCGACCAAGGTCGCTGGCTCGAGGACCGGAGGGGGCTGCCGGGGAACCGCTCGCCCCCCCGATCCATCCGCTCCGCGGGTCGAGGTGGGGAGAGGTGGACGGACGTCCCGAGGCGTGGGTGCAGGCATGCCGCCGAGACTACCGCCCGCCGGGATCAACGCGGTCGACGCGTTCAACGCAGTGTCGCGGCCTGCCATGGCGTCGGAACCCTGTCCGCGGGCAACGGTCGAGGCACCCTCGGGACCAATCGCCCCCGAGACGGCTTCCCCGAGCAGTCGCATCGAGCCTCCACGCCGGCCCGGAACGCCTCCGAGGGTCGTAGTCGCGCGATCGATGCCCGCCCGATCGATGCCTGTCCAGCATCGATCCCACGATCGCCCCAGCATCGATCCCGGTTCTTGCCTGTCCACGATCGCCCTCACCCCGCCCTCACCCGATTGCCCCCCGTTCTTGCCTGTCCACGATCGCCACCCCGATCGCCCCTTCCCACGGTCACCCGGTCCTTGCCTGTCCACGATCGCCCCGCTTGCCTGTCCACGATCGCCCCCCGCGATCGACGCCCGCCCGATCGATGCCTGTCCAGCACCGATCCCCGATCCCCACCCAGCATCGCCCCAAGTCCTTGCCTGTCCACGATCGCCCCCCGATCCCCACCCAGCATCGCCCCCGGTCGTTGCCTGTCCACGATTACCTTGCCTGTCCACGATCACCCTGTCCACGATCACCTTGCCTGTCCACGATCACATCGAACTCCGGGAGGGCGTTCTCGGACGGATCCTGTTCGGGGTAACATCACCCGAACAAATGTGCAGGTGCCGAACCCTTCCCGCCGAAGTCCTCCCTCCCGCAGGAGCCACCGCGTTGCAAGCCGTGGCACCTCCGCGGGACTGGTCACGGAGGACCTCGACATGACCTCGACCCTTGCCCCGTCGATCACGGCGCCGCTCGTCCAGTTCGGTCCCGGCGGCGACTTCACCTCTCGTCTCGTTGGACTTCCGCGCCCGAGCGGCACGTCCTGGCTCCTCGTGCGAGGCGACGACCGACCGCTCTCCCGCTGGTACCCCCGTCCGACGACGACCCTCGCAAGCCGCTTCGTTCGGCGGATGCACCGAGCCTTCGCTGGCGCTGCCTCGCGTCTCGTGGGCGACCCCATCGCTTTGGTGCTCGACGCGGTGACGGCCCGCCTGCATGCGGCGACCCCGGAGATCGAGCCGACGGGAACTGCCCGCCGCGGCGCGATCCGCACGATCGACCTCCGCGGCACCTCGCGCCCGGAGGCATCCGGTGTCGAGACCTCGCCCTCGATGCCGATCCTTCGGTGGAAGCCCGGCACGCCGCTCGCCTGCGACCGACTCCTTCGCGACCTTCTCGGCGCCCGTCCCTCGGGCGCCTCTCCGCTCGCTCGTCCCGCGCCTGAAAGGACCTCATCGCGCCATGGAACCGAACCTCACGCCGAAGCAGCTCCGCATCCTGCAGATCATCCGGGAGTCGCGCGAGGAGCGCGGCTATTCGCCGACGATGCAGGAGCTCGCCGACTCGCTCGGCGTCAGCAAGGTGACGGTCTTCGAGCACGTCGGGGCGCTCGAGCGGAAGGGCGTCCTGAAGCGCGAGGCGAACAGGGCACGCTCTTTGTCGATGCCCGATGACGTGGTGCTGCCCGGCGAGCGGCGCCCATCCACCATGCCGCTCGTGGGTCGCATCGCCGCCGGACTTCCCATCGAGCGACTGCAGGAGGAGGAGCAGCTCAGCCTCGAGGACGTCTTCGGTCCGCGTCGCGGGCAGCGAGGCACCACCTTCGCGCTCCAGGTCGATGGCGACTCGATGCGCGACGAGGGGATCCTCAACGGCGACTACGTGATCGTCGAGCGACGTCCGACCGCACGCAACGGCGAGCGGGTCGTCGCCATGCTCCCGAGCGGCGAGACGACCCTCAAGACCTTCTTCCGCGAGAAGAACGGCACCATCCGCCTGCAGCCGGCGAACCCCGACTTCGCGCCGATCATCGTCGAGGACTGCACGATCCAAGGGGTCGTGATCGGCGTGCTGCGCCGCTACTGAGGCGGATCCGGTACGCCCGGTCAGCGGAGCGCGTCGATCCGCGCCTCGATCCACTTCGGATCCGCGACGCCATGCTCGAGCCCGGCGATGTTCCCCTGCGCGTCGACGTAGACGAGCTTGGGAATCGTCCCTGCCGTGTCGATCGGTCGCAGCAGCTCGCGGAACTCGGGCGTCGCCATGAGCTCGACGAACGCCGTGGGCTTGCCGCCGAGATGCCGCGACACGGCGGCGGCTCCTCCCTGATCGACCGAGACCGCGACGAGGGTCGCCTTCTCGCGGAGCCGCGGGGCGATCGACTCGAGCCTCGACCGAAGGGTGCGGCAGGGACCGCACCACGTCGCCCAAACCTCGATGAGCATCGGACGCCCCGCATAGGAGCCGAGCAAGACCGTGCCGCCCTTGAGGTCGGGCAGATCGATCGCGTGCACCGGTCCGCCCAAGGCCTGCGTCGTCGCGGGCGGCGACGAGGACCGTGCGAGCGGCGCAGCATCGACGGCGACCTGCGTGGACGCCGCCGCCGACCGCCCGAGCGTCCAATCGACCATCGACTGACAGGTCGGGCAGGTCCCGGTGAAGCCCATCACGCCGACGTACCCGACCACGAGCAGCGGCAGCACGGCGATCTTCGCGACCAAGGCAAGCGTGGAGTTCACGGGACGTCCCTCAAGAGGTTCGAGCACGGTAGGCGATCGGTCGAGCCTAGGACCTCCCGATCTCCCACCGCCCGACGCATCGACCGGCATGGTCATCGTCCGGCAGGAGCGCGTGATCCAACCCGGTACGCTGACCTCGTGACTGACCGACCGGTTCGCCCGATCTCCGACGCCCCCTGGACGATCTCGATCGATACCGGCGGGACGTTCACGGACTGCATCGCGAGGTCACCCCAGGGGGTTCACCGCCGCATCAAGGTCCTGAGCAACGGGCGGCTGCGGGCGATCCTCCGCCGCGACGGAACCACCCATCGCCTCGAGTGGCGGGGCTCCCGCCCGGAACTCGACCTGACCGGGGCACGACTTCGCATGCTGATCGCCGAGGGCGAGGTGGCGAGCGAGATCCTCTCCCATGACGCCGCCAGCGACGAGGTGCGGCTTCGTCCGGCGGCGTGGCTCGACGCCATCGCCGACCCGCGGATCGTGGAGCTTGATCTCGGGATCGGCGCGCCTCGCCTCGCGATCGCCCTCGCGATCGGATGCGATCCGCGCCGAATCCTCGCCGCGGTCGATCTCCGCATCGCCACCACCCGCGGCACCAACGCGCTCCTCGAGCATCGCGTCGGACGGACGCTCCTCCTCGTCACCGAGGGCTTTGCCGACCTGCTTCGGATCGGCGACCAGACTCGTCCGGACCTCTTTGCGCTCGCGATCCCGGACCGCGTCCCGCTGCACGCGGCGGTGGTCGAGGTCCCGTCACGGCTCGATGCCTTGGGCAGCTTGGTCCGCCCGCTCGACGAAGACCTCCTCCGTCGCCGCCTCGGCGCGGTCGCCCGCGACGAGATCGACGCGGTCGCGCTCTCCCTCGTGCATGGAGCAAGGCATCCGGCGACCGAGGCGCGGATCGCCGAGCTGCTCCGCGCGCAGGGCTTCCGACGCATCTCGTGCGGGAGCACCCTGTCGAGCCGCCCGGGATACCTCGAGCGCACGACCGCCGCGACCGCGAACGCCGCGCTTGACCGCGAGATCCGCGACTTCCTCGCGGAGATCAGCCGCCCCGGCGAGAGGATCTCGGTGCGGGTGATGACGAGTGCCGGCGCCCTCGTCGAGCGGTCCCGCTTCGAGCCGATCGAGAGCCTCCTCAGCGGTCCCGCCGCGGGCGCCGTCGGCGTCGCGGCGGTGGCGGACTCGCTCGGTCGCTCGAAGGTGATCGGCTTCGACATGGGCGGCACCAGCACCGACGTCGTGCGGGTCGCTGGTCGGGTGCCGGTGCGCGGCCGCACCGTGGTCGGTCACCTGACGCTCGCCTCCGCCTGCGTCGGGATCGAGACCGTCGCCGCGGGCGGCGGCTCGATCTGCTCGGTCGATGCCGAGGGACGGCTGCGGGTCGGTCCGGAGAGCGCCGGCGCCGACCCGGGACCCGCCTGCTACGGGCGAGGCGGTCCGCTCACGATCACCGACGTCAACCTCCTGCTCGGTCGGGTCGATCCCCGGCGCTTCGGGGTGCCTCTCGACGTCCGCGCCGCCGAACGCGTCCTCGAGCGGATCCTGACCTCGCGTGGAGGCTCGCGGGACCGCCTCGAGGTCCTCGAGTCATTCCGGGCGATCGCCGACGAGCGCATGGCGGGCGCCATCGAGTCGGTCTCCTCCCGTCTTGGCTTCGCGCCGAGCGATCACTCGCTCGTCGCCTTCGGGGGCGCGGGTGGTCAGCACGCGACCGCGATCGCCGACCGCCTCGGGATCGCGGAGGTCATCCTGCCGCTCGACGCCGGGCTGCTGAGCGCGGCGGGACTCTCCCACGCGCGGCTCGAGCGTCGCCGCGAGCAGAGCATCCTCGAGCCGCTCGAGCGGTTCACCTCGCGCGCCGAGTCCGTCGCGAGCGGACTGCTCGACCGCGCGTCCGAGGACCTCCTCGCCCAGGGTCTCTCCTCCGATCGCATCGAGCGAGGCGAGCCGGTCGCGGCGCTTCGTCTCGCCGGTCAGGAGGAGCCGATCGAGCTCCCGCTCTTTCCGATCGACCTTCTCGCCGAGCGCTTCCGCGACGCCTTCCGCGGGCAGTACGGCTACCTGCCGCCCGCCCGCCCGATCGAGGTGATGCTCCTCCATGCGACCTGCCGCGAGCGCCTCGAGCAGCCGCCCCGCGCGGTCGCGGTCCCCGACCTCGAGCCGCCGACCGCGGACGCGACGATTCGTCTCCGATCCCGCGGACGCTGGGTCGAGGCGCCGTCCTTCGACCGCGCGAGGCTCGAGCCGGGAGCCGCCATCGCCGGTCCGGCGGTGATCAGCGACCCGCAGTCGACGGCGATCCTCGACGAGGGCTGGACCGCCCGCGTCGAGTCGGATGGAGCCGTCGTCGCCCGCCGATGCGGGGAGCGGGACGGTCCCCTGCTTCACGCCGCAGGGCGACCCGAGATCCTCGCCGCCCGCCTCGCCTCGATCGCGGAGGAGATGGGCGAGCGCCTGCGCCGCACGGCGATCTCGGTGAACATCAAGCACCGGCTCGACTTCTCCTGCGCGATCCTCGATGGCGCGGGCACGCTGGTGGTGAACGCGCCTCACCTTCCGGTCCATCTCGGGGCGCTCGGGCTTGCCGCGAGGACGATGCTCGCGCGGCTTCCCCTCCGCCGAGGCGACGTCGCGGTGACGAACCATCCGGCGTTCGGCGGCTCGCATCTTCCGGACGTCACGGTGATCACCCCGATCTTCCTCGACGAGGAGCCCGGCGACGGGACGGATCGACCGATCGCGATCCTCGCCAACCGCGCGCACCACGCGGAGATCGGCGGCGTCCGTCCCGGCTCGATGGCGCCAAGCGCGACGCGCCTCGTCGACGAGGGGGTGGCGATCGCGCCTCGGCTCCTCGTCTCCGGAGGAGAAGCCCGTTGGTCGGAGCTGGAGGCGATCCTCCGAGGCGCTCCCTTCCCAAGCCGCGCGGTCGAGGAGAACCTCGCGGACCTCGCCGCGCAGGTCGCCGCCAACCAGCGAGGCGCCGAGCGCCTTCGGACCTTGATCGCGGAGGCGGGTCCGGAGGCGTTCCTCGGTTCGCTCGCCGAGCTCGCGACCCACGGGCTCGCGACGCTCCGCCGGGCGATCCCCCGCCTGCTTCCCTCGCCGACGCAAGCCCGCGTCGAGCTCGACGACGGCACGCCGATCGCGGTCTCGCTCTCCCGCGAGGCGCGCCGGGAGGGCGAGTGGCTCGTCGTCGACTTCGCCGGCTCGGGCGGCGTGCATCCATCGAACCGAAACGCGCCGCGGGCGATCGTGCACGCCGCGGTCCTCTACGTGCTTCGGGTCCTCCTCGGCGAGGACCTTCCGCTCCACGAGGGCCTCATGCGGGCGGTCGATCTCCGCGTGCCACCGGGGATCCTCGATCCGCCGTTCGTGGGCGATCCACGGGAGGATCCCGCCGTCGCCGCCGGGAACACCGAGACCAGCCAACGGATCGTCGAGTGCCTGATGCTCGCCTTCGGCGCCGTCGCCGGCGGTCAGGGCACCATGAACAACGTGATCCTCGGCAGCGACGCCTTTGGCTCCTACGAGACGATCGGCGGCGGCGCCGGCGCGGGGGATGGCTTCCGGGGCGCCTCCGCCGTGCACACCCACATGACCAACACCCGGATCGGGGATCCAGAGTTCATCGAGGCGCGGCATCCGATCCGGATCGAGGAGTTCTCGATCCGCCGCGGCACCGGCGGGCGGGGACGCTTCGCGGGAGGCGACGGCGTGCGGCGGGTCTACCGCGCGATTGCCCCGCTCTCGGCGTGCGTGGTCGCCGAGCATCGGCGCGAGGGCGGACCCGGTCTCTCCGGCGGCGAGCCCGGCGCGCCCGGCGCCGAGCGGGTCCTGCGCCACGATGGTCGAGTCGAAGCGATCTCAGGTCATGCCGAGGTCGATCTTGAGCCGGGCGATCGCCTCGTCGTCGAGACGCCCGGCGGCGGCGGATTCGGAGCGCACTCGCCGCCCTCCGCCGCGGCGACGTCGACCTCTCGGGCGTGAACGACCGCACCCGCCTCTCGGCGGATGCGGCATCACGCGATGAAGGTCACGCTTCGCCTGAACAGGTGATCAGGCTCGACGGCGGCGACCGCCGACGAGAGCCGCGAGCCCGAGGAGGGCGATCGCTCCAGGTGCCGGGACCGGGGTGCCCGTCAGCACGATCACCCACTTGAAGAGCGAGCCGTCGTCGAACGCCGGGAAGGTGTCGATCACGTCGAGCCGCCAGGTGCCCGCCGAGGTGATCCCCGCGAACGCCGCGTCCATCGAGACCAGGCTCGGCGAGCCGTACCCGGTCGGGTAGTAGAACGCCGTTGGGATCACGCCCGTCCCCGCCGCATCGGCGGCGGACCAGAGGCTCGCGGCGTTCGGGTTCGCGGGGCTGTAGATGTTGTCGTTGAAGACGTAGGTCCCGTCGAGCTTCGCCGGTGACCCGAAGAGATCGCTCGGCATGCCCACGGAGTCGAAGAGCGTCGCGGTGCGACCGCTCTCGACGTGCGTCAGCGTGACGACGAGGTCGCCGAGATACGCGTGCTGGAACCCGACGAGCTGGACCGCGACGTTGAAGTCCTCGATCGGGGTGCCGTACTCCGGACCGATCACGATCGACGAGGAGTGGATCTCCGACCCGTCGATGATGAAGCCGGCATTGGCGCCAAGCACGACGGCGGCGCTTGCCGCCGACGAGAAGCCCAGGATGGTCACGATGCTCAAGGATCGAAGCATGTCGCCCTCCGACCTCGACCCTACACCGAGTCGAGGATGCAGCAAGCGCCCGCAACCCTCGCGATGCCCCGAGCACGCGGCGACGCCCGCACAGACCGAACGTCCTGAAACACCAAGCGAAGACCGCCCCTCGCGGGGCGGTCTTCGTGGAACACGTGCAGGTTTCCGGTCGTGCCGCGATCAGCGCCGACGCGACCGACCGAGCACTCCGGCGAAGCCGAGGAGCACGATCGCTCCCGGCGCCGGCACCGGGGTGCCGTTGAGGACGAGCACCCACTTGAAGAGGGCGCCGTCGTCGAACGCGGCGAACGTGTCGACCACGTCGAGCCGCCAGGTGCCCGACGAGGTGTCGCTGGCGAATGCCGCATCCATGGACACGAAGTTCGGCGAGCCGGCACCGGTGGCGTAGTAGAACGCCGTCGGCACCACGCCGGTGCCCGCCGCGTCCGCGGCGGCCCAGAAGCTGCCCGACGTGGGACTCGAGGAGTCGTAGATGTTGTCGTTGAAGACGTACGACCCATCGAGCACGGCGGGCGAACCGAAGAAGCCTGGCGGGTTGCCGACCGAGTCGAAGATGGTGGCGGTCGCGCCACTCTCGACATGGGTCAGGGTCACGACGAGATCACCGAGAAAGTCGTGCTGGAGGCCCATCAGGCGAACCTCGACGTTGAGGTTCTGGAGCGGCGTGCCATACGACGGCCCGATCACGATCGAGGACGAGTGCACGACGGAACCGTCGATGAGGAACCCGTCGCCGCTGCCGAGGACGACGTCGGCCGACGCCATCGAGCAGCACGCGAGCGCGGTGGTGATGGAAAGGGTGCGGATCATGCGGTCTCCCTAGAACAGGACGAGAAGGGAATCAGGGAACGGGAGATGTCGGGTCGATCACGCCCGACGACGACGGCCGGCGAGACCGGCGAGACCGAGCAGCGCCACCGCGCCGGGCGCCGGGATGGTGCCCGCGGTAATGGTCGCGCCCGCGACGCTCTCGTACGCCCACTCGACGATCGCGCGGGGCTGACCGCCCAGGGTCGCGCCGATCTCCATCCGCATCCAGCCGTAGTGGACGCCGCCGCCCGCCTCGTTCACGAAGCGGAAGCCGACGAGGTTCTGCGTGCTGCTCAGGTTGAACGCCGTCGCGCCGGTGGACTCCGACCCGCCGTTGCCATAGGCGAACGCCGCGCCGGCGCCGATCACCGTGCCGAACGCCAGGTTGTCGACGAGCGTCGCGCTCGAGCCGCCGCCGCGGACGAAGCCGCCGGTGGTGCTCGCCGCAGGCGAGAACCAGTTGAGCGTGCTCGAGCCGTAGGGATTGACGTCGTAGCCAGCGAAGCCCGACGTCGCCGTCGCGCCGGTCACCACGTTCAGGTACACGCCGTCGATGTTCGACGGAACGTTCAGGTTGACGATCCCGCTCCAGACGATCGCCGCCGACGAGCTGCCGGCGACGGTCGCGGCGGCACACGCCGCCAAGTGCAGACCCACACGAGTGCGCAGATTCATCTTGTCTCCTCTCGGGAAAAAGGTTCGCCGCCAGCGGATTGAGAGAGTCCGGTGGGGGCAAGGGAAGGGGGAGGGTGGGAGGTTGGGAAGACCTCGTCACCCGGTCGCTGGGAGGGCGACCAACACGAACATACTGCGGGCCGGGATTCGGGCAACCGCGGAGCTCAAAAATTCTGCCGAAAGTCCCAGCGCCCGGCTCCGGAGTCCCGACCGGACGCCCCCACCACCGCGAACGCACGACCGCCGGTCCCGAGGGACCGGCGGTCGTGGAGATAGGTCATCCAGCATCGAGGTGGTGGACGGGACGAGCCCGCCGATCACTCACGCCCGACGACGACGGCCGGCGAGACCGGCGAGACCGAGCAGCGCCACCGCGCCGGGCGCCGGGATGGTGCCCGCGGTGATGGTCGCGCCCGCGACGCTCTCGTACGCCCACTCGACGATCGCGCGGGGCTGACCGCCCAGGGTCGCGCCGATCTCCATCCGCATCCAGCCGTAGTGGACGCCGCCGCCCGCCTCGTTCACGAAGCGGAAGCCGACGAGGTTCTGCGTGCTGCTCAGGTTGAACGCCGTCGCGCCGGTGGACTCCGACCCGCCGTTGCCATAGGCGAACGCCGCGCCGGCGCCGATCACCGTGCCGAACGCCAGGTTGTCGACGAGCGTCGCGCTCGAGCCGCCGCCGCGGACGAAGCCGCCGGTGGTGCTCGCCGCAGGCGAGAACCAGCTGAGCGTGCTCGAGTTGTAGGGATTGACGTCGTAGCCAGCGAAGCCCGACGTCGCCGTCGCGCCGGTCACCACGTTCAGGTACACGCCGTCGAAGTTCGACGGAACGTTCAGGTTGACGATCCCGCTCCAGACGATCTCCGCCGACGAGCTGCCGGCGACGGTCGCGGCGGCACACGCCGCCAAGTGCAGACCCACACGAGTGCGCAGATTCATCTCTTCTCCTCCCAAAGGGTGTCTCGATGCCGGACGACGCTCGCCGGCGATGCCTGAGCGGAGGAAAGACCCGTGCCTTCCTCCGTGGTCCTCGACGACCAGCTCTACACCTGCCTCCGGATTCGAGTTGGTCAAGGACCGAGGCAGGGCAACGCGCGAAAGGTGGACGCCAGATCGGTTCTCGGACAATCCCCTCGCGCTTCTCGGTCGATCACGCGAACGCTGGCACGACCACCGAGCGGATGCCGCGGCAGCGACCCGTCGTCGGATCGATCTCGAGGAGCGCCCCCGCCACCCGCTCGCCCCCCTGCCCGACCTCGTAGGCGACGTGGACGCCGGTGGTCATGTGCCGAAGCACTGCGGCGGAGTCGCGACCGATGATGGAGTCGTAGGGACCGGTCATGCCTAGGTCGGAGATGAAGCCGGTGCCGCCCCGCAGGATCCTCGCGTCCGCCGTGGGGACGTGGGTATGGGTCCCCACCACCGCCGCGACCCGACCATCGAGGTGCTGCCCGAGGGCGATCTTCTCGCTCGTCGCCTCCATGTGCGCCTCGACGACGACGAGCGGGTTCCGCTCGGGGATCGACCCGAGGAGCGCCTCCGCCGCGGCGAACGGATCATCCGCGGGAAGGTTCATCGAGACGCGACCGAGGACCGTGAAGAGGTAGAGGTCGCGGGGGCAGGTGGAGTCGGCAGGGATGCGGAGGATCCGCTTGCCGGGTGCCTTCGACGAGAGGTTCGCCGGTCGGATGACCGCGACCGCGGGCGACTCGAGGAGCGGCACCACCCGGTGATCCCGGAAGGCGTGGTCCCCCAAGGTCAACGCATGGATCCCGAGACCGAGCAGCTTCTCGGCGATCTCGGGCGAGAGACCCGACCCGTTGCGGGCGTTCTCCGCGTTGCAGATGACCCGGTGCGGACGGAGCTCGGTGATCAGGCGGGGAAGATGAGTCTGGAGCGCCTGCCGCCCTGGAGTGCCCACCACGTCGCCAAGGAAGAGGACGCGGATGGGCGTGGGGTCGGGCATGTCGAGGCTCGGCGAGCGATCCGCGCGAGGATCCGCAGGTCGGACTCGCCTCGTCGCCCGCGGAGAGTAGACTACCTCGGTCGCTGGCGGATCCCTCCGCCGCGGCGCCTTCGGAACGTGGACTCCCGGCGGACCATCGACGGCGATGGGCGAGGGCGACCATGTTCCTCGGCGGACGAGACCGCTCGATGCGCGAACGACGATGGGGGCTCGTGCCCCCGTGGGGTCCTCGGACCCGACCTTCGTCTGCGCACTCGGCGGCATCCGGCAGATGAGCCATGGACGCATCGGATCGCGATCTCCCCTACCGCACCGGCGAGGAAGTCCGCCATCGCAAGCGCCCGGAGTGGGGCGTGGGTCGCGTCGAGCGCGTCGAGATGGTCCGCCACGGCGACCGCAGCGATCAGCGGCTCTGGATCCGCTTCGCGAACGCGGGCATGAAGGTGCTGCTCGCGAGCGTCGGCGAGCTTGATCGCCTCTCCTCCCCGGAGGTCGTCGGCGAGGCGCAGACGCTCGCGGACCGTGAGGCGCGGCACGAGGGAGGCTGGCTGGGTCAGATCGCCCGCGCGAAGCCGGAGGACGCGATGACCTCCCTGCCCCCCGAGGTCAGCGACCCCTTCTTGACCCTCCGCAAGCGTCTGGAACTGACCATCGGGCTCTACCGCTTCCAGCCGATCGGCGGGCGCCTGCTCGACTGGGCGGTCGCCCAGAGCGGCCTCACGGACCCGCTGAGCCGCTTCAACCGCCACGAGCTGGAGCAGTTCTTCGAGCGATGGGCGCACCGCCGGGACCAGCACCTTGCCCGCCTCGCCACCGAGTGCCGCCAGGAGCCCGGTCTCTTCGACCTCATGATGCGGACGGCGCCTCCCGCGGCGCACCGGGCGATGCGGAAGCTCCACGTCGGGCGTTGACGATCCGCCACGACGCCGCGCGACCGGCACCGCCGGTCCTGCGGAGGATCACGACACGACCGGAAAGATCGGCGAGGCTTCGACTCCCGCGCCGCTCGCCCCGCGCGGCGTGCCCGCGGCGATCCTTCTCGATCAGGGTCATGCCCCGCAGTCCTCGGCGGGCATGGGGGTTGCCTTCCTCTCCCCGGGCGGCATGGAGACGCCCACGATCCGCTGGAAGAGTCCCCAAGAGATGAGGAGAGACGAGATGGACGAGGAGAGCTTCCGCCGCAAGCTGGGGGAGATCCTCGGCGCCCTCGAGGCGTCGAATCGCGTCGCGAATCCCGCCGAGCCGGGCGATCCCCTGTGGTCGGAGGAGCTCCGCGACTCGGTCGCGAAGCTCCACGGCGCGGTCGATCACCTTCGGCTGCGCGTGAAGTACCTCGTCTTCGACCTCGAGGCGACCCGCCGCGAGAACGCCTACCTCCGCGCCATGCTCGACCGCGCGGTCCGCGAGGATCGTCGCCGCAAGGACGCCGAGGAGGACCGCGGTCGCGGCGACGCCTGAACGAGGATCAGGCTCGACGCAGGATCGCGTGGAAGACGTGCCAGTGCTTGGCGCGACCGCGGGCATCGCGGCCGGGTCGCTCCACCTCGTCGAGCTTGATCACCTCGAGCCGCTCGTCCTCGCCCGTGCCGTGGAGAAGCGACGGAATCTCTCCCGCCGAGACGCCCTTCGCGCTCCCCGGCGGGGCGTCGCGGACGAGCGGCTCGCGCTCGCCGAACCACTGCCCGACGAAGACGCCGCCCGCGCGGAGCGAGCGGACGATCATCCGCCAGGCGCCCGCGAAGCGATCCTCCCGGCAGAAGGGCAGCGAGAAGCCCGCATGCACGAGGTCGAACGATCGCTCGGGAAGGCGCATCGACTCGAAGTCGACCGCCTCGAGCCGGACGCGGTCGAGGACTCCTGCACGCTCGGCGAGGCGTCGCGTCGCCTCGAGGCACTCGGGGTGCAGGTCGGTCGCGAGGACCTCGAAGCCTCGGCGGGCGAGCTCCACCGTCTCGTGACCAGGACCGCACCCAAGATCGGCGGCGCGAGGCGGCTCGCCGTTCGGCGGCGCGATCAGACCCGCGTCGAACGCCTCCGCGAGCAGCTCGCGGGCGGCGACATGCCGCCGCGCGTCGAGGAAGTCGAGCGCCTCCTCGCGATCGAAGCTGCGCGGCGACTGCGGCTCCAACGGTTCGCTCCTCTGGATCCCTGCGCTGCGCCGACTATAGTGCCGCCCTTCGCAGGATCACGATGACCTCGACGACCTCGACGACCCTCCGAGCGGCGCTTGCCATCCGCGACCTCGACTTCGCGCACCCCGGCGGGCTGCGCCTCAAGGTCCCCTCGCTCCGCCTCGAGGCGCGCGGCGAGATGCTGCTCGCCGGTCCCTCCGGCAGCGGCAAGAGCACGCTCCTCTCCTTGGTCGCCGGGCTCCTCGAGCCGCAGGGCGGACGGATCGAGATCGCGGGCGAGGACATCCTCTCCCGCCGCGGCGCCGCCCGCGATCGCCTGCGGGGCGAGCGGCTCGGGATGATCTTCCAGACCTTCAACCTGCTCGCCGGGTTCACCGCCGCCGAGAACGTCATGCTCGCGATGCTCTTCGCGGAGCGCCCCCGCGCGACCCATCGTGCCCGCAGCGAGGCGCTCCTGCGCTCGCTCGGGATCGAGGAGTTCGACCGCCCGATCGAGCACCTCAGCGTCGGGCAGCAGCAGCGGGTCGCGGTCGCGCGGGCGCTCGCGGTCGGTCCCTCCCTCGTCCTCGCCGACGAGCCGACGGCGAGCCTCGATCCGGAGAACGCCGAGAAGGTCGTCGAGCTCATCCGCGGGACCTGCCGGGAGGAGGGCGCGGCGCTCCTCCTCACGAGCCATGACCCCGACCTGCGCCGATCCTTCGAGCGGGTGGTGGACGTGCGGGAGTTCGCCGCGGGAGGCGGAGGCGAGGACGCGCGATGACCGACCTTCTCTTCATCCTGCGGAGCCTCCGGAGCCGGGCGTTCCAGACCGCGACCACGATCGCGACCGTCGCGGTGGCGGTGGGTCTCATGGCGACGCTCCTCTCGATGCGCGACGCGGGCCGAGCGGCGTTCCGGCGCGGAAGCGGCAACATCGACCTCCTGCTCGCCGCGGAGCCGGGACCGCTCGTCGCGGTGCTCAACGCCCTCTTCCACGCGGGAGCCCCGGCGAACCCGATCCCCTTCGCCCGCTACCTCGAGATCCGCGACGGCTACCCCTGGGCGTGGACGGTGCCGATCCTGCAGGGCGACAACTACCGCGGCTATCCCGCCATCGCGACGACCACCGACTTCTTCGCCCGCTACGAGCCCTCCCCCGGGCAACCGTGGGAGCTCGCCGAGGGTCGCCTCTTCGAGCGCCCCTTCGAGGTCGTCCTCGGCGCGGACGTCGCGGCGGCGACCCGCATCGGCACGGGCGGCAGGATCCTCCTCACCCACGGAAGCGGCGGCTCCCGCGAGGGCGGGCACGACGGGCACGTGCACGAGGAGTACGAGTACGAGGTGGTGGGCGTGCTCGCGCCCTCGGGCTCGGCGCACGACCGCGCCCTCTTCACCGACCTCGAGAGCTCCTGGGTCCTGCACGCCTTCGACCGTCACGAGCGCGAGGGGCGCCACGTGCACGTCGGCGTCGAGGACCTCGAGGAGGTGGACCGGCAGATCACCGGGATCCTGCTGAAGGTCCCGAGCCGAAGCGGCTCCTCGGTCGGCGCCGCGATCGCGCAGCAGTTCGACCGCATGCGACGCGAGTCGGGGCTCACCGTCGCGCAGCCGGCGCAGGAGGTCGGCAAGCTCCTCGCGGTCGTCTCGAACGTCGAGCAGCTCCTCCTCGCGATGGCGGGGGTCGTGCTCCTCGCAAGCGGCGTCGGGATCATGCTGAGCCTCACGAGCTCGATGGACCTCCGACGCCGGCAGGTCGCGATCATCCGCGTGCTCGGTGCAAGCCGCGGCAAGGTCCTCGCGATGACCCTCACCGAGAGCGCGCTCCTCGGGCTCGGCGGCGCCGTCGCAGGCATCCTGCTCGCCGGCGTCGGCAACACCATCGTTGCCGCCTCGCTCGCGCGGCAGCTTGGGCTCGTCGTCCCGTGGTCCTTCGACCCCGCGGTCGTCCTTGGCTTGGTCGTCGGCACCACCGTGCTCGCCGCGCTCGCCGGGACGGGCCCCGCGATCCTCGCCTATCGCACCCCGGTGGCGGCGCACCTCCGCCCCATCGGCTGACGGAACCTCCGCGTGCGGACCTTCTGGATCCTCCTCGTCCTGCTCGCGGCGGCGGCGCTCGTGCTGTGGTTCCGCCGCGACGACCCGGTCGAGGTCCCGACGGCGGTCGAGACCGCCGAGTCGACCTCGCTCGTCGAGGGGGTCGCGCCGGTTCCCCCACCGATCCCCGCCCCACTGATTCCGCCGGTCGCCTCGACCCCGGCGCCGAGCATCGACCCATCGGCGATGTCGTCCGACCCGCCGCCGGAGGACGCTGCGTCGACCAACGAAGAGGATGCGGGCGACTCGCTCGACCTCGGGCTCGGTCGCAGCATCGAGTCGGCGGTGATCGTGCCGGGTCGCATCGTGCGCGAGGCGGACGGCGTCCTCGTCGCGGATGACCGCTACCGGATCGAGGGCGAGGGTACCGAGGAGAAGCCCTACCGGGTGAGCTGGGAGCTCCTCGTGAGCGCGGGCGAGAGCTACCGCCCGCGGGTCGGCGACCGCGGCATCCCGCAGCGCATCGCGATGCTCGACGGCGCGTGGGTCGCGATCGAGGGCTACGTCGCCTTTCCGATGCTCGTCGGCACCGCGAGCGAGGCGCTGGTGATGCTCAACCGCTGGGACGGCTGCTGCATCGGCGTGCCGCCGAGCCCCTACGACGCGGTCGAGGTGAAGCTCCGCACGCCGGTGGTGCGGACCACCATGCACGCGATCGACTACGGGGTCGTCACCGGCAAGCTCATCGTGGAGCCCTACCTCGTCGACCAGTGGCTCGTGGGGCTCTACCTCATGGAGGACGCGGCGCTTCGGCTTGATCTTTGAGCTGCCCGCGCGCCGGGTATCCTCCGCCGATCGGGCTGGTAGCTCAGCGGCCTAGAGCAGTCGACTCATAATCGATCAGACCTCGGTTCGAATCCGAGCCAGCCCATGCGCCTGGCGGCGCGCTCGGAGGAATCCCCGGATGATTCCCCGACGAAGCGCGGGCGACCTTCCGCCGTCCCTCTCGCCTCTCGACCCGCCCCACCCCGCATGACGACCTCCTCTTCGCCCCGTTGGATGCGCCGCTGGCTCGTGGCGGCGGGGATCTACAACCTCCTCTGGGGCGCCGGCGTGATCCTGCTGCCACGGACGCTCGTCGATCTCGCCGGACTCGAGATGACGCCCGCGGGTCTTGCGATCTGGCAGTGCCTCGGGATGGTCATCGGGGTCTACGGGATCGGGTACCTCGCGGCGAGCCTCGATCCGATCCGTCACTGGCCGATCGTGCTCGTCGGACTGCTCGGGAAGATCCTCGGTCCGATCGGCTTCGTCTGGACCGCCTCGCGCGGCGAGATCCCTTGGTCCTTCGGCTGGACGATCCTCACGAACGACCTCCTCTGGTGGGCGCCGTTCACGATGATCCTCCTCGCCGCCTGGCACGAGGCGTCGCGGCGCGGGGAGGGCGAGACCCCGCGACTCGAGCCGCTCCTCGACGAGCGGTCGGTGCGCGGTCCGAGCGGGACCACCTCGCTGCGGGTCCTCTCAGGCGAGCGACCGGTGCTCCTCGTCTTCCTCCGCCATGCCGGCTGCACCTTCTGCCGCGAGGCGGTCCGCGACGTCGCCGCGCGACGGGAGGCGATCGAGCAGGCGGGCGCGACGCCGGTCCTCGTCCACATGGGAGACGCGGCGCAGGGCGACGCGTTCCTGTCGCGGCTCGGCGCCGGCTCGATCGCCCGCATCGAGGATCCGACGCGGCGTCTCTATCGCGCGGTCGGGCTCGACCGCGGATCCTTGCGCGAGCTCTTCGGACCTCGGAACTTCCTGCGGGCGATCGCCGCGGCGAGGCACGGCGTGGGGCACCCCGTCGGCGATCCCTTGCAGATGCCCGGCACCGCGCTCCTCTCGGGAGGTCGCGTGCTCCACGTGCACCGCCACGCCTTCGCGGGGGAGCGACCGGACTACGAGTCGCTCGCCTGCGCCGTCCCGCTCGCCGGCTGAGCAGCGCCTCGACGGAGCCTGGCGCGGAACCGAAGCGCGTTGCCGATCACGCTCAGGTCGCTCAGCGCCATCGCCGCGGCGGCGATCACCGGGCCTTGCACGCCGAGGAGACCGAACGCCGCGACGGGGATCACGAGGGCGTTGTAGACGAAGGCGAGGAAGAGGTTCTGGGCGATCGTGCGCCGCGTGAGCCGGGCGAGCCGGATCACCTCCGGCACCGCCCGCAGGCGGTCGCCCGGCACGACGATCCCCGCCGCCTCGATCGCGACGGAGGTTCCCGTCGCGATCGCGACGCCGACCTCGGCGCGGGCGAGCGCCGCGGAGTCGTTGACGCCGTCGCCGACCATCATGCTGCCGGCGGACAGCGCCGCGACCACCGCGACCTTGCGGTCCGGCGACGCCTCCGCCTCGACCATCTCGGGGTCGATGCCGACCGCCTCGGCGACCTCGAGCGCTCGACTCCGCCGGTCGCCGGAGAGGAGCCTGACCTCCACGCCGAGCCCGCGCATCGCCGCGACCGCCGCGCGGGCATCGGCGCGCGGCGCGTCCACGAGATCGATCCTCCCCCACGCCTCGCCGTCGACCCGCACGAGGCAGGAGGCGTCATCGTCGCGCACGACCTCGACCGATCGACCATCGACCCGCCCGCGGACGCCGAGTCCAGGCATCGCCGCGAAGCCCGCCACGCGGGACGGGCGGATGCCGCGCTCCCGCGCCGCCTCGACGATCGCCCGCCCGAGCGGATGCTCGCTCGGCTCCTCCACCGCCGCGGCGATCGAGAGCACCTCGATCGCCGAGCGGTCTCCTGCCGGCTCGATCCGATCGACCCGCGGCTTCCCCTCGGTGATCGTGCCGGTCTTGTCGAGGATGACCCGCCTCGCCCGACCCGCCCGCTCGAGGCTCGCCGCGTCGCGCACGAGGATTCCCCGCGTCGCCGCGTGACCGGTCGCGACGACGATCGCCATCGGCGTCGCGAGCCCGAGCGCGCACGGGCAGGCGATGATGAGGACCGTCGTCGCGGCGACCGCGCCGACCGCCACCTCGCCCGCCGCCCACCAACCGAGGAAGCTCGCCAAGGCGATCGCGACGACCAACGGCACGAAGACCGCCGAGACGCGGTCGGCGAGCCGCTGGAGCCCCGCCTTGCTCGCCCTCGCCTCGGTGACGAGCGCGGCGATGCGGGCGAGCGTCGTTCCCTGTCCGTCGACCGTCGCCTCGACGAGGAGCGATCCGGTCGTGTTGAGCGAGCCCGCGACGACGCGGTCGCCGGGCGCCCGCTCGACCGGCAGGCTCTCGCCGGTCAGGAGGCTCTCGTCGAGGGCGGAGTCGCCCTCGCGGACGACGCCGTCGACCGGCACCCGTGCGCCCGGCGCGACCCGCACGAGATCGCCCGGGAGGAGCATCGACGCCGGCACGATCTCGAAGGTGCCGTCCTCGCGGCGCCGCGCGGCGGTCTCGGGCTGGAGGTCGAGGAGCTCTCGGATCGCCGACGCGGCGCTCGCGGACGCCCGCGCCTCGAGCCAGTGCCCGACGCTGATCAGCCCGAGGAGCGCCGCCATCTCCGCGAAGTAGGTCGGCTCCGAGAGCATCACGCCCTGCGTGCGCCCGATCATGACGACCATGCTCAGCGTCCACGCCGCGGTCGCGCCGATCGAGATGAGGACGTCCATGTTGGAGCTGCCGCGGCGCACTGCCTCGAGCGCGGAGCGGTAGAAGCCGCCGCCGACCGCGACGAGGACCGCGGTCCCCGCCGCGGCAAGGAGCCAGTCGATCCAGGCGGGATGACCAAGGAGCGCGTGACCGATCCAGTGGAGCGACTCCATCGGAACCCAGAACGCGACCGCGAGGATCGCTCGCCGCCGCCAGCGGGTGCGACGATCGAGGTCCTCGCGCTCGAGGCGGCTCCTCGCCTCGAGCGGCGACTCGAGCATCACCTCCGGACTCGCCTCGTAGCCGCCGCGGCGGACGCTCGAGGCGATCACGTCCGGATCGAGCCCCGTGCCCCGGACGATCGCCCGCCCCGAGGCGAAGTCGACCGACGCCGCGGTCACCCCCGGCACCGCCTCGATCGCCCGGCGCACGGCGCCGGCGCACCCTGCACAGGACATCCCCTCCACCCGCAGCCCGACGACCCCAGTCCCGGCAATCCCAGTCCCGACCGCGGGCGGCATGGTCGTCCTGGCGGGGGTCGGGGGGTGGCTCACGGACTCTGGCATGGGGGCTGGAGGGTCCGGGGAATGCTCGCGACGCAGCCGGTGCACCGTCGATCGCAGGGCGACTTCGCGCCTCGATCGACCGCGGTCGATGCCATGGGCTACAGTCAGGACTCGACGATAGTCGATCCATATCGCTCCCTGCATGCGTCCCTCTCCGGTCATCCCTGCCTCGTCGAATCCCCGCGGCGGCCGCGTGCTCCTCGCGATGCTCCTCGCGAGCCTCGCGGCGATCGCGGCAGCGGGCGGCGTCGAGGGGCGGGATGGTCGGGTCGCCTCCGGGCGTCTCCAGACGCTCGGGCTCGTCGCGGGATGGATCGAGGTCGACGGCGTGGACGGGGCGACCTGCTCGCCGCGGACCCTCGTCGCGCGGCGCGATCTTGGGCGCCCCGCGGCGACCCCGACGCCCATCCTCGAGGGCGGCTTCGGCGGATCGAGCCTCGCCGGGTTCCTCTCGATCGTCGCGAACACGCCGCCCCCCGCCTGCTGAGGAACCTGCGCCGCCGGCTCGTCCGGTCGATGCGCGGGTCCTTTCCGCAGGTCCACCCCTCATCCTGTCCACGCTTCCTCCGCGCCGACCCGTCGGTCGAGCGCCAGACTTCGAGGTTCATTCCATGGGCGTCCCCTTCTTCGGTCCTCTCGCACGGCTCCTCTTCGGCACCCGCAACCAGCGCATGGTGAAGCGCTACCTCGCGGAGGTCGCGAAGGTCAACGCGCTCGAGCCCACCATGCGGGCACTCTCCGACGCGGAGCTCCGCGCGAAGACCGCCGAGTTCCGCCGCCGCATCGCCGCGGGCGAGAAGGCGATCGCGCTTCGACCCGAGATCTTCGCGGTCGCCCGCGAGGCGATGGATCGCGCGGTGGGGCTTCGGAACATGCTCGATCCAAGCGCCGACCTCGGTCTGCTCGGCGGAACGACCCTCGTCTCCGCGGGAGGCGCGTCGGCGCCGGCGCGGGGACTCGAGTCCTCCAAGCTTCCCGAGGATGCGCGGCGGATGCTCGAGGAGCTCCGCGCCGAGGTCGCGGCGAAGGCGGCGCTCCCCCCCGAGGGGGACCTCCGCGGATGCCGCGCGGAGGTCCCCGCCTGGCAGGTCGCGGACATCCCCACCCGGCTCTACGAGGCGGTGCGGGAGCTGCATCCGATCTCCCGTCCGCCCTTCCGCGCCCGTCCCTTCGACGTCCAGATCGTCGGCGCGATCGTCCTGAGCGAGGGCAGGATCGCCGAGATGAAGACCGGCGAGGGCAAGACCATCGTCGCGCCGCTCGCGGCGTACCTCGCGGTCCTCGAGGGGCTCAAGGTCCACGTCGTCACCGTCAACGACTACCTCGTGCAGCGCGACCGCGACTGGACCTTCCCCTTCTTCCGGGCGCTCGGGCTGACCGTCGGGGCGATCCATCCCTTCCACATGCAGCCGGCGGAGGAGAAGCTCAAGGCGTACGGCTGCGACGTGATCTACGGCACGACCTCCGAGTTCGGCTTCGACTATCTCCGCGACAACATGAAGCAGCGGACCGAGGAGCAGGTCCAGCGGCGGCATGACTTCGCGATCGTGGACGAGGTGGACTCGATCCTCATCGACGAGGCCCGCACGCCGCTGATCATCTCCGGTCCCGCCCATCCCCATCGCCCGCGCTACGAGCTCGCCGACCGCGTCGCCCGCCACCTCGTCTCGCGCCAGGAGGCATGGAACGACGCGAACGAGAAGCTCGAGGCGGCGAAGGTCGAGGCGGCGGGGCTCGAGGGCGACATCCGAAGCACCCGCGACCGCGCCGCGATCCCCGCGATGAAGACCCGGCTCGCGGAGCTGCGGCGGCAGCTCCCGGCGCTCGAGGTCGCCCGCGACAAGTTCACCCAGTTCTACGAGGTCGAGCTCGACAAGAAGCGGGCGACCCTCACCCACCAGGGCATCGAGGAGGCGCAGCGCTCCGCCGGCATCGGCTCCTTCTACGTCGGCGACAACGTGGACATGCCGCACCTGCTCGAGCAGGCGATCCGCGCCCACGCGGTCTACCAGCGCGACCGCGACTACGTCATCGCGATCGACCACATGAACGAGATGGGCGTGGTCATCGTCGACCAGAACACCGGCCGCAAGATGCCCGGCCGACAGTGGTCGGACGGCCTGCACCAGGCGGTCGAGGCGAAGGAAGGGGTCAAGATCAAGGAAGAGACCCAGACGATGGCGACCATCACGGTGCAGAACTACTTCAAGATGCACCGACGCCTCGCGGGCATGACCGGCACCGCCGACACCGAGGCGACCGAGTTCCACGAGATCTACAAGCTCGACGTCGTCTCGATCCCGACGAACGAGCCGGTCGTCCGCGCGGACCGCCAGGACCTCGTCTTCCTCTCGCTGAAGGACAAGTGGTCGGCGATCGTGGACGAGATCAAGGCGTGCCACGACCTCGGGCAGCCGGTGCTCGTCGGCACCACCAGCGTCGAGAAGTCGGAGAAGCTGAGCGAGATGCTCTCGAAGCGGCACCAGATCCGCCACGAGGTGCTGAACGCGAAGCATCACGAGCGCGAGGCGGAGATCGTCCTCGGCGCCGGACGGCTCGGGGCGGTGATGATCGCGACGAACATGGCGGGTCGCGGCACCGACATCAAGCTCCGCGCCTTCACCCGCGCCGAGCTCATCGACCACTGGAAGCGCCGAGACGTCTGCCCGCGCGAGGCGGAGGAGTCGATGGAGGACGCGGCGATCCTTGACCTCGTCCACCGGCACCTCCTCGTGAAGGAGTCCGGTCGGTCGAGGACGGAGGTCGCCACGCTCGCGCCCGCGGAGGTTCGCCGCGAGCTCTTCCGGCACCTCCTCAAGACCCATCACGGGATCCCGCTCGAGCAGACCGGCTCGCTCTCCGAGGAGGCGCTCCTCGGCAAGCTCGACGCCGGCGGGCTCTGCCGCATCCACCGCATGCGGATGTTCGGCGACGTCGAGGACCTCGGCGGGCTGCACATCGTCGGCACCGAGCGCCACGAGAGCCGTCGCATCGACAACCAGCTGCGCGGACGCTCCGGTCGCCAGGGCGACCAGGGCTCGAGCCGGTTCTTCCTCAGCCTCGAGGACGACCTCATGAAGCTCTTCGCGGGTCCGAAGACGCTCTCGCTCCTCAGCCGGCTCGGCATGAAGGAGGGCGACGCCATCGAGAACCCGATGGTCACCCGCCAGATCGCCCGCGCCCAGCGGAAGGTCGAGGAGCGGAACTTCCAGATCCGCAAGAACATCCTCGAGTACGACGAGCCGATGGAGCACCAGCGGCGGCACTTCTACGGGATCCGCCAGCGGGTCCTCGAGGGGCGGGACGTCCGCGGGCTCATCTTCGAGGAGATCCAGGACGCGGTGTCCGAGGCGTCCGAGCGGTTCCTCGCGAGGGACTACGCCGCGAAGTGCATCGCGGAGTGGGCGCGGGAGCATCTCGACGTCACCGTCCATCCAGACCGCGTGATGGGGAAGGACCGCGAGGATCTTCCCACGGTCATCCGCGCGGATGCCCTCGGCGAGGCGAGCGAGCTCCTGCGGGTCACCGCGAGCGAGATGCTGCCCGCCGACGTGGACGCCTCGGAGTGGGATTGGACGGGGCTTGCCGCGTGGTCGAAGGGCCACCTCAAGGTCGACGTCGACGCCGCCACGCTCTCGTCGCTCGGTCGCGCCGAGGCGCTTCGCTCGATCGAGCTGCTCGTCGAGAAGCGCTTCGCGACCATCGACCTCACCGCGGCGGAGGGCTTCCTCGCGGAGGACCTCGGACGCCGCGACCTCGCGGCGTGGGCGGGTCGCAAGCTCGGCGAGGAGGTCGCCGTCGCCTCCCTCGGCGACTCGGATGATCCCGCGGACGTGTCGGAGAAGCTGATGGCGGTGGTGCAGGCGGTCTACGAGCGACGCGAGCGGAACTATCCGATCGACTTCGTGCTCGAGATGACCGGCGCGATGCTCGCGCGGGATCCGCAGGCGGCGATCACCCAGTTCTGCGGATGGGTCCGCAGCCGCTACGAGCTCGACTGGAGCCCGCAGGCGCTGCCGAGCACCGACCCCACGGCGCTGCGGAAGATCCTCGCCGAGGAGGCGGCGACGTGGGACGACGCGAGGTTCGCCCGCCGCGCCGCCAAGGCGCTCGCCGCCGGTCCCGATCCCGCCCGCATCGCCGAGTGGTTCGAGCGGGAGTGCCTCGTGCGCCTGAGCGAGGCGGAGCGGTCGAGCCTCGCCGCCGATCCCGCCACCTTCGTGCCGAGGCGGCTTCGCGACCTCCAGCGGACCGAGCTCTCGCAGTTCGAGCGGTGGATCCTGATCCGGATCCTCGACGAGGCGTGGAAGGAGAACCTCCACCAGATGGATCAGATCCGCGACTCGATCGGGTTCCGGGCGTTCAGCCAGCGGGATCCGCGGATCGAGTTCAAGAAGGAGGCGGCGATGCAGCTCGCCCGCATGCAGGAGAGCGTCCGCGAGAAGGTGACCGACATCATCTTCAAGGGACGTATCGCGGTGCAGGTGCAGCCGCGCCCGGCGGCGCCCGCCGAGCCGGCTCAAGCGGCGGCGGCGGCTGCCCCGGGCGCCACCGGGGCGCCCGCGAGCGTTGCCGAGGCTCCTGCCGCCTCCCCGCCGACGACGACCACGCGACCATCGGCGCCCACGGGCGAGGCGGCACCGCCATCGGCGCCGCCGACTCCTCCCGCGCGACGCGGTCCTGCGACGCAGCTCAGACCAGCGCCGCCCAAGCCGGCCGCCGCCGCGGTCGCCTCGCCCGGCGCGGCGGTCGTCGGACGCAACGAGCCCTGTCCGTGCGGCTCGGGCAAGAAGTACAAGCAGTGCCACGGGAAGGCGCCGTGATCACGACTCGGTGAGGTCACGACCTGCGGGGTCGCCGCGACGCTTGCAGAACCGAATCGGACGGATACATTGCCCCGCTTCGCCTTCGTAGCTCAATTGGTAGAGCAGCTGACTCTTAATCAGCGGGTTCTCGGTTCGAGTCCGAGCGAAGGCATTCCCCGGCGGGGGTGATCGCGCGACGTCTGACCGGGAGAACCCGAAGAGAACCCGAAGAGAACCCAAGGAGGACCCGAACCGCCCCCGACGCGGTTCGTCATGAACCTCGGGGAGTTCCTGCAGAAGGCGCTTTCGGAGAACCGATCGACTCCTGCCGCCGGATCTCCGTGGCGAGGAGCAGGCACGAGAAGGTGGGTGGCGCTACGGACGGATGTCCCTTGCGGCACGGACCGCTGAAGGACCCCGGAGTGAACGCTGAAGGACCGCTGAAGGACCGCGGAAGGACCGCTGAAGGATTGCTGAAGGAATGGAGCGACGAGTGAGTCGGCCGAGGATCTACGACGACAAGGATCTGCTCACGCGGATGTACGTCGACGAGGGGATGACCATCGCGGAGATCGCGCGGGAGCTCCACGCGACCTCCGTGACCATCCAGAAGTACCTGAAGAAGCACGAGATCCCGCCCCGGGGTCGCGGTCCCCGCAAGGGTCGCCGGCGCACCGCGCCGCCGCCGCGGCGGGCGATGCTCTCCGAGGAAGTGCGGCGCCGCATGCTCGAGCTGGTGCGATCGGCGATCACCGACGCGGGACCGGACCGCTCCGCGAGGCTCCGGGAGCTCGAGCAGTTGATCGGCCTGTCGTGATCTGATTCACCGATCGCGATCCCGTCGCGACCTCGCCGGGCGAGGTCGTCCGATCGGCCTCCCGGCGCCCCTTCGATCAGTTCGACGCCGTGACGAGGCCCTCGCGGATCGCGAACCTCGCGAGCTCCACGCGGTCGTGGATGTCGAGCTTCGCCATCAGGCTCGTGGCGTGGCGGTCCACCGTCTTCACCGAGAGGTGCATCAAGTTCCCGATCTCCTTCTTCGAGAAGCCTCGGGCGATGTAGCGGAGCACCTCGAGCTCGCGACCGGAGAGCGACCGCAGCCGCTCGCCGAGACCGGCATGCACCCCGCTGCGGAGCGACTCGGAGAAGTACTGCTCCCCCTTCACCGCGGCGCGAATCGCCTCGATGACGGGCCCGCCGCCATCCGCCTCGCTGACGAAGCCGATGCTGCCGCACCGCTTCGCCTGCTCGATCATGGAGTCGAACGCGGCGCCGCTCAGGAAGACCACGTCGGTGCCGGGACTCAGCCGGCGCATCTCATCGACCGCCTGGAAGGCATCGACCCCGGGCATCAGGATGTCCATCACGACCACCCGCGGCTTGAGCTTGGCGACGAGGTCCACCGCCTGGCCCGCTTGCTCGGCGATGCCGACCAACTCCATGTCGCCGGTCTCCTTGAGAAGCGCCGCGATCGCGTCCCGGATCAGCGGATGGTCGTCGGCGATGAGGACGCGGATCGGAGTGGGCACTGCGGTCTCCGGGAGTGGCGTGGGGAGTTTACCCCACCGTCTCCGGTTCGCCACCGAGGTCTTGGGCAAACGTCACTGAACGTCACCATACCTTCGAATGGTCCTTCAACGACCGATCGCCCACGCGAGGAGGGCGAGGAGGATCGCCCCCCCAACCGCGATGGTCCACCAACTCGTCCCGCGAGCCGGAGAGCCGGAGGAGTCCTCCATGAACTCCCCGCAGCGCGGGCAGGAGACCGACTCGTCGTGCACCTCGCCGCCGCAGCCGGGGCACCGGACGGTCGCCCCCGAGAAGCGCTCGAGGTCGTCCTCGCTTGGTCCCTCGGGATCGAGCTCGTCGTCGAGGTCCTCGTCGTCGAAGTCAGGCGCGTGGCGGGCGATGATCGGGGCTCCGGCGGTCGGGAGTAGCGGGTCGTAGAGTAGTTCCTGCCCCCGCCGCGCGCCCTCGGAGCTCACCCATGGCTCGAACCCCCTCCACGATGCCGCCGCTCGGGATCCCCGCTCCCGACTTCTCGCTTCCGGATCCGGGCGGTCGGGTGCATCGGCTCAGCGAGTGCCGCGGTCCCAAGGGGACGCTCGTCATGTTCCTCTGCAACCACTGCCCCTTCGTGAAGCTCGTCGGGGAGGAGATCGGTCGCGTCGCCGCGGACGCCGCGCGACTCGGAGTCGGATCGGTCGGGATCATGAGCAACGACTTCACGACCCATCCGGACGACGCCCCCGCCCACATGACCTCCGCGGCGAAGGCGTGGGGCTGGCGGTTCCCCTACCTCGTCGACGAGGACCAGTCCGTGGCGCTCGCCCATCGGGCGGCCTGCACGCCGGACTTCTTCCTCTACGACCACGCCGATCGCCTGGTCTATCGCGGGCAACTCGACGACGCCCGACCTGGCAACGGCGTGTCGCCCTCCGGCACCGACCTCCGCGCGGCGATCGCGGCGCTCTCCGCAGGACGCCCTCCGCTCGAGCCGCAGAAGCCGAGCCTCGGCTGCAACGTGAAGTGGCGACCCGGTCGCGCCCCGGCGTGATCGCGTCGCGCGCGGCGCGAGGCGTCAGGGGTAGACGTGAGCGTGATCAACCGCACCCCGCCGAAGCGACGACGTCCGCCCGAGGGGCGGACGTCCGTGCACGATCAGAAGGCTTCTTCCAGAGGGGTTCTTCGAAGGCGGACCTTCGAACGAGGCGGACGGGACTCGAACCCGCAACCACCGGCGTGACAGGCCGGTACTCTAACCAATTGAGCTACCGCCCCTGAGGGGGAGGTAATGTAGCAGCGAGTCTTCGATGGTCAAGGATCGCGACGAGGGGGCGGCGAGCGCCGACGCGGGCGCGATCAGCTCGCGCCGAACCAGTCCTCGCTCGCCGCGGTCTCGACGCGGAGCGGGACCCGAAGGTCCATCGCGTGCTCCATCGAGTCGACGAGGATCGACCTTGCCCGCTCGACCTCCTCGCGCGGGACCTCGAGCACCAGCTCGTCGTGAATCTGGAGGAGGATCCGCGCAGACGGGCACGCCTCGCGGAGCCGCCGATCGAGGCGGACCATCGCGACCTTGATCAGGTCGGCGGAGGAGCCCTGCACGACGGTGTTGATCGCCGCACGCTCGCCGAACGCACGCTCCGCCGGATTCCGCGAGGCGATCTGCGGCATGGCTCGGCGGCGACCGAGGATCGTCGCGACGTGACCCTCCTCGCGGGCGGTCCGAACGCACCGGTCGAGGAACGCCTCGATGCCGGCGAAGCGAGCCTTGTAGGTCGCGATGATCTGCGCCGCCCGCTCGCGGGAGGTTCCGCCGCCAAGCCGCCGGGCAAGCCCGGGCGCGGTGATCCCGTAGACGATGCCGAAGTTCACCATCTTGGCGACGCTCCGCATGTCGGAGGTGACCGCCTCCGGCGCGACGCCGAAGACCTCCGCCGCGACCGCCACGTGGATGTCGCGGTCCGCGCGGAACGCCTCGAGGAGCCCGGGATCCTCGCTCAGGTGCGCGAGCATCCGAAGCTCGATCTGCGAGTAGTCCGCGGCAAGGAGCAGGAATCCCCGCTCCGCGCGGAACGCCTTGCGGATCTCGCGACCTCGCGCGGTGCGGATCGGGATGTTCTGCAGGTTCGGCTCGGAGGAGCTGAGGCGCCCCGTCGCGGTCGCCGCCTGATGGAAGGAGGCGTGGATCCGACCGGTCGCGGGATTGATCGCCTGCTTGAGGGCGACGAGATAGGTCGAGACGAGCTTCGCGAGCCCGCGGTACTCGAGGATCAGTCCCGGCAGCGGCGAGTCGACCTCGGGATCCGCCGCGAGCCGCTCGAGGGTCTCCGAGTCGGTCGAGGGACCGGTCCTGCCGCGGCGGATCGGTCGAAGCCCGAGCCCCGGCGGCTCCGCGTCGCGGCGCGAGAAGAAGACCGCCGCGAGCTGCTTCGGCGAATCCGGGCTGAAGGGCGTCGGCGAGGCGTCGTTGATCGCCCGCCGCAGGCGGTCGAGATCCGCCTCCATCGCCACGCGCTGCCGATCGAGCTCCTCGGGATCGACGAGGATCCCCCGATGCTCCATCTCGGCGAGGACGCCGACGAGCGGGAACTCGACGTCGCGGCAGAGCGCCTCGAGTCCCGCCGCGCGAAGCTCGGGGAGCAGCCGGTCATGCAGGCGCCGCGCGAGCACCGCATCCTGCGCCGCGTAGGGCGCCGCGATCGCGAGCGGAACCTCCGCGAAGGACCGCTGCGAGGGACCATGACCGATCAGGTCCTCGAGGCGCACGCCCCGCACGCCGAGCCACCGCTCCGCGACGTCCTTGAGCCGCTTGCCCGCCTCTCCGGGTCCGGCGAGGTCGCACTCGATCATGGTGTCCGCGAGCGTGCCGCGCGGCTCGACGCCGTGGGAGCGCAGGACGACCAGGTCGAACTTGAGGTTGTGCCCGAGGAGCACCGCCGCCGGATCCTCGAGGACCGGTCGGAGCGCCGCGAGCACCGCCGGCTCGTCGAGATGGCTCGACGCCTCGGGCGAGCGGACCGGGACGTAGAACCCCTCGCGACCATCGAGCGAGAGGCTGATCCCGCAGAGCGAGGTGCTCCGCGCCACCACGCTCGTCGTCTCGAGGTCGATCGAGATCGGCGTTCCCGCCGCGATCGCGCGGCGGACCTCCTCCACCAGCCGCGCGAGCTCGTCCGCCTCCCGCACCACGCTCGTCGGCACGTCCGCGATCGGCGCGGCGGTCGGCGGCGCGACCTCGTCGAAGAGTCCCCCCGGCTCGACCTTCGCCCGTCGCGCCGGAGGCGGCTCGCTGGCGTCGACCTTCGCGGTCGGCGCGGGCGGCGCGCCGCCCACGAGCGCGTTCATCTCGTCGCGCAATCGCCCGAAGCCGAGGAGCCGCATGATCTCCGCGACCTTCGCGCGATCCGCCTGCCGGGGGTCGGCGCGGGCGGACTCGAGGGAGAGGTCGATCGCGAGGTCACGCCGAAGCTCGACGAGCCGCCGCGAGAGCGGCAGCGACGCGGCCGCCTCGCGGATCGCCTCGCCGCGGCGACCGGAGATCTCGTCGAGGTGGGCGAGCACTCCCGCGAGGCTCCCGAAGCGGACGATCAGCTCCGCGGCGGTCTTGGGTCCGACGCCCTTCACTCCCGGCACGTTGTCGACCGCGTCGCCCATGAGCGCGAGCGCATCCGGCACCTGGCTCGGGGCGAGGTCGGCGCGCCCGAAGAGCTTCTCGATCGTGACCGGTCCGTCGCTCTGCGGATCGAAGAGGGTCGTCCGCTCGTCGAGGAGCTGGGTGAGGTCCTTGTCGCGGCTCACGATCCGGATGTCGAGGTCCGGCGCCTCGCGCCGGAGCCGCCCGACGAGGCTCGCGATCGCGTCGTCCGCCTCGACGCCCTCGACCGCGACGACCGGGATGGCGAGCGCCCCGAGCAGCTCCCGGCATCGCTCGACCTGCGGCGGGAAGTCCTCGGGCGGAGGCGGGCGGTGCGCCTTGTACGCGGGGTAGAGCTGCGAGCGGAAGGTGCCGCGGTCGCCGCTCGCGTCGATCACCACCACGAGGTAGTCGGGGCGCTGGTCGCGGAGGACCTTGAGCAGCATGCTCGTGAAGCCGAACACGAGGTTCGTCGGCTCCCCCGTGATCGGGCTGTGCATCGGTCCGCGGATCGCGTGGTAGGCGCGATGGAACTGGGCATGCCCATCGACGAGGTAGAGCGAGCGCCCCATCGCTCAGCCGCTCCCGCGGGCGTGGAGCGCGGCGAGCCTCGCGAGCAAGGCGCTCCCCGGCTCGACCGAGCGGCGCGCCATCACCGTGCGGGCGACCTCGAGGAACCGGTCGAGGCGGTAGTCGGCGTCGCCGCGCTCGGTGAGCCAGCGGAAGCGACCCACGCATCGCGGCGGCTCCGCGGCGGCGATCATGCTGCCGGTCCCGAAGGACGCGCCGGTCATGATGCGGGTGAGGATCGCGAGCTTGACGTGGTCGCCGACGAGGACGCCCATCGCGCTCCGACCGGTCCGCTCGACCGGTCCCTCGGGCATCGAGCGCATGAGGACCTCGCCGTAGGTGTTGAGCAGGTTCGAGTTGGTGGTGCCGGCGCCGAAGTTCGCCCACTCGCCGACCCACGAGTCGCCGAGGTGCCCGTCGTGGGTCTTGTTCGCGAAGCCCTGGAAGATCGTCGCGCCGATCTCGCCGCCGACCTTCGAGACCGGACCGATCGAGGTGCCCGCCTTGAGGTGGGCTCGATCGATGACCACCGCCTGCGGACCGATCCAGAGCGGACCGACGAGGATCGCGAGGTGCCCGATCCGCGCCTTCGCCTCGATCACGATCGGTCCCCCGGAGGCATCGAGGACCACGCCTCGCCCGATCGACGCGGTGGGATGGAGGAGGACCGCGCCATCGCCGACCCGCTCGACCCCCGCGGGCACCACCCGGGCGAGCCCATCGCGACCCTCGCGGAGCGAAAGATCCTCCCGCAGCCGCGCGTCGAGGTCGTCGAGGACGTGCCAGGGTCGCGCGTGGAGGTGGAGGTCGCCCCGCACGATCCGGCGGACCCGGTCGGGGAGCTGCCTTCGCTCGAGGAGCACCCTCGCGTCGGCGCCCTCGAGCGACGCCGCGAGGAGCTCGCCCTCGGCGGTGGTCCACGCCTCGCCGCGGGCGGGGCGGTCCTTGGGAAGCCCGCCGCGGAGCCGGGCGTTCCAGACCTCGCAGGTCTGCGCCTGCGCCGCCGACGCCGGCGACGGCGCCGCGATGCCACGCTCGGCGGCAAGCGCCGCGAGGTCCCCGCCGACGAGCGTGCCGAGCGAGGGACCGAGCCGGGCACCGAACCGCTCGATCGCCGTCATCGCGCCGGTCCTGACCTCCGCGAAGGAGCGGAGGTCGGTGAGCGGACCAAACGACCCACCGCCGTCGTCGAGGAGGAGCCACGCGGTCATCGCCGGACTGTACCCCGGGGCATCGCTCACGGAGACGCGCGGCGACCGGCGGTCCAGGCGCCGCCGGGGAACCCCCACCACGGTCGCAGGAGCGACAGCATCCACGCGAGCGGGACCGCGACCGCCGCGGCACAGGCGGCGGTGATCGCCCGCGAGGCGAGCGCCTCGCCCGCCTCGCCCGGCGTCCACGGAAGCACCGTGCCGGGCAGCAGACCGCGGATCGTCCAGATCCCGCCCCACACGACCGAGGCGAGCAGGAGGAACCAGAACGTCGCGGCGCCGACCGCGAGCGGATGCCGCCGAAGAAGGACCCTCCGCACCGCGAGGACCCCCACCGCCCCGAAGAGCCAGCCCAAGGCGTCGGGACCAAGCACGCGGATCGTCCTCGCGCCCTCGACGACCTCCGGTCGCGACAGATCCTGCAGGAGCCCGAGGAGGAAGGCGCCCCACAAGGCGGAGGATCGCGACGCCCAGAGCGCCGCGAACACGACGACCCCGGGGGTCAGGAGCGGCCAGTGCTCGCCGATCCGAAGGACCGGCATGAACGACTGGTCGAGGACCGTCGTGAGCACCCCGGCGAGCCCGAAGAGGAGCCAGTTCATGGCGCGTTCCGCTCCGAGCGATCCAACTCCGAGCGATCCGCCTCCGCCGGCGATGTCGGATCGAGGCGGCGGATGACGAGGGTGTCGGCGCTGCCGGCGATCGCGGCGGGTCGCACGACGATCTCGACCCGCAGCGGTCGCGCGGGCGCCGCCCGGCTCGACGCGACCTCGCCGATCAGGAGTCCCTGCGCGGTCGAGGTCCAGGTCGGATCGTCGAGGCGGACCGCGACCTCGGTGAGGTCGACCGACTCGTCGATCTCTCCCTGCCACGATCCTCCCCGCGGCTCGAGCAGGACGAGCGACCGAAGCGCGCCGTCGCGGTCGACGATCCTCGCCCGGATCGACCCGCCGCCTCGCGTCGACGCCGGGAACACCTCGCACCAGGACGCCCCCACCGGCGCCGCGACGACGCCGACGAGGCGGTCGCCGCCCTCGACGACCGGATCCCCCGCCGAGACGCCGTGCCGCGTGCCGCGGTTGAGGCGGATCACGCCACCATCGGAGCCCACGCCGAGCACCGTCGCGGCGATCGGCCGCGGATCACCCGCCCGCGGCGCGGGCTCCGCCTGCAGCGCCGCGATCTCCTCCTGCGCCCGCTCGAGCTCGATCCGCAGCCGCGCGACGAGCCCGAGGAGCTCCTGCCTTTCCTCGAGGAGCGTCAGCACGTCGGCCGGGGGCATCTCCCGCGCCGCGGGTCGCAGCCACTCCCGCGCGGCGGTCCCGGCGTGCGCCAGCGGATGAAGCGGGATCCACAGGATCGCCCCGACCTCGCCGGTCCATCCGAGCCACCGCGGCGGCAGGATCGCGCAGACGCCCACGAGCGACGCCGCGATCCACAACGCTCGAAGGCGCTCGGCGGCGGCGATGCGGGGATCCTCCGACGAAGGAGCGGACTAGGCGGGCACGATCTCCCGACCCTCGGCGTCGCTCGTCGCCCCGCCTCCGTGCCCCTGCTGGTCCTTGCGGCTCCAGGTCAGGGGCGCCGCGATCATCACCGAGCTGTAGGTCGCGAAGACGAGACCCACCACGAAGGTGAACGCGAACGGCCGGATGCCGGTGCCGCCGAGCCAGTAGAGGATCAGCGCGGTGACGAAGGTGGTGCCGCCGGTCAGGATCGTGCGGCTGAAGGTCTGGTTGATGGAGCGGTTCACGACCTCGCGCGACACGTAGGAGAGCTTCCCGCGGTTCTCGCGGATGCGGTCGAGGATGACGATCGTGTCGTTGAGGCCGTAGCCGATGATGGTCAGCAGGCCCGCGACCACGTTGATGTCGACGCGGAACTCCTCGAGCTTGATCTGCGAGGCGAAGCCGAGCGGGGCGAGCCGCAGCGAGACCGCGAGCGCCCCGAGGCACATGAACACGTTGAAGACCAGCGCCGCCACCGCCGCCGCCGAGTAGCGGAGCGAGCCGAACCTCGCCCAGATGTAGACCAGCATCCCGACGAGGCTGAGGATCACCGCCACCACCGCGCCCGCGGCGAGGTTCTCCGCGACGCTCGCCGAGAAGCTGCTCACCTGCTCGAGGCTCGCCGGACGGGTGAGCGCCGCCTGCACGACCCGCCATTCGCTCGCGGCGAGGTCGCGGTCCCAGACGTCGAGCTCGACGTCGAAGGCGTTGATCTCCGGATCGGTCGTGACGATCGCCACGTCGCGCCAGCCCGCCGCGGGTCTGGCGGCGTCCGCGGGCACGATCCCGATGACCTCGGCGCGGCGTCCGACCGCGTCGGAGTAGTCGGGCTGGCGGCGCATGCGGTCGATCCGCGCCGCGACGTCGTCGAGGGAGAGCGGAGGCTCGAGCCCCTCGACGAGCACCGCCACGCCGCCGCGGAAGTCCTCGACGCTGCGGACGGGCGCCGACGGACGACGCAGGACCTCCGCGAGCATCGACTTCTCGATCGGGAAGGTGCGGTCGGCGTGCGCCGCGTCGGTCGAGCCGGCGAAGGCGACCGGTCGCACCACGTCCATCTCGTCGCCGAACTCCGCGACCACCGCCGCCACCATCGCGGCAGTGAACGCCTCGTCGGCGCCCGCGGCGGGCGGGTTCGCCACCTTGATGTTGAAGCTCGAGGCGCCGAGCTCGGGCGAGGACTCGCCGACGGTGAGCACCTTCGCCTGGGCGAGCTGCTGGAGCGCCGGATCCGACGCCGCCTCGCCGATCGCCCGGATCCGCTCCTCGACCTCCTGCCGCTTGACGAGGAGCGCCGAGCCGTCGGGCTCGGCGCGGGTGGTCATCACCATGCTCACGCCGCCGCGGAACTCGGTCTCGAGCATGTCGCGACCAGTCGCGAGGAAGAGGACGAGCCCCGCGATCGCCACGATCCAGCTGACCGGGATCGTGATCCAGCGGAGCCGCAGCCAGTCGATCCTCGGCTCGAGCGCCCGGTGGATTCCCGGGAAGACCGTCGGGAGCATCGGGAGCGACCGGCACTTGAACACGTCGACGTAGAGCTCGAAGATCGCCCGCGTGACGTAGAGCGCCGAGAAGAGGGTCGCGAGGATGCCGATCGCGAGGGTGAGCGCGAAGCCCTTCACCTCGGTCGCCGCGGTCTGGTAGAGCACGAAGCAGACGATCAGGTTCGTGATGTTGCCGTCGATGATCGCGCTCAGCGCCTTCGAGTAGCCGATCCGCACCGCGTCGCGGAGCTTCTCGCGGTTGTTGACCATCTCCTCGCGGATGCGCTCGTAGATGAGCACGTTCGAGTCGACCGCCATGCCGATCGAGAGCGCGATGCCGGCGAGACCGGGCAGCGTGAAGGTCCCGTCGATCATCGCCATCACCCCGAAGATGATGGTCGAGCCGACGAGGAGGGCGATGTCCGCCACGAGCCCGGCGAAGAAGTAGTAGCCGAGCATCGTCAGCATGACGACGATGACCGAGAGCCCCACCGCCTGGAGACCGATCGCGAGGTTCTCGCGACCGACCGAGGGACCGAGGACGCTCACCGCGATCGGCTCGGGGCTCAGGCGGGCCTCGAGGGCGCCGGCGGCGAGGACGCGGATCAGGTAGTTGATCTCCTCGTCGCCGTAGTTGCCGGTGATCTGACCGTTCGAGGAGATGCGGCTCTGGAGCGTCGGCGCCCCGTAGACCTTCTCGTCGAGGACGATCGCCATCTCCGCCCCGACGTTCGGCCCGGTGAGCGCGCCGAGCTGGGCGGCGCCGCCCTGGTCCATCGCGAAGGCGACCGCGGTGCGACCGAGCTCGTCGCGGGTCCGACCGGCGTTGCGGATCGACCACGGTCGGTCCGCGGCGTGGGTCATCGACTTCGAGGGGATGACGTAGAGGAGGACGTAGTAGCGCCCGTCCTTCTCTCCCGCGACGAGGTCGCGCCGGGCGAAGTAGGCGGCGGGATCCGCCTGCAGCGCCTGGAGCTGGGCGGGATCGTCGTACCACTGCTTGAGGTCATGCACCTCGAACCAGCGGGCGATCACGCTGTCGGTGTTGCGGGGTCCGCGCTCGGCGAGCTGCTTCCGCATGTCCTCGACATTGACGCCCTCGGGAGCCTCCGGATCGACCGCGAGGCGGAACTCGAGGACGCCCGCGCCGCGGAGGAGCCGCTTGAGGTCCTCCGGGTCGTCGAGTCCCGTGCGCTTCGAGGCGTAGTCGTCGTAGGAGGCGACCACCGCCGCGATGCGGTCGCGCTGCCCGGGATACTCCGCCTCGAGCGCCGCGAGCGCCTCCTCGCGGGGCGAGGGATCGCGGAGCGGCTGGCCGTCGGGACCGTCGATGCGGCGACCCTCGGCGTCGAGCTGGACGGGCTTGGTCTGGTCGAGGGCAAGGATCCGGAGGATCCGCGGCTCGGGCAGCGGGCGGAGGAGCGCGTTCCGCTGGCGCTCGAGGCGGATCTCGCCGTCGACCACGCGGTCCTCGAGACCGGAGATCACCGTCGGGTCGGCCTGGGCGAGCACCGCCTCCTGCAGGGCGATCCTCGCCTCGCGAAGGTCGTCGTGCTCCTTCTGGAGCGCCTGCAGCGTCTCGGCGGCGGCAAGGCAGGCGTGCGTGGTGGCGAGGGTGCCCTCGGTGAGCGCCGCGTCGAGCTCCGCCGGGCGGATGTTCGTGCAGCGGAGGAGATCCGCCAGCGTGTCGCGGAATCCGAGCTGCAGCGCCCGCACCGCGGCATTCGGAAGAGGCATCACGACCTCGATGCGGTCGGCGCCCTGCGGCTCCATCGAGATGTCGAGCACGCCCTGCGGGTTGACGCGGTCCTTCAGGACCTCGATCACCTGCGTGAGCACCTCCTCGCCGGAGCCCTCCGGCACGTTGACCGCGTAGGTCAGGCTCACGCCGCCCCGGAGGTCCTTGCCGAGCCGGATCTGCTGGTCGATCGGGAAGATCTCCCAGACGCAGAACGCGGTGACGGCGGCGATCAGGAGGAACTTGAAGACGAGCTTGGACATGAGGGAGATTCCGGACCGGACCGTCGAGGCGGGACGGGGAGTCGGGCGATCGGCGTCAGGCGCCGGCCTCGCCGCCCTCCTTGAGGATCTGCTGCACGGCGGAGCGGGCGAAGGTCATCCGGACGCTGGAGTTCTCGTCGATGCGGAGGACCACGGTGTCCGCCGAGGTCTCGACGACCGTGCCGATGACGCCGCCGGTGGTCATCACGCGGTCGTGCTTCTTGACGGCGGAGAGGAGCGCCTCGCGTCGCTTCTTCTCCTTCCGCTGCGCGACGGCGGAGAAGACCACCATCAGCACGAGGATCGGCAGGACGAAGAGCAGGATGTTGAACCCGGGATCGGCGGGCGCGGCGCCCGGCGCCCCCGCGGGCGCCCCCGCCGCCGGCGCCGCGGCGGGCGTGCCGGCGGCATCGGGACCTTGAGGGAGGCGCGAGATCGCGAGGATCGCCAACTCGGACAACGAAGCGAGGGTCATGGAGCCGGGTTCCGAAGGGAGGATGGCGGGCCCGACGAGGCGGCCAGGACTGGCCAACCCTCGGCGAGGGAAGACCATGCATCTTGCTGGATCGCCCCTCGGATGTCCAGCATCAGGCGTTGGTAGTGCCGGAGGTTGTGCACCGACGCCAGGATCGGTCCGAGCATCTCGCCGGCATGGAAGAGATGCCGCAGGAAGCCGCGGCTGAACCCGCCTCCGCACGCGGGGCAATCGCAGCCGGTCTCGATCGGGGCGCGGTCCTCCGCGTGGAGGGCATTGCGGAGGTTGAGCGGTCCCGTCCGGGTGAAGACGCGGGCGTTCCGCCCGTTCCGGGTCGGCAGGACGCAGTCGAAGAGGTCGACCCCCGCCGCGACCGCCGCGACGATGTCCCGCTCGTAGCCGACGCCCATCAGGTAGCGGGGTCGATCCTCCGGGAGCATCGGCGCCGTCGCCGCGACGGTGCGGTGGATCTCCCCCGGTCCCTCCCCCACCGCGACGCCGCCGATCGCGTAGCCGGGAAGGTCAAGCGAGGTCACCGCCGCGACCGATCGGGCGCGGCGCTCTGGATCCACGCCGCCCTGCACGATCCCGAAGAGCGCCTGCGCCTCGGGTCGGGCGTGATGCTCGACGCACTCGGCGAGCCAGCGGTGGGTCCGCTCGAGGGCGAGGTCGAGCCGCGCCGGATCCGCGCCCGCGGGCGGGCAGTCGTCGAGCGGCATGATCACGTCGGCGCCGAGGTCGTTCTGCACCTCCATGCACTCGCGCGGACCAAGCCGGATCGCCGAGCCATCGATGAACGAGCGGAAGGTGAAGCCGCCCTCGTCGATCGAGAGGAGGTCCGCCATCGAGAACGCCTGGTAGCCGCCCGAGTCGGTGAGGATCGGCCGATCCCAGCGCATGAACTCGTGCAGCCCGCCGAGCGCCGCGACGCGCTTCGAGCCGGGGCGCAGCAGGAGGTGGTAGGCGTTCGCGAGGATCATCCCCGCGCCGACCTCCCGCACCTGCGCCGGAAGCACCCCCTTGATCGAGCCGGCGGTCGCGACCGGCATGAACGCCGGCGTGTCCACCGCGCCATGGGGCGTCTCGAGGCGACCGAGCCGCGCCCGCGTGGTCGAGCTCCTCGCGAGCACCGTGAAGCGGGTCGCCATCGGATCCGCCGCCGCGGGCTCAGCGCCCGCGCGACGCCTCCCGCAGGATCCGCCGCTCCCGCTCGGTGAGCCGCGCGAGCCCCTCGCGGTTGATCTTCTCGAGGATGCGGTCCACCTCCGCGACGTCCGCGGCGCGTCGCCCGCCGCGGCGCCCGCGGAACTGGTCGCTGGTGGGGTCCACGCGGCCGAGGAAGTCGAAGAAGCCGTGCAGATGCTGCGGTCGGCGGATGAAGAAGTAGCCCGCGATCGCGCCGCCGAGGTGCGCCGCCTCGCCGCCGGCGTTCCGTCCCTGCATGAGGATCGTCAGCACCGCCACCGCGACGAGCGCGTAGGCGAGCGTCGCGAGGCGCATGGGGATCACGAAGAAGAGGAGCACCGTCGCGTTCGGGATGAGGAACGCGCCCGCCATGATCACGCCGAAGACGCCCGCGGAGGCGCCGACGAGCGGCGTGTAGGGATTGTTGAAGAGAAGCCCCGGGATCCGGAACTCCGGTCCGAAGGCGAGCGACGCCGCGATGCCTCCGGCGTTGAGGACGAGGTACATCAGCCCGCCGCAGATCCCGCAGAGGAGATAGAACGCGAGGAACCGCTTGCCGCCGAGGTATCGCTCGACCGCCGGACCGAAGAAGTAGAGCCCGAGCATGTTGAAGAGCAGGTGCGACAGGTTCGCGTGCAGGAACTGGAAGCCGAGGAACCGCCAGAACTGCCCGCCGTCGAGCCCGGTGCTCGGGGAAAAGTAGATCAGCGCCTGGGCGGTCGTGAACTGCAGGAACTTCTGGAGGACCGGGACCTCCGTGAACACCTGCGTGCCCACCGCCTGACCGGTCTCCTTGAGGAAGACGATCCGCTGCAGCTCGTGCGGTCCAATCCGCTGGAAGTCGGTCGTCCCGAAGTTCTCCGGACGGGCCTGCCGCAGCGTGGGATTCTCCGCGAGGTCGTTCCGCAGCATCACCCGCCCGCGGGGGAGGAACCCGTCGAGGACGAAGACCCCGACGCAGAGGACGATGATCCAGGTGGTCACCGACCAGCCGGGACCGCGCGGCGCGCGACCGCCCGAGGATCGTTGGGCATCGCGCAGGTAGTCGCGGTCGTGGAGACCCATGGGCGTCGGGGGGCGAAGGGCGGCGGAGTGTAGCGATGCCCCCGCCGACCTCACGCCTCGTCGCGGCGCCGTCGGGTGGTCGCGCGGCGGAGCACTCGGCGCTCCGCGATGCTCAGGCTGTCGAGACCCTCGCGCTGGATCTTCTCGAGGACCCGATCGAGCTCCACCTGCTCGCGGGCGAGCGCCTCGCGCTCCCGCGCCGCCTTCTCCTCGGCGCGGGACGCCGCGCGATCGTTCGCCCGCGGCGCCGTCCACTCCGAGCTCGGCTCGAAGGCGCCGGCCGGAAGACCATCGCCGCGGAGCGAAGCCCCCTCGCCGAGGCGGATCGCCCGGGAGACCTGCCAGCCCCAGAGCCAGCCGATCACCGCGATCGCGACGAGCCCCAGCTGGTCGATCAGGAGCCCGACGAGTCCCAGCACGATCGCCGCGACCTGCCCGACGCGGATCGCGAGCATCGTCGCGTCGAGCTCGCCCTGCCTGCGCCAGGCGATCGCCTGCACCACGCGTCCTCCATCGAGGGGCATGAGCGGCACGAGGTTCAGGAGAAGAAGGATCAGGTTCACCCACCCAAGCAGCACGACCACGCCCTTCCATCCGCCGCCGCCGACGAGGGCGAGCGCCGCCGCCGGCTCGAGCGGATGCGGGAACGCCGCCCCCCACGCGGGCGCGCCCGCCGCGAGGAGCAGGAGCCCCGCCGCGAGGAGGAGCGCCAGATTGACGAGCGGTCCCGCCATCGCGACGACGAGGTTCGACCACCAGTCGTGCGGCGGTCGGCAGGCGGCGAGCCCGCCGAGCGGCCACAGCAGGATCTCGTCCGCGGTGCCGCCGAGCCGCCGGCACGCCGCGACGTGCCCGAGCTCATGGAGGAGGACCGACGCGAGCAGGCATCCGAGCGCCGCCGCCGTCGGCGCGGGTCCGAGGGCGGAGTGCCCGAGCCACGCCCGGGTCATCTCGATCGCGGCGAGGAACGGCCAGAGCAGATGCAGCCGGATCTCGATCCCCGCGAGCCTTCCGAGGGGGATCGACCAGCGCATCGGCGAGTCGGTCCACGCGCCGCGGTCGCGGACCCACTCGCCCTCGCCGGGATCCTCCGCCGACCGCCTCACGCGCCACCTCGCCGCGTCGGTCGCGGTCGCCCCCGCAGGTTCCAGGCGTGGAAGGCGACGATCGTCTTCGCGTCGCGGATCTCCCCCGACGCGATGAGGGCGGCGACCTCCTCGGGCGGAAGCGCCATCACCTCGATGCGCTCGTAGGGCTCGAGGTGGGCGTCGCCCGGCTCGAGGTCCCCCGCCACGAAGACCTGCATCCACTCGTCGGCGAATCCGGGCGCCGTGTAGAACGAGGTCAGCGGCTCGATCGCCCCCGCGCGGTAGCCGGTCTCCTCGGAGAGCTCGCGTCTCGCCGCGTCGATCGCCGACTCGCCCGCGTCGATCCCTCCGGCGCAGAACTCGATGAGCCATCCCTCGAGGGTGACCCGGTAGTTCCGGATGAGGACGAGCCGCCCATCGTCGAGGACCGGCAGCACCGCGACCGCGCCTCGGTGGCGGATCACCACCTTCTCGAGCGGGCGACCATCCCGACCCCGCCACGAGAGCAGGTTCACGTCGAAGGCTCGCCCCGCGTGGAGGCGGCGGACTTGCCTCTCGTCGCTCACGGACGCGATGATACGAGGATGCCGCAACCGCCCCACGGTCTCGCCCCTCCTGCCGAGCGACCCGGGCGCGGCGCGACCGCCTCGGTGCGCGGGCTCGTCAAGGGCTTCGGTCGCCTCGAGGTCCTCCGGGGGATCGACCTCGACTTCCGCGCCGGCGAGACCACCGTCGTCCTTGGCCCGAGCGGCACCGGCAAGTCGGTGCTGCTCAAGCTCCTCGTCGGGCTCCTCAAGCCGGACGCGGGCGAGGTCTGGTTCGGCGAGGAGCGGATCGACGAATGGTCGGAGCCGCGCCTCGCCTCGGTGCGGCGTCGGGTCGGCTACCTCTTCCAGCAGGGCGCCCTCTTCGACTCGCTCACCGTCGCGGAGAACGTGGCGTTCCCGCTGCAGGAGGCGGGCGTCGGGGACCCCAAGGCGACCGAGCACCGCGTGCGGACGGCGCTGCGGCTCGTCGGGCTCGCCGACCTCGTCGATCGGATGCCGTCGCAGCTCTCCGGCGGGCAGCAGAAGCGGGTGGCGCTCGCGCGGGCGATCGTCCTCGGACCCGAGCTCATCCTCTACGACGAGCCGACCACCGGGCTCGACCCGATCCGCTCCGACCTGATCAACGAGCTGATCGTCCGCCTCAAGCGGTCGCTCAAGGTGACGAGCGTGGTGGTGACCCACGACCTCGCGAGCGGGTTCAAGGTCGCCGACCGGATGATCATGCTCCACGAGGGCAGGATCCTGCTCGACGCGGCGCCGGAGGTCTTCCGCCAGACCGATCAGCCGGTGGTGCAGCGGTTCCTCCGCGGCGAGGCGTCGGAGGAGGATCTCGCCGCGATCGCGTCGGAGGCGTCCGACGCGGCGACCTTCCGGCGAGGAAGCTGATCCTCCGCTACCTTCCTCGCCGGATCACGCATGCGAACCTCCTCGAAGGACCTCCTCATCGGGATCGCCGGCATCGGCGGTCTCGCCGGCTTCGCGACGCTGCTCCTCCTCTACGGGGAGCTGACCGGCGTCGTGACCTCCCGCTACACCGTCGAGGTCGCGTTCGACTCGGGCGGCGGACTCCGCAAGGGAAGCCCCGTGACGCTCAACGGCGTCCCCGTCGGCGAGGTGCAGGACGTGCGGCTCGATCCAGCCGCGGATCGTCCGGAGCATCCGGTGATCGTGGTCGCCCGCGTGGACCGCACGGTCTCGATCCCCACCAACGTCTCCGCCGACGTCGAGGCGGGTCTCCTCGGCGGCTCGGCGCGGCTGACCCTCGTCATCCCGCTGCCGATCTCGGAGAAGCCGGAGGTCCTGCCGCAGGAGTCGCCGCCGTTGATCTTCGGGAAGGCGGCTGGTCTCGGCGGCGCGATCGCGGCGGCGATCGACGAGCGCCTCGCGGCGCCGCTCGAGGACCTCCGCGCCTCGGCGCGGGCGTTCACGCGGCTCGCCGACAACCTGAACTCGCTCGTCGAGGAGGTCGATCCGGACTCGGCGGATCCCGCGGCGGTCGAAGGCAGCCTGCGAACCACCGTCGTCCGCATGAACTCGACCCTCGCCGAGGCCCGCACCGCGATCGGGCTCGCCTCCGAGTGGCTCGGCGACGCGCAGCTCAAGCAGGACGTGCGGAACGCCGTATGGCGGGCGGGCGTGCTGCTCGAGCAGACCGTCGAGGCGGTCGACGACTTCTCGGCGCTCGCGACGACCCTCGGCGACGAGGCGGGGCGCGCGGTCGACTCCTTCGACGCCCGCGCGGGCGAGCTCGTCGCGGCGGTGCTGCCGGTCGCCGATCGCGCGAGCGACCTCCTCGAGCGGCTCGGGGCGCTCTCCCGCCTCGCCGCGGAGGGCGACGGCACGGTGGGCCGACTGCTCCGAAGCCCCGACCTGCACGAGAGCCTCGTCGACTCGGCGCGACGCCTCCAGGCGACGCTCGGCGAGCTCGAGCTCCTCCTCCAGAAGATCCGCGAGGAGGGGCTGGGCGTGTCGTTCGAGTAGGCGGCGAGCGGTCCTTCTGCTTCGTCGTGCTGCGGACCACCCCCACCGGACTTCTCGCTGCGCTCGAAGTCCGACTCCCCCGCGAGCTCCGCTCGCGGGAGAGTGCCCGAGCACGCCACCGCTCCCGCACGTCGCCACGCGACGAGCGGGAGAGTGCCCGAAGACCCCGCGCCTCTCCCGTGAGGAGCCACGCGACGCGCGGGAGAGTGCCCGAACACTCCTCGCCTCTCCCGTGAGGAGCGCCGCGACGAGCGGGAGAGGCCGGTTCGCGACCAACGGTCGCGAACCGGGTGAGGGTGGTCCGACCCGCGACGAGCGTCGTGGAGCGCAAGACTCGAAACATCGCTTATCGATCCAGCGGTCCTTCTGCTTCGTCGTGCTGCGGACCACCCCCACCGGACTCCTCGCTGCGCTCGAAGTCCGACTCCCCCGCGAGCTCCGCTCGCGGGAGAGTGCCCGAGCACGCCACCGATCCCGCACGTCGCCACGCGACGCGCGGGAGAGTGCCCGAGCACTCCGCGCCTCTCCCGTGAGGAGCACCGCGACGAGCGGGAGAGGCCGGTTCGCGACCAACGGTCGCGAACCGGGTGAGGGTGGTCCGACCCGCGACGAGCGTCGTGGAGCGCAAGACTCGAAACATCGCTCATCGATCCAGCGGTCCTTCTGCTTCGTCGTGCTGCGGACCACCCCCACCGGACTTCTCGCTGCGCTCGAAGTCCGACTCCCCCGCGAGCTCCGCTCGCGGGAGAGTGCCGGAGCACGCCACCGCTCCCGCACGTCGCCACGCGACGAGCGGGAGAGTGCCGGAACACTCCGCGCCTCTCCCGTGAGGAGCACCGCGACGAGCGGGAGAGTGCCGGAACACTCCGCGCCTCTCCCGTGAGGAGCGCCGCGACGAGCGGGAGAGTGCCCGAACACTCCGCGCCTCTCCCGTGAGAAGCACCGCGACGAGCGGGAGAGGCCGGTTCGCGACCAACGGTCGCGAACCGGGTGAGGGTGGTCCGACCCGCGACGAGCGTCCCCGAGCGCCCGCTCGAACCATCGCCGATCAGACCACCCCACCACGTCCACAAGCACACGCGGCTCCCGGATCTCGGGAGCCGCGTGGAAGGTTCAGGTCTCTCGCTCGGTCACGACCTCGCGGGAGTCGCTCGGTCGGGCGGCGTCTTCGTCCGCCGATCACGCCGACCGCAGCCGCGAGTCGAACCGCCGCTTACTCGGTGACGATCGCCACCTCGACGCGGCGCGACTTCGCCTTGGTGTCGCGGGGCATCTCCGGACCGAAGCTCGTGTAGGACATGTTCTTCGCGGTGAGCCCCTTGCTCTGCAGGAACTGCCCGACCTCATACGCCCGCTGGAACCCGAGGTGGAAGTTGCTCGGGAAGTTGCTCTTGCGGATCGGGTCGGTGTCGGTGAAGCCGACGAGGCGGATAGCCTGGTTGGGGAACTCCTTGCGGATCTGCGCCGCGAGGCGATCAAGCGTCTGCTTCGCCGCGGGACGCAGCGAGACCGAGCCGGAGTCGAAGAGGACGTCGCCCTCGATGATGGCGACGATCTCGCCCGCGCGACCCTCGATGGTCACGCCCTCGAGTCCGCTCGCGAATCCGGCGGGCACGCGGTTCGACGCCTGCGCGGAGGTCTCCTTGAGCGAGGCGTTCTCCGCCTCGAGCGTGCGCCGCTGTGCCTCCGAGTCGTCGAGCTGCGTCCGCAGCGTCTGCACCTGATCGCGGAGTCCCGCGTTCTCGTCCATGAGGAGGGCTTCCTTCTTCTTCGCCGCATCGCAGCCCGTGAAGAAGAACGCCCCCACCGTCATCGCCAGCACTGCCGCCCGTGTCCGTCGCATGCTTCAGGCATCCTTTCCGTGTTGGACCCGCGGCTCGCGCGGGTCGGTCGCGTCGCGTGAGGACCGCCGCTCCATCGCGGTCCTGAAGGTGGGATTGAACACGCCGCCTCGGGACCTGTAAAGCGACCCGAGAGCGCGGGGCGGCTCCGACGCGCCGTCGGTCGCGCCGCCCAAGGCTTCATCCGACTCCCGACCGGCATCGATCCGGCGACCACCCGTCGCCGTCCGGCACTCGGCGACAACCCGCGACGGGGGATCCGGATCTCCCCCTCGCGCATGCCCGACCGCGCGCCCTCGCGGTCGCTCGGCAGCACCAGCTCGCGCACCTCGACCACCGCCGGTCGCAGGAGGACGACGAGGACCGCCGCGAACGCGAGGTGCGGTCCGTAGGGGATTCCCTTCGCGAGTCCGGCGAGCCCCCGCCCCCGCTCGCCGAGGAGCCCGCTGCCGAGGACCGCCGCCGCCGCCGCCCACGCAAGTCCAAGGAAGGGCGCGATCAAGAACGTCGCGACCGCGTCCTGCCACCCAAGCGCAGCGCCGATCGCCCCCATCAGGTGGACGTCGCCGAGTCCCATCGCCTCCCGACCGAAGCCGAGCGTCCCGAGGATCCGCACCCCCCACGCGACGCCCCCGCCGATCAGGTAGCCGCCGAGGACCCCCCCAAGTGCCTCAACCGCCGGGGAGGCGATCGCCCCGCCGCGCCCGCCGAGCCATCCTCCGACTGCCCACCCGACTCCGAGCCCCACCACGATCGGGAGGAGGTGAAGGATCTCCCGCCCCGCCTCGCGCCGCGCGTGGGGGTACTCGGCGAGCACCTCGCCCTGAGGCACGAACTCCTCGTAGTCGGCGAACGAGGGTCGAAGCCATCCCGCCCGCAGGAGCCCCGCGAGGACCAGCACCCCCGCCATGCCGCCGAAGGTCGCGCCGGTCCCCGGGGCGCCGAAGGTCGGCAGCGGCGTCGGCGGGCTCGCGAGCGACACCCGCATGCCGGGGGTCAGGCTCGCCTGCAGCGGCCAGAGCACCACCGCGAGCACCACCACCACCACCGTCAGCGAGAGCGGGATCATGAACGTCCGCGCGTCGATCAGGGTGATCGGAAGGAGCGCCGAGATGAGCCCGATCACGACGAGGAACCCCGGATACGACCCCGAGAACTGCCGCTCGGTCCACCAGCCCGCGGTGTCGGCGAGCCACCAGCTTCCCGGCGCCGGCAGATAGAGGACGAGGAAGGTCGCGACGAAGAGCAGCCCAAGCAGCAGCTCGACGAGGACGTACTGCGGGCTGATCGGCGTCCGGCAGCGGGCGCAGCGACCGCGGAGGAGAAGCCAGCCGAGGACCGGCAGGTTCTCGCGCCAGGTGAGGAGCCCCCCGCACGCGGGACAGCGGCTCGGCGGCAGCACGATGCTTCCCCCGCGCGGCAGGCGCACCGCGATCACGTTCACGAAGCTGCCGATCGACGCCCCGAACGCGAAGAGAAAGAGCGACCAGACGAGCCACGAGGCAAGCTCGATCCGCGCGGGCGACCACCACGTGTCGTCCACCGCCGCGAGGAGTCCGGAGAGCGCTCCCGGGAGCGAGGTCGTCAGCGTGGTCGCCTGGATCGAGAGCACCCGTTCAGTCCCGCGACTCGCGTCGAGCGTCCGGCTCCGCCGCGAGCCGCTCGACCTCGCCGAGCGAGAGCTCCTTCACCTGCTGCTCGGCGGCGCCGATCACCGCCTCGCAGCGGCGGAGGAGAAGCACGCCGCGGCGGTACTCCGCGATCGACTGCTCGAGACCGATCTCGCCCTGCTCGATGCGGTCGATGATCTCCTCGAGCGCCTCGACCGCCTGCTCGTAGGTCATCGCCGCGATCTCGGGCGGAAGTCCTTCGCCGCTCGACGGGTCCGCGGTGACCGGGTTGTTCCTCGCCTTCGACACGTCGCGAATGTACCTCAACCGCCCGCGGGCGATCCCTCCGAGGGCGCCTCGAGCGGGTCGCCGCGGCGGACCGACTCGACCCGCGCCCGGACGGTGCCGTCGCCGACCGCGACCGAGACGCCCGCGCCGACCCGCGCGTCCTCGACGCTCCGCAGGAGGCGTCCCGCGTCGTCGGTGAGGATCGCGTAGCCGCGGGCAAGCACCTCCGCGGGACCGATGCTCCGAAGCCGTCCGGCGCCCGCCGCGACCCGCGCCCGCGCCCGCTCGAGCCCCGAGGCGAGCGCCCGCTCGAGGCGCCGCCGGCGAAGCGAGAGCTCCGCCCGCTCGGGGATCCTCGCCCGCGTGGCGCTCGCGAGGCGACCGCGGCGGTGCTCGAGGTGGACCCGCGCCTCCCGCACGAGCGAGGCGAGCGACCGCGCGAGGCGTCCCCGCGCCTCGACGATCCGCCGCCGCGCATCGCCCACCCGCTCCTCCGGTCGCCTCAGGAACTCGTGCCGCCGCGCGAGGTCGAGCCGGCGCCTCGCGTCCTCGATCCCGCCCTCGACCTCCCGCCGAAGCCGCCGGGCGGCGTCGCGGAGCGCCTCGCGGAGCGCCTGGCGCTCCGGGACGAGCATGGTGATCGCCTGCGTCGGCGTGGATGCCCGGCGGTCCGCGACGAGCTCGATGATCGAGGTGTCGCTCTCGTGCCCGATCGCCGCGACGAGCGGCGTGCGGCAGGCGAAGACCGCGTCGGCGACGATCCGCTCGTTGAACGCCCAGAGGTCCTCGAGGCTGCCGCCGCCGCGGGTGACGAGGATCGCGTCGATCCCGAGCCGCCGGGCGCCCGCGTCGAGCGCCGCGATCGCCCGCGCGACCTCCTCTGCGGCGCCCTTTCCCTGCACGAGGACCGCGACCACGAGAAGCTCGACCGCGGGCATCCGGTCCCGCGCGGTGCGGAGGCAGTCGGCAAGCGCGGCGCTTCCGGCGCCGGTGATGATCGCGATCCGACCCGGCACCCGCGGCAGGGACTTCTTGCGGGCGTCGTCGAAGTAGCCGATCGCCCGGAGCTCGGTCATCCGCCGCCGCAGCTGCTGCTCGAGCGGTCCGAGCCCGACCGCCTCGATCCGGCGCACGATGAGCTGGGTCTTTCCCTGCGGCGCGTAGTGCTCGAGCGATCCGGTCACCGCGACGAGGTCGCCCTCGCGCGGAAGCTCGCGGAGCGACTTCATCGACGACGCCCACATCGCGCAGGAGACGACCGCCCTCTCGTCCTTGAGCGAGAAGTAGAGGTGCTTGTTCGCCCGGAGGTTGCTCACCTCGCCGACCACGCGGAGCCGGGCGGGAAGCCGCGCGAGCGCCGAGCTCACGAGCCCGCTGAGCTCGGAGACCGAGATCGGCTCCGGCTCGGCGTCCGACTCGCCATCGCCCTCCCCACGCCGCCTCGGCGGCTCCCCGGGGGGTGATGGCGGCGGAGGCGACGGAGTCAGCGGAGGCGGAGTCAAGGACCCCGGCGCCTGCGGGGACGAACCCGCCGCGGCACTCGGACCGGTCTGGCTGATCGATCGGGGCGAGCCCGAGGACCCGTCCGCCGGCGCGTCGTCGAGCCTCGTGAAGAGGTCAGGCTCGCCTCCGGCGGCTCGGCGTGGATCGAAGGGCGGTCGCGCCACGACCGTATGGTAGAGCCAGAGGCTAGTTGCCTCCGGCAGCGCGGGGCACTCGATCGACGATCCTCGGCGCGAGTGCGCTCGTCTCCGCTCCCCCGGCTCCCTGCTTCGCTCCTGCGCTCTCCTCCCGTCCCCGACTGCGTTTCGTCCTCTCACTTCTCCTCTCCTCAACTCTCCTCAACTCTCCTCACCTCTCCTCACCTCTCCTCACCTCTCCTCACCTCTCCTCACCTCTCCTCACCTCGCCCCACGTTTCTCGCTGCCTCCGCGTCGATGCCCCTCGCCTCGCTTGCCCTCGCCACGCCGCTTGACGCGATCGACTCGATCCGCCCGGATGCGGCGCGCCTCGCGGGGCTCGGGCTCTCCTCGGTCGAGGACCTCCTCCACCACTATCCGCTGCGGCACGAGCGCGAGGAGGCGGAGAGCACCATCGCCGACGCGCAGGCGCTCGTCGAGGCGCAGGATGGGGCGAACCTCGCGGTGCGCGGGACGATCGCGGCGGTCCGGACGCGGCGCGGTCGGATGACGCGGGTCGAGGCGACGCTCGAGGACGAGACCGGCTCGGTCCTGCTGACCTTCTTCAACATGCCCTGGCTCTCCCGGCGGCTGCATCCCGGTCAGGAGGGACTCGCCGAGGGGAAGGGTCGCCGCCACGGCGAACTTCTCCAGATGGTGAACCCCCGCTTCACGCCGCTCGACGCGGAGGCGCCGCGGGAGGCGCGATCGAGCCGCATCCGCCCGATCTATCCGGCGCGGGAGGACCTTCCCTCCGCCCGCATCGAGCGGGCGGTGGAGGCGGTGCTCGAGCCGGCGCTTGCCCTCGTCGAGGAGACCCTGCCCGAGGCGTATCGCAGGCGCCGCGAGCTGCTCGGGCTCGCGGAGAGCCTGCGGGCGATGCATCGACCGGAGGATCTCGCGCAGCCCGCGCGGGCACGGCGGCGGCTCGCCTTCGAGGAGCTCCTCGTGATGCAGCTTGCCGTCGCGATGCGGAGGCACCAGCTGCGGAGCCTCGCGCGGGCGCCGCGGCTTCCCCTGACGCCGGAGATCGACGCGCGGATCCGGGCGCGGCTTCCCTTCTCGCTCACCCCCGGGCAGGAGGGCGCGATCCGCGAGATCTCCGCCGACCTCGCGGGCGACCTCCCGATGAACCGCCTGCTCCAGGGGGACGTCGGCTCGGGGAAGACCGCGGTCGCGCTCCACGCGATGCTCCTCGCCGCCGCGGCGGGTCGGCAGGCGCTGATGATCGCCCCCACCGAGATCCTCGCCGAGCAGCACGAGCGGGTGCTGCGGGCGATCCTCGCCGCGAGCGAGGTCGAGGTGTGCTCGATCGTCGGCGGTCTTCCCGCGGCGGTGAGGCGCTCGCGGCTCGAGCGGCTCGCCTCCGGCGAGGTCGCGCTCGTCGTCGGCACGCACGCCCTCCTCGGCGAGTCGATCTCGTTCCACGACCTCGGGCTCGTCGTCATCGACGAGCAGCACCGCTTCGGCGTCTCGCAGCGGGCGGCGCTCCGCCGCCACCGCGGTCGCGACGGCACCTCGCCGCACGTCCTCGTGATGACCGCGACGCCGATCCCCCGCACGCTCTCGCTGACCCTGCTCGGCGACCTCGACGTGACCACCATCGCCGACCGGCCGCCCGGTCGCGTGCCTCCCGCGACGCGGGTGGTGCCGCCCGCGCGGCGAGACGAGGTCGATGCCTACCTGCGCCGCCGGCTCGAGCAGGGCGAGCAGGCGTACGTGGTGGTGCCGGCGATCGAGGAGGGCGACGCGGGGCTCGCCGCGGTCTCGAGCCGGCTCGCGTCCCTGCGCGATGGCGCCTTCCGCGGGCTCCGCGTCGAGGGGCTCCACGGTCGCATGCCCGCGGCGGAGCGCGACCTCGTGATGGACCGCTTCCGCCGCCGGGAGATCGACGTCCTCGTCGCGACGGTGGTGATCGAGGTGGGAGTCGACGTGCCGAACGCGACGCTCATGGTCATCGAGCACGCCGAGCGGTTCGGGCTCGCCCAGCTCCATCAGCTCCGCGGTCGCGTCGCCCGCAGCACCCGCCGCGGGCTCTGCGTCGCGATCGCGGAGGCGGTCACGCCCGACTCGCTCGCCCGCATGGAGGCGTTCGCCTCGACCGACGACGGCTTCCGCATCGCCGAGCTCGACCTTGGGATCCGCGGTCCGGGCGAGCTCTTCGGCGCGCGGCAGTCGGGGCTCGCGCCGCTCCGCGTCGCCGACCTCGTCCGCGACCTCGACCTCCTCGCGCTTGCCCGCGCCGACGCCCGCGAGTGGATCGAGCGGAGCCCGCGGCTCGACGCCCCCGGCGAGGAGGGTCTCCGCCGCATGGTCCTCGGCAGGTACGGCGCCGTCCTCGGGCTCGTGGAGGTGGGGTGAGGGGGGGAAGCCGCCACGACTCGGCTGCGGCGCACGGCGGGCGCGACACGCGAGGGCGATCGGGCGACCATCAACCGGCGGAACCGACGGTCGAAGCGGTCGGGAACCGAGGGGGCGTTCCCGCGGCGTCGTGCCGCACCATGCGCGGTCCCGAGAACGCGCGCCGACCGCATCCGTTCGGTGCTCCGTCGGCACGCCGAGAAGGCGGCATCGCGCCGCTCACCTTCCGAAATGCTTCCTCACGTTCTGCACCTTCCACGCGAGCGAAGGTTGCAGCGCGATCCGCTGCGCGAGCTCCTCGTCATCGGTCAGCAGCGCTGCCTTGACCTCGCCGCGGTCGAGAACCCCGTCGAGGAACTCACGTTCCGCCGCCGTGAAGGGGAGCAGCCTGGCAAGACCCCTCCTGCAGCCGTCGACCAACCCCGCTGCCCACGCCTTCAGTTCCCGGTCACCGCGGAACGCCGTCGACCGCAGCACCGGCAGCAGCTGCTCGCGGAGCTCGTCGACCTCGAAGCCGACGGCGTCCGGCGAGACCGTCCGCCAGTCGACGCGGTTCATCGCCCCGTAGGCGACGAACGCCGTCCGAAGACGACGATCATCAAGGCCCTCGCGCGACAGCAGCGCGTGCGCGTCGAACAGGTCGCGGCTTGCCCGACGCGACAGGAGCGCCGCAAGCTTGGCCGCCGCGATCTCGTGGATGTCGAGCAACGGGATCCTCGACGCCGTGAATCGCCCGAGCGGGCGCGAGTCGGTCGGTCGGACCGGCCACAGCGGGATCCGGAACATGTAGTTCAGGTCGATCTCGATGTTTCCGGCCTGACCAAGCGCGCTCTGGTAGCGAAGCTGCCACTTGCCGCCCGCGTGCTCATCGGGGACCCGGAGGATCGACATCCCCTCGGTCCGCCCGACGACGTCGATCGCCCGCTCGAGCTCGGGACGCTCGGCGAGCATGTCCTCTCGGTCGAGGGACCCGATGTAGTTCAGGTCGATGTCGACCGAGAGACGCGGCACGTCGAAGCAGAAGAGGTTGAGCGCCGTGCCGCCCTTGAGGGCGAGCCGTCCCTTCAGGCGAGGATGCCGGCGCAGCGCCTCGAGCAGCGACAGGAGCCGCGCAACCTTCTCCAGAAGCTCGGGGCGGAAGGAGAGCGCCGCGGCCTCCGCCACGAGCCGCTCGCGGGAGATGTTCACGCCTCGCCGCTCCAGCGTCGTTCGGCAAGCGGCGTCGGCAGCATCAGGTTCCAGCCGGAGGCGAGCCGATGACCGCGCCTCGATCCGCGGTCGAGGTACTGCCTCGACTTCGGCGCCCGCGACCGAAGGCGACGAATCGCGCGTTCGGGCACGTCGAGCCGCTTCGCGTTGAGCTCGAGGAACCAGCCGACCTTGGCCGCCAGCGTCGCCGACCGCAGCCGGAGCGCGTAGGCGACCACCGCCTCGAGGTCGAGGGACGGCACCGACTCGAGCGACCGGACGACCTCCTCCCATCCGCCGCAGAGATCGGGGCGGTCGAGCGCGTCGACGCAGGTCCTCTCGAGCGTGGTCACCCGCAGGTCGAGACCCATGCGGTCCATCGTCTGCACCCCGATGCGGTCGCCGCCACGGCCTGCGAGCGCCCGCGGCACCCGCACCGGCTGGAACACCGCGGATCGGAAGGTGCACGCCCGCGCCGCGGTGCGGGTGAGGAACTGGTAGCGCGTGAACGCGCTCTGGGCGTGCCCATGGAGCTCGAGCGCCGTGTGGTAGGCGAGCACGGAGTCGCGGGCGAGCCGGGACGCCACGAGGTAGGGATCGACGGGCGCGGACTCCGAGTCCATGCCGAGGGGCACCACCGCGTAGACCCCACGGCGGACGGACAGCACCCGACCTCGGGCTCGTTGGCGGGAGAGCAGCACCCGAAGCGTCCCGAGGGTGCCCGAGCCGCGGCGTTCATGGAACTGCGCGAGCTCGTCGCCGGTGAAGACTGGGTGCCGGGCGAGGAAGACCTGTAGGCCGGGAGCCTGCGTCCCGCCGCGGGGGTGGGCGCCGGACGCGGGAGGAGTTGCTTTCGTGTGCCGCACGAGAGCCCAAATGTATGTGTTTCGGCAAACAGAAGCAACCACGCCTCGTCAGAAGACCCGCGACTCGGGCGCCACCCATGTCTCCGAACGCTCGCCCGCATGGAGGCGTTCGCCTCGACCGACGACGGCTTCCGCATCGCCGAGCTCGACCTTGGGATCCGCGGTCCGGGCGAGCTCTTCGGCGCGCGGCAGTCGGGGCT